>Ga0209164_1003919_pt1 | contig 13741 bp, 12 predicted proteins | sample MTBNYHSulfiMetaG_FD_187458 | JGI IMG/M metagenome (GOLD analysis project Ga0209164, IMG submission 187458) | Enrichment culture microbial communities from rom New York Harbor, USA that are MTBE-degrading - MTBE-NYH (New York Harbor Sulfidogenic)... | ecosystem: Environmental > Aquatic > Marine >...
CCTGGAAAGGCGTCCATGTCATAGCCGAACATGGCAAAGTGCGCATTTTCGCTGGGAAGGGCTTGGCCCAGAAGGGCGGCATGGAATAGCCCGTTGGCGCCGTCTCGGGCAAGCAGGTCCAATACGGGTATGTGGGCGGCCTGAAGGGGTGTGAGATGGCCAAGTTCGGGGTAGGCTCGATCCCCCACCCCATCGAGAAGAATCATGATGCACTTTTTCGCCATCTTTTCTGCCGGTAAACCCAGTGGTGTGCATTTTTAAAATCAGACGATCACTGTTACCAAAAGATGTTAGTTGGAACGGATAGACGCTGTCAATGTGAAAACATGGCGAATCGCCATAGCATTGAGGGACTTGTCCGGTTCATCAGATATTTCTATTGAAACATGGCGGGCGATAAAAACAATGAATTTGCTATTGCCATTTCATACGCTATTATACCGTCCATGATTTTTGACCTTCACATCCACACGTCGTTATCCCGCTGCAGCCAGTTGGCCGTACAGGATGCCATCGCTTGCGCCAAAGAACGTGGGCTGGACGGCATTTGTATTACCGACCACCATACCATGAATGTGCGTCATGTGGTTTCCGAAGGCATTCAGAAAAATGGGCTGTGCGTGATATTCGGCATGGAATACACCACTTCCCAGGGGGATTTTCTTTTATTCGGCCCTTTCGAGCAGTTGCCTTCGAAGCTTCCGGCGGATCTGTTGTTGCAAACCGTCGAGCAGCGAGGGGGCATAGCGGTGGCGGCCCATCCCTTTCGTGAGCAACGACCAGTGGACGAGCGGCTTATCCATGATGGGTTGTGCGGCGCGATCGAAAGCATCAACGGTCGCAATACCCCAATGGAAAACCTGGCGGTCGACGCCTGGCGCCGATCCTACGATCTGACCGAGTGCGGTGGTAGCGATGCCCACACCCTCGACGAAGTGGGTAAATTTGCGACCCGCTTTTTCGCTCCCGTTCGAACACGCGGGGATCTGATTCGCAATTTGAAACGACGCTTGTGCCAACCTGAAATTCACGCCGCGGCGCATGACCATTGCTGGGATAACCAGATGGATGCGATCCGCAACGCGTCGGCTCAGAAACTTATCTTCTCTTAGCCCGCTATTTTCTTCAGATCGGGAAGTAATTCTTCAACCACTCAAATCATAGCGGTGACGAAAGACCGATTCGGTCTCCGGTACAAAGCTTGCGGATGCCAAACGCTTTATAGAAGTCGGCGAGGGCAGGCAGCGCGGTGCAGTGCATGGGAAAGATTTGCCGGACTCGACGGGACTTGAAATATGCCACCGTTTTTGCAACCTGCTCGGAATCTTCCAGCAGGTGAAACCCTCCGATGACCGCAGCCAGGTGCTTTTCGCCGGTTACTTGCATGGCATGGTCACAGATATTGCATATTCCGGCATGGGCGCAGCCGCTGATAACGACGAGGCCTTCATTTGTGACGATGGCAAGCGCTGTGTCGTCTTCTAAAAAATCGGGCCGCCGCCGGCCGTTCTCGAAGCGGAAAAACGGCGTCTGCCTGGATTCGTAATCGTTGTTCCTGGGAATTTGACCCAAGAACCAGACGGTCTCGGTGATTCGATGGGGAGCGGCCGTCAACAACACATCGAAACGACGCTGGATTTCTTCCCTATGCAGCGCCATTCCGTTGAATTCACCGCTGGCTTTATGGCGATCGGCAAAGATCAGGGGATGGGCGATGAATCCAGGCTTGGGATTGAACTCGGGCAGAAAAGAAAGCCCATCGCTATGGTCCCAGTGACCGTGGCTGAGAACGATCCATTTGATATTGGAAATATCGAGGCCCAAAAGGTCTGCATTGTGGAGGTACGCATCGGAGGGGCCTGCGTCAAAGAGGATGTCGCATTCGGCTCGGATGAAAAGCGATAAGCCATGCTGGGCGATGAATTTGCAATCCATAAATCCCATGCGTGACTGGTCCTCGCAAAGAATCCATATATCCAGGTCCAAGACATTTCTCCTTTCGTCGGCTGGACTGGCAGCCCATCCGATGGAAATCGACATCAGCGAATAATTCGGTCCAGAAACTGCCGTGTCCGTTCGTTTTGGGGATGATCGAAAAATTGCGCCACATCATTTTTTTCAATGATCCGTCCCTGGTCCATGTAGATGATTTCGTCAGCGACCTGGCGCGCAAACCCCATTTCGTGAGTGACTACCACCATGGTCATGCCAGCTCTTGCCAGATCGATCATGACATCAAGTACTTCTTGGATCATTTCCGGGTCGAGAGCCGAGGTTGGTTCATCGAAGAGCATGACCTCGGGGTCCATGGCCAGCGCGCGCGCGATGGCCACCCGCTGCTGCTGCCCGCCGGAGAGCATGGCAGGATAACTGTTGCGCTTTTCAAGCAGGCCTACCTGCGTCAGCAAAGTTTCGGCTTTTTTTTCAGCTTCGGTGCGCTTTTTTTTGAGCACATAAATCGGCGATAGACAAATATTCTCCAACACCGTCATGTGAGGGTAAAGCTCGAAGTGCTGAAATACCATGCCGATACCAGCGCGAACGCGATGAATGTCGACCTTCGGATCTTGGATGTTGGCGCCATTGACGTGAACGGTTCCCTCCTGGAATCTTTCCAGTCCATTGATACAGCGCAGGAGCGAACTTTTTCCCGATCCGCTGGCGCCGCATATGACCACCCGCCGCCAGCGGACGATAGTGGCGTTGATATCGGAAAGAACACGATGTGATCTGCCGTACCAAAGGCTGAGATGGCGGATGTCGATCAATGGGCCTCTCCCTGAAAGCGGCGATATTCCAGATAGCGACCTGCCATCGTACCCGCGGCGCACAGGCAAAAGTAGACCAGGCCTGCAAACAGGTACAACTCGACGGAGCGGGCTTCGCGGGCATCGACGAGGTTGACCCGCCTGAGAAACTCCCTTAGACCGATAACATAGGCCAGCGATGTGTCCTGAAAGATGACGACGGCGTGGGTGACGATAGAAGGACGCATGTTTCGAACGGCCTGGGGGAGTATCACGTGGCGCATGAGTTGAAAGGCCGTCAAGCCGGCCGCCAAGCCGGCCATGGTTTGACCTTTAGGGACCGATTGAATGCCGGCACGCACGATTTCGGCGAAATAGGCGGCTTCATAGACCACGAAGGAAAGCGCAGCGGCAGCGAATTCGTTGAGTTTCTGCCCGGTGATGACGGGTGTCAGGAAATATAGCCAGAAGATCACCAGGATCAGCGGCAAACCTCTGAAAAAATGGATGTAGGCCACAGCCGGTAGCGACAGCCAGCATTGCCTGGAGAGTCTTGCCACTGCAAGGATTGTTCCCCATGCAAGTCCCCCAGCGATGGCCAGCGCCGCCAGTTGGCATGTAAGATAGAGTCCGCCGAGCATGAAACCGGCATTGCGCGTCACTACTTCAAGATCCATCGTCTATCGCCTCCGGCCTGAAAGCCCCGGGATTCGAGCCCTTTTTTCCACCAACGTCATGATGGCGATAATGAGACCGCAAATGGATAGATAGGCCAGGCTGGCGGCTGTAGTGGTCTCCAACCCCCGCCAGGTGAAGGAATCGATGTAATAGGCGGTGTGGGTGATTTCCATCACCCCTATGGTCATCGCGAGGGCCGAGTTTTTAAAACAGGTCAGAAATTCGGTGGTCAGAGAAGGGACAACGATTCGTAAGGCATAGGGCAGAACAACGTGCCGGTAAGCCTGAATCGTTGTCAGTCCGCTGGCATAGGCCGCCAAATACTGGCCTTTTGGCACGGCACGGAATCCGGAGTGAACCTGTTCGCCCACCCGCGACGCCGTATAGGCACCTAATCCTACTACGGATGCCCAGAAAGCAAAATTGGGGACCTTGTCATAAAGCTCTTGCTGCAAGGTTTTTGGAAGAAGCAATGGAGCGGCAAAATACCAGAAGAACAAGTGCAACAGCAACGGGGTGTTTCTAAAAATCTGGACATAGGCCGATCCGAAGATGCGCAACCATCGTACGGGCTGGACCCTCAGGGTTCCCACCAAAAGCCCAAGACCCAAGGCAATGATCCATGCGGCCAATGAAAGCTTGAGGGTGGTAAAGATGCCATCGATCAACATGGCGCCATAGGGATGGCGCCACAAGACGCTCCAGTCAAAGGAATAGTCGAGCATGCCGGCACCTGTTCCGGTCAAATCATCGATCGTGCCGCCTTACTCCGGGAAAGACAATGCCTGGATCATGTTCTTATACTCTGGGCTCATGGGGAGTGGCACTTCCCCCCGGGGGCCGAACCACTTGTCGTATATCGCTTCAAAACGGCCGTTTTTAAACAGACGAACAAGGGTGGCGTTGACGAAATCCCGCCATTTACCCTGGTTTTCGGGTAGTAGAATGCCATACGGTTCATAGGTGAGATAGGCGCCTACGATCTTCCAATCTTCGGGGCGTTCGGCCTTTGCCTGCATTCCGGCCAGGATGCTGGCGTCTGTGAAATACGCATGGATCTTACCCTGCTGAAGCGCCAAAAAGCCCTTGTTATGCTCTTCGAACAGGACTTTATCGCATGCGGGGTTGATGATGCCTTGGGCAATGGCCTTCTCGAGTCCCTTGATATTGGCTGTCGATCCGCTTCCCATGCCCACTCGCTTGCCCGCCAGATCGGAAAAATCCTTGATGTCGCTATCCCTGGGCACCAGCAGCCGGGTACCCGTGAGAAAATAGGGGAGGCTGAAATCAATCACCCCTTCTCTTTCAAGTGTTATAGTGGTTGAACCGAGGGCGATGTCCACCGTGCCGTTGAGAACCAGAGGAATACGCGTCTTGGGGTTGATGGGCTTTCTTTCCAATTTGATCGGCTTTTTGAATTTTTCTTCCAGCGCTTTGTGAATCTCCAATCCAATATCGATCCCGAATCCCACCCAACGACCCTGGGCATCCATGTAGCCGAAGGGCACCGATCCTTCACGAAACCCCATGGTCACCGAACCTGTCCTGTCGATTTTGGTTAGAATATCCTCGGCAAAAACCGGACTGCCGCAAAACCCTGTGAAAAAAAGTGCCAACGCCGTCAATGCCATCCATCTTTGAATGCTTGCCATTATCTTCTCCCTTTCCTTTGCAAGGTTGGTATCATGCAAATCGTTCTTATCTCTGAAACGTCCGTGAAAAGTCCAATTCATAATATCAATAAAACCAAGGGGGTATTATAGACGTAAGCCGACATTGGATGGGAGCCTTCCCAGGAGGGTCTTCCGATGGGTGGATGATTGACGATAGCTATAACGATCTGATTTTTACAGTGATCAACAAGTCCAACCACTCATTCTACCGTTCACCTCCTTCACCATCGATCAGGCCCCGGGCCATCAGCCAGGGCTTGGAAGCTTCCAGATTTTTGCGTGTGGATTAGAAGGGATGTCAAAACGGAAAAATTCTTTTATTTTGGACTGAATTCGTGTCTAAATAGTGGCTGTATAAAATGGACCGATATGCGAACCGGTTCGGTTCGTTTTCATCTGCAAATGGGCTTTTTGCGGATGGGTACAAACCAGACAGGGAGAACATGATGGTGGTGGACACCTATTTTGCACCGGTCAGCAGGACAGACCGGAGAGAGTTCAAGAACCAGATTGTCGATATCAGTCACAGCCCGATTATGGACACCCTGCTCAAGGCGGTGTCGGGCCTGATGGTGGTGCTCAACGAGGAGCGTCAAATCGTGGCGATCAATCACGCCTTTCTCGAGGCGCTCGGCATCGACAATGCCGAGGAGGTGCTCGGCCTGCGCCTCGGTGAGAGTTTGAAATGCGTCCATGCCCATGGGGCGCCCAACGGATGCGGCACCACGCCCCAGTGCGTCACCTGCGGTGCGGCCATCGCCACCATGGCGGCCATCGAGAACGACTTCAGCGACGAGCAGATGTGCGCCATGACCACCGAAAAGGATGGTGTGAAAAGCGATATCTGCCTGCTGATCCGCTCCCATCCCATGCGCGTGGATGACCGCCGGTGGATACTGCTATTTGCTCAGGACATCACCCAGGAGCAGTTCTGGATGAACCTGGAGCGCATTTTTTTCCATGACATCAACAACTCCCTTGCCTCCTTGCTCGGTTACAGTGATCTGCTGGCATCTGAGATGCCGGACCATCCGGCCGTGCAGCAGATCAGGGCCGCGGCGGTGAGATTGAACGCCGAAGTCGCCTTGCAACGCACGCTTTCCAGGAGCAAAGAGGCTCAATACAAGCCCAATCGGGGCTATGTGCCGTTGAGCAGAATAAAGAAGGAACTTGGCCTGCTCGTGGACGGCCACACCGCACGTATCGGCAAATCCTACGAGGATTCCTGGCCCGAAACCGACGTCAGTATATACACCGATCCGTTGTTGGTCTCCAAGGTGCTGGGCAATATGGTCATCAATGCCCTGGAAGCCACCCTCAAAGGGGGCCAGGTGCGTCTGGCGGTCGAGGTTTTGGAGGAAGAAAGGGCGGTCGTATGGAAAGTATGGAATGCCGAGCACATCGATGAAAAGTACCGGCACAGGATTTTTCAACGCTACTTCAGCACCAAGGCCGACTCGGGGCGAGGGCTGGGCACCTATGCCATGAAACTCTTCGGTGAACACTATCTGGGCGGTAAGGTCGATTTCGTCTCCGACCCGGCGGAAGGCACCACTTTCTTCTTCCGCCTGCCGATCAACAAGCCATCATGAAACGTCTGCCACCGGCCCTCATCGATTTCCACGTGCACCTGTTTCCCGACAAGGGATTCGATGCCATATGGAACTACTTTGCCGCCATGGGGGCCGACGTGCTGCACAAGCTCTACAGCGGCCCATGCATCGACTATCTTCACGAGCATGGTGTGGAGCGCATCGTTTTTTCCAACTATGCGCACAAAGCGGGCGTCGCCGCGCCAATGAACGCATGGAACGTCGATCTTCTGGCTTGCCATGAACGGCTTTACTGCTTCGCCCCTTTCCACCCAGATGACGACCACGGCCTGGAAGACGCCGCCCGGATGCTCGATCATCCCCGGGTGGCCGGCATCAAGCTGCACTTTCAGGTCCAGAAAATCTACCCTCACGATCCGCGCCTCTATCCCCTGTATGAACTGGTCATGGAGAAGAAAAAGCGGCTCCTGCTGCATGTGGGCAACGGCCCCACGACCAATCCATTCGTAGGCTTGGAACATTTCCTGCCCTTGCTCGAGCGTTATCCCGACCTGCCGGCCAATATCCCCCATATGGGGTGCTACGAGTTTCAGGCATTCATGGAACTGTTGAACACCTATCCCCATCTTTACCTCGATACGGCCTACACCTTCTGGCCGGGAACGCCTTTTTCATTCAACCTGGATACCGCATATCTGGAAACCTACAAGGACCGTATCCTCTATGGCTCCGATTTCCCGAACGTCATTCTGCCCCGCCAGGGCGAGATCGACCACCTCCTGAGCCTCGATCTCTCCCAGGCGTTTTATGATCGGGTGTTTTATACCAATGGGATGACACTGCTCGACGAGACGTGTCCGGGAGAATAGGGGTTGGCAGGGACGTTGGCGCGGGCATTCACATTATGAAGGTAGAACGTACATATCAATATGGTTTTTCGGACTCAAACGTCGCCATGCACGATCTTGAGGGAAGAGAAAGAAAGGCGGCGACAATGGTTGCAATATTGGAGGACTACTTCAACGGACCGTTATCGAAATTGCGTGTCTTGGATGTAGGAGCGTCGACAGGAATTATCGATCGTTATCTTTCACATCATTTTGGTTCGGTAACGGGGATAGATATTGATGTAACTGCCATCAATATCGCTTACGAAAGGTGCCGTAAAGATAATTTATATTTCCACTATGGCGATGCGATGAATCTGGCTGTTTCGAGTCAAACATTCGATATCGTGATTTGTTCACAAGTCTATGAGCATGTACCGGATGCTAAAAGAATGATTGAAGAAATTTATAGGGTTCTTAGGCCTGGAGGCATTTGCTATTTTGCTGCTTCAAATCGATTAATGTGGAATGAGACGCACTATAATCTGCCATTATTGTCGGTGATACCAAGGCGAATTGCGCACTGGTATGTTCGAGCGGCAGGAAAGGCAGACTTCTATCATGAACTTCACTTTTCTTACTGGGGACTCAAAAACCTGGTAAGAATCTTCGAACTTGTAGATTATACGAGAAAAGCTGTTGAAAATCCCGATCAATTCGGCACGGCTTATATGCTTCCTCCAGGCAAGTTAAAAACGAGATTGGCGCTGTTGGTGGTTCGTTCTCTTTACTGGGCAATGCCCGGTTACATTTGGCTGCTCAAGAAACCAGGGGAATTTACCTTCCAACAATGCGCTGCAGGAGACGCCTGGGGGCTTTAGGGCACTTCATATTTTTACATCTACTCGGTGGCATTCTCAGAAATTGATTATCTATGTGGAAAATCTTAAGGGCGTAATAACCCCCCGAAACTCCTTGTGTGCTCTATCTCCATGCCTTTGATTCCTGCGATGCACAGCCCTTCCCCTCGATGCTGCGTGGCTGTGATGGGCAACGTCGCAGACGCTCTATTTAGATTTCCCGCGGTCTCCGATTCCGTCAATACGGCTTCAGAAACTTTGAAATTTTCAGTTTCGACAAATTCATGCTCGACCATTTGGTCATGCGTACCCATCCTTCCCTGCGTTCGTTGGGAGATCTGCGGTCCGTCGTTTCTCTATGGTGGGGGTCTGCTGCGAAGAGCCGCTTGAGGATGGGAAATTTGCGACGGTCGTCGCCGCTGCGTCTGTCGAGGGAGGAGCGTTCTTTGAGATGCATGGTGTCCTCCTTGGGTTGAAGGTTGATGCCGAATTATAAGGTGGTTCCCGTACCGTGGGCAATAGAGAATTTTAATAGGTAAATTGCGGATTTTCATTTTTTCGCGGTTGACATGTTGGCCCGCCTTTCCTTAGGCTGTCTATTCGGCATGTCGGTCACAACGATTCACAGGAGGGGCGAGTGCTGCAATTGTCGCGTCGCTTTGCGGACCTTCGTATCCGCTACAAGCTGCTGATCAGTTACTCGGCGGTGTTCGTCCTTTCCCTGTCCATTGGCAGCATCATCATGTTTCATTTCGTCAAGGCGGCCATCCAGGCCAACATCGAGAGCGAGCTAAAAAACACCACCCAGACCATTTTGAACATGGTCAAGACCTCGGCCGGGGTTTCGATCAAAAACCACCTGAGGGCCGTGGCCGAGAAAAATCGTGAGATCGCCCACCATTTTCATCAACGGGCCCTGGATGGGGCGATGAGCATGGAGGAGGCCAAGCGCCGCACCGCGGAGGTGATGCTGAGTCAAACCATCGGGAAAACCGGGTACATCTATTGTATCGACAGCGGCGGCGTCATATTGATCCATCCGGAAAGCGCCCTGATTCGCGTGGATCTGTCGGAATATGCATTCATTGCCGACCAGAAGGCCCGCAAGGTTGGTTACCTGGAATACAATTGGCAAAATCCAGGCGAGAGCCACCCCCGGCCCAAGGCGCTCTACATGACCTACTTCGAGCCCTGGGACTGGATCATCTCAGTCTCGTCCTACCGCAACGAGTTCAGGGAGCTGGTCAACGTGGACGATTTCCGCGACAGCATCCTCTCCATCGTGTTCGGCCAGACCGGGTACTCCTATGTGCTGGATCTGGGGGGAAACCTGATCGTCCATCCCTCCTTGGAAGGCAATTATTACGAGGCCATCGACATCCAGGGGCGCCAGTTCATCCAGGAGATCTGCAGGCGCAAGAGCGGCAAGATCATCTACTCGTGGGCGGCGCCCGGCGAGCCCACGGCGCGTGAAAAACTGGTGATATTCAACTACATCCCGGAATATGAATGGATCGTGGCCTCGTCGAGTTTCCTGGAGGAGTTTTATGCGCCCCTGAAAACCATCTCCCATCTGATCCTCATGACCGTGCTGATCACCTTCGTGCTGGTGCTGCCCATCACCCTGCGCATCAGCTCATCCATCACCAATCCGCTTCAAAAACTGATGGACCGGTTCGCGGCCGGCGCCAAGGGGGACATTTCGGTGCGCATGCAGCGCCAGAGCCGCGACGAGGTGGGTATGCTGGCCAGCTACTTCAACACCTTCATGGAGCGCCTGGAGGCCAATATCCAGGAGTCTCGACGGGCGGAACAAGCCATGGCCCGCATGCGACACTATCTGAAGAACTTTGTCGACGCCATGCCGTCGGTCCTGGTCGGTGTCGACCGGGAGGGTCGGGTGACGCAGTGGAACCGCAGCGCCGAGCGCATGACCGGCATCGGGGACGATCAGGCGCTCGGGCGGCTGGTCACCGAGGTGTTGCCGTTGCTCATGCCCCACATGGAGATGGTCTTTGCGGTCATCCAGACCGGCCAGGCCCGGCAGGTCGAAAAAACGGTGTGCAGTTACGGCGGCGAAACCTTTCATGCGGACATCATGGTCTATCCCATCGAGGCCGGCGAGGTGAAGGGATCGGTCATCCGGGTGGATGATGTCTCCCAGCGGGTGCGCATGGAGAACATGATGGTCCAGACCGAAAAGATGATGAGCGTCGGCGGGCTGGCCGCCGGCATGGCCCATGAGATCAACAACCCGTTGGGCGGCATGTTGCAGAACCTGCAAAATGTGGTTCGCCGCATGTCCCCGGGGCTGCCGGCCAATGATACCGATGCGGCCGCCTGCGGCACCACCCTGGCGACCATCGGCTGCTATCTTGAAAAGCGCGAGGTCTTTCGTTTTCTCGACAATATCCGCCGTTCCGGGGAGCGCGCATCGCGGATCGTCGAGAACATGCTCAGCTTCAGCCGTCGCAGCGAATCGCGCCAGACCCCCGTGCAACTGGCCGATCTGCTGGACAAAACCATCGAACTGGCGGCCCACGATTACGACCTCAAAAAGAAGTTCGACTTTCGCCATATCCGCATCGATCGTCACTATGCGCCGGATATGCCGCCGGTGTCCTGCGTGGCTACCGAGATCGAGCAGGTGGTGCTCAACCTGTTGCGTAACGCGGCCCAGGCCATGATCGAGGAGGGGCGATCGTCCGAGCCGCCCTGCATTGCCCTGCACCTGGGCCGTGAGGATGGTTTTGCCGTTATCCGCATCGTGGACAACGGCCCGGGCATGGAAGAGCAGCAGCTCAAACGCATCTTCGAGCCGTTTTTCACCACCAAGGAGGTGGGCGTGGGAACCGGATTGGGTCTTTCGGTCTCCTATTTTATCATTACCAATAATCACAATGGGTTCATGTCCGCCGAATCGGCGCCCGGACAGGGGGCGACCTTCATCATCCGTCTGCCCCTGGCCGACCCGATGGCCGACGCCCCGGCGTTAAACAACGGTTCCGCAGCCCAGGAGCGTCACCGTGTTCACTGAGCGATCGGCCAAACGCTGTGTGCTGGTGATCGACGATGAAGACATCGTTCGGGACAGCATTTCCACTTACCTGGAAGACAGCGGCTTCATCGTGGCCCAGGCCGCCGACGGCCGCGAGGGACTCGAACGCTTTCAGGCCGTCACGCCCGACGTGGTGCTGTTGGATCTGCGTATGCCGCGTATGGATGGCCTGGAGGTGCTCGAGGCCATGGCCGGGGAGTTGGCGCGGGTGCCGGTGATCGTGGTGACCGGGGCCGGGGTGCTCCAGGATGCCGTGGCCGCCCTGCGCCTGGGGGCTTTCGATTTCGTCACCAAACCCATCGTGGACATGGCGGTGCTCGAGCATGCCGTCAATCGCGCCCTGGAACGCACCCGGCTGAGGGACGAAAATCGGCGCTACCAGGCTCACCTGGAAGATGAGATCCGCGCTCGCACCCTGGACCTGCGGCGGCGAACCGAAGAGCTGCTGGCGGCCAACACGGAGCTGAAAAAGGAGATCGCCATCCGGGAAAAGACCGCTGCGGCCCTCAAACAGAGCGAGGCGCGGCTGGCCGAAATCGTCTCGATTTTCGAAGGGTTCATCTATACGTGCGACGCCCAGTTTCGCCTGGATTTCGTCAACCGCAGGCTGGTCGATCATTTGGGCGCAGATCCCACCGGCAGCTGCTGCCATCTTTCCCTCTATGGCCTGGAAAATCCCTGTCCCTGGTGCCGCCATCCGGACGTATTCACGGGCCAGACCGTTCACACCGAGTTTTACAATGAAAAGGACGGCCGCTGGTACGATGCGGTTCAGGCCCCGGTGTTCGATGCCGAGGGGCAGGTGCGCCATCTGCAGGCCGTGGTGCTCGATATCACCGAGCGCAAGGCCACCGAGGATTGGCTGCGCCAGCGGGAGATTCAACTGGCCGAGAAGAACCGGCGGCTGAAATCCTCCCTGCGCACGGCCAGCAGGTTCGGGCAGATCATCGGCAAGAGCCGGGCCATGCAGGAGGTGTACGAAAGCATTCTCAAGGCGGCCGAGTCCAATGCCCACGTAATCATCTACGGCGAGTCGGGTACCGGCAAGGAACTGGTGGCCAAGACCATTCACGACCTGAGCGACCGGGGCAGCAGGAAGTTCGTCACCGTGCACTGCGGCGCCATCCCGGACAACCTGGTCGAGAGCGAGTTTTTCGGCTACCGCAAAGGGGCCTTTACCGGAGCGGACCAGGACAAACCCGGATATCTCGACGCGGCCGACGGCGGCACCCTGTTCATGGACGAGGTGGGCGAGTTGAACCTGACCATGCAGGTCAAACTGTTGCGGGCCATCGAGGGGGGCGGATATACCCCCATCGGCAGCAGCGAGGTGAAACAGGCCGACATCCGCATCGTGGCGGCCACCAACCGCAACCTGCGCAGCAGTCTGGAGACAGGCAGTTTCCGCAAGGATTTCTATTACCGGATCCACATCCTGCCCATCTATCTGCCGGCCTTGAAATCGAGAAAGGAGGATATTCCCCTCCTGGTCAACCATTTCCTTAGCGATTATCCCCACGGCGATCGGATTCCCGTGGTGCCCCAGCGGGTGATCGCGGCCATGCAGCGCTACGACTGGCCGGGCAATGTGCGCGAGCTGCAAAACAGCGTTCACCGTTATATCACCTTGGGGCAGCTCGACTTTTTGGATCTTGGCCCGGCCACCGAACCCGAGACGCAGACCGTTTCGACCGACGACCTGCCCCTCCACCCGGACCGGACCGATCTTGCGTTGAGCGATGCGGTCCAGGCCTTCGAGAAGCGTTACATCGAACATTTACTCAAGGAAAATCAATGGCACCGCAGTCGTGTCGCCGAGCTGCTGGGGATCGACCGCCGCACGCTATTCCGCAAAATGAAGGGGCTTGGGCTCTAATTGTCCTGAATTGGGACAAATTTGCCTCATCACCCCATTGTTATTTTAAATCAACTTATTAGCGAGCATTTCCTTCCAGATTGGGACATAAAAATCCCATTTATTTGAAGAACTCCATTCATTTAAAAAACAGGATTAAAATCAATTCTGGTATAACCTTCTGGATTTATGTGATTTCGACCATTCTTGGATGAATGGCATGCCGATTGCTGATGAACCATCAGTAAATAGGTCATCCTAAAACGGTCCGGCATGGTCACATTCGGCCATGCGCCAATTCATCATGCGCATTCAACCCCAAAAGGAGGTCCCATGGCAGCAGAAGGTCAAGGCAATCCGGCAGTCGTCGGTCTGGCAGGGTTTGGTCTCACCACCCTGATTCTTCAGTTTCACAACCTCGGCTGGTGCGGCATCGGCCCGGTGCTGGCGCTCGCCCTCGCCTTTGGCGGCGTGGCCCAATTGATCGCCG
>Ga0209164_1003920_pt1 | contig 13735 bp, 13 predicted proteins | sample MTBNYHSulfiMetaG_FD_187458 | JGI IMG/M metagenome (GOLD analysis project Ga0209164, IMG submission 187458) | Enrichment culture microbial communities from rom New York Harbor, USA that are MTBE-degrading - MTBE-NYH (New York Harbor Sulfidogenic)... | ecosystem: Environmental > Aquatic > Marine >...
GACCGGATCCGGTCCAGGAGGTCGGCCATGGGCAGCCCCACCACCCAGCAGTACCAGGCGATGGACTCCAGGCGGGCCCGGTTCTCCTCCTCCACCGCCTCCAGGGCCCGCTCCCGGCTCATCATCCCTTCCCTGATCTGGTTTGAGCGCAAGGTATCGTTCTCGGTGAAACCGGCGGCCAGGTAGTAGATGTAGTTGTAAAGGGCGGCAGTGCCGTCCCCTATCCGCCAGGAGGCCCTGGTGTCCCCGGCCAGCTCCCAGCCGTACTCGGAGGTCAGGGTCCTCTCTATGGCCGCCTCGTCCCAGGGAAGGTAGTCGTAAAGGGAGAGATAGCGGTGAGGCAGGAGGTAGTAGCTGAAAAAGGCCCCCAGGGTGTCCACCACGGAGCGGTTAAAATAGGCCGGGTTGGCCAGGTACTCCCGGCCGTAAAAGACCACCAACCGGGCCTGGGCCTTGAGGGGGAGCTGGCCCAGTTCCAGGTGGGGCCGGACCCCGCAGAACCCCGTCTTGAAGTGGGTCAGCTCCAAGGGGTTGATGGCGTTGAAGACCAGGGGCGTGCCGAGCCTCTGCCGGAGCCGGTTCATGAAGTAGTAGTACTGCTTGTCACCGGCCATGAAGAGGGGGATCGTTCCCAGCCGGGGCCTTTTCAGCCAGGCCAGGACGTTCTTCCGGATGTACCTCCTCTTGCGCCCAATGTCGGCCGAGACCAGGACGTGCTCCACCCCCAGCCGGCCGCAGAGGCGGGCCTGGTTCCGCCGGGCCAGATCGGTGATCATCCCCCAGTCATAGGTGTAGGCGACGGTTTTCAGACCCAGGACGGTGGAGGCGTAGTGGAGGGAGAAGGAGGAGTCCCGGCCGCCGCTGAAGGCGACCAGGCACTCCGGTCGGCCGTCTGGCCGCCGAAGGTCGTCGGCCAGGCGGGACAGGGCCTCCGCACCCTTTGGGGCTTGTTTCCGGTAGGTTCGGCAGTAGTTGCAGACCCCTTGCTCGTCGAACTCGATGAAGGGCATGGTCTCAGGGAGGATGCACCTGGTGCAGCGCCTCAGCGCCCTGATGGGCTCCGGGTCGATCTCGTACCTGGAGGTTCCCGGGGTGGGGATGGCCAGCGGTCCGTCCGGGTCGGGACCGCTCCGGTCCCGCCGGCCGCCTTTGGGGCTCAGGTCGACGATGGGCCTCGGCCTTAGCCTGGCCGGAGGATGATTGACCTCCTCCCGGCCGTTAAGGGAGAAACGTTCCCAGGTTCCCCGGCGGGGATCGATGGTCCAGCCCCAGCCCGCCTCCAGGTGGAGAATCCGGGGCGTCCGGTTCAGCCTCCGCCAGCGCCTGGCGCTCAGAAGCCTGGTGAGGATGTAGCTCTCCGAGGCAAAGAGGTGGATCCCGGAGCCGTTTCCCGGGCAGCCGTAGAGGGAGCCGTTGTTGGTGGCCAGGGCCAGGGTCTGGCTGTCGGCCAGGAGGAGCCCCAGGGAGGCGGTTCCTTCCAAAAGGCTGAAGGTCTGCCGGAGGGCCTGGACCAGGGAGCCGGAGCGCTCCAGGTGACAGCGGACCAGGCTGGCGGCCACCTCGGTGTCGGTCTGGTACCGTCTTTCCAGGTCCGGAAACCGCCCCCACAGCTCCTCGTCGTTGACGATGATCCCGTTGTGGACCGCCACCACCCCGTCCTTGACGACCGGCTGGTTGTTGTCGTGGCGGAGTTGGGAGCCGTTGGTCACCAGCCTGGTCTGTCCCAGGAGGGCCAGGTGGCCGGCAAGCCCCCCCTTGCCGCCATCTCTCCGGGAAGCGAGCCGGCGGTGGAGCCGGTCGTAGTCCCGGCCGCAGATCATGGCCGAGGCCGGCCTGGGCTCCTTATGAACCCAGATCTCGCCCTCCAGGGAGAGGGCCAGGCCGGCCGACTCCCGGCCGCGGGACTCGGACAAACGAAAGAGGTCGTCGGTCAGGCGCCGCAGGTCAGGTCCGGAGAGGGCTCCTGGAGGGGCGATGAGGCCGAAGATGCCGCACACGGTCAGCGGTTCCGAGCGGGCCTCCGGGAGGAGGAGGGCGAGGCAAGGCCGAAGTCGGGCCGGCAGGGGTGGCCGAAGGGTCGGTCAATCATAATCGTTCCGCCGGGTGACCTGGAGGGCCGCGATCTGCTCGGCGATCAGGCCCAGGAGGAAGACCAGGACCCCGAAAAGGAAGAGGAAGATGGCCGTGTTGGTGATGTGGAAGTGGCCGCTGATCCAGATGTTGATGGCTGTCAGGAGGGCCCCCAGGCCCAGGGATAGGCCGGCCACCGGCAGGAAAACCTTGAGCGGCTCATAAAGGACAATGATCTTGAGGATGATGATCACGAAGTTTCGACCGTCCTGGAGGGTATTGATCTTGCTCACCCCCCCCTGACGAGGTCTGACCTTGACCCGGACATACTTGAGATTGTAGCCGGCCCGGAGAAAAATCAGGGTGCTGGTGGTGGGGTAGGAGAATCGGTGGGGGAAGAGAGCGGCGTACTTTTTGACCACCGAGCTCCGAAAAATCCTCAGCCCAGAGGTCAGATCGTCAATGGGGAACTGGGCCAGCCAGGAGGCCAGTCCACTGTAAACCCGGTTGGCCAGCTTGCGGTACCAGCTGCCCTGGTAGGATTCGATCCGGCTGCCCACCACCAGGTCGTACTCTTCCGCATAAGGCAGCAGCTTAACCATCTCGGCCGGGTCGTGCTGGCCGTCCGAGTCCATGCAGGCGATAAACTCGCCCCGGGCGGCCATGATCCCGGTTTTGACCGCCGCCCCGTTGCCCTTATTGTAGGGGTGTCTCAGGACCCGGAGATGGTCCGGCCAGTCGGCGCTCAAGGCCGACAGCCGCTCCCAGGTCCCATCGGTGGAGCCGTCGTCGATAACGATGATTTCATAGGGCCAGCCGGTCCGGTCCAAAGCCCGCGAGATCTCGTCCAGGACAGTATTGATGGTCTCCTTTTCCTGATAGGTGGGTAGGACAACCGATATTTTTACTTTTTCAGCCAATTGGATCCACCTTTTCTGACCCTCCGACAGGGCTGGAGCGGGTGATTACCCCCCGAAGGGAGGGGGCTTTCAGGAAGGAGGCCTCCGGGTAGCCCTTTTTGAAAAGGGAGCGCCCTGGATCACGGTAAGGGCCTTCCTTCCAGTCATAGAAGGGCGGTAACGGAGCTTGGCCGGCTTGCTTAGCCGGGGCTCCAGCTTCAGGCCGCGACGGAAGGGAAGCGACAGTACCTGAATAATCCATAAAGCTCCGCTTGCTCGGTTACATTTATTTCATGGTAACCGATTCGATTCACGAATTAAGAAAAGTTACCATCCGGCCGGGGAGGGAGCCCAATTGATCCGCCGGAATGTCCCAACTGGCCGATTTATGGTCTTATTTGGCCCCTTAACCTGATTAAACCTTTAGCCCTGGTTTGTCAAGGCAGGACTTGGCGGCCTGGCCGCGTATTTATTTAAAAACGATTATAATTAATTGGAAGGATTCTTGTCACCCGGCTCTTGGAGCCTTCCCATTTCCAGAATTGGCCCCTAAGAACTGGAACATTTATTAAGGTGGGCATAGGAGCATCCAAGGAGGCTTATCTATCTCTTGAAAACGAAGGGAACTCCGTCCAGAATTCAAGGCTCATGTAGCTGTGGAGGCGTTATTCGGGAGCAAGGAAATATCGGCGTTGTCATCCAAGTACGGAGTGCATTCAAACCAAATCTCTAATTAGCGGTTGAAGATGTCTAATGTAGCCTCCTGCCTGGTTCCGTAGTCCCTGTGGTTGATCAGTTATGTCTTGAGGGTATAGAAGAAGCTCTCCATGGGGGCCTTGTCCAGCAGTCTCCCTTACGAAACATAGAGCCGGCCAGGTCCAGACGACAGGAAAGGGAGGCCAAGGAAAGGCAATTAAAAAATTAGCCTTGCGACCAGAACATCAAGGCTCCCTTGACACCCCCTCCCAACACCCAACCTACCTTAACCTCCTCCTGACGGATTTTCCCACCAGAAAAAAGGCAGCCGGGACTAGCTCTCCTCGGCAGCCCGCCCGCAAATCCGCCTCATTCAGTGAACGCTCTTCAAGCCTGGATGGCGGCTCCAAGAAAGGAGCCGAATCATCCAGATAGTTTTCTCAAACAGAACCTCAGGCCAGCACTTGGTACTTCCCTCGTCGAGAAGCCTGATCAGCTTTGGTCGATCAATGACCTCACCAGGTCTTCTGGTTTTTCCTGAGCTGGCGGACGCCAAACCACCAGGAAACCGTGGCCGAGGTGAGGTAGAGGACCATGGAGATGATCTGGTGGACCATGTCCGTGGCGATGACGGTGTTCATGGACTCCAGGCCAAGGCTTTGCAGGAGGGCGTTGGTCTTGAAGTACATGACCGTGGTCAGGATGGCGAAGTAGACCGTCAGGGACGGCCGGATGATCCCCCTGAGGAAGTCGACCAGGGTGAACAGGATCGCGGCCGGCACAGCCAGCCAGGCGTGCTTCTCCAGGACAGCTGCGAACTCACCCGTGAGGTAGCTGGCCTTGTCGTGGGTGTAGGAGGCGGTCATTATTTTGTCCGCAGACTCTTGGAGGTCTTTCTCAGCCTCGATCTGGGCCTTGGCCAGGTTGAACTCGTGCTCCTTCTCCATGGCCTTCAGATCCAGCTCTTTGGTCTTGACCTCCCGCTCCAGGTCGAGGCTCTTTTTCTTGACCTCGAACCAGCCGGAGACGATGGTCCCGAGGAGCCCGGTGAGGCCTCCTCCCAGGGTCGATAGGATCTCCAACATCAGACAACCCCTTTGATCAGCAGCCGGAACGGCTCTCCGCCGGCGCTGTTGAGTAGGTCGGTCATGGCGAACCTGGAGGCCAGGACGGCACGTTGCAGGGGCTTGTCCTTGAACCCCTGGAGGCACCCCAAACGCCGGCCAACCAGGATGCAGCCATAGGTGTGTGAGCGGAAGCCGAGGACCCTATCACCGGAGAAGTTCCCGGTGTGGATCAGGATCCAATCCCTGCCAGGCACCTCTAGGACGTGGAAGTGGTACCTGAATTTCTTGGTGTAGCGCTGGACGCAGGTGTACTCCCCTGCCGGGATGCAGGAGATTGACTTTTGGTTTCCGCGCCAGGGCAGCTCGGCGGTGAAGCAGTGAAACCCGGCCAAGACCAATTCTCCGAATGTGCCCTGGTCGCTGGTCTCTAGCCGGGTCAGGACAGCCCTGTTCATGAGGCTTGGCTGGGTGGTTCGGTATAGAGAAGCATCCTGGTGGGGTCCGGGCAGACCTGGCCGTTGACCAACGTGTCAATCCCCATCTCCGGGATCATCATCCTGAAGCGTTGCCTGGGCAGGTCGAACCGGTATCCTTCGGGCTTGTCTCTTTTAATCAGCTTTTCAGCCTCAGCCTTGTTTGCCTTGCCCAACGGGAAAATCTTGTGAACCTGCCACTCGCCCCCGGGCTCGAGCTGGATGCCAACGTTGACGACCTTGCCGGTGTAGTTCAGGAAGAGCATGTGGCAGACCACGGGAATCGGCGCAGCCTGGGATTCGGTCTGAGGAGAGGGAGCGGCCGGCTTTGGCATGGTGGCGCAACCAACCATGGCCAGGGCGAAGACGAAGGCCATCAGGATCAGAATTAAATTCCTCATTTAGAACCTCCCGCGAAAGAAAAGGGAGCCCCCGGAGGGGCTCCCAATCAGACCGGTGTCTCGATTGGTTGGGGGGTGGGCGCGTGCTGGACGATCAGGGTGACGCCCACAGCCAGGGCGAAGACGATGGCGCTGATCAGGGCGACCTTCTTGAAGAGCTTCCAGCCGTTACCCATCTTGGTGGGGATGGGGTTAAGGTCTTTAAGGTCCATTTTTTGAATCCTCCCTAAAATTTTGGTGTTTTAGACCGTGGCCTCAGTCCATAGTCCAGCCTTGCGGCTGGGCGAACCCTCGAACCGCGTCAACCACATCCTTCCGGTTGCCTCCGGCCCAGCGGCTGTCGCCGGAGGGGACTGGGTCCATCTTGTAGAGCAGGACATCACCCTGGTACTCAGGGGGCAGCGGCTCCACGATCACTGGGGCCACATCCCCTGTGTTCGGGTTGGTCCAGTCGTACTCGGAGGTTCCCAGGCCGGTGACGCACCGGAGCTGCCTCAGAACCCACTCCGGGATGATCTCCTCCAGGTCGGGCGGGACCCGGCTCCACGCTTTGAGCGCATGGATGATGGGCTTGTCGCCCAGGGCGGCCTTCATCCTATCCAGCCATTCGATTGCCCTGTGGCGGACCAGGTGAATTTCGTTCGGCCGGGAGTACCAGCCATCGGTCACGAAAAGATCCGTCGGCGGCACCCCGAAGGCGTTGAGCTTGTCCTTCCAGGTCCAGGGCGGCGGACTGGCCAATGACCAGGTGGTGTTGGCCACCGGGATGTGCCCCAGGCCTATGGCGGCCAGGGCCTGTTTTTGGGAGTTGTAGACGTGGGTTAGGAACTGGGTCAGATTGACGTTCTGCCTGATCATGGGGGCCCGGAGGTCGGCCTCATCGATTGCGATGACCCCCAGGAGGTTGAGTCCGCTGTCTACCACGGCCCTGGCTGCCTGGGCCGTCTCCTCGTAGTGTTCCTCCCGGGCCATGAGAATGACAGCCGGCCAGCCCTGGGCCACCGCCTTGGGGATGAGCTGGGCGGACTCCCCGCGGTCGACCCTCATGTACATCAGGTTGGAGGACCGTGCCGCCTCGCCGAGCCATGTCCCGATCGGCATTGATGGGTGGGTCAGGTCATACCACCCCAGGTAACGGGTCCTGGTCTTGGGGGGAACTGGAGGGGCGGGGGTCGGGGTTGGGCTGGGCGGTTTAGGCCTTTTCCCTCCCTTACTCCCGCACGCCCCCCCAGCCAGGAGGATGGCCGAGCAGATCAGGCAGGTTCTCCCGATCCTGGACGCCTTCTCGAAAAACCCTTTGGCCACCTGGTGGGGACAGCGGACGTGAGGGCAAAGGACTGCCTTGGTCAGCCGGTCGATCCGGCCGTCCCTGGGGATAAAACCCATGACGGGCCTCCTGTTATTGGATTGTTGGGGGGGGCTAAGAGACTACTTGGCGAGCTTGGCGGCTATCTTTTGGAGCTCTACGCAATCAACCTTGTGGTTGGTCAACTCCTCGCACATGGGGATCATGGTCAAGACCAGGGCCATGACCCCCTGGCGGATGAGGCTGATTTCTTCGCCCAAGGAGTCGAAGTGAACATCACCGGCCTGGAGCTCCTTTTCGATCTCGGCCCTGCATTTGGCCCGGCAACCCTCGCATTCGGTCCGGCTGACCCATTCCCGCTTCCGGTGGAAGGTGAACCAGTCTCGAAACAGGAAAGCAACCACGGCGGCCGCAAACCCAAGAAGGAGCTTGATGGTTGATGGATCCAGGTTCATTTTGCTGCCTCATTTCAGGTTCAGGACAGCTCGAGCTGCTCCATGTAGATGTCAGGGTCGTCGGCCTCCAGGGTGCTGAGGTCCCAGCTCACCGCCTCAACCTCGGCCGTTGTCTGGGCGGCCGAGATTTCGCTGGCCTTGGAGTAGTAAACCGCCATGACCGAGTTGACCCACGTCTCCACCTGCTGGATCAGGGTAAGGCGGTCGTTTATAGCCGTCTCCTCCTCCGTGGTCAGTCCGCCGCCGGCCAGGGCGAAGCGGTACTCGGTCTTGAGGTTCAGGGCCCTGATCATCCAGGACTGCTCGTATCGGTTGCTCCCATCAGACTTGGCGGCGATGAAGGCGTTGACCTCATTCGCCAGCCGCTGACGGGCGGCCTTCTTGACCTCCTCCAGGGACGGCTCAGGAGGCGGGGCCGGTTGAGAGAAGACCCCATCGTCATAGGCCCAGTCCAACTGGGGAACCGGGTCGAGGCTGGTGATGTCTATCCAGACCAGGTCAGGGTGCATGGGCGGGAACTCGTCCCAGGGCAAGTCAGGGTGGAACGGCTGCTCCGGAGTGGCCCGACGAATCTCGGCAATCTTACCCCCTCTGATGAGGGCCATTATCTTTTCATCCATGATTACCTCTGCTTACCAGGTTATGATGATGACGCCGTCAGCGCCGTCGCCACCGGCCCAGTTGCTAGACCCAGTGCTTTGATGAGCTCCACTTCCGCCTCCGCCAAACAACTGACCAGGGAAACCGTTACCTCCGGTAGAAGCCACAATGGAATCAATGCCCCCAGCGCCGCCAAACGGCCCTCCGGCTGCGCCTCCCTGGGCGGCCCCGGCGTCGTAGGCCATTTTTCCGCCGTCCTGACCGGGTACGCTAATTTCTCCGCCGGAGCCCCCGGTACCGCCTGCTCCTCCAGGAGTAAACGAAGAATCCGTTGCTAGAGTTCCGCGTGTTCCGCCCATGGCCGTACAGTAGGATCCGAAAGAACTGGCCTGTCCATTGGTAGCATCCGCGCCAGCGACTCCAAGGCCACCAAGCCCGACGGTAGCCGACACGGCTTCACCCTTGGTGAGAGTTACCTCCGCCCTCCTCCATTCGCCGCCTCCACCTCCCCCGCCGGCTTTCCCGGTGGTTGTCGTTCCACCACCGGGAGCGCCACCGCCATACACATCAACAATGAATTTGGTGATATCAGATGGGCAGTTCACCCCCTGGGTGAAGGTGCCGCTGGAGGTGAAGACGACCATGCCCCGGAAGCGCATCCCGGCGGCAAGGGCCTCAATGGCGGCCTGGACCCTGGTCGGAGAGCCGTCCAGGTTGGCCGTGGAGTTGTCGAAGCTGATCTTGCTGGCCGCGTGGGCCGGGTCGGCGGAGAGATGGCCGTTGAGCTCAAGGATGGGGCTCCGCCTGGCGGTGTCGATCATGGCGGTGGTGATGGCCGTGGTCCCATAGGGCAGGAGGATATCGGCCAGGAGGACCTCGTCAGAGGCCACGGTAGGCTTGACCGCGGTCCCGGTGGTGGCCTGGGTCCCGGCCTTGACGGCCAGGAGGAAGCCATGGTCCCACTCCAGGCTGATCTGGCCATCGGGATCCGGCCAGCCGATCAAGTCCTCCACCGGGGTGGACTTGGACCAGTCGAAGCGGAGCATGATCGAGATGTAACGCTCCCAGCCGGGCGAGGTGGGCACCGTGGGGTTGCTGCCCTCGTCTACGGAGCAGTCCACGGTCTGCTGGGAGTCGACCTGGACGTGCCAGCCGGTCGGGTCCAGGGCCCGGCCAGCGGCCACCAGGACGTTCATGTCCGGGGTGGGGCTGTTCTGGGCGACCTCCAGACCCTCGATGATCCCGGTCCCATGGAAGGCGGTGATGTGGTTCTTCTGCTGCTGCTCGAAGGAACCGTAGATGCCCTCCAGGTGGTTGTTGTTCATCGCTGCCTTGGTTTTAATGAAGAAGCGGTCCATTTATGCCCCCGAATCCTTCTTTTTGACCTGGCCCACGAACCAGTCGGCCATCTCCACATAGCCGTCCGGGTTGCCGGGGTCGTTGATGACCAGCCTGAAGTAGCGGTTTGTCGCGCTCACCGTTGAGGTGATGTTCTGAGAGGCCCACTGGAGGGCCTGGCTGAAGGCGGGAGAGCCCCAGGAATCGGTGTCGTTGCCCTGAATGGATATGGTGGCCCCGGAGGTCAGGTTGTGGTCGATCAGGGCCACGTCGTTGACGGTCTTGGCCGAGTCAAGATCCAGGGTGATGGCGGCCGAGGTTCCTGTGGAGCGGTAGAAGGTGAAGAAGTGGAGGTCGATCAGGCTTGAGGCCTCGTAGCCGCTGGTCTCAGAGTCGGCCGAAACCCCATAGGGGAGAACCTCCTCGCCCAGGTAGTATCGTTCGCCGTCCTGGTAGTCGAAGAAGCCAGGGCCCCACTCCTTGACCCCGAACCCGTCATCAGCAAAGCGGAGGATCCCCACCGGGATATCGGGCCGCTTGAAGATTCCGAAGTCCCTCTGGGCCTGGCCGTGCTCGAAAACGGCCTTCTGTACCTCTGCGAATGCCTCGTCTGAGATGTAGTCCAGGAACTCCACCACAAAGACGTGGTGGGCCCCGGCCGCGTTGAGGCCCTCGTCCGCGAATCCCTCATCACCCCACTTCCAACCGTAGGAGCCGAAGAACACGATCCTGTAGGGGACGTCGGTGACCCGCTTGATGGCCTGGTCAAAGGCGTCTCTCCGACCAACCGGCCAGTGGTATTTGTAAGCGTCCTTTGTGGACTTGCGGTATGTGTCATCGTCCTCGGATTCAAGTCTCTGGATGCCCCGTTCGATGGCGTGCTCGTCGAGCCTGGCGTCGGCGCACCAGTCAACCGTGTGCTCATCCCGGACCTGGATGGTCCGGAGGCCGAGCTTGTCCAGGCCTAGGCACAGGGCCATGACCAAGCCCTTGAAGATTGGCCGGCGGTCCTCGTCCCCCTGGAGCGGCCCGAATCCGAGCACGTCCCGGAAGTATCGGTAAAATCCGGATTCGGCCACGAATCACTCCTGTATCGCCTCGCTCACGGTGATGACCGGGGTTGCGCCCAGTACGGGGATCTGGTTTGCGCTGATGGTCACGTCCGCAGGTGGACTGTTCCAGTTGACCTTCTTCAGGTCACCTATCCCGCCAACTCTCAGGGCTTGGAAGACCTGGGCCAGGATCACGTCCTGTCCGGAATGGAGAGCGGACACCCCGGCAACGGTTACCGAAGGGTTATGCAACGCATTGAGAACGGTTAGGCCAACCGTTTTGATCGCATCGGCGTCGGACCCCTTGCCCGGGTACATGATCAGCTCGAGATCCCAGTTCATGGCCACCTGGACCGGGGAGTAAACAACCCAGTCGTCCGTGGCCGGTGCTCCGTTTGCGGTGTCTCCCAGGGCCGCCTCAACCTTCCCGATCAGGAAGGCGGTAGGCGGCCCGGTGGGCCCGGTGATGAACACATCGACCGACCCAGGGCCGCGAAGTTGTTTGATGACCACGTCCTTGGCCCCGGCAGTCAGGGCCCAGAGCTTATAAGCCGCCTCGTTGCACTGGTTCCCGGACCTCCACTTGAGCCCGATCCGCCGGCGGAGGCCGGTGGTGGATTCCGGGCCCTCCCCCACCTCCAGCACGCGCCCGTCCTCCTCGTTGTCGGTCCCTTCGGAGACCAGCCAATCGGCGTCGTTGGTAACGCCGTCCCATCCCTGGAAGGCGGTCTTGAGCTCGGTGATCAGGCCCGCCCCGACGTTGAAGGCCGCCCCCTCCTCCATGGCCTCGACCGAGACCAGGATCTCGGAGGTGCCATTGGGGGCGGTGACCTCCTCGGTGGTGATGAACCGGTAGACCTCCCCCTGCTCGTCCGGGGCGGTGGCCACCACCCCGCCAACCCGGATGGTTGCGTTTCCAACGGCCTCGGCCCGCTGGAACTTGACCTTGCCCACGGCTTTGGTGGCCTGGAGACGCTCCAAGTCCACGTCCCGGGCCTTGGCGTCCAGCCAGTTGCCGGTGGCCGACCGCCAGTAGGCCTGGGGCAGGAAGCGTTTGGCGAAAGCCTCATAGACCTTGAACTTGCCCTGTGATAGGAGCTCCACCACCCGCCTGGTTGGCCCACCCGGGTTGAGGTTGGTGACCTTGGGGAGCACGTCGGACTGCCCCATGATCCCGAAGTCCTCCTCCCGGACATCGTCAAGGGTGATCCCCTCGACCTCAGGTATTCCAATGGCCATCAGGAGCCCTCCACGGCCTTGGTCGGCCGATAATCCTTGACCAACACCTCAACCCCCCCAGACTCGGAAAGGGTGACCACCAGGTTTCCCGACCAGGTGAGGTCGATCCAGTACCAACTGATCCGGATGGTCAGCTCCCGGGGCTGGTCGTTCCAGGAGACCACCTCAGCCTTGACCGACTTCTTCTTGACCCTGGGATCTTTGCGAACGGCCAGCTCCAACTGGGTCAGGAGCTCGAGGCGGTTCATGGGGGTATCCGGCGCCTCAAGGAAGTTGTCCAGGTCGAGACCAAAGAGCCGGTCGTAGAACTCGGTCTCGACCAGGGTTCTAATCCTCTCGGCAATGTCGCTCAGGGCCACGACCTGGCCGTAGGCGTACTTGAGGCCGCCCTGGTCCAGGGCCAGGTCCCCCTCCGGGGTCTGGGCCAAGTCGGTGCCCAGGAGATCAGCGCCCTCGAGATGGGCCTCGAGCTGGTCGAATCCATAAAGAGCGGGCATCAACTGCCTCCCTTAGGCATTGTTCACGGTTTGAATGCTGCCCACGGGCACGTTGCTAATCTTGGCGATGGAGCCACCAGGAACCCCGTTGACCTTGTTGGCGTAACCGCCCGATGAGGTGCTGTAGGAGACGAACTGGCTGTGCATCCTGTCACCACCGTCCCAATCAGATGAGCCGCTTGGAAGGTTCGAAGGTAAGGCGGAATATTGATAGCCAAACCAGGCCCGCCAGTAGGGGCCGGCTATGCCGGTATCGTAGTAGTAGACCCACCCCTCGCCCTCGGTGTTGCCAGAGAACGCGGCAATTTGATAAATCGACCCGGAAGACAGGGATACCCCCGTTAGGGTAGCCGTAATCCACGAAGGGGATGTGCTCGGGATGACTGCCGTTCCAGAGTCGAGGAGGGCTCCCGTCTCTCCATCTGCGTAAACCCCCAGGGACATCGCCGTGTTGCCGGACCAGGCTGGAATGGCCGTGTATAGGGACGTGGAAACCGTGGTCCCGTTTTCAGTCATTCCAGAGTTGGGGTGCGTCACCAAGAGGTTTTGATGATCCGATTCTACGGAAGATGAGCCGGCCGTCGTGTAGCCGTAATCCGGCATGAGGTGGAGCCGGCCGGACTGGGCGGCGGCCCATTTCTTGTCCCAGGTGTAGGTGATGGTTCCCTGACGGGGGTCGATCACCTGCTCCGCCCAGATCCGGTCGCCATGGTCGTTCTGGACCCAGGGCCTGGAAAGCACCCCCAACTTGCCGGTCCCGAAGGCGTTGCCGCTCCTTGGTCCGTAGACGGCATATGCGCCCTTGATGTGGTCGGGCCGGAAAGCCTTGGGGTGATCAACTTCAAGGGGCTGGTAGCAGAACTTCAGGCCTTTAGAGTGCTTGATCCCGCACGCTAACCTGTTCTCGTGTGAGCGCGGGAGGATGATCTCCCACTCGACCCCCTGGCCATCGTCTTTACTGTAGAAGCGGTGGTCGTAAGCTCCCTGGGTGAAGCCGAGGACTTCTTTGGAAACCGAGGCCTTTTGGGGCAGGTCCTGCCCAGGCATCTCAAGCTGAACAAACTGGTCTCCCCAGCGGCCAATGGTCAGGGCGGCCCGACAGTAGTTGAGGTCCCCGATGAGCGTCGCCCAGTGACGGTCGTTACTGGGCAGATCACTCATTGCCTTGAGGCCGTAGTAGGGGGCGCCCAGGAGGTTCGGCTTTGAGAGGACGGGGTTGAAAAGCCCGGGGTCGATTGCCGGCCTCAACTCCTTGGGGATCTTTGTAAGAGCCCTTAAGTCCTCAGCCATTACGACCTCTCGACCCAGGCAAAATCCTTGGCACGGATGGTGTCCGCGTCCCAGACATGGCCCACGCCCATGACGATATCGCCTGAGCCGGACGGCGCGACGTCGGTGATAGCCCCTGGGGTGGTTGAACCGAATAGGGGGGCTCCCTTGGTGCTCCAGTTCCAGGCCGTGTTCTTGATCCAGCCCTCACCGTAGTAGAAGGTGCCGGAGGCCCCGGAGGCGTATGACCCACCGCACCAGTAAAAGCCCAAGGCCGTGCTCAATGCGTCGGCGTCGGCTTTTTTCATCACCCCTGAAGCGTTGTAGTAGCAGCGGTCGGTGGGCTGGAGGGCCTCGCCGCATTCCACCCCGG
>Ga0209164_1003921_pt1 | contig 13730 bp, 12 predicted proteins | sample MTBNYHSulfiMetaG_FD_187458 | JGI IMG/M metagenome (GOLD analysis project Ga0209164, IMG submission 187458) | Enrichment culture microbial communities from rom New York Harbor, USA that are MTBE-degrading - MTBE-NYH (New York Harbor Sulfidogenic)... | ecosystem: Environmental > Aquatic > Marine >...
CGTTCTCCGGATGGTGGGCATACCTCTTCCCGAGAAACGCGCCTACGAATACCCGCACCAGCTCTCCGGGGGGATGCGCCAACGGGTGGTCATCGGCATCGCCCTCTCCTGCAGACCCCAGCTGCTGATCGCCGATGAGCCTACGACCGCACTTGATGTCACAGTCCAGTCGCAAATCCTCGAGCTGCTCAAGCGCCTGAAGAAGGAGCTCGGGATGACAATCATGCTCATCACCCACGACCTCGGCGTCGTGGCGGAGATGGCTCAGCGGGTGATGATCATGTACGCCGGCAAAACGGTCGAGGAAGGGGACGCCGCAAGCCTGTTCCGCCGGCCCTTGCACCCGTATACAGAAGGATTGCTGAAGTCCATCCCCCGTGTGGACGTCGACAAGAGCCGGCTGGACGTAATCCCGGGCACGGTTCCGGACCCGCTGAACATACCCCAGGGTTGCCGGTTTGGACCCCGCTGTCCGTACTGCACGGACATCTGCCGGGCAAAGGAGCCGGAGTACGTGCAAGTCGCCCCGGGGAGACGGGTCGCCTGCTGGCTCAGAACCGGGGAGCAGGCAACAAGGGGGATCGCGTCATGACCCCTTCAGGTGAGGCTTTGCTGGAGGTCAACTCGCTGGTGAAGTACTTCCCTATCACCGGTGGCGTACTCTCCCGCGTCGTCGGCCACGTCAAGGCCGTGGACGGCGTATCGCTGAGGATCAAGAGGGGCGAGACGTTGGGGCTCGTCGGGGAGTCCGGTTGCGGCAAGACGACGTTGGCGCGGGCGATCGTGCGGCTGGTGGAACCCACGTCCGGCAGCATCGTGTTTGATGGTATAGACGTCACCGGCCTCGACAAGATGAGCATGCGCAGGCTTCGCCGCGACATCCAGGTCGTCTTCCAGGACCCTTACAGCTCCCTGAACCCGAGAATGTGCGTCGGAGATATCCTCGGGGAGCCGCTGGCAATACACGGGCTGTCACGCGGCGGCGAAAGAGCGGAACGCGTGCGCGAACTGCTCAGTGTAGTGGGACTTTCGCCGGACCACGCCGGCCGGTTCCCGCACGAGTTCAGCGGAGGCCAGAGGCAGCGGATCGGTATCGCCCGGGCCCTGGCGCTCAACCCCAAGATGGTCATCTGTGACGAGCCTGTTTCCGCTCTGGACGTGTCTATCCAGTCGCAGATCCTCAACTTGCTGCAGGATCTGCAAAGCACCCTGGGCCTCACTTACCTCTTCATAGCCCACAATCTCGCGGTCATCAAGCACATCAGCGACCGGATCGGCGTCATGTACCTCGGGAAGATCGTTGAGACGGCGACCAAGAAAGAGATCTTCAGTCACCCTCATCACCCCTACACCAAAGCCCTGCTGTCAGCGGTTCCGATTCCGGAACCGGAGGTCGAGCGGCACCGGATAACGCTTGAGGGCGACGTCCCAAGCCCCGTAGACCCGCCGTCGGGCTGCCGGTTTCATCCCAGGTGTTGGGTTGCGGAGGAGATCTGCCGGCACGAAGAACCCGAAGGGCGGGAAGTCGGGCCTGGCCATTGGGTCGCGTGTCACCTAAGGTGATTTGCTAGCGTCATACGATCTGACGCTCCCATATGACGCGGCGAAATCGGCATCGCCGCTCAGCCAGAGACGGACCGTGCCCAGAAGAGAGCCGGTATCTGGCTCCACGAACGCGACTACGTGCGTCGGCGCCGCGGCGTAGCGCGTCGAACCGTCGGATCGATGCACCACCTTGTCCTCCCGGGGCTGCCTGTACTCCTCGCTCGTCCGGGCGATGACCGCCCACGCCGGCACCGCGTCGCCTCCCCCCAACCGGTACGTCGCCCAGCACTCCTCCTCCACGTCCGGCGGCCCGCCCAGGTACTCGCCCAAGAACGCGCGGGCCACCTCCGAAAGGGGCTGCGCCGGATCACCGGTTGGGGGCCGAGCATTCGAATAGAGGAACCTCCAATACCCGACCACCTCTCCGTTAGCCCAGGAGACCGAAACGGTTATCGGGTCCGAAAAGCGGATCAATCGCTCCGCCCGAGGGAACCAGGTGAATAGCCAGGAGCCAGTGTACTCGGACTCGGTGTATCCAGCCAGAAGATGGTCGCCCGGGAACTGCGCGGCGAGATAGGCACCGGCCGCGGCCTCGGCCTGCTCGACGGGTATGAGCATCGGTCTATCCCAGTCCGTCAGATCACTCCATCCCAGCACCGCGCCGCTCGCGGCGTCGACCTGCACAAAGTGCCGCCATTCGCCGCCGGGCTCGCTCAGGGCGACCTGCCAGTAGTGCAGCCCGGCCCACCAGTTGAGGATCTCGCTGGTCTTAGCCTGCAAGCTACCCGCGTCTTCGCCCACATGAGCCCGGGCGATGGTCTCGGCCTCGGCTGACGTCACCGCGGCCACGCGGGTGCCTTTGACAGTGGCCGCCTCGTAGGAATAGGCCCAGGACAACTCGTCGAGCGAGGCCGTCTCCGTCATGACCCGCTTCCATAGCTCCCCAACATCAGCCGGGCCATCCGGCCAGTCTCCTCTGCCGGCTACCTTGAGGGCGAGCCAGAGGGCCTCCAGTCGTGAACAGAGGGCTTCAATGAAGTCCAAGTCGACCTCGGTGGTCTTCAGGCATCGTACCCGCTGGGACATCCTGCTCAGCGTCATGCCTACCGCCTGGAGTGTGTCGTGCAGCTCGGTTATGTGGCTCTCAAACGGCTCATACCGGACCCGGGCCGCATCACCCGCCCTGCGCAGGAGGCTGACAAGCAGGCTGACGTCCGACAACCTCCAGCCCAGATTCTCAAGCTTGGAATATCCTCCGACATCTGGGCGCCACCTGGCTAGCAGCCTACCTACATCCCCGGTTTGAGAGCCCACCGCATCGTGGAGCCCGGCGAACGTCTGCAACGAGGCCAGGTGGACGTCGCTGAGATTCCTGTAGACACGCCATCCGCCGCAGCCTGCGACGAGGAGGACAATTACCAGTATCAGCGGGAAGAAGTCCCGAAGGGTCCGCCTGAGCCTGCAGGCGGGCCGCTCTGGCACAGGCGGCCCACCGGGGGGCCGTTTGGTCAAAGCGCGATCCTCATCCACGGATCCCATGCCTCCTCTTAGCTTCACCACCGGCCGCCGGCTGCGGGCTCACGACCACCGACACGGGCCGGGGCATGGTTCAGTTCGCTGCCTTCCAGTCCGTCACCTATTACAGGAATAGGCAGGCCGTCGGGGAATTCACGTGGAGTTACACATTATGCTGTCTTTCAGTTCGACCGAATCGACCGCCAGAAGGAACTCAAAATGCCCTACCTCCGCGAAGCGTGGCGCAAGAGCCTGAAGTACCCGGTTGTCCTGCTGCTCCCCGTTCTGGGAACGGCAGTCGCCCGGATATTCGCGGCCTCCGCAGGTTGGGCCGTCGGCGACGGAAGCCTGGCGGGTGCATACACAGTGGCCGGCTTCGTCATCGGCCTGCTCTCGCCTGCCGTCGCCAGCGGATATGCCGCCGTGGTCGGGATAGCGTCAAAGGGCAGACCTCCCTCGTGGAAGGACTTTGCCTCCAACCTGTCCACCTACTACTGGCGGATTCTCGGGGCCGCGATGGCGGTGCAGGGCGCCTTCTCGATGCTTTTCCGCGGAGCGTCGTGGTCCCTCATCTCCACGGGCGGCCCCTCGGGCCCCTTCCCGTGGCTCCTCTTGCCGGTCGGCCTGGCCGTGGGAGCGGTCGCTCATGTCTGGTTTGCGGCGGTCGTGCTGGACGGCGCGAGAGCGTCAGAAGGAGCCGCCCTCGCTCTGCGGTCGTTTTCAGTCAGGCCGCGGGACTACGCAATACTCGCCGCCGGTTGGATGGGCAGCGCCCTGGTGCTGGACCTCCTGTCTCGGGTACTGCCCGCGGCTTCCTATCTGACAGCCGTCTTGACGGCCGCCTTAACAGGTTACTTCCGCATGGCCGCCTTCCTGACATACAATGGCGCCTTTGCTGCCAGCCTCCCCGGGTGGGACGGGCTGAAGCCGCCCTTGTTCAGGCCTTCACCGTAACCAAGGCCGGTCCGTCTCCGGACCACCAAACGCGTCGCGGTGCGTTTGGGGCGCCCTGTGCTACGTATGCCCCGTGGCAGGAACAGGCAAGCCGTCGAGGAATTGACACAGAGTTCCCGCAATATGCTTCCTGTGGCCCCCGCAAATCGGTCTCCCGGGAGGGTGTTGTCGTGGAGTACCTGCGCGAAGCCTACCGGAAGGGAGTCAAGTACCCGATAGTGATCGGGCTTCCCGTCACGGCCGCCCTCGTCGGTCAGGCCTACGCAAGCCTTGGCGCGAGGACCATGAACTCTCCGGACGCGTTTGGGGTGCTCATCGCGTCAGGGCTGCTGCTCGCATTCCTCTCTCCGGCGGTGGCGAGCGGCTATGGAGCGGTGGTCGGCGCCGCAGCGAAAGACAGGGGGCCATCTTTCAGCGTCTTTATCTCCAACCTCTCGACCTACTACTGGCGCATCTTTGGGGCGGCAATCGCAGCCGGGATTGTATTCTCGCTCCTCCTCGGCCGCCTGTACGTCGCATCGATGGGCGCGGGCGGGGCGCAAGGTCCCTTCGGCCCAAGCGGCCCCCCTTCGTGGCCGCTGCTGCTGGCGGGTCTCGTGTCCGAGCTTGCGATCCACCTTTGGTTCGCGGCCCTCGTCCTCGACGGGTGTACGAGCATCCAGGCAGTCGGCCTGGCATGGCGGTCGGTGTCGGGAAGGCCGCGGGACTACGGAGCTCTTGCCGCGGCCTCGGTGGGGGCCGGGATACTGCTGGCTCTTCTTGGCCGGGTCCTGCCGTCCGGCCTGCAGCCCATTCACCTGGTCCTGGCGGCAGCCGTGACAGGTTACTTCAGGCTGGCGGCATTCCTGACGTACGACGGCGCCTTTGCCGCCAGCCTGCCGGGCTCGGACGGGCTAAAGCCGCCCCTCTACAGGCCCTCGGCGTAGCCTGTCTGCTCTGAGTCCGGTGGTCGGGCTACGAAGACCAGTTCGTTCCCGATCAGCGTTCGGGCGGCGCTCCAGCCCAGCGCCCAAAACAGCCGCCCCGCAACGCCGTCGTAGTGCTGCGCCGCCTGCCGCCTGCCGCCGCCGATGGTGGACAGGGCAAAGGATACGACGACCCGGCGCGCGGGCACGCTCCGCAGCAGCCTCTCGCCGGCGCCCTTCTCCTGCTGCTCCAGGCATGGGATCGTTTTCAGCAGAAACGCGAGATCGTACTGCTCCGGCCGCCTGTCACCGGCACTGCTCGGGATCCAGCCGGTCCGCGCGCCGAGCAAGTCCGCGCACGCGCTGACCCCCGCCTGCCCCGTGCTCGCAAAGAACCCCCGCACCACGTCCACGGACCTGGCGTCCATGTCCACCGAGTCGTAGGCCGCAGCCCCCCTCAACCCCATCCACGGGAGGGCCAGCGGGTGCAGGCCGCAGCCGAGGTCGAGGACAGCCCCCGGGACCCCGGAGACGGCAAATACCTCCTCGTAAAAGCGCTGAAGGTAAGGGATGCGCTCCCGGGTCGAGGCGTGCAAGGCCATCGTGCGAAGGCAGTAGGCCCTGAGGACCTCAGCCTCCCCCGAGTCCTCACCGCCGGCCGGCGGCGGCTCCGCGTCCAGGCCTGGTTTCCAGCCGGTGACGTATGCCCCGTATACTTGGTGGAGCTTGCGCTTGGCTTTCTTGACCGCGTCGCGGGCCGATACGGATCGCCCCGCCGCCCAGCGCGCGGTCCGCCAGACTGCGTCGTCGCACAGGTGGGCGTACCGCCGCGCCGCCAGCAGCTCTCCGGCGACGACCGCGGGGTCAACCGGCGCCGGTCGAGGCGTCACTACCCGCCTGCCTCCCGGAGCAGGGCGGTCAACCGGGCGTAGAACCTGAGGTTGTGAGCCGTCGCGAGCCGCCAGGCGAGGGAGTCTCCGATCGCGAACAGGTGGTGGAGGTAGCCCAGCGAGTAGTTGCGGCAGGCGGGGCAGTCGCAGCCGGGTTCGATTGGCGCCCGGGAGCGCCGTAACCGGTCGCTTCCCAGGTTGACCGTCCTGTAGAAACCAGGGCCCGCGAGGTCCGCCAAGGTCGGCCCCGCCCCGCCGCCGGCAAACGCGAACAGCCGCCCGCGCCGCGCGTCGCGGGTGGGCAGTGCGCAGTCAAAGAGCCTATAGCCGGCCCTCCAGGCCTCCACGAGGTTGTCCGGCCGGCCGATCCCCAGGCCGTGAAGCGGGGCGCCGGCAGGGATGAGCTGCGCGACCAGGTGTACCGCGTCGACCAGCCCTCCCGCCTCGTCGATCGGCCAGCCCCCGAAGCCGTACCCGTCGAAGCCGATCTCCAGCAGGCGTCCGGCGCATTCCCGGCGCAGGTCGGGGTCGTTGCCGCCCTGGACGACGGCGAAGAGCAGGGGACGCGGCGTCGCCCCCGGGCCTGGCCTGCTTGAGAGCAAGCGGTCAAACTCCCCGCGGCAGGCGGCGGCCCAGCGCACGGTGTTGTCCACGCTCCGGCGCTGCTCGCCGGCTCCGGCGCGCGGGTGGGTGCAGTGGTCGAGGCACATCAAGATGTCGGCGCCTGCGGCGTACTGGAGGCGGATCGAGGCTTCCGGCGAGAGCAGGGAGAAGCGCCTCGCCCCGCCCTCCCTGTAGGCGAACCCGCGCGACGACACGCGGCATCGCGAGGGCGCGGACCTGGCCAACGAGTAGACCTGGAAACCGCCGGAGTCCGTGGCCACGGGGCGCTTCCAGTTCATCAGGGAGTGCACCCCGCCCAGCGCCCCGACCGCGGTCAGGCCGGGCTGCCGGGCGAGGTGGAATATGCTCACCATCAGTCCCTGCACTCCGCACGCGGCGAGGTCTTCGGAGTCCAGGCTGCGGACCACGGCCCTCGTGGCGTCCGGCAGGAAGGCCGGCAGGTGGAGCAGGCCGTGTGGGGTGTCGAGCCTCACCGGAGGAGGGCTCCCGGCGGCGGCGCAGAGCTCAAGTCCGGGTTCCGGCGGAACTTCGGGTTGCTCCCGGCGATGACGACCGTGACTTCCCCGCGCACGGTTTCCTCGGAAAACTGAGCGGCCAGCTCCGCCAGGTAGCCGCGGTGGACCGACTCGAACTTCTTGGTCAGCTCGATGCACACCGCGGCCAGCCGGTCGCCCAGGACCTCGAGCGCGTCTCGCAGCAGCCCGTCTAGGCGGCGCGGCGACTCAAAGACGATGAGCGTGTGCGGCGCGTCCTCGTCCGCCGCCAGGAACCGCCGCCGGGCGGCCGCCTTGGGCGGCGCAAACCCCTTGAAGGTATAGCTCGAAGTGGGGAGCCCCGATGCGACCAGAGCTGTGCTGACCGCGCTGGCGCCCGGGATCACCTCGACCGGCAGGTTGCGCTCGCGGGCTGCGCTGACGATCCTGTACCCCGGGTCGCTGACTCCGGGGACGCCGCTGTCCGTGACCAGGGCGACGGTGAGTCCCCTCTCCAGGTGGGCGAGGATCTCGGCGCCCGCCCGTTCCTCGTTGTGTTCATGATAGGACATTACGAGGCGTGGCGCCGGAACCTCGTACCGCTGCAGGAGCAACCGCGTGCGGCGGGTGTCCTCGCAGGCCAGGACGTCCGCCTCGCGGATTACCCGGAGGGCGCGGTGGGTGACGTCCTCGAGGTTGCCGATGGGCGTTGCGACGATGTACAGCATCGCCTCCATTGTGCCCTGCAACGGTCCTGTGCTCAAGCCCGGCCTGCGGCGGGGTGCCTGCGGCTGGATGCCTGAGGCGGGCTACCCGCGGCGGGTCAGCTTCGCCGGGGTTACCCTACCTTCCCGGCGGCAATACGTCTGCCGTGGAGGGACGTATAGTCTGAATGCCGGTTGACCGCCCGCTTCTTGTCCAGGAGGTGACCGGGACCGCCGGCCTGGTCCGCCTCCCGGAGTTTTACCTCGCGGAAACCACCTTCTTGCCGCGGGGCCTTCTCAGCGTGGGAGCTTCACAGCCCCGGGTCTACCGGTGCATCGAGCCGGGAGCCCCGCCCGGGACGGTGGGCCTCTCGCCGGACCTCTTTGCGATGCTTGGAGACGCCGCAGGAAAAGTGCCACTGCGCGTGCGGGCGACGGCGGCGGGGATCGACGCAGGCCCGGTCGTCGGCATCGCCGCGGGAAAGGCCGGGCGGCTGATCACCGGGGCGCGGCTGCGCGCGTTGCGCGACCACCTGCTCTCCCAGCCGGACCGCGGAGGGTTGTTTGTGGCATTTGACACCTCCTCCCTCCGCCCCGGGGAGGGATCGGTCCGGGGACACTGCTACCTGGGCGGCGGCAGGTGGAGCGAGGGCACGTATCCCTTGCCCCGGGCGGTCTTCCGCCGCTACGGAGCCGACCCCCAGCCCCAGACCATGCGGGCCCTGGCGGGACGTGGCGTCCGGTTTTTCAACGAGCGCACCTTTGGCAAGTTGGAGGCGTACCGGTGGATGCACGCCTGCCCCGGCCTCCGGAGTCATCTCCCTGAGACGTTCCCGCTGGAGGATGGGAGCATGGTTCTGGGGATGGTCCGGCGTTGGGGGAGCGCCTACGTCAAACCGGTGTACGGGAGTCTCGGCCTCGGGATCCTGCGGGTCGAGCAAGCCCTTCCCGGTTTCCGCGTCGTAAGCCCCCGGGGTACGGCCGTGCGCTGCAAGAATGGAGCCAGGCTGACCGAGATCCTGAGCCGCCGGCTCCCCGCCCGCGGGCTGGTCCAGCAGGGGCTCAATCTGAGGCGGGCCGACGGTAGGCTGGTAGACTTCCGGACCGTGGCGCAGCGCGACGGGCGCGGCCGGTGGACGATTGCCGGGATCATCGGAAGGTACGGCGGACATGGCCTCCCGGTAAGCAACGTGTCCAGGGGCGGCCGGCCGGTGAGCGAAAGGGAAGCCCTTGAGAAGCTCTTTGGCCCGTCACCGGCGGAGCTTCGCCGGCGCCGCGGCGAGCTCCGGTCCCTCGGTCTGGCCGCAGCCGCAGCCCTTGACGCGAGCGGGCTCCTCCTGGGCGACCTCGGCCTCGACCTGGCTTACGACGAGTCCAATCACCCGTGGATACTCGAGGCAAACTGCCGGGACCCGCATCACCACCTGGCGCGCGACGCCGGGTGCTGGAAGCTCTTCTACCGCCTCCGCGGCACTCCGGTCGAGTTTGCACGGTATCTCGCAGGTTTCGGAGAAGAGGAGGCCAGCCGAGATGATTGACTTTCCCCGGCCCCTGGGAACGGCGGACGGCGCCGGCCCGCGGTTGCTGCTCACCCCGGTATTGCTGGAGTCGCTCCAGTCGCACTCAGGCGAGAAGGTGACCTTGGGATACGGCGCGCTGCAGGCGCACGCCGTTACGCTATCGGTTGAAACCCCGTCGTCACTGCGGGGCCACGGCTGGGCGATCACCCGGGACGTGCAGGGCCTTCTGGGGATTGTCGAGGGACTGCCCTACAGGGCCTTTCGTTCAGGAGTCCTTCGCCCTGTACTCGCGGTTTCCGGAGCTGAGGCCGCACCTCCCCGAGACCGAGAGGCTGACCGCGGTCCCGCGGCTCTCGGCGATGATCGAGCGTCACGGAGCCGTCGTCCTGAAGCTGAGGCGCGGTTTCGGCGGGCATGGTCTGGTCCGCGTGGACCGGACCTCCGGGGGCTTTTACGTCTCTGACAAGGACAGCGCCCAGGAATGGTACTGCTCGGATCCGGCGGCGAACCCCGCCGTGGCCGCGTGCCTGCGCAATCCGGGCCGCTATCTCGTGCAGCAGAGGATCGACGTGCCCGAGTACAAGGGCCGGCTCGTAGACTTCCGGGCGGTGATGCAGAAAGACGGCTCCGGCGTCTGGGCGAGCCGCGGCTGGTTCGGGCGGTTCGGCCAGCTGGGGTTGCCGACCAGCAAAGCCGGCGAGAACGGCTACCGCCATCCCGGGGAGGAATCGGTCGTCCGGGCCTTCGGCTGCGGGCGGGAGCATGCGCGCGAGCTGGGGCACCGGATCCTGCAGCTGGTGAGGGCGGCCTGTGACGCCCTGGACCGGACCGGCGGGTGTTACGGCGACGTGTCCGTTGACATCGCTGTGGACAGTAGACGGCACCCCTGGCTGCTCGAGGTCAACAAGCTGCACAACCCGCTCTCGCCGGTGCGCTGCGGAGACGTGCAGGGGTACATGGACATCCGCTCCGGCCCTCTGCTCTACGCATCGTACCTTGCCGGGTTTCCCGTCCCCTAGACCGAACGTCTGTGCGCTCTCGGCCCGGCCCAGGACAGGAACCCCGGCCAAAGCCGCGGAATCCCCAAGCAAGGCAGCCGGATGCGATGCCCGGCTCGACTGGATCTTTATCCCGGAGGTGTCCTGGATGAGCGAGAAAGCGGGCGGGGCGGGCACTGAAGAGGCCTCCGTACGGCTTCTCATCGATGGCCTGTGGACCGCGGGCGATTTCTCCAGGCTTTTCGAGGTCCTGCGCGAAGCGAATGCCCTGGTATCGGCGGTACTTCTGGACAGGCTCGCGGTCCGGCGGAGAAAGGAGGATGCCTCGTACCTGCGGCGCGTTATGCGGCCGGACGACCCGAAGGTGATCATCGAGGCGGTCCAGTTCGGGTCCCCGGGGACGATTCTGGCCCGAATTCCTGGCGCCGCCAAGGAGGTCTGGGACCTGCTCAAGGACCTTCTCTGGGGGCACAAGGCGGCGAGACAGGGGGCCGAGGTGGGCCTGGCACTCAAGCGGGAGGAGTATGCCCAGGCCAGGCTGCGCACTGAGGCCATGGCCCTGGAGCTTGAGAAGCTGCGTGAGGAGATAAAGAAGGCCAGGCTTGAATCTGCAGGCGCCGGGCTCGACCTCTCGCGCCGCGAGGAGGAGCTCGCGGCGGCACTTATCGGCTCGCGGCTTGAGACCACGCTCTCGCTGCTGGAGGCGGTGCGCGGTTTCCACGAGCGGACGGGCATACCGTATTCGCTCATCGAAAGATACTTGAGCCCCCGCCTCGACGGGCTGTCGCAGAACATCGGCTATCTGGCCGGCGCCGGGCTGCTTGAGGGGATGGAAATCCAAGGGGAGCCCGGAAGGGGAACAGGTGTTCGCGTCGAATAAGTCCTTGGCGCGGCCTGCGGCTCCCGGGGCATGCCTGGAGAGGAGCTGGTTTAGTGCAGGCAATACACGAGGTCTACGGCTGGGTCAAGGCGACGAGGAAAGGACTGCTCGACTACTGCGCCACGCTGCCGCCTGAGGTCTTCACCGCCGAGCGCGAGGACATGGGCTGGGGGTCGATCCGCAACGCACTGGTGCACAATGCGTCGACCTATCTTTTCTGGCTGGCTGGCACCGTTCTTGGGAGAGACGTCCCCGGCTTCAAGTTTTCCGAGTTTCACGACGTGGAAACCGTCGCCAGGCTATTCAGCGGCCGCGTCGACCCACTGGTCGAGGAGTTTGCGGCGGCCTTCGGCGGCGGCGACAGGCTTGCGGCGCCCCTGTCCTTGAAGGTGCGCTGGCAGGAAGGGCCGCTCGTGGTTTCTCCCCTGTGGGTATTCACCCACGTGGTCACGCACGAGTTTCATCACAAGGGCCAGATCGTGGCGTTCGGGCGCATCCACGGGTATCCGCCCCCGGAGACCGATCTGGCGGTCTAGGTCTGGCGGTCCGCCTTGGTGTGGCGGCGCGGCGTGGGGCCGGCGGGGCTGCCGCGGGGTCCAGAAGGTGCCGCCGCCGAACCCAGCGGGGCCACCGCGTCCGGCCCGCCCTGGGGAAACCTGGGAGGAAGGACCGGGTCGTCTCTCGGGCGAAACTTCATCTCCAGGACGCCGGCCGGCCCGGACTGGAGGATGAGCGGATGCGCTTCCGGTTTGTCCACGCCGCCGACCTGCATCTGGACACGCCTTTCGAGGGCGTCGGCCGGTCCAGCCCTGATATCGCCGCACAGCTCCAGGAAGCCTCGCTGGCGGCGTTCGATGCGCTCGTGGACCTGACCCTCCGGGAAGACGCGGCCTTCCTTGTTCTGGCCGGAGACCTCTACGACGGCGCCTCACGCGGCCTGCGCGCCCAGCTCAGGTTTCTGGCCGGCCTCGAGAGGCTGTCCTCGGCAGGCGTTGGGGTCATGGCCGTCCACGGGAATCACGACCCCCTCGACGAGGGCTGGTCCGCCGTCCGCCGGTGGCCCGAGGGCGTGACGTTCTTCGGGGCGGACGAGCCGGGCTCGGTCTGTGTGGACCGTGACGGCGTGCGCCTGGCGACCGTCTACGGAATGTCGTTTCGGACCCGCGAGGAAACCAGAAACCTGGCCCGGATGTTCCGCCGGACCGGTTCCGGAGGCCTGCACGTGGCGGTGTTGCATTCCAACGTTGGAGGCCTGGCGGAGCACGCGCCGTACGCTCCCTGCAGCCCGCAGGACCTCGTGGACGCGGGCATGGACTACTGGGCCCTGGGGCACGTCCACCGGCGCCGGACCATCCTCGAGGGCGGTCCCTGGGCAATGTACCCCGGCTGCCTCCAGGCCCGGAGCCCGCACCCCGGCGAACTCGGCCCGAAGGGCGCCCTCGTCGTGGAAGGGGACTCCGAGCAGGGCATCGTCGCGCCGCCCCGGTTCGTGGCACTGGACAAGGTCCGGTTCGCCGGCCTGAGTCTCGACGTGTCCGCGTCGTCCGACCTCGCCGGCGCGGCCGGCATGGCAAGGGAGGCGCTGACCCGGGTGCAGGGGAGCCAGGACGGGCGGGGCCTGGTCCTGCGGCTGGGTTTCCGCGGGGAAACCGTCTGGGCGGCGGACCTGATCCGGGTGTGCGAGTCCGGGGAGCTTCTCGACCAGTTGCGCGAGGAGATGACGGCCTGCGACCCCTTTATCTGGATAGACTCGCTGGACTGCCGCGCCCGCGTTCCCCTCGACCGCGAAGGGATTCGGTCCCGTGGCGACTTCGCTGCCGAGGTCGTCGCCCAGAGCGAGCGCCTTGCGGCGTCGCCCGCGGCGCTCTCCGCCCTTGACGAGGAGTTGCGCCGGGAGCTCATTACGCCGGCGCGAGCCGGCCTGCTGTCGGAGGTAGCGGTACCTGACCCGGCGGCAGCGCTTCCCGAGGCCGAGCGCCTCTGCCTGCGGCTGCTCACTGGAGGTGAGGGCCGCTGATCGTCTCGGGGTGGCGCATTGAGGGCTACGGAGTCTTTGCCGGCTATGAGGTCGAGGGGCTGGGGCCGGGGCTGACGGTCGCGTACGGCCCCAACGAGGCCGGCAAGTCGACACTGCTGGACTTCCTGAGGTTCGTCCTGTTTGGTCACCTGAGGGGAGAACCCAAGCGCGAGCCTCTACGCGGCGGACGGCACGGCGGCCGCCTGTACCTGGTAGACACCGCGGGCGTCGAGTGGGTCGTTGAGCGGTACGCCACTCCCCGCGCGCGGCTCTCCGTCGCGCGCCGGAGCGGGGGCCGCGGTTCAGAGGACGACCTGTCCCGGCTCCGCGGGGGGATGGACGCGGTCTCCTTCCGGTCGATCTTCGCCTTCAGCCTGGCCGAGCTCAGCCGGTTCGAGACGCTTTCGGCTGAAGAGGTCAAAACCCGGATCTTCTCGTCGGGGATCACCGGCGCGGGCGACGACGCCGGCGGAGCTCGCCGCTGGCTCGAGGCTCGGGCCTCGGAGCTCCTGAGGCCGAGGAGCGGAGGGCGGATCAACGGACTGCTGGACGAGCTCGGGACGGTACGCGCCGATCTCCGGGAGGCAAAGCGCCGCGCAGAGGGATACGCCTCGCTGCTCCGCCGCGAGGAGGCAGCCGACCGGAGGGTTGCCGCCCTGGATGACGAGATCCGCAAGCTCGAAGAGCGCGGGCGCTGGCTGAGCA
>Ga0209164_1003922_pt1 | contig 13729 bp, 14 predicted proteins | sample MTBNYHSulfiMetaG_FD_187458 | JGI IMG/M metagenome (GOLD analysis project Ga0209164, IMG submission 187458) | Enrichment culture microbial communities from rom New York Harbor, USA that are MTBE-degrading - MTBE-NYH (New York Harbor Sulfidogenic)... | ecosystem: Environmental > Aquatic > Marine >...
AGGCACCCCCAATGCCCCCAAACTCTGCCCCTCCATCGTGCCCAAGTCACACCCCATTCCTCGTGCCCAAACTCTGTTTGGGCACGTAAATGGCCGGGAAACTCCGTTTCTTTGCTGCCGAACAGCAAGCTGAATTTGCCGCCCAAGTGCGTTCCCAAACAGAGTTTGGGAACGAGGGTGGGTACTCCCCAGCACCAATCGTGGGTAAAGAGCAGGGCTCGTTTCTCGTCCTCAGCAGCTCTGGTGAGCTGTTTCGGTGGACAGCCACCTCCTTTAGCGGAAAGGTCTCGCCCTATATTTGTCGGAGGGAGTTACGGGATCTGGATCATCACGCTTTAATGCAAGGAATTCGAAGTCGTCCACCCAAAACTGGAGCAAATACCGGTTAACAAGGCTTCTGGAATTTTCTTTAATTGTACCATACCCGCCCAGCCCCTGGCTTCTTGTTTGCGGAAAAGGTGGAGGGGGCGCGTTCTCGACCTCGTGCTCTTGTTGCATTCCCCTAAACCGGCTCTTCTTTCTCCTTTATTTTGCGGAGAAGCTCCCTTTCATCCATCTTTGGCCGGTAGGGTTGGGCGAGCTCTTCCATCAATTTTTTTGTATAATGCCTTTTTTGTGCAGCCGCCGCTTCTATCTTACGAGCCAGTTCATCTATTTCGCAGGGCTTGAGCACGTAGTCGAAGGCACCGAGCTTCATTCCTTCCACAGCGGATTCAACGGTGCCATGACCGGTGAGCATAACGACCTCTATGAGGGGATACCTGCTCTTTATTTCGCGCAATGTTTCGATGCCGTCCATTCCCGGCATCTTAACGTCCAGGACAGCTACGTCCGTGTCGCCATGTTTCTGCAGTTGATCGAGCGCTTCCTGTCCGCTGAGGGCGCAAACCGTTTTGTACCCTCTGGCAGATAAACGTCTGGCCAGACTTTCAACAAATGCTGCTTCGTCATCCACCAGCATCAGCTTAGCTTGTGTCATAGAGCTCACCCTGTATCAAAAAACGAGCTGCCAAGGAAAGGCGCCGATCTCAAGATGACACGGGATTTCCGGCTCATCGCCGATTTCCGTGAAGAGGTTCTGTCATCAGGTTGAGGTCATTCCGAGCGAAGCGAGGAATCTTGTTGAAATGCCATCAAAATCAGGATTCCTCGGCTTTCGCCTCGGAATGACAGAGAGCGTTTTCACGTCGATCCGCGATGAGCCGAATTTCTTTGCTGCTCCTGCAGCACATAGGAGAGCAGTTCTCTGCCGAACGGAGAAAACACTTGAATGTATGCCGGGTCAAGCTGGACGGCCAGGTATTGAAGGCGCAAGTAATCCCCATGCGCAGCATGAGCGGGCCACACCCCGGAAAAGAAAAACCCATGATCTTCGGCGGACCGGCAGGCATCGGGAGTGCCCGGATCAGATAAAGGCAGATAGAGATAGACCACTTCAGCTCCGCCTATATCGCACAGATCGCGCCAGGCACGGCGGACTTCGGTTGCGGTGTCCGCACCCACCTTCTCAACTTCTATTTCCCCCAATTTGTCTTCGCCGGACAGGCGCACCGATAATTGACCCTGGCCTCCAACTGACGCCGCTTCTCTAAAGTCGGCCTGGACCTGCAGGTTCGCATAAATTCCAGCCAGCATTTCACTATGGCGCCGGGGAGCATAGACCATTGTATCAGGGGGCGGCACCAGATATTTAAAATAAAAGACCAGACTCTCTCTATGGGGAGGTCTGGCATCGGCTTCGGCGCTGGTCTCCTTTATTTGGGGTGCAAACCGGATTTTCTTAAAAACATAGGGCGAATCCATGGCCAGACTGATTCCACACACATGAAACCCCCGGCTTTCACTGGCGCGCTGGCTGATCGTGTGGGCGGTTACGGCCTGGCCGAACAGCCCGATAACATCCAGCTGGTGGAGCTCCTGTTCCAGGAAATCTCCCATGCGCTGGCGTATGCGCTGCCCTCGATAAGCCGGGGCCACCACCAGGTGGGTGTATTCGCCTACCGGCTTCAGACCCTCTCTTACCAGGGCGTCGTGCCCTACCACCTCGCCCGTCTCCTCATCCACCGCAACCACCGAAATGAATTCACCGGTCTGATTCAGTCTGATCAAGTGATCGGGTACGTAAAGATCGTCTTCGTAGGTGTATCCGAACGTTCGATAGAAGCATTGCGCCACTCTCAGGGCATCTTCCGGGATCATTCGTCTGATGGTTATACGCGGGTGGGGTGTCTGACATTCGGGAACGGTGCAGGTATCGGCGTTGGCTTCGCTCAACACCGGGATCATTCCGGGTTGACGGCAATATTTGACCAGATGGAGCTCTTTCCCCTCGCGTCCTTTGTTTTGCCAATGGACTTCGTCTACCGCCTGCTGAATCAGATACAACCCCAGCCCTCTGATGCTTGCATGCAGGATATCCTTGTCCGCAGGAGGAGTGTAAGCCGGAGCCAGCGATTGATCGAAGGGCAGGCCGCGATCGTGGATTACGATCTTCAAGGCAGTAGGACTCAGTTCTCCCACCACCGTGATATCGCCGGCTTCGATTGAATCATAGGCGTACTTAATGGCATTCGCGCAAGCCTCTTCCACCGCCAGCACCATGAACTTGATCTCCCTGTGAGTGAGCTTCGCCAAAGTCGCCAGCTCACGGACATAGGCGAGGGCCAGGGGCAGAAAATCCATTTTGCCGGGCAGAGTGAGCTTGGTGCGAAAATTAGTATTCATCAAAGTGACCTTTCATTTTTGATTACGGCTTCCGTCCAACGGCCAAAAAGCCCGTATAGGAACAAAAAAACAGCCCTTCACGATTCTGCAATTTCAGTTCGGATAAGAGGCTTTCGGCTTTGGCGGGTTCAAGCAAGCCCGCCTTGCTCACACGGTGGACAGTCTGAAATATATTGAAAACCTTGTCGGCCAGTTCCAGATCAGTAATCATCAGGGTTTGCGGATGGATTTGAATGTCGATCAGGCCGTTTTCTCTGAAATATTTGCGCAGGTAGCGCCCCACCCAACCCGAAGCGAAGCTGTCGCACCAGTAATTGGCGATGCAGCGGGTCGCAGGCCGATTGGATGAGCTTAGAGTAAATGTCTCCCAGTCGTTGTCGAAGGCAACAACTACGCCGCCCGGAGCGGTGACTCTAGCAATCTCGCGAATCGCACGCTCGCACCGGTCGATGTGCTGAAGAGTGCGATCAACCCGAATGCGGTCGAAAGCCGCATCCGGAAAGGGCAGCAGCAGGGCGTCAGCCTGCTGAAAGGTAACGTGAGCTCGGCATGCAGCTGCTTTGCCGCGCGCCTGCTCGATCATCGCCCGGCTTGTGTCGATTCCTGTGACCCGGCAGGCAGGACCGGCCAATTCAGCCATTGCCAGCGCATCCTCACCGAGCCCGCAGCCGATGTCAAGAATCCTGAATGCACCGGCCAACTCGAGAAGCTCGAAGCTCTTTCGCTTATAGGCTTGAAAGAACTCCAAAGAATTCAGCAGGGCGAGACACTCGAGATAGCTCGAAACATCCCCTGTTTTATCGACCTCTTGAAATCCTGAAGCAAGGTAGTCCATATAATTCGCCCTAGGAGCTTGTCCGACAATGCCTCTTTTGTCATTTCGAACGGAGCGTAGCGTAGTGAGAAATCTGTAAAATCAGTCACTTGCAAGCACAAGATTTCTTGCCTTCGGCTCGAAATGACAGTTCTCGGACAAGCTCCTAGTCCAGTTCGAAATAATTAAGTGTCCGAATTGTAGGGTGCGCTGTGCGCACTAAAGCTTAGCTCTGCCCATTACCCACATCTTCTTGCAGGGGTCCCCGCATGAAGCGAGTCCACTGCTCGTGTCCAAAGTCCAGTGCTGCAACCGTGAGCCGGAAAGCATTTAAGATAGCTCAGGCAGCTATCGGCAGGCAAAATGTTTGAGACGTGACTTCAATAATATGTGACGAAACAGTTCGCGCCGCTTCGTCCCGCTGAGTTTGCTTCTGGCAATTTGATTGTCCTAGAGTATCTTCGGATAGCCGGTCCAATTTCAGAGGTGATTTTGCGAGAAGGGTGTCATGATTCCTCCGACAACCGGGTCCATGGCGGGAGTGCATTATCGGTGAACTGAAGGACCACTCGGTGATAAGGTGAGCTTTCTCTCGGATTTTACTTGAGAAATTCGACATCTGGTGCGTATAGTAGTTTTGGGAGTTTTGTGCGCACGGACGAGCTTGTGCACCGGATGCTTTAATGCCGTACTGAAAGGTGGAATTGGCCGTGGCCAACGCTGAGCAATTGAAAGCACTCTGAAATCCCACATTGATGGTGACGGCCCGCAGGTCTTCGCGATAGCAATGCAAGTGACCGCTCGCGAAGCAAGGCTCGGCCATGGCAAGTTGGGGCGGTGAAAGGCAGATAGAACGGGGCATCAACGGGAGTACTGGCCAATTGTCTCTGGGAGCAAGCTCATCTAAACCGTATTCTTGTGCCAGGTCCGAGTCTCAACATACAAGAGGGTATCGGTAGTGAAGTAATAGGGTAAGGTCGCTGCACCGCTCATTGAATATCAGACTCGCGCGGCTTATCTCTCCGGCGATCTATAGGAATTGCGCAATGGGTGATCATGCATATGATGGAGTAATCCGGTACCATGAACAAACCAAGCATCATTTTCGACGTTTTGCCAGGTCACTTGGTTATATGGATTGGAAGAATCAGCCGAATCCGTTCAGGTCGTATGAAGGAGCAGAGTCAGTCCCATTACCACTCTTGAAGAGTGATCCACCGGGCAGTCACCTTTGCCTGTATGAGAGAATAAACAACCGGCCGCAAGATTTCAGCCTGGGGAATATCGCGGCCTTCTTGGAGCTCTCGTTGGGCTTATCCGCATGGAAGGCTATTGCCGGCAGCCAATGGTCGCTTAGGATCAATCCTTCAAGTGGAAATCTTCATCCCACCGAATGCCACCTCATTTTGCCCGCCATGGCATTTCTTGGTGCGGGTGTATTTCACTACAATCCTTTCCAGCATGCGTTGGAGCTGCGCTCACAAGTGGCTGCAACGATTTGCAGAAGAATCGCCGACCACTTTGCTGCAGAGGGATTTCTGGTCGCATTGAGCAGCATTTTTTGGCGTGAGAGCTGGAAATATGGTGAACGTGGCTTTCGCTACTGCAACCACGACATAGGGCATGCTTTGGCGTGCCTGAGCTTTTCGGCTAATCTTCAGGGTTGGAAAATCAAGTACCTGAATACGTTATCCGATGAGCAGACAGGCGTGCTACTAGGTTTTGACAGGGTGAAATGGACTGAGCTGGAGGAAGAACATCCAGAGCTGCTGTGCTTTGTCTGCGGTAATGAAAAGGCTGACGTGCCTCGACATCTTCAAGGGGACCTTATCACGGATTTTTCCCGGCTCTCCTTTAATGGGGATCCCAATGTGCTGAGTGAAGAAAGAGCTCGCTGGGACATCATAAATGAGGTCTCTGCTCTGACAAAAAAACCTGCAACGCCGGAGCAAAGATATCAGTATGGGAAGAGTCCTTGGCATACCGGGGCAATTTCTGCTCTTACCGCTGCGGGGCTAATCCGCCGGAGGCGGAGCGCCGTCTCATTCAGCGGCGAAAAGTCTCTGGAAAGGGACCAGTTCCTCGCCATCCTGGACAGAACGATACCCCGCGATCATTGTGCACCCTTTGATGTGGAGCTGATGGAGCCCTGTGTGCACCTGCTGATTTTTGTTCATAGCGTCAGCGACCTGCAACAGGGTCTCTATTTCTTTATCCGCAATTCGAATCACATCGAAGAGATTCAACACCACTGCCGGTCCGGGTTTCAGTGGAAGCAAATAGAGCAGGGGCTTCCCCTGTATTTTCTGAAGAGCGGCAACTTCCGACAGATTGCAGCACGCGTCAGCTGCGATCAAGACATAGCCGGCTATGGTGTGCTTTCACTGGGAATGGTAGCCAGGTTCAGGCCAATCGTCCAACAGGAGCCCTTCAGGTATCGTCATCTGTTTTGGGAAGCTGGAATGATCGGTCAGATTCTCTATCTGGAGGCGGAAGCAAATGGCTTGCGGGCGACCGGCATCGGCTGCTTCTATGATGATTCGGTCCATGAGATTATGGGGCTTGGCGGGAATAGCTATCAGAGTCTGTATCATTTCACCATTGGCGACCCGGTGGAAGATACTAGACTGAAAACTTATCCTCCTTATGCGCATCTGCGGGATAGCGGAGTAGCTTGATCATGTCAGAACGCGCGGCTACAGTCGGTTCCTGTGGCTTTCATAAAATTGGCCGCCAACACTTGCATCAGCTCGCTTAATATCTCTTGAATGGCTCCGGGAGCAGTGCTTTTTGAACCGTGTCCGAGCACCTCTTCAGACCAGATGGATGGATTCTGAAACGTGCCCGCATCACATCGGACGTGATAGGCAATTGGATAGTCATCGCCCACCACCCATACCCGACAAGCGATCATGCCGATCTTCCTGTCTCTTCTGGCGATCGCAGCAGCAAGCTTCGCTGGATTTTGGGTCAAGTCTTCATATTTTATATTGCAGAAGCAGGCTCTAAATTTTTCATCCAAATACTTCGTCAACAACTCTTCTTTCAGCCCTATTTTTTCAGCATTGCCAACTAGCGTCAAAGATATCAAACCGAAGCTTTCAACTTCTTTAAACAGGCCATAGAACAACTCTATTTCCTCATCGGTTAGATCTGAATTACCACCGCTTTCGGCCAGGACGGATGTAGAGAAACAGAAGGGCAAGATCAACAGGGTTATAAGCCAGGCAAGCTTCATATCGGACCTCAACATTGCACCTGGTACCTTCCTTGAGAGTTATTAGCAGGAGCCATTCACTGAAAAACTAACTACGTTCTTGCATACCGGCACAGTATACCACCATGGGTACCCGGAACATACTATCTAACACAAAAATAACAATGATCGAATGACTTGCAGCCTCTTTTGAAACATATTTTAAAAAGGAAATTCTCTTGACTTTTGTTTCGACCTTCCAGTAGCTTACAGCCTTGCGTTTTCTCAGGTCAGTCATACTGGTTGATCCCAAATGCCGGCAATAACGAGCGTCTCTCATCAGCTGGTACACCATATCCAGTAAGCAGAGTGCTGAGACTTAGGGGCAAGAATCGCTAGACATCTGGACTAGTTTTTTGCGGCGCAGTTTTATAGTGACTGCCAGATATCGATGCACATCCCGATAATGCCGGTTCAGAGCTCGAGAAAGGAAGAGATATGAAAGAGGACATCGCAAAGGTTCGAACTTTTGCCATCATTTCCCATGGCGGTGCCGGGAAAACATCTTTGGCCGAGTGCATGCTGTACGATGCCGGTGTGACGACTCGGTTGGGAAAGGTGGACGACGGTACCTCTATTTTGGACTACGAGCCTGAGGAAGTGAAGCGAAAGATCACCATTAGCACCGCTTTCAACACGTTTAGCTGGAAAAAGAATAAACTGACCCTAATCGATACCCCTGGTGACTTCAACTTCATTGCTGAAACAAGAACATCACTGCAGGGTGCCGATGGCGTGATCGTTTTAGTGGATGCAATCGATGGCGTGAGAGTCCAGACTGAAAAAGTATGGGAATTTGCCGACGAATTACAGCAGCCGCGGATTATTTTCGTCAGCAAGATGGACCGGGAGCGGGCCGACTTCGCTAAGACCGTGGCCGACGTTCAAAGCAATTTTGGGGCTTCGTGTGTGCCGGTGCAAATTCCAATCGGTGCGGCGGAAAACTTCAAAGGCATCGTCGATGTACTGACCGGGAAAGCATACCTTTATACAAAAGGGGAAAGCGGTCAGTTTGAGCAGCAGGATGTTCCGGCGGAGCTTCAGGATCAATTGAGTCAGCATTGGGAGAGCCTGGTCGAACATGTTGCCGAATCAAAGGACGAGCTGCTCGAGAAATACCTGGAAGAAGGTGAACTGAGCCCGGAGGAAGTCAGGCAGGGATTTCGTCACGCGGTGGTGAGCGGCAAGCTGGTGCCGCTGGCCTGTGGTTCGGGGGACCTCAACATTGCAATTCAGCCTCTCATGGACTTGATCGTCGAGTGCATGCCTTCCCCTCTGGATCGCGGGCCAAAGACGGCAAGGGTGCCGAGGGGCGATGCCGAGGTTCAGCGAGAGCCCGGCCCCGATGCACCTTTTAGTGCTCTGGTGATTAAGACGATAAGCGATCCTTATGCCGGGCGGCTTTCGGTAATGAGAATCTTTTCCGGGACTTTGCACCCCGATTCAACCGTTTACAACTCAACCAAAGACACCAAGGAACGATTTGGGCAACTGCTTCAGCTTAAGGGTAAGTCTCAGGAAAGCATTGAACAAGCCGGTCCGGGAGACATCGTTGCGGTGGCCAAATTGAAGGAGACGACTACCGAGGATACCCTTTGTGACGAGAAGAATCCGGTCGCATATCCGCCGGTGGAATTGCCCCCCGCTATTTATTCTCTGTCTGTGGAGCCGAAAAGTAAGGGCGACGAAGAAAAGATCTTCTCTTCTTTGTCCCGGCTGATGGAAGAAGATCTGACACTCAAACTGGAAAGGAATGAGGAAACCAAGGAGATGATCCTCTCCGGTATGGGGGAAATTCACATTGAGACTACCTGCGAAAAGCTGAAAAGAAAGTTTGGCGTAGAGGTGAACCTGCACATACCCAAAGTGCCTTACAAGGAGACCATTAAAGGCAAAGCCAGGGTGCAAGGCAAATACAAGAAACAGTCTGGAGGCCGCGGCCAATATGGCGACTGCTGGATCGAAATGGAGGCCCTCCAGCGGGGCGAAGGCTTCGAATTTGTCGACAAGATAGTGGGTGGCGTTATACCTCGCCAATACATTCCGGCTGTTGAAAAGGGAATCGTGGAAGCCTCCGCGGAAGGTGCCCTTGCGGGCTATCCGGTGGTTGATTTTCGGGTGTATCTGGTCGATGGCTCCTTCCATCCGGTCGACTCTTCGGAAATGGCTTTCAAAATAGCGGGTTCGATGGGATTCAAGAAAGCGGTGATGGAAGCCAAGCCGACCCTTCTGGAACCGGTGGTGCTGCTTGAAATCACCGTTCCGGACGACTGTATGGGGGATGTGATCGGGGATCTGAATTCCAGAAGAGGCAGGGTTTTGGGCATGGAAACCAAGGGGAAGAAACAGATCATTCGAGCTAACGTGCCTCTTTCCGAAGTTCTCAAGTATGCTCCCGATCTGCGCTCCATGACCGCCGGTCGCGGAATGTACACCATGAAATTTTCCCATTACGAAGAAGTCCCCGGGCAGTTGCAGGAAAAGATCATCGAGGCCGCCAAGCAAGCATCTGCTTGAGGCGTTTGTCCCTAATTCGTAAATAATGATATGGGCGGGATGACTGATGACAATCCCGCCCTTCTTGTTTATGTGATTTAAACAAGGGTACTGAAAAGAGCGTGCTCCAGGCGCGAATCTTCGAATCGGCAAATGTAACAGGAAATGTGCCGGTAAGCAGAGATTGGGTGGTGAAATGGTGCATGGCGGGTCTGAGGAACAAGAGGAAACCTTGTTTCAGAAAGTCCAGAAAATGTCCACTTTAGAGAAGATACGGTTTGCTCTGAAGGGAGATAAAGAGGCGCGCGCTCTTTTGGTCCGCGATGGTGAACGATCGGTGCAGCTGGCCGTTGTGAACAATCCCCGCATTACCGATGGCGAGATTGTAGTCATATCCAGCTCCAGAAACATTCATGAGGATGTGTTGCGAAAGATCGGCACCAGCCGGGACTGCCTCAAATTGTATCCGGTCAGGGCGGCGCTGGTGCAAAATCCGAAAACCCCTCTGCCGATTTCGCTCAAGCTGCTGTCGACCCTCATGCTAAAGGATCTGAGGGCTATTGCCAAAAGCAAGGGCGTGCCCACCGCGGTTGCTCAGGCGGCGCTGCGATTGACTGCAAAAAAGGGATAGCATGTCTGCATTCAGCGATGACGCTTCGATACGAACAGTAGATTCATTCTCCAGAACGGTTGCCATTATTACGGTGAGCGACAAGGGCGCCAAAGGCGAAAGGGAAGACGTTTCGGGAAGCTCGCTTGCCGAATTGTTGGCGGCGGGAGGCTACCAGGTACTGTATCGCGAGGTTGTGCCGGATCAAACGGAGCGGATCTCGGAGGTACTTTGTCGATATGCCGATCAAGAAAGAGCGGCCTTGATCGTAACGACCGGAGGAACCGGCGTTGCGCCGCGGGATGTGACGCCCGAGGCTACTTTGGCGGTTGTCAGCCGAACAATTCCGGGGATGGCGGAAGCCATGCGCGCGGCAAGCCTGGGCAAAACTCCTCACGCCATGCTTTCTCGTGCTGTGGTGGGAATCCGGGGCAGCTCTCTTATTGTTAATTTGCCGGGCAGTCCTAAGGGGGCCCTGGAGAACCTGGCCACCCTGCTGCCGGCACTACCACATGCTCTGGACAAGATTCAGGGGGATCCTGCGGATTGTGGCTGAGCGCCAACGAGGCCGCAGCGGGATTCAAACAGCAGAATCCGGAATTTCGAGCTCGGCTGCACGGTATCAAATCACTCAAACTTGAACCGGTGCTTGTCATTTAGACCGTGAAGGAAGCTAGGGATCACTCTACCTCTTCTGCTTCTCCACTGCCCACCGACGACCTTTTAGCGGAGTATTTCTCCTTGATCTCTTCTTTTTTGCTCAAAAAATTATTGTTGATTTCTTCGATGGCTTCATCCACCTGAAACACTTTGGATTCGGCTTCTTCAATATTTCTTAGCTCTTGTTGAACTGCCGGCATGTTTTTCCAATCGGACTCATCGCCCTGTTTGTAAAGTGAATAGACCTCGGCCCCAAGTCCGCTGTAGGCCTTCTCCATGTTTTTTCGGGCTTTGTTTTTCCTCATTTTTTGAAGTTGCACCTTTATGAGCTTCAGCTTCCATTGCATAATGATGCGAGCGTATTCCATACCAGTGTAACCGAGTCTTTTCATCATCGCCAAAACATTGCCCAACATTCCGCTCATTTGTCCCCTCCTTTTCTAGGAATCCAATTCAAAGAACCCATCCCAACACATCCTGCAACCGCTTCAGCATCCGTTCCGGGTGACTGCCCGGCCAGTAGACTCTCCGGCATCGCGGACACTCATAGAAAGTGGTTTGTGTTTCAAATACGTAGTCAGGCACAAGCCCCAAAACCTTTTCACGCCAAACCTCATTTAACGGCTCATTGCATATGATACAGCGCTTCAGCAGGTGAACTTCCACGGGGGTCACCGATAGTCTTGATACAAGCTCGCGCAACTGCTCCGTCGGCTCGTTGGCAGCAACGCACATCACTCCCGGCTGCGCGCACCACCGTTGATTTCTGGTGAGAACCAGATATCCTTCACTCCGATACGCCTGCAATTGCCCTTGTCCCTTCAGGTGTTCGTAGCGCGTGTCGAAGCCCAGAACGCGAAGCCATTTTGCCATCTTACCCAACATGCTATCAACAACAAAACGCCTTTCTGCGGGAGCTTTTTCTTCCATCTTCGTCAATCAAAACTAACTTTGCGGACCCCTTGGGGAAAAGGTAGTGTAAACACTGCAGGCTGTAAGCCACGGGCGGTTCGCATCTGGGATACGCTCACTTCCATCTGCCACTGTGCAGCCACGAAATTTATCTTTTTCGGGACAGTTTGCATATCGAGAGTCACAGCAGGTTCATATGAGACGGTATATTCCGATTGTCCCCCCCCCACCGCTAGGGATTGCATGGCCGCAGGTCGAGACAGGAATTGCCATGAAAACCGCAGACTTTGATTGGGCGGCTGCACCGTTGCCTGCCAACCGGAAGAGTCCCGCTCGATCTGCCAGGCATCCAATTGGTCTGGCGGTACGGAGGCGATCAGGCTATACCCGAATACCTCGATTGGGATTGGCACCCCCAGAAAATACCTCACTAGGTCTTCCGCTCTGCTTGCCGAATAGATGACTTTCTCCGATGGTATATAAAGGCTCGAATCTTCGCCGTCGATGACCAGCACCCCGGCTGTCTGGCCCCATGTGGTATATGCCTCCAGCCTAACTCTATCGGGAAGCTGGGCAACGATGAGCGACTGAAAGCGAAATTTGCCTTTCGGGCTTTCTCCTTTGATCTCGAGTTTGGCCTGATGCGCTTGCCAGAATGCCGAGCGTGCCTGCAGCCTGGAAATCAATTCGGTGGTGGAAATGTCTCCCGGCTTCTCCATTGGCGGCACTGGGCGCCGCGCACAGCTCCAGTTCCAGATTGAGAGAAGAATAAGGAAAATGATCAGACGAGATTTCATTGGATTGAATTCAGCTTCTGCCGGATTTTTTCAGGCTCATGATGTTCATATCGGATTGCCCTTTTGTAGGCTTCTATCGCTTCGGTGTTGTTCCCCAGTTCGAGATAAATGTCTCCGAGATGCTCCTGGATGACTGGATCCTGCGGCACCAAGTTGACTGCATTGAGCATGATCTCAAGCGCCTTTTTGGGCTGTCTCATTTTGAAATATACCCAGGCGAGACTATCCAGTATGAAGCCGTCATCCGGTTCGACTTTCAGCGCCTGTTCGATCAATTGTTTCGCTTTGGGCAGATTCACTCCCATTTCGGCATAGGTGTAGCCGATGTAATTGAGTGCATTGGCGTTTTGCGGCTCAATTCTCAAGACCTCCTCCATCTGCTTGATGGCATCCTTTTTCCGGTCCATTTTGTCCAGGATAATGCCTTTTCTAAACAGAAGATCGACATCCCGGGATGTCTTTTCAAGGCCTGCATCGACAGCTTTCATAGCCTTTTCGTATTCTTTTTGCTCCTCGTACAGAATGGCCAGGTAAAGATAATAGTCAGGCACGTCGGGCTGCTTTTCAATCGCCGATTCAAGAACTTCAATCCCGCTACCATAGTCTTTCATTTTGGTAAAAACGAGTGCGAGTCGGATCTGGGCAGTGTTCCACAAAGGACTGTTGCGGGGAATAAGGCGTAAATTCAGTATGGCCTGCTTGGTCTCTCCCCGCTCTTCGTAGGTTGAGGCAAGATAATAGAGAGCTTGGTCGTATTGAGGCTGTTCACTCAAAAGATGGGTAAAATCCTTTATGGCATCGTCATATTTCTTTTGCTGGTAATGGATGATGCCGATCTTGAGCCGGCTTTCCAGATCCTTTCGGTTAACCCGCACCAACTGGCTGAACTGTGCCAGAGCATCATCGAGCCGGCCTTCGCGCATGTAGAGATTACCCAATCGACTGTGCGCCTGTACGCTCGTCGGATTGAATGAGATAATTTCCTGATAGGCTTCTTCGGCATCAGCAGTACGATCCGTTACTTCGTATATGTATGCCAAGTCGAGCAGAGCGTTTTCGAAGGCGGGGTCCAGGTCGAGTGCTTCCTGGTAGATCGCTTCCGCCTGATCGTAAAATTTCATGTCCAGGAAGACACGCCCCTTGTAATAAAGGGCCACGGGGTTGTCGGGCAGGAGGTCTCGCAGATGGTCGAACATTTCTATGGCTTCTGTAAAACGTCCAGCCTGGGCGTACAAGGTACCGAGCAGCAGGTAGACGCTTTCGTTTGATGGATCGAGCTGAAGAGCGCGCTTGTAGGACTCTATGGCTTTGTTATTTTGCCCCAGCTCGGCATAGAGTTGTCCCATCAGCATGTAGGCTGTTTCATAGGAGGGGTTGATACGGGTTGCTCTTTCAACCAGCTTCAAAGCCTCCTCTATTCTCCCCTGGCGAACGTAGAGAGAGGCTAATTCGGTGAGAAG
>Ga0209164_1003926_pt1 | contig 13717 bp, 10 predicted proteins | sample MTBNYHSulfiMetaG_FD_187458 | JGI IMG/M metagenome (GOLD analysis project Ga0209164, IMG submission 187458) | Enrichment culture microbial communities from rom New York Harbor, USA that are MTBE-degrading - MTBE-NYH (New York Harbor Sulfidogenic)... | ecosystem: Environmental > Aquatic > Marine >...
AGGCCCGAGAACCCTCGGACCCCACCTCTCAGGGCGTGATGAGGGCCTTGGTGACCCGCAACGCTTCCACGTCCGCCAGGGCCTGTCCCGCCTCCTCCAGGGGATAGCTCTTGCCGACGATGCGCTCCATGGGGAGGGCCTCGGTGTGCCGTGCCATGAGGGTCAGGGCCCTGGCCAGGTGATGGAAGTCCGTCCCCCATTGCCCCAGGATGCGGGCGTGCTTCCGGTTCACGTCGACATGGGGGTTCAGAGGCACCTCTCCGGCGTCCGTATAATGCCCCACGATCACGTAGGTGCCCCCGTCCCGTAGGAGGGACAGACCCTCGGGAACGGCGGAGGAGTGCCCCGCCGCCTCGATGATCACGTCGGCCCCCCTGCCCCCCGTGAGGGAGAGGACCCGGTCCTTCCGCTCCTCCGCCGTGGTGTGGTCCAGGTCGTAGGTCTCGTCGACGCCCAGGACGCGCGCCAGCTCCAGGCGGCTCTCGGGAGCGCCGATCATGAGGAGCCGGCCTGCTCCCGAGAGCCCGGCGAAGGCCGCCGCCGAAAGCCCTACCGGTCCAGCCCCCTGGACCAGGACCGTGTCCCCCATGGACATCCCGCTCCGGTCCACGGCGGCGAAGCCCGTGAAGAGCCCGCACCCGCCCCCGATGACCTGGTCCGCCGAGAGACCGGGCGGGATCCGGAACACCTTCACACCCGGCTTCAGGTAGATCCGCTCCGCCCAACCCCCCAACAGCCCGTCCCTGGCGGAATACGTGATCCCGTACACCTTGCGGCTCGGGCATCGATTGGGCTGCCGGGCCACCAGGCAATGCCAGCAGGACCAGCAGGTCTCGTGGACGTCGTAGAAGGTCACCTCGTCCCCGGTCCCGAGGGGCGTCCCCAGGGCGTCGACCTCGACGCCCCGGCTCTCCAGGACCCGTCCCACGCTCACGTGCCCGGGGATGATGGGATAGGGCACGCCAGCCAGCTGACCGTGGAAGAGATGGACGTCGGTACCGCAGACTTCGCTGGCCACCGTCTCCAGGAGGATCGAGCCCGGCTCGAGCACCGGGTCGTCCATGGCCCAGATCTCCAGGGGAGCTTCCGGGGCCGTCATGACTGCAGCTCGTATGCTCATGCCGCCAAAGTACCCGGCGGAGGGCGCCGGGGCCACCTCCTCACACTCCGCCGAAGCAGCTCGGCATGGCGGCGGAGGGCGCCCCCCCGACGATGGTCACCGTCCGGCGAACGGCGGAGCCGAGCACTCCCAGGCCGTCCCCCCGCAGGGACGGGATGCGCACCGTGCCCGAGGGGTTGAAGTTCCCGCCCCGCACCCAGTTCACCCAGTTCCGATCCAGGGCAGCCACCGTCACCTCGGCCACGGCGCCGGCGGGCAGCCCCTCCTGGAGAGCCAGGGCCACTTCCTGCTGGAGCGTGCCGCGGTTGAAGACCCCGAACTCGCTGGGAAATACGATGGTGGTATCGGATTCGGAGACCGCCAGGCCCAGGAGCGCTACGGAATCCGCCTCCACCTGGATTCCAAGGGGCGCCAGCGCGACCCTGAGGTTCCAGATGGTGGTCTCGGCGTAGTAGGCCCAGGCGCCCGCCGACCGGTTCCAGACGATCTCCAGGAGCCTCTGCGGCGGGAGGCTGCAGACGGGCCTGGCCCGAGGGCGGAGGAGCCGAAGGTTCTCGGGAACGAGGGTCCCCCCCCGAAGCTCCCTGCCGTCCGCCAGGAGGATCTCCAGCTCCAGGCGGTCCCCCGGCGCCAGGAACTCCTCCAGGCCCGACTCTGCGGTGAGGCACACGCCCTCCACTTCCTCCGTACTGCCGGGAAGCAGGCATTCCACCTCCCCCCCCGTGAGGAGGGGAAGCCCGAGGGTGTCTCCCAGGATGAGGGTCGCTGAAGACCCCAGGAGATCCCGGGCTGACCGCGTCCCGAGGGTCCAGTGGAGGAAGGCCGATGCACGATCTTCTCCGTCCCCTACCAGCACGAAAGCCTCCGCCACCAGGACGTCCTGGGGAAGGGCAACCGACACCTCCTCCAGCTCGCATCCGCCCGTAGCGAGGGCCACTCCCAGGACGAGGGCCGGGAGGACACGGGACTCCAAGGGCCTGCCGAGACGCATCAGAAGGATACCTCCAGGCCCAGCGTGGGAAGGAATGGAAACATGGAGATTCCCGTACGGACCGGGGGGTCTCTGTCGTACTGGTAGAAGTAGAAGAGCACGTTTCTCCTGTCGTAGACGTTCAGGATGCTCACGTACGGCGTCATCCGGCCCCACCCGCGCTCCAGCTCCCACCGGAGACTGACGTCCAACCGGTGCCGGGCCGGGTATCGTGTCCCGTTCCGCTCGCCGAGGACCACGCCATACTGGCCGGCCTCCGGATCGTCGGAGTCCTCTCCTCCCGCATCCCATTCGAGCCCTGCGCCGGGCCCCACCCGCGGGGAGAGGTAGTGGTAGCTCCCCAGTGGCCTGGTGTAGGGGAGGCCGGTGCCGAGGTTCCATCGGATGCCCAGCTCCATGTCCCTGCCCAGATCCCGCTGCAGGACCAGGTCCACGTCCACCCGGCGGTCGAACACCGGCGGGTAGGAGACCATCGGAGGCGGCTCTATCCCGGAAAGGAAGTCCGGGAAGGACCGGGTAGCCCGGAGCAGCGACACGGACAGCCAGCCCGAGGTGGCCCGTCCCGTGTGGCGGAGGAAGAAGTCCACGCCGTAGGACGTTCCGGTCCCCGCCAGGTAATCGTCCGAGGGATCGTTGGGGTCGTCTCCCAGATTCGTGGTGATGACGCCGTCGAAGCCCCGGACGTACCCTTCGGTCGACAGGAACCACCCTTCCCTCGGATACCCCTCGAACCCCGCCTGTACCTGGTCGGACACCACGTGAGGGACATGCTCCCCTGTCAGGATCCAGACGTCCAGTCCCACGGGCAGCTCCTCGTCCCGGACGGAATGGAGGAACTGGGTGTACCGGCCGGCCGAGCCCTTCACCGCCCAGCGGGAGCCGGCGAGAAAACGCTTGGCGGAGAGGCGGGGAGAGGCCACGGCCACGGCCCGCCCCCGGGAGGGAGCCCACCGGTCCACCCTCGCTCCCGCCTCGAGGATCCAATTGGAGGTTGGTTTCCATTCCCCCTGGAGGTAGCCCGATAGCTCCGACCCCCTCCCGGCCCCGGCGAAGAACTCCGTCCCACCGGTGGCCACCAGGTTGTCAAAGCCGAGTCGCCGGAACCCAACACCAGCTCCCACGGTCAGAGATGGTGCCGGGCGGAGCGCAAGGTCCCCTTCCACGGAGCCCTGGTGGATGGCGCTGCGAACCTCGGTGTCGTCGAAATCGGGGAAGGCCAGCCCCGACGTGAACCGGGAGACCCCGGAACGGATCTCCCACCAGCCGCCGTCCTGCCGTGGACGGGTCCACCGGACCCCCAGGAGGTCGTTCCCCCAGTCCCAATCGATGCGGAGGGGAAAGTCCTCCGGGTCCAGCCTCGTCAGGTCCAGGACATCCCGGCCCGTGTAGGCCGAAAAGGAGACCCGGTCGCCCCCGGTCGTCCACCCCTCCAGTACCCCCTGGAGGTCGGTGAGGTGATAGGGGAAGTCCAGGACGGGCCTCAGGAGCTGGTCGAAATAGGATCGTCTTCCCGACATCCTCCAACGGAAATCCTGGAACCCGATTCCCTCGGCGGCCTTCTGCGGGAGACCCCCGCCCACGGCGACCCGCGTGGCCAGGAGGGACACTCCGCCGTCCACCTGGAGGCGACCCTCCCCGGGGTCGGTCCGCACGTCCAGGACGCTGGACACCCGGCCCCCGAACCGGGCGGGGAAGCCGCCGGAGCGAAGCTCGGCACGCTCGATCATGTCTCCGTTGAAGACGGAGAAGAACCCCCCGAGATGGGTGGGGTTGAAGATGGGGATGCCGTCCAGGAGAATCAGGTTCTGATCGGCGGAGCCCCCCCGCACGTTGAAGGCCGAGGAGAAGTCCGAGACGGTCACCACACCCGGGAGCACGTCCACCGCCCGGAGGGGATCCGCTTCCACCAGACCCGGGATGGCCTTGATCTCCCGGCCGGCCAGTTCCCGGACCGTCAGCCCGGCCTGCTCCTCGAAGCGGATCCTCTCACGGCTCCGTTCCGCCTCCACCGAGATCCCCTCCACGGCCACGGCCGCGAAACGCAGGGAGAAGTCCTCGTCCACGCGTCGGCCGGGCAGCACCTCCACCTCCCGGGTCTGGGACGCGAAGCCGAGGCGCCCGACCTCCATGAGGTAGGGCCCCGGCGCCACCAGATCCAGGCGGTAATATCCCAGCTCGTTCGACTCCGCGCCGCGAATGGGAGATTCGGCCCCGGGAAGGATCAGGAGCACCAGCGCCATGGGGACCGGGATCCCGGCTTCGTCCCGGACCCTGCCCTGGACCGACCCGGGTGCCGGCTCCTGTCCCGCGGCCTTCAAAGGGAGCACTCCCGTGGCCAGGATGCACAGGAGGGACAGGGCCAGGGTCGGGGTGGTGCGGGTGCCGGGCTTGCGCCACATCATGCTATGGCTCTCAGGACTCCGTGAACCAGGAAACGAGATCACCTTGGAACCCCTCAACCGCGATCATGGGTCCCGAAGAGCAACCGCATCCCCCTCCCCGGGACCGCACGCCCCGGCTACTCTTCCCTGCGATGCCCATGCGAGCCTTCTACGCCGATCCTTTCGTCCTCCCCCTTCCCCGGGGCCATCGATTCCCCATGGAGAAGTACGGACTCCTGCGACGCCGGGTGGAGGCTTCGGGGCTGGTGGCCAGGGAAGACCTCCTCCTGGCCGATCCCGCCCCGGATGAGGCCCTGGCGACCGTCCATGACCTCGAGTACGTGCGGAAGGTCAGGGAGGGAGACCTCACGCCCATGGAGATCCGGCGGATGGGCTTCCCCTGGTCCCCCGCCCTGGTGGAGCGCTCCCGCCGATCCGTGGGCGCTACCCTGGGCGCCGCTGGGGCGGCACTGGAGGGGGGAGTGGCGGTCAGCCTTTCCGGCGGCACCCATCACGCTTTCCCCGACCGGGGCGAGGGCTATTGCATCTTCAACGATGTGGCGGTGGCGGCCCGGGTAATGCAGGCGGAAGGCGGGGTCCGGCGCGCGGTGATCCTGGATCTGGACGTGCACCAAGGGAACGGGACCGCTGCCATCTTCCGGTACGATCCCACCGTCTTCACCCTCTCCGTCCATGGCGCGAACAACTACCCCTTTCGCAAGGAGCCGGGCGACCTGGACCTGGAGCTGGACGACGGCACCGGGGACGACGGGTTCCTGGTGGCGGCACGGGACGGAGTGGAGCGGGCTCTCGGAGCAGGTCCCTTCGATCTCGCCTTCTACCTGGCGGGGGCGGATTCTTTCAAGGGAGACCGTCTCGGGCGACTGGCGGTGACCAAGGAAGGGTTGAAGCGGCGTGACCGCCTGGTCCTGGAGGCGTGCCGGGCAGCTCGGCTGCCTGTGGCCGTGGTCATGAGCGGAGGCTATGCTTTCCCCATCGAGGACACGGTGGACATCCACTTCGCCACGGTGCGGACCGCGGTGGAAGTGGCCTCGCGGGAACACACTGGTGGCTTCCCCAGCCCTTCGCCGACATATCCAGAAGCGAGATCGCCATGAGCCCTGCTGCCCTGAATCGCCTGGAGTCCCTTCCCCGCCTCCCCCTTGCCTTCCTTCCCACCCCACTGGTGCCGAGCCCGAACCTCCGGGCGGCGCTGGGGCCGGATGCCCCTCCCATCCTCCTGAAGATGGACGACTGGACGGGCCTCGCCCTGGGAGGGAACAAGGTCCGGAAGCTGGAGTTCGTCTTCGGGCAGATGGACCTCGGGACCGGCACCGTCATCACGTGCGGGGGACCCCAATCCAACCACTGCCGGGTCACCGCCGCCGCCGCCGCCCACCTGGGCCTCGAGTGCATCCTGGTGGTGAACGGCCAGCCCCCCGATCCCCCCACCGGAAACTCCCTCCTCATGAGGCTCTTCGGGGCCGAAATCCGACCCGTGGCGGGGAGGGAGGAGCGGGCCCCGGCCATGGAAGAGGCGGCGGCCGAGGCCAGGGCCAGGGGGAAGCGTCCCCTGGTCATCCCCCTGGGGGCCTCCACCCCCCTGGGCGCCCTCGGGTACGTCCGGGCAGCGGTGGAGGCGGACCGCCAGATGGCGGAGCGGGGAGGTTGGGGACCGGGCAGGACCTGGATCTTCCTCTCCAGCTCGTCCTGTGGCACCATGGCCGGGCTGGCCCTGGGGTTCGCTCTCCTGGGCAGGTCCGAGGTCCGCCTGGTGGGCGTCAGCGCCGACACGCCGGCGGACGAGATGAGAGCCACGGTCCGGGACCTGGCGTCCGGCGCGGCGGAGCTCCTGGGTGACGAGGTGGACCTCCCCCCAGAGATGGTGGTCCCGGAGGATGGATTCGTGGGGGCGGGCTACGGGATTCCCACCCCCCAGTCCATGGAAGCCGCGGCCTTCTTCGGGCGCCATGCCGGCGTGATCCTGGACCAGACCTACACGGCCAAGGCCGGTGCCGGCTTCCTGGACTGGATTCGGCAGGGCCGGGTGCCCCCTGGGGACACGGCCCTCTTCTGGCACACCGGAGGAGCCCCGGCCATCTTCACCTGAGGTTCCTTGGCGCCGGGTCTCTCCCCGGCGCTCTCTTCCCGGACGTCTTCGCCTTTCAGGGAGGCTCCCATGCGGACGGACATGCGCACCATTGAAGGGAAGCGGCGCGGATCGAGATCGGCATTGCACGCGCCTCTCCTGGCCATCTTCCTCCTCCCGGTCCTCGCCGCCCCTCTCGTGGGCCAGGAAAGGACCCTCACCTTGAGCGACTTCCTGGAGATGGAGTCGGTCTCCAGTCCCCAGCTCTCCCCGGACGGGAGCCAGATCCTGTTCATCCGGGGAGGAGTGGACCGGGTGAACGACCGCCGGTACTCAGGAATCTGGATCATGGACGCGGACGGCTCCCGCATGCGGTTCCTCCTGGAAGGATCGTCGCCGGTCTGGTCCCCCGATGGGACCCGCATCGCCTACATCGCCCCCGGCGAGCCCTCCGGATCCCAGATCTTCGTGCGGTGGATGGATGCCGAGGGAGCCACCACCCAGGTCACCCGGGTGGAGAAGGGCCCCTCGGGACCCCGGTGGTCCCCCGACGGCACTCGAATCGCGTTCACCATGCAGGTCGAGGACGCCGAGAGCTGGAGCGTGAGCCTGCCGGCGCGCCCCGAGGGGGCTCGTTGGACGGAAGGGCCCAAGATCGTGGACCGGCTGAGCTACCGGCGGGACCGGCAGGGGTTCATGGACACGAGCCACTCGCACCTGTTCGTGGTACCCGCCGACGGAGGAACGGCCCGGCGCCTGACCGACGGGGAGTGGGACCATTCAGGGCCCGAGTGGACCCCCGACGGGAGGGAGATCCTCTTCACCTCCCTCCGGGTGGAGGACGCCGACTACGAGTGGCGGGAATCGGAGATCTACGCGGTGAACGTCGAGACGGGGGCCATCCGCCAGCTTACCACCCGACGGGGTCCCGACTCGGGGCCGGTACCGTCCCCGGACGGCCGCCTCATCGCCTACCAGGGATCGGACTGGTCCACGGACACCTACGTGGAGCCGGGACTCTACGTGATGAACGCCGACGGCTCCGAGCCCCGGCGCATCGCGGGGGAGATGGGAGGGGGCATGGGGAACCTCACCTGGGCCCCGGACGGGAGCGGCCTCTACTTCAACGCCAGCATGAAGGGAACCCAGAACGTCTGGGTCGCCCCCCTGGACGGCGAGGCCCAGCCGGTGACCCAGGGAGACCACCTCCTCTCCTTCTCGTCCATGGACCGGGGAGGGATCACGATGGTGGGAACCCTGTCCAGCTATCACGAGCCGGGGGACGTCGTGGCCTTCCAGATCCGGCGTCCCGGGGCGGTCCGGAAGTTGACGGCCGTGAACGCCGACCTCCTGGGGGGAGTGAAGCTGGGGGAGGTCCACGAGATCTGGTACAGGTCCGTGGGGGACCTGGACGTCCAGGGCTGGTACATCACGCCCCCGGACTTCGACCCGTCGAAGCGATACCCGCTGATCCTCACGATCCACGGCGGCCCCCACTCCCAGTACACGGTGGGGTTCAACTTCTCCTGGCAGGAGCATGCGGCCCGGGGGTACGTGGTCCTGTACACCAACCCCCGGGGAAGCTCGGGCTATGGGAGCTCCTTCGGGAACGAGATCAACAACGCCTATCCGGGCTACGATTTCGACGACCTCATGAAGGGGGTCGATGAGGTCCTGGCCAAGGGGTTCATCGACGAGCGGAACCTCTTCGTGTACGGAGGCTCGGGTGGCGGGGTCCTCACCGCCTGGATCGTGGGGCACACCGACCGCTTTGCCGCTGCCTCGTCCAACTTCCCCGTCATCAACTGGCTCTCCTTCGTGGGGACCACCGACGGTCCCAGCTGGTACCGGAACTTCGAGAAATTCCCCTGGGAGGACCCCTCCGAGCACCTCCGTCGCTCCCCCCTCATGTACGTGGGTAACGTCAAGACCCCCACCATGCTCATGACGGGCGAGCTGGATCTTCGGACCCCCATCTCCCAGACGGAGGAGTTCTACGCGGCGCTGAAGATCCAGAAGGTCCCGACGGTCATGCTCCGCTTCAAGGGGGAGTTCCACGGGACGTCATCCATCCCTTCGAACTCCCTTCGCACCCAGCTCTACCTCCAGAGCTGGTTCGAGAAGTGGAAGCGGTGAGGAGGACCCTCCTTTCAGCCCTCCTCCTGGCGGCCCTCCCTCAGGGGGGGGTCGCCCAGGGGGCACCCCGCTTCGCCCATGGAGGCTCCAACCATGGCTTCAAGGCCCCGTTCATGGCCTTCCGGGAAGAAGGGCGAGGAAGGGTGGTGGAGCTGGTGGTGCGGCGGGGCCTTACGGCCCGGCGTGTGGGGGGGTAGTCCCCCCGGGCTTACCCCCGGAAGATCCCCACCCCCTCCGCTTCGGCGGCGGCCTGCAGGCCCTGGTCCAGGGTGGACAGGGGCACTCCCAAACGGGCCGCGAGCTCCAGGTAGTGGGCGTCGTACACCGACAGGCCCGTGACCCTTGCCAGGGGACGGACGGTGTCGAAGACCCGCCGCCGGTCGAGAGGTTCGATGACGATGGGCAGGGCCATTAGAAGTGCGGCGAACCGGGAGGAATCGGCTGGAGTGATCCGCCCCCTCCGCTCCGCAACCACCAGTCCGTTGGAGACTTCCAGGGGCCACAGGGAGGAGGTTACGGCTTCCCCCCAGCCCAGTGCCTCAAGGACGAGCTTAGGGTAGTCTCCTCCTTCGTCTTCGAAGGCCCAGGCCAGGGCCACGGAGGCATCCAGGACGAAGTTCACCTGCGTCCCTCCCCTGGGGTCTTCACCTGTGCCGCTTCTCTCTGACCTTCACCGACGGACCGGCCGGTGCGATTCTCACCGACGCCCCTCCTCCAGGAGATCCCGTAGGGTGAGGCCGGGACCCAGGTATCTCCCCCTACCGAAGGCTGCCAGCTCCGCCACAGCCTCCGCCGCCGTACGATCGGGCGCTCCGGTGGGGGGAACCAGGAGGGCCACCGGGTGCCCGTGCCGGGTGATGACCACCCGCCCTCCCTCCTCCACCATCCTGAGAAGCTCGGGTAGCCGGGTCTTTGCTTCGTAGGATCCCACAGTTAGCAGAGGGCCTCCTCGTCCGTGGGACAAGCGTTACGACTGGTCTGCGACCGGTCTAAACTAACCATACTCTCGGGCCCCGAGAAGGGGCTCGGCCACCCGCCTATGATGGGAAGTGCCCTGGTGCCAGGATTCCCGGAAAGGATGGGCCGTGCCGGGTAGGATAGGCTGGACGCCGCCTTCAGAAGCCGAGCCAGTGCCGTGTTCGCTTGATCGGAATTGGCGCTGCCGGCGGCACCCCAAGGCACTCTTCCCGCAAGGTCGGGTAGGAGGTGGAGACTTCAGACCCCCTGAACCTCAACTATCCGCGAGCCCATGAACCGTCAGGACGTCCACCTTCTGCAGCAGATCCAGGGCTACCCGGCCCTCAGCATCACCCTGCCCACCCATCGCACCGCTCCGGAGAACCGCCAGGACCCGATCCGCCTCCGGAACCTGGCCACCAAGGCCACGAACCGGCTCCTGGAGGAGTTCGGGAAGCGGGAGATCGCCCCCCTCCTCTCCCGTCTGGAGAAGCTGGTGGACGGGATCGACCATACCTACTCGCAGGATGGGCTCGCCCTGTTCGTGAACAAGGATCTGGCCCGGGCCTTCCAGGTCCCCTTCACCCTCCAGGAGCGGGTGGTGGTGGACGAGGACTTCTTCACCAGAGACCTCGTCTTCGCGCTCAACAGGACGCCACGCTACCTGGCGGTTGCGCTGAGCGAGAAGCCGACGCGGCTCCTCGAAGGCACCCGGGACACGTTGGTGGAGATCCTGGACCACGGCTTCCCCATGAGCCACGAGGGACCCGGCGGGGAGCAGCCCCTCCCGACGGGGACCGGCATCAACACGTCGGCCCACCGCGACGAGCGGCACCGCCAGTTCTTCAGGCACGTGGACGCGTCGCTGAAGGGGGTGCTGGCTTCCGACCCCCTCCCTCTGGCGGTGGTGGGCGTGGACCGGTACCTGGCCTTCTTCGACGAGGTGACGGGCCACAAGGACGCCATCGTCGCGACCCTCACGGGCAACCACGACAAGACGTCGCCCCACGATCTGGGAGCCCTGGTCTGGCCGCTGGTGAAGGCCGGCCTCGCCGGCAGGCGCAGGCAGGTCCTGCAGGAACTGGACAAGGCCGTGGGTGAGAAGAAGGTTTCCTCCACGATCACGGAAGTGTGGCGCCGGGCGAACGAAGGGCGTGGACGCCTCCTCCTGGTGGAGGAGGATTATCACGTTCCCGGAACGGTGGACGAGACGGGCATGGAGCTGACGCCCGTAGAGGACGCCACGGCTCCGGGCGTCCTGGACGACGCCGTGGACGAGGTCATCGAGACGGTGCTGGCCAAGCAGGGCAGGGTCGTCTTCCTGGAGAACGGCCAGCTGGACAATCACCAGCGCATCGCGCTGATCCTGCGGTACTGACGCGGTCCGGGCCCCGCCGGGATCGGTCCGATCCTCGACGGGGCCCGGTCTCGAGAGGCGGAGGGGGAGACGGTTCTCCCCTACCCTTTCGCCAGGAGGCCCCCCCGCTGGTAGATCCTGAGCTGGGCGTCGGAGAAGGGCCGTCCCTGGATCTCCTCTCCGTCGGGCCGGCGGATCACCCCGGTGGTGAAGTCCACCGTCACCTCCTCCCCCGTTTCAAGGCCCGCATCCAGCACCGGGGCGGTAAGGATGGCGAACCCTGCGTTCACCGCGTTCCGCTCGTAGATTGCGCCGAAGGACTCGGCCACCACCGCCGCCACCCCCAGGGAGAGGAAGCAGTCCACCGCCTGCTGCCGGGAGCTCCCGCAGCCGAAGTTCTTCCCCGTCACCACGATGTCGCCACGCCCGGCCTTGCGGGCGAAGTCCTCCCATCCCTTCAGGTTGTCGAAGGTGTACTGCCCCATCTGGGCCACGTCGGTAATGGTGAGGTAGCGGTTATGGAAGATCATGTCCGTGTCGATGTTGTCCACCGGGATGAACCAGATCCGGCCGCGGACCGTGGTGGGACGGGAGGCTGCCCCCTCCGGCAGGACCGGGAGAGAAGGGCTCGCAGCCTTTGCTGCCGAGCCGGCCGCGGCTGAACCGGTGCCCCCGGAAACCCCTGCAGCCGCACGCCGGGCCGATACCGCCCTGGCCGGCTCCACGATCCCGCTCCGCAGCGCCTCCGCCGTGGCGATAACGCCCGCCACCGCCGAGGCCGCCGCCGTTTCCGGGGAGGCCAGGTAGACCTCGCCCTTCCCCTGCTTGCCGGCGAAGTTGCGGTTGCCGGTGCTCACCGTCACCTCGCCGGGCCCGTTCTGCCCGATCTGACCGGCCGCGCATCCGCCGCAGCCGGCGTTCCCCACCAGCGCGCCGGCGTCCTTGAAGGTCTGGATCACTCCCTCCTCCAGGAGGCGCCTCCACACCCCGTCCGTAGCGGGCACCACCTTCAGCACCACCCCGGGGGCCACCCTGCGTCCCTCCAACACCCGGGCCGCCGCCAGCATGTCCTCGTACCGGCCGTTGGTGCAGGAGCCGATGAAGACCGAGTCCACAGGGGTCCCCAGGGCGTCGTGGGCCGGGATCACGTCCTCCGGGTGGCCCGGACGGGAGAGGGCAGGTCCGACCCCGTTGATGTCCACCGTGATCTCCCGGGCGTAGCTCGCCCCGGGATCCGCCGCCAGGGCCTTCCACTCCTCCAGGAGCCGGGCGGCGTCCACCTGGCCCCGGAGGCAGTGCTCCCGCACCGCGTCGTTGGGCCGGAAGAGCATGATGATCCCCCCCATCTCCGTACACATGGAGGCCAGCGTCACCCGGCCCGGGAGGTCCAGCCCTTCCACATAGGTCCCGGACACCTCCGCCGCGTATCCCAGAAGCCCGTTGGCCCCGAAATGGTGCGTCAGGGCGAGGGTCACGTCCTTGGGGGTGCCGCCGGGGGCGGGGAGGCCCTCCAGGGTGATCTTCACCGTAGGGGGAACCACGAACCAGGTGGTCCCGTGGGCGAAGGCGTGGGCGATGTCCTGATCTCCCATCCCCTGCCCGAAGGCCCCGATGGCCCCCAGGATGTTGGCGTGGGAGTCGGTGGAGACCATCGTCCCCCCCGGTCCCACCAGCCCTTCGTCCATGGCCAGGTGGGTGCCGATGCCGGCATCGATGTCGTACACCCGGATCCCGTGCTCCCGGGCGAAGACCCGGCACCGCTGCTGGTTGCTGGCGTAGCTTTGGTCCGAGCCCCCAGGGTTGCAGTCGAAAGTGAAGAAGGTCCGGGCGGGATCGTCTACTCCCAGCCCGTTGTCCACCAGGTTCTTGACGACGTTGGCCCCACCGAAATCCCTGGCGACGCGCGCGTCGATGACGATATCCACCATGTCGCCGGGGGCGACATCGCGCCCCGCGTGGGCTCCCAGGATCTTCTCGATTAGGGTCTTGGGCATGGTCAGCTCCTGCCGGAGGCGAGGGTTGAAGGGTTGAGGAGTGTGATGTGCCCCGCACGAAGCATGGAATCTACCAGCGGGGAGTGGGTGGGGGTACGGCGAGAAACCTCCCTCCCGATGACTCCGTAGGGCAGAAGGCCGAGAGGACGCGGTACATCCTCTTTCCCGGGAATCCGGGAGGAAGTGCCGCGGGGTCACCCGAGCACGAAAGGGACTCCCCATGATGACAATTCTGCGCCGACTCGTAAAGCTGGTTCTGAGCTGGATCCTGGCCTGGCTCTGAGGGCGCTCCGGCCGTGGAAACCCTGCTCCGGGATCTCCGCTTCGGACTCAAGCTCCTTCGGAAGGAGAAAGCCTTCAGCGCCACCGTTCTCCTCACCCTGGCCGTCTGTATCGGGGCCAACGCCACCATCTTCAGCGTCATCAACGCCGTTCTCCTGAGGCCCCTCCCCTACGACCAGCCGGAGGAACTCGTCGCCGTGTTCAACTCCTATCCCCTGGCGGGAGCGGAGCGGGCTTCCAACGGCGGACCGGACTTCTTCTACCACCGCAGCGAGATTGCCGCTTTCCAGGAGGTGGCCAACTACCAGGGGTGGGGAAATACCGTGGGGGACGCCGGGAGCACGGAGCGGGCCTCCACCATGCGGGTCACGTCCACCTTCTTCCCCCTCTTGCGCGTTTCGCCCTTCCTG
>Ga0209164_1003928_pt1 | contig 13714 bp, 12 predicted proteins | sample MTBNYHSulfiMetaG_FD_187458 | JGI IMG/M metagenome (GOLD analysis project Ga0209164, IMG submission 187458) | Enrichment culture microbial communities from rom New York Harbor, USA that are MTBE-degrading - MTBE-NYH (New York Harbor Sulfidogenic)... | ecosystem: Environmental > Aquatic > Marine >...
TACCAATTTTTTCCTCTCCTTTTAACCTAATCCCTGTTAATAATCTCTCCGATCAAGGAGTTGTAAGAGGGATCTTTCGCCCACCGATATCAACTCTCTAAGGTTTTCAAGGACATTTCAAAATCCATTACTGAATATTTCATAATTTCTTTCCAGGGAAGGAATATGAAAAAGTGACCAAAATATTCCTCCCTTAGATAAAAAAATACCCGTTATGGGTCATCAAGGAGGATGGTAAACATGAGGTGTCATCAATGTGGACTGGAGAATCACTCTGGAAAGATTAATTTGATTGCATGCCCTTCTTGTGATGAAGGGAATGAAAAAGGAAATCAGTTTTGTACTCACTGTGGAAATCCTCTTCCGAGGAGTAAAGAGACCTACTTTAAGAAACGACACATCCTCTTTGTAACGATCGGCCTTATCCTGGCCGGGGCCATTGGGTATTTCCTGATAGGTGGCCTTGAATCAAAACTGGTAGGAAAGGTAAACGGCGAAGGCATTACCCGGAAAGAATTTTCCAAGAGATTAGAACGGGTAAAGAAATTTTATGAGCTTCGCTATGGACAAAACCTTTTTCAGGGTGAAGAAGGAAAAGAGAATATGAACCGTCTCAAAACCGAAATTCTCGATGAGATGACAACGGAAAAGATTCTTCTTCAGGAGGCAAAGAGCGCCGGTTATGCTTCCGCACCCGAAGAAGAGATTCAAAAAGAGATGGAGGTTATTAAAAAGAAGTATGGCTTAACTGATGCTGATCTCAAGCAAAAGATGGGTGTAAGTATTGAAGATTTGAAAGAGGAGCTCCGAAAAGGGTGGATCATATCTCAATTCCTTGAGAAGGCCATTCTTAAAAGTGATCGACAAAACGGTGAACTCGTCTTCGCACAGTGGTTTACAAAAGCAAAGGCAAAAGCACAGATCGAGACCTATGAAAAATTGGAACCTGTTCTGACGGCAAAGGCGTCGTGTTGTAAGAGCGGGTGTGGGGGTGGAAGAGCTCAACCCCTCGATCCAAAGGTTGAGAAGGAGGCCAAGGCTAAGGGATTAGAATACTATGAGAAGAAGACCCAAAAGAAGGGTGCGAGTGCCAAGATTACCAACTTTGGATGTCACATTCAGGTGGATATTATCGAAGACGGAAAAGTCGTAGTCTCCCTGACATACAGGCAGGGGGAAGTTCAAGAAATATGAAAAAGGATTCAAGGAGTCAAGTAAGAGTCTTTAGAAAGCCTTCTAAATCTATGAAAAAAATGCTTGAACCCCTGCCTGCCGGCAGGCAAGAACCCTCGAAACCTCAAGCCCTAAAATTAAAAAGGAGGATCATTCAATGAAAACATGTCCGAAATGTCAAACAAAAAATCAAGACTCAAACAACTTTTGTAAAAAATGTGGTTTTCAACTCTCCGGTTCCTCATTTCAGGATAAGAAGGAGAAGGTATTGGGTGAGAAGAAGAGGAAACACCTTTGGATTCCGATTCCCTTAGCCGTAGCAGCCGCTGTGCTGGTAGTGGCCGGTTACTGGGTCATTCAGGGAAATACAGGAGCTAATCCAAAAGTTTCTTATCAACCAAAAGTGAGCGGCAATCTTGACTACACTGGACAGACGATCCGTATGACCGATATACAGGCGAAAGTAGAGAAGGGGAAAATATCCATCCCTCTTGATGTAGTGAAGGAAAAGAAGATGGTTCGTTTCGAATATGAGAACAACGGAGTTAAGATTCCCCTCCTTGCCTACGTTACACAGACCGGAAGAGTGGTTACAGCAGTGAGCATGTGTGAACCGTGCCGATCCACACAGTTTCATATCAATGATAAAAAAATCGTATGCAATGCATGCGCCACCGAATGGAATCTTGAGACCCTCAAGGGAATCCAGGGAGGGTGTCTCAATTATCCGCCCGATGTTATCCCCAGTACAGTTGAGAAAGATCGTATCCAGATCGATGAGAAAATCGTTACTCAATGGAGACCGAGAGTCTAATTATTTAAGCCGATTGTCATTAAGTAATTGGGTCATTATATTACTGAGTGACTTAATGACCTAATAACTTAGTTCTAACTTTGAGAGAGGTTTCAAATGCGACTAAAAGATATTTCGATTAACAACCTCCGGAGGCGAAAAGGAAAAGTCTTCTTCCTCATCCTGGGACTCACCATTGGCATCACCACCGTGGTCACCCTCATCTCCGTTACCCGGATGATGAACGAAGATATCTCTAAGAAATTGGATGAATTCGGAGCCAATATTCTCATAATCCCTCGATCGGACGATTTTTCTCTCTCTTACGGGGGGATGAGTCTCGGAGGGGTTGCAATCGATTCTCAAACCCTTAGAGATTCGGATCTCCCGAAGATCCAACAGATCGAGGTTCGGGAAAATATCAGCATCGTTTCACCTAAGCTGATCGGGTTGGTGGAAATAAAGGGGAAAAAGGTCCCTCTGATGGGTGTTCAGTTTGGAGAAGAGTTAAGGCTCAAGAAGTGGTGGAAAATTCACGGGGCTGAGCCTAAGAATCGGAACGAGGTCCTGCTTGGAAATGAGGTAGCGGTTCTGCTCTTCAAAAGCACAGGTGATACTTTGTCCATCAACGGGAAGGTAGTTAAGATAGCTGGCGTTCTGGATGAGACCGGATCACAGGATGATTTTTTCATCCTCAGTGATTTGACTTTTGTCCAGGAAGCAATGAAGAAACCCGGGGCCTTGAGTCTAATTGAGATTTCAGCATTTTGTAATACCTGTCCAATTGAAGAGATCGTGAAGCAGATCTCGGGGAAATTGCCCCATGCTAAAGTGACGGCAATTAAACAGACCCTTCAGACCAAGATGGAGGCATTGGATCACTTCAAGAAGTTCTCAGTCGGGACATCGATCATTGTCCTTCTCATTGGAGGTTTAATCGTCTTCACCAACATGATGGCTTCGGTGAACGAACGAAAAAGAGAGATTGGAATCTTCCGTGCTATCGGGTTCAGAAAGTCCCACGTTGTTCGGATCATCTTTTTAGAAGCTTCCATTGTAGGATTTATTGCTGGAATAGTTGGATACCTGCTTGGTTTAGGGGTTTCCCAGATCATCGGTCCGATGATTACAGGAGTAAAGGGTGGGTCTTTGTCCATTGATCCCCTTCTGGCCATAGGGGCTATTTTTCTGTCTTCTCTTGTCGGGATCCTTTCGAGTGCCTATCCGGCTTTACATGCCTCGAAGATGGACCCCACAACGGCGTTAAGAGCATTATAAAAAAGTTGAAGGTTAGAGGAGCATCCCCCATCCGGGGGACTTGAGGCTGGAGACAGAAAATAGATTTTACCTCAAGCGGAGCGATCCTCCGACCTCAAATGAAACGATTCTCAAACGGAGAATTATTATGAGTCTGATTGAAATCAAAAAATTAAACAAAGCTTACGAGAGTGGGGAGGAGTGCGTAATGGCACTCGTCGATGTGGATCTCCATATTGGAAGAGGAGAATTTATTTCTGTGATGGGGCCTTCCGGGTCGGGAAAATCTACCCTTCTTACCATTCTGGGGGGTCTCAACCATCCTACAAAGGGTGATGTGGTCATCGATGATATCCCTATTTACAAACTTTCATTGGAGAAGTTAGCCGACTTCAGAAGAGAATATCTGGGTTTTATTTTCCAATCCTTTCAGCTCATTCCCTACCTTACGGTGATAGAGAATGTGATGCTTCCTCTCTCCATCACGGAGAAGTCGAACAGGGAGCAGTTTAAGATGGCCGAGGAAATACTCGATAGGATTGGGTTGAGAGGAAAAGGGAAAAGACTTCCAGATCAACTCTCAGGAGGAGAGCAAGAGAGGGTGGCGATTGCCAGAGCGCTAGTGAATTCACCACCTATCCTTATGGCCGATGAGCCCACGGGGAACCTGGATTCCAAAACCGGAAAAGAGATTATGGAACTTTTCAAGACCCTCAATGAAGAAGGACAGACCATTGTCATGGTCACCCATAATCCAGAGAATATAGCCTTTTCCACCCGTACTATTTTCCTCAAAGATGGAAGAGTTGAAGAAAATGGTTCCATGCGATTGTAAGGTGAACGGCGTGAATCCCTGAAATTCTAAAACACAGGGTCCGGTCCAACCCTGCACCTGACTCCCGTAGCTTCAATGCAATTAGATGATGACTAACATTCTGCTGATCACTGCTCTTTGAGCCATCAGCCGTCATATCAACCCTCAATCGGATCTATAAATTAAGGCAGGCATTACAAGTAAGAAAATCCCCTCCACAGTACAGGGTTTTCAGATCTTTTCTTAATAAAATTCAATGAATCATGTTGTAAAGATTATAGGAGGTCTCTTCTCTTCCGCTCATATTCTTCTTTGTCAATCTCCCCTCGTGCATAGCGTTTCTTCAGAATATCCAGGGCGGACTCTTCAACCCTTGTTGTCTTGGTTGTTCCGACAAACCATCGAATAAGAAAGATCAAACCCAAAACAATGAGCCCCCAGAAAATGATCATAAATATCCACCCCATTCCCCACCATCCCCACATCATGCCTGGTCCCATACCATAATCTCGCCAACCCGATTGAGCCCATAACACTTCCATTCGATTACCTCCTTCTCGGTCTCTCGCCGAGGGTCACCTTCACGTCTATAAAATTTTCTTTACGAAAAACTTTGAGAAGAATCGTATCTCCCGGCTTCTTCTCTCGAATAAAATGGACGAATTCATCATTCGTTTTCACCTCTCGTTGATCCGCTTTCACCACAATATCTCCACCCACGAGTATAATCATATTCCCCACTTGAACCCGCTGAGTTCCTCCTTTCAGACCGGCTTTATCAGCGGGACCGCCTTTTATCACTTCCGAAATCATCGCTCCTCGTTCTATTTTAAGCTTGAGATACTTTGCCATCTCCGGGATGAGAGATTGAATGGTGGCGCCGATATAAGGATAAGTCACATAACCCTTTGAAATGAGTTCAGGAACCACTTTTTTTGCCGTATTAACGGGAATGGCAAAACCAATCCCCACGTTTCCACCGGTTGGGCTGATGATGGCACTATTGATCCCAACGATTTCCCCCTCTGAGTTAAGCAGGGGGCCTCCGGAGTTCCCTGGGTTGATGGCCGCATCTGTCTGAATGACATCATCGATTAAGGTTCCCGCTTCGGAGCGGATGGTCCGACCGAGAGAGCTAATAATCCCTGTGGTCAATGTTCTCTGCAGGCCAAAAGGATTTCCAATAGCGAGGACTTTCTGCCCGATTCTCAAACCTTTTGAATCTCCCATTTGGATGACCTTTAATTTTTCTTTAGGGGCATCAATCCTGATCACCGCCAGATCGTTATCCGGATCTGAGCCAATCAATTTGGCAGGCCATTTCGATCCATCTGCTAAGGTCACTTCTAATTTTTGGGCGTTGGCCACCACATGATAGTTAGTCAAAATATGACCTTTCGTATCAATGATGGAGCCGGACCCTGCTCCCTGAGTTGGAAAGGCATTAAAGAAAAAATCCAGCTGCACGGCGGTACTGGTAACATTGACCACCCCATCCGCCACCTTCTCATAGACAGTGATATTATTCTTTTCGTCCTCCGTAATCGAAAAAGTGTTCGTACTCCAAAACCCGATGAGCAGAACAAGGATAACAATTGGCATTCTTTTCAAGAACATTTTCGAATTCCCCCTTTGTATCTCAAGGCGTTAGCCTTGATTTATATCAGCCCTGAAGGGCTGAGTTACATCTTATCTCTAACGATCCCATAGGTTAGATTCTCGGAAGACCGGCTTCGTCAAAAACCCCTTCGAACAAAGGCCCGCTGAGATAGCGTTCGCCCGAATCAGGGAGTACCGCGACAATAGTCTTCTCATCGAACTCACCACTTCTGGCAAGCCTTAGAGCCACTGCAATCGCTGCACCACAACTGACGCCTGAAAGAATTCCTTCTTCGCGGCCCAGTCGCCTTGCATGCTCGATCGCCTCTTCACTCATCACCTGTTCTACGCGGTCCACCATGGACAAATCCAGAGTATCTGGAATGAATCCAGCGCCAATTCCCTGAATCTTGTGGGGACCGGGCTTGAGCTCCTGCCCCGCAAGACGCTGTGTGATGATAGGGCTTTCAGCAGGCTCAACGGCAACGCTGATAATTTTCTTTTTCTTTTCAAATTTGACATATCGTGAAACACCCGTAATGGTCCCTCCAGTTCCCACTCCAGAGACAAGGACATCAATCCCGCCATTTGTCTGCTCCCAAATTTCAGGACCTGTGGTCTTAAAATGAATCTCCGGATTGGCAGGATTCTTAAACTGTTGTGGCATATAGTAATTAGAACTCGAAGCTAAAATTTGCTCGGCCTCTTCGATCGCCCCCTTCATTCCCTTGGCTCCAGGTGTCAGGATGATGTTTGCACCAAGAATAGCAAGCACCTTCCGCCTTTCCATAGACATGGTCTCAGGCATAGTGACACTCAGTTTATATCCTCTTGCAGCGGCCACATAAGCCAATGCAATGCCGGTGTTTCCGCTTGTCGGTTCAATGATCTCCATTCCGGGCTTAAGCAACCCCTGCTTTTCTGCTGTCCAGATCATATTCGCCCCTATCCGGCACTTGACGGAATAGGCAGGATTACGACCTTCGATCTTAGTCAGGATGATGGCTTTAAGTCCTTGAGCCATTCTGTTTATTTTGACCAAGGGTGTGTTGCCGATCGATAACGAATTGTCATCAAAAAACTTTGTCATGGAGTTCTCCTTTCTTTCATATTGGAATAATGGAAGTATGGAATATTGGAATATTGGATATTGAAAAAACAGTTTTTAAGGCTCCACCCATCACTCCACCATTCCATCATTCCAATGTTCCATCAAAGTTAGCTCAGTGGAGGTTTAAATCTCCTTAGTCTGAGTGCATTCGAAACCACTGTAACCGATGAAAACGCCATTGCCCCTGCAGCAAAAATGGGATTGAGAAGAATCCCGAAAAATGGAAAAAGAACTCCTGCGGCCACAGGGATGAGGATTGTATTATAAGCAAAAGCCCAGAAGAGGTTCTGTTTGATATTCCGAATGGTCGCCTTACTCAAGGCAATGGCAGTGACAATCCCTCTCAGATCCCCACCAATGAGAGTGATATCTGAGGATTCCATTGCCACATCGGTTCCGGTTCCAATCGCAATCCCCACATCGGCCTGGGCTAAGGCGGGGGCATCATTGATGCCATCACCCACCATCCCCACTTTTTTCCCTCCCGACTGAAGCCGCCTGACCTCTTCTGCCTTCATCTCAGGAAGGACTTCTGCCAGAATACGATCAACTCCAATCTGATTCGCAATGGCTTTGGCGGTTCGTTGGTTATCACCCGTGAGCATCACTACTTCCAATCCCATCTGGTGAAGGGCTTGTACAGCTGCCTTAGAATTCTCCTTTAATGTATCTGCGACGGCTATCATTCCAGCCACCTCCCCCTCCACTGCTAAAAACATAGAAGTCTTTCCCTCATTGGAAAGATGTTCAGCTTTATTTGATAAACCGTTTAAACTCACTTTTCTTTCTTCCATCAACCTTAAATTTCCAAGGAGGACCCTTTTTGAATCGATCGTTGCCTCGATGCCTTGTCCTGCAATGGCCTGGAAGTTTTTCGAATCCAAAAGGCTTAAATTCTCTTCTTTTGCTTTTTTAACGATAGACTCTCCCAAGGGATGTTCTGATCCTTTCTCTGCAGAGGCGGCCAATGTTAATATTTCTTTCTTTGAAAACTTTTCAGACTCAATAATATCTGTCACAGAGGGTTCCCCTTTGGTCAATGTCCCTGTCTTATCCAAAATAATGGTATCCAACTGATGCGCCGTCTCCAGGGCTTCTGCCCCGCGAATTAAAATGCCATTTTCTGCCCCTTTCCCTGTTCCCACCATGATGGAGGTGGGAGTCGCCAATCCCAGGGCGCAAGGGCAAGCGATGATAAGCACCGCTACAAAGTTGAGAAAGGCATAGGTGAGGGCTGGGTGAGGGCCGAACAAATACCAAACCATGAATGTGACGAATGCAATGGAGATGACAACCGGGACAAAATAGCTGGCAATCACATCGACCATCCGAGCAATCGGAGGTTTTGATCCCTGGGCTTCTTGAACCAATCGGACAATCTGGGCAAGAACCGTATCTTTCCCAACCTTGGTCGCTTCAAATTTAAATGTTCCGGTCTTATTGATCGTTGCGCCAATTACGGAATCACCGCTTTTCTTTTCAACGGGTAAGGATTCCCCAGTCACCATGGATTCATCCACAGAGGAGTAACCCTCTCTGACGATTCCATCGACTGGGATTTTTTCCCCGGGACGAACCATAACAGTATCCCCTATCGAGACTTCTTCAACCGGAACATCCACTTCACTTCCATTTCGGACAACCCTGGCTGTCTTGGGCTGAAGGCCAATCAATTTTTTGATCGCTTCTGAAGTCTTTCCTTTTGCCCTCGCTTCTAAGAATCTCCCCAGAAGGATAAGGACGATGATGGCTGCGGAGGTATCAAAATAGACATCCATCATCAGACCTTTAACCATAATCAAATGAGGAACAAATGTCACGACCAAACTGTAGAGATAAGCCGCTGAGGTCCCCACGGCGATCAATGTGTTCATGTCGCTGGTCTTATGTTTGGTCGCCTTCCAGAACCCAACATAAAACTGCCAGCCTGCCCAGAATTGGACAGGGGTAGCCAATAGAAACTGAATGAAGAAATTCATCTCCTGGGGCAGACCCGTCCATTTCTCCAAAAGAGGGGCGCCATACATGAGAATGAGAATGGGAGCAAGGAGAATCGTTCCAATAATAAACTTCTTCTTTAGTCGGGAGAGTTCCGCCTCCCTGGCAAGCCGTTCCCTCTCAACAAGATCTTCCTCCTTCACTTCGAGAACCTGGTAACCCGCTTCTTCAACAACCTTCTTGAGATCCCTGATCGAAACCTCTTCAGGGATATACTCAACCGATACCCTTTCGGTGGCAAAGTTAACACCTGCCCGGACCACTCCTTTTAAAGAACTCAGAGCCTCCTCCACTTTTTTGACACAGGTCGCACAGGTCATCCCCTGTATAGGGAGAACAGCTTTTTGCACCTTTGCCTCATAGCCGAGGTCCTTCACCTTGTCGATTAAATGAGAAACATCAGTTTGGCCAGGGTGAAAGAAGACGGTGGCCTTTTCCGCAGCAAAGTTGACATTGGCCTGAGAAACCCCCTCAACTTTGGCTAACCCCTTTTCAATTTTTGCCGCACAACTGGCACAGGACATTCCAGTGATGGGAAGGTCGACACGGACTAACTCCTCTTTGGGATCTTTTGATTCCATGACAATCCTTTGATATTAAAAAATTCTCTTTTTAATCCCTCCCACCTCCCTTAAAAAAAGGGAGGAGACAATTAATTCCCCACCTTAATAAAGGGGAAGAAAGGGGGATTCTTTAAAACTGTAATTAACGTACTTTTTGAATGTTAATTAATTCTACACCTAAAAATCATATTATAACACTATATTCATAAAACTTAATTGATTCAAATTAGTTATAACTATGTATATTTTTAGACGCTTTTGTGTAAAATTGAAACAAAAAAAGCTCTTGACCTTTTTGGCTAAACCTTAAGGGGGGTGAAGGTTTTAGCAGTTTGAGGACCCAATCTCATTTGGATCCCTGGTCAAGAGCTTTTTTATTTTTTTGGCAAAATTATTGTAACTAAATCTTTTAAGAAACAGCTTGTTGAGCCAACCCCACCATTCTTACTAATTATACTTAAAAAAGAAATAAAGTAAATAAAAAATAGTTTATTTCCCACCTCAAACATAAAATAAAAGGCTCATAACTATTTCTTCCAATATAAAAAATTAATTAATAACTAAATTGATCGCAATAATTGTGCCAAATTCAAATTTTTTAAAACCATTTGCCCCTATGATTCTCATTACCGTTTTCTACCAACCATAGAGAGATGGCTCCCGGTTGGTCGCTAAACCTTTTGGGGGGTGAAGGTGTTAGCTTGGGTGTTCAACCGAGAGCCGTTTCTTTTACCTCTCACAATCAGGACAGTATTCAGGATACCGGGCCCCTCCATTCGGTAAAATTGTCACAATTACACCCCAGTCAACCGTTTTGACCGGCTTGGGCGATTCACCCTGCTATCATACAGAACAGACTGAGACCAGAAGGAGTGACCCCTTTCTGTTTTTCATAAATCGGTCACTGAATTGAATCAATGGATTCAAGTTAAGTTAAACGACCGCTTGATTTACCGTTTCCAGGCTGCATGTATCATGATAATCAGCCAATCCTTTTATTTTCGACTCCCCATTGCAAAGAGGACATGAGGGATTTTTCCTGATCGGAAACGTTCTGAATTCCGTTTCCAAGGAATGGTAAATCAAGAACTGACCGATCAGAGGCTTCCCCTTTTTCAAAATGAGCTTGATCGCCTCTGTCGCCTGAATCAATCCAATTTGCCCGGGTACAACTCCCAGGACACCGGCCTCGTCTCAACTGGGAACCAGACCCGGCGAAGGAGGCTCTGGAAAAAGACAACGCAAACAAGGCCCCTCCTTTTTTGGGAAAAAGACACTGGCCTGGCCTTCAAATTGAAAAACCCCACCATAGACATAAGGCTTTCCTGTAAAGAAAGCGGCATCATTTACAAGGTATTTCGTGGGAAAGTTGTCGGACCCGTCAAGAATGACATCGTAATCTTTAAAAATCTCGAGGGCATTCTGGAATGTTAGTCGCTCCGGGAAGGTCACCACCTTCACATCGGGATTGATCCGATGAATAGCCTCTTTGGCAGATTCGGTCTTTAGCCTCCCTACATCAGCCAAACCATGCAATATCTGCCTTTGAAGATTGGTCAAGTCTACTTTATCAGAATCGATGATCCCGATTGTCCCGACCCCTGCAGCGGCTAAATAAAGAGCAGCCGGACAACCCAGCCCCCCTGCACCGATCAAAAGGACTTTAGACTTTAGCAGTTGAACCTGTCCCTCCATTCCTACCTCTTTCAGCATGAGGTGCCGGCTATATCGGGTAAGCTGATCCGAGGTGAGTTCAGCATCGCTCACCACTTCATAGCCCGCTTCTTTCCAACCATTGATCCCTTTGGCCATAGAGGAGACATTCGTATAACCCCTCTCTCTCATCAACTTTGCAGCCGCGAGGGAACGGATACCCCCGGCACAATAAACGACCACCTGAATATTCTTATCAGGTAGAAGGCTCTCCACCTTTTCTTTCAAAAACCCCTTCGGAAGAAAAGTAGCTCCTTCAATATACCCGAGGTCGATCTCTTTCTTTTCCCGGATATCGAGGAGAACAATGGGATCCTTTTTTTGAAGGAGTCGATAGGTTTCCTCAACTGAAATTTCGGACCCCCTCTTTTTCGCTTTGATAAGAAACCAATCTTTGTAGGCTTTGATTGCTTTCAATGTCCCTATTTTCATTCCCTCCCCTTGAGAGAAGATGCAATCGAAATCAGAATGGACTCTCTCGATTTTCCCTCGGGTTAAAATACTCTTGATCTTCTCATAACCATAAATAACCTCTAAATGTCCGAAGCAAAATTCACAAACATGTATGGGGCTGATTGAATATTCCCTTTTACATTCTCTGCATCTAAGGCCTGATATCTATCTTATATTGTTTCATTTTTTTATGCTTAATTTTAATAACTATACTTTATTAAATTTATCAAGAATAATTTTATTAAATAAGGGGAACAAAATAAATTTCCCCTAATTTAAATTCTACATTATCATATGTATAAGCAACTGAAAAATAATAAAAAATAACTTTTTTTTAGTCTTTTTTTTATCATAATAATATAGTTTATAAATTATATCAACAAAAAATTTTATATATAGTACATAAATCTTTTGTCTAAATCCTTCTTGATCCCGATTTCTCCTGCCAATTTACATAAGTCTTTTATGGTTACAGAATCAAAATATTCTCTCAATCTCTTCCCTGCCTCATTCCAAATGATCTGGGTTACACATTCTCCAGACCTCTCACAGGGTTGACTACAACCTTCTGAATTGGCACAAAGGACCGGAGTGATGTTACCTTCTGTAATTCGAATAATTTCACCGACAGTAATATCTTCAGCTCTTTTGCCTAAGAAATACCCGCCAGAAGGACCCCTTTTGCTTCCAGCAATCCCCGCTTTCTTTAATTTCTGGAAGATTTGCTCCAAATAGCGTTGGGATATTCCCTGTCTTCGAGATATATCTCTGACCTGTGTCTCTAACCCTTCGGAATGATAGGCAATATCAAAAATTGCTCTTACTCCGTATCGGCTTTGTGTGGACAGTCTCATATTACATTAAAAGAATATATAAACATTATTAATATTCTTTATAGAAATTGTCAAGATATTATAATTTCTTATTTTTCGATTAGCAGATTTATAAGGGAGACAACTTCCTGACTGCTCCAGTCCCTTGGACCTATTGCTTTTCCTACCGTTCTTCCCTTTTTATCAATCAGGTATGTCGTAGGAATTCCTTTCACTTCAAAGAGGTCGAGTGTTTCACCATCTGGGTCGAGCAAAACGGAGAAGGTGTATTGGTTTTTATGAATAAACGCTTTGACAGTTTTTTGACCTTCGTAATCAACAGAAACGGTTATCAAAATAAATTTTTTTTCTTTAAACTGTTGGTGAAGAACTTCCATGGAAGGCATTTCTTCCTTGCAGGGACTACACCAAGTGGCCCAAAAATTGAGAAAGACGATTTTCCCTCTGAATTGTCTTAATTCAACCTTTTTACCATTTAGGTCTTTCAAAGAAAAATCTGGAGCTTTTCTGTACCCCTTTATCGGAATAATCTTTATTTTTGAAAAAAGATCATCTTCTCCTGCTTCCGCTGGGAAATGTAGATTCACGAGAAGAAGGAGGATAACCAAAAGAAAGTAAAAAAATATCTTTCCTTCCATCATCTATTATAGGTGTAACATCTTCCAAATTCGCATTTCAATGGAACGTTATCCACTTCCCCATAAGAGCCTTCTGACGATATTCACTCCTACCCGATAAGTTTGATCTCTTCCTGTTGGATGATGACTACCGGCTTTTCGGGGATTGATCTCAGTCAAATCCATACCGACTAATTGAACCCTGTTGCATAAAAGACTTTTAAGAAAATCCACGATTCGATAGATTTGCCTTTCATTCAGACCTTGCCTTTCGAGAAATCGAACCCCTTCAATTCCATTTCGCGCTCCGATGTCCAAGTCGATCGAAATGTAAACATAAGGGCTTTTGATATGAGTCAGGATATTTTTAACCTTGGAGGGAGAAATCAGAAAATCATTCTTCGTTAAAATCGTTACTCCTTTTCGTTTTAATGCAGAAAAGATATTGACATAGTTCTCTATCCTTGAATCCTTAATACGGAAAGCGTGTTTGGGAGGATAGTCATTTACCCCTATGAGATACAAATTTTTCGGTTTCAATACCTCTTCGTTTATTAAATAATAAAGGAAGGAACTCGCATTGTAAGAATCTTTTCGATGATATAAAAATGGATCATGACGATCATGAACCGTATCGGGATTGGTATCAATGTCGTACTGGATCATCCCGGCCATGACGGACATGGGGATGGCATCGGTGTGGCTGTCCAAGACAATTAAAGATATGTTTTCCGGTTCATACCGCTCTGCCATCTTTTTAAAGGCCCCTCCGGTTAAAGAGTGATCCACG
>Ga0209164_1003929_pt1 | contig 13708 bp, 14 predicted proteins | sample MTBNYHSulfiMetaG_FD_187458 | JGI IMG/M metagenome (GOLD analysis project Ga0209164, IMG submission 187458) | Enrichment culture microbial communities from rom New York Harbor, USA that are MTBE-degrading - MTBE-NYH (New York Harbor Sulfidogenic)... | ecosystem: Environmental > Aquatic > Marine >...
GAGGAGGGTGATCGCCGGGGTGGTGCTCGGGACGGCGGTGGTGACGGCCGTGGTGCTGGTGGAGGAGGACGGCGGGGTGGTGCCGCCATCGCCGGCGGCGGTGCAGCCGGCGGCCGCCAGGAGTGCCAGGAGCACCGGAGTCAGACGCCGGGTCACCCTCTCAGACTAGAGCCGCCGGGCCGCCTCGGGCGGGTCGGGCGCATCGGTGGTAGAAAGCACCCGGCGGTCAAGGCCGGGGCGCGCCGCGCCGATGTGGCCGGGTCGGCCGTCGAGAGAGGTGGAGGAGTGCCCTACGCCCGGGTGAACGGGACCATGCTGTACTACCGGGAGGCCGGGGAGGGGCGCCTCGCCGTGTTCATTCACGGCTTTCCTCTCGACCACTCCATGTGGCTGGATCAACTGGCGGGCCTGGCCCACGTGCGCCGTTGTGTGGCGGTGGACCTGCGCGGCTTCGGGCGATCGGACCCGGTGGTGGAGCCGGCCCTCTCCATGGAGGTGTTCGCCGACGACGTGGCGGAGTTGATCGAGGCGCTGGGGTCCGATTCCGCCGACGTGGTCGGGTTGTCCATGGGGGGCTATGTGGCCCTGGCCCTCTGGGAGCTGCGGCCGGCGGTGGTGCGCACCCTGACCTTGGCGGACACCCGCGCCGCCGCCGACGGGCCGGAAGCCCGCGAGAAGCGCCAGCACGCCATCGACCGGGTGCTCGACCGGGGCCGGGAGGCCATGGCGGCGGAGGTCATGCAGTCGCTGCTGGCCCCCGGGCCCACCCCCCAAGTGCAGGCCCGGCTGCGCTCGATGGTTGAAGGCACCCGCTACGAGACGATCGTCGCCGCCCTGCTGGGGATGCGGGACCGCCCCGACCGCACCCACCTGCTCTCCACCATCAGCGTCCCCGCGCTGGTGGTGGGCGGGGAGCAGGACCAGAGCACCCCGCCCTCCCAGATGCGGGCCATGGCTCAGGCCATCCCCGGGGCGCGCACGGTGATCGTCCCCGGCGCCGGCCACCTGTCGCCCATGGAGCGCCCCAGCGAGGTGAACGAAGCCCTCATCGAGCTGTTCGAGGGGCGCAAGGTGGTGTGGTGGCGCCCCGAGCCGTGAGGTAGGGGGCCGGTTGCCGGGAGGGGGGTGGCAACACGTCGCCGCGTCGCCCCTACCGCCGGGGTGGTCCCAGCGAAGCGGTGACCGCCCGTTGCTTCCCGAAACGGGCCTCGTCGACGACCTTGTAGGAGGAAACGCGGATCTGGTAGAAGCGCGCCGGCAGCATCTGTTCGGCGCGGGCATAGTCCCCGGTGAAGGCCGCCAGGGCGGGGAAGCGCGCTGTGAAGGCGGCGTAGGCGTTGGCGGCGTCGGCGCCGTGCAGCGCCTCGACGACCCCGAAGACCTGAAGCCCGCGCAGGTCCGACCCCCACGGCTGGCTGCCGTCGGCCACGGCGGCGGCGACCTGCGGTCGGGCGGCTGCGTTGGTGGCGTGGCGGGTGGAAGGCGGGGTGAGGATCAGCAGTCCGTCGAGGTCGCCGGCGTAGTACGCCTCGTTGATGTGCGGCTTGCCCTCGGCATCGGCGGTGGCCAGCGAGAGGAGGCGGTTGCCTTCCAGGATCTCCTGGATGGCCGCCTCGACCTCCTCGCAGGTGAACTCTGCGGGCTCGACCTGAGTGATGTGCTTTCCCATTGGCCTCCTTCCTCACTTGAGGACCCGGCAGGCGGTCCGCCGGGCCGGATTCGCCCCTGCGGCTGGGGCACGCCCTGAAGCCGCCGTCTTCGGGATGCTACGGTCGCCTACCCCTCCACCTCCCCGGCCACGGCCTGCTCGGCTTCCCGGGCCGCCCGGCGGCCCTCCTCCACGTCGACCCGGGTGAGCAGCCAGCCGCCGACCACGAAGAACACGATCACGCTCAGCACCGCCGGGCGGCTGCTCCCGAAGATGGCCACCGCGGCGGCGAAGAGCAGCGGCCCGAAGAACGAGGAGAACTTCTCCATGATCGAGAAGAACCCGAAGAACTCTCCCGACAGCGGCGCCGGGCACATGCCGGCGTACAGGCTGCGGCTCAGCGCCTGGCTGGCCCCCTGGACGATGGCCACCATCCAGGCCAGGAACCAGAACTCCATGACGGCGTCGAGGACGAACCCCCAGATGGCCACCACCACATACAGGCACAGGGCCAGCAGCAGGGTCCGCTTGGTGTCGAGCGTCGCCGTCAGCCGGCCGAAGAGCGCCCGCCCGAACGCCAGGGCGAACAGCGCCCCGACGAGTTCCACCACCAGCAGCATCCCGAGGATGGCTCCCAGGTTGGACTCCCGCACCGGGGGCAGCACCTCCAGGCCGCCGATGCCGGCCAGGGAGCCGGTGGAGGCCGGATCCCGGTCGGCGGTGACGCGGACCGTCAGCCGGTGTTCCCCATCGGCCCCGGCATCCACCACCAGCCTCTCCTCGTAGCGGAGGGCGCCGTTGTAGCCGTCGATGGTCAGCGGCTCGTCGTCCTCCAGCACCGGGGCGCCGTCGACGAGCACCGCCAGCACCCCGAAGTCGGGGCCGCGGGCGTAGGTGACCTCGACCTCCCGGCCGTTGAAGCGCAGCGACACCTCGTCCCCGGGCTGGGAGGTGAAGGCGTAGTCGGCGCGCGCCCCTCGGCCCAATTCTTCCTCGGTGGCCACCCCCCAGGCGCCCTCCAGCCCCACTCCGGCATCCGTCACCTCGTACTCCCCCTGGCCTACCGCGGTAGCGGTGGCGGCGAAGTCGGGCCGGGAGCGGCCCACCAGATCGGCGGCCAGGACGCGCCCCCCGACCATGCCCACCACGGGCAGCGCCACCAGGTTGAACACCACGAAGGCCACGAATGCCGCCCGGCGCCTCTCCCGGCCGCCGGCATCACCCGGGATGCTGCCGAACATCAGGGTGAAGGGGATGCCCACGAACTGCACCAGCAGCAGGGCCAGGATCAGTTCAGTGGCCCCAAAGCCCAGTTCCGCCCCGTAGATGGCGGCCACCCCGATGATCGTGCCGATGCCGTCGGCGTAGATCAGGAAGGCGATCAGGAAGCGGAACAACTGGCGGTACTGCCGCAGGTGGCGGAAGGTCTCACCCAGGCGGCGAAAGGAGGCCCGCACCACCTTCACCTGCGGCCCGCTCGCCGTCACCGCCGGCGGTTCGGGCACCCGGCGCAGCACCGGGATGGAGAACACCGCCCACCACACGGCCACGCTCAGGAACGACCAGCGCGACCCGGGGATCTCCCCCAGGAAGATGATCATGGCGGCGTTGATCGCCAGCAGGATCCCCCCGCCCACGTAACCCATGGCGTAGCCCAGGCTGCTCACCCGGTCCTGGTCCTCCTGGCGGGCCACGTGGGGGAGCAGGGCGTCGTAGAAGATCAGCGAGGCGCCGAAGCCGATGCGCCCCACCACGAAGAGGATCGAGGCCAGCAGCCAGTCGCCCGACCCCACCAGCGCCAGCAGGCCCACCGCCACGATGCCCACCCCCGCCGAGACGGCCAGCATCGGCTTCTTGCCCCGGCGCAGGTCGGAGATGGTGCCCAGGATGGGGGAGACCAGGGCCACCAGGAACAGGGCGATCGACAGCGAGATCGTCCAGTACTGGGTGGCCACCGCCTCCGAGGGCAGGGTCTCCCCGGCCACCCGGCTGTAGTACACCGGCAGGACGGCGGCCAGGATGGTGGTGGCGAACGCCGAGTTCGCCCAGTCGTACATGGTCCAGGCGCGGATGCGACGCCGGTACTCGGCGTCGCTGACTCCGGCGTAGCCGGCTACGGGCACGGTCCCCTCCCTCCAGGCGGACGGCGGAAGGCTACCGGGCGGGCCGCCGGGTTGCCGGGGAGAGTGCCCCTTACTTCAGCAGCAGCTTGCCCAGGCGCCGGGAGGCGATGGCCACCCCGATGCCCCCCATGACAAGCAGGAAGGCGACGTGTCCCGCCAGGCTCCAGTCGAAGGCCCCCAGGGTCAGGGCTCGGATGATCTCCACGCTGTGGTACAGCGGCGAGAAGCGAGTGAACACCTGGAAGGCCGCGGGGTACACGCTCAGCGGGTAGAACGTGCCGCTGAAGAGGAACAGGGGGAGGGTCACCAGGCCGACGAGGTCGAAGTCCTGCCAGGACTTCATGTAGGTGGTCACCGCCATGCCGCAGGCCCCGAAGGCGAAGCCGATCAGGGTGGAGGCGGGCAGCGCCAGGATGCCCCACCACGAAGGCATGTAGCCCATGGCGGCCATCACCACCAGGAAGCCGGCGGCGTAGATGCCGCCCCGCATCAGCGACCAGGTGATCTCCCCCACGGCGATGTCGGCCGGCTGCATGGGGGTGGCCAGCACCGCGTCGTAGATCTTGCCGTACTTGAGCTTGAAGAAGATGTTGAAGGTGGATTCGTAGATGGCGCCGTTCATGGCCGAGGAGCCCAGCAAGGCGGGGGCGACGAAGGCGGCGTACTTCACCGGGGTGCCGCCCGGCCCCACTACGTCGCCCACCAGGTTGCCCAGGCCCACCCCGATGGAGAAGAGGTAGAAGAGGGGCTCGAAGAAGCCGGAGAAGATGATCATCCAGGCCCGGCGGTAGACCAGGAAGTTGCGCTCCAGCAGGCGCCCGGCGTTGCGCCCCGGACGCACGGGGGGCAGCACCCGGGTGGTGAGGGCCACGGACTCGCTCACAGCACCAGCCTCCGGCGCATGAAGCGCAGCGCCAGCCAGGTACCCGCCGCCACCCAGGCCAGCAGGTAGGCGACGCTCACCCAAGGGTTCACCTCAAAGGCCACCGCCTCTAAGGCCAGGCCTCGGCAGAGGCTCACCCCATGGAAGAGGGGGGTGCCGTAGGCCGCCCACTCGATCCAGTCGGGCAGCTGGGCGATGGGGAAGAAGGTGCCCGAGAAAAGGAACAGGGGCACGATGCCGAAGCGGAACAGGGTGGAGAGGCCGGTCTCGTTCTTCAGGCGGGCGGTGTAGGCGGTGACCGCAGCGGCGAAGGCCAGTCCGGTGAGCACCGCGGGAGGCACCGACAGCAGACCCTCCAGAGGGCTGGTGGCCCCGAAGGCGGTCATGATGGCGGCGTAGACCACCGACACGAAGGTTATTCGGATGGTGACCCAGCCGAGGTGGCCGAACACCAGGTCGCGCACACCAAGGGGGGTGGCCAGGGCGGCGTGGAAGGTCTTGCGCCACTTGATGCCGGCCATCACCGGGTAGGAGGCGTCGCCGGCGGCGGTCTGCATGGCGGTGGCCGCCAGCAGCCCCGGGGCCAGGAAAGTGAGGTAGGGGAGGGCCAACTCGGCGCTGCCGCCGCCCTCGTCCACCAGCTTGCCCAGGCCCACCCCCATCGCCAGCAGGTAGAGCACGGGGTTCAGAAACGTGGAGATGACGCTGCCCCGCCAGGTGCGCCGGTAGACCCGGGCCCCGTATTCCACGACGCGCAGGGCGGGGGGCGCCGCCATTACTCGATCAGGCTCCTGCCGGTGAGGCGGAGGAAGACGTCCTCCAGGGTGGAACGGCGGCTGACGGTGGACTCGGGCACCACGCCGCGCGCGGCCAGAACTCCCGCCGTCTCGTCGGCGTCGTCGCTGTAGAGCAGCACCCGGTCGGGGAGGATCTCGGCGCGCTGGGCCAGGCCTTCCACTCGGGCCACCATCTCCTCCTGCATGCCTACCGGGAAGCGCAGTTCCAGCACCTCGCGGGTGGAGTGCTGCTCGATGAGGGTGCGGGGCGAGCCCTCGGCCACGATGCGGCCCTTGTCCATGATCACCAGGCGGTCGCACAACTGCTCCGCCTCGTCCATGTAGTGGGTGGTGATGATCAGCGTCACCCCCTGCTGCTTGAGCCGGTAGAGGCGGTCCCACAGCAAGTGGCGCGCCTGGGGGTCCAGTCCGGTGGTGGGCTCGTCCAGGATGAGCATCTCGGGCTGGTTGATGAGGCCGCGGGCGATCACCAGGCGCCGCTTCATGCCCCCCGACAGCGGCTCCACCTTGCTGTGGCGCCGTTCCTGCAGCTGGGCGAAGTGCAGCAGCTCGGCGACGCGCTCATCGATCAGCTTGCGGGGCAGGCCGAAGTAGCGCCCGTAGATCAGCAAGTTCTCGTAGACCGAGAGCTCCTCGTCGAGATTCTCCTCCTGGGGGACCACCCCGAGGCGGCCGCGGATCTCCGGCCCGTGAGTGGCCGGGTCGAGGCCCATTACCCGCAGGTGGCCCGAGGTCACCGGCGAGACGGCGGCGATCATGCGCATGGTGGACGACTTGCCCGCGCCGTTGGGCCCCAGGAAGCCGAAGGCCTCGCCGGGGCGCACCTCGAAGTCGATCTCGTCCACCGCGGTGAGGTCGCCGAAGCGTTTGGTGAGGCGGCGCGCTTCGACCAGGAGGGCGGTCATGGGGGGCCACCCTAGTCAAGGGCCCGGAGCTTGTTTTCGGGTGGCGGGCGGAGACCCGATGCGCCACCATGGGGCCGCAGCCGAATCGGGGAGAAGGCGATGGCGAAGGTGCTGGTGGCGTACGGGACCAAGATGGGAGGCACCGCCGAGATCGCCGCGAAGGTAGCCGACGCCTTGCGCGCCCATGGGCACGAGGTGACCCTGGCGGCGGCCGGGGAAGTACCGCGCGGCGAGTCGTACGACGCCGCCGTCGTGGGCAGCGGCATCTACGCCGGGCGGTGGCGGCGGGACGCGGTGAAGCTCTTGAAGCGCCTGGCGCGCTCGGGCGACAAGCCGGCCCGGGTGTGGCTCTTCCACAGCGGACCGCTGGGCGACGAGCACGGCGACGACCCGGTGGTGCTGCCGCCCGGGACGCAGGGGCCGGCCGACCGCCTGGGAGCCGAGGACGTAGTCACGTTCGGCGGCCGCCTCGAGGCCGATGCTCCGGGGTTCATCGCCGGTGCCATGGCGCGCAATGGGAAGGCGGGCGACTGGCGGCGCCTGGAGCAGGCCGAGGCCTGGGGCGGCGCGATCGCGGCGGAGCTGGCAGGCGGACAGGAGTAGCCCCTCGCCGGAGGGCGGGTGGTGGACGACCGGGAGGCGGGCATGAGCGAACTGCGTTGGGGCGTCCTGAGCACGGCCCGGATAGGGACGCGGCGGGTGATCGGCGCGATGCAGGCGGCGGATCGCTGCCGCGTGGTGGCCCTGGCCTCGCGAGAAGCGAACCGGGCCATGTTCGCCGCCCAGCAGCTGGGCATCCCCCGGTCCTATGGGTCCTACGAGGCCCTGCTGCGCGATCCCGAGGTGGATGCCGTCTACAACCCCTTGCCCAATCACCTGCACGCCGAGTGGACCATCGCTGCTGTCGAAGCGGGCAAGCACGTCCTGTGCGAGAAGCCCATCGCTATCACCGCCCATGAGGCGCGTCGCATGGACGAAGCCGCCCGGTCGGCCGGCCGGGTGCTCATGGAGGCTTTCATGTACCGCTTCCATCCCACCTGGGTGACGACGCGGCGCCTGGTGGAGGCCGGGCGCCTGGGAGAGGTGCGGGCCGTGACCTCCTGGTTCTCCTGGTTCGCCCAGGATCTGGAGGACGTTCGTAGCCGGGCCGAGTCCGGCGGGGGCGTGATGCTGGACCTGGGCTGCTACAGCGTGAACCTCTCCCGCATGCTGATGGGCGGGGAGCCGACCGGCATCCATGCGGTGGTGCGGCGCGATGCGGCTCTCGGGGTCGATGTCACCGCTGCCGGCGTGTTGGAGTTCGGCGACCGCCTGGCCTCATTCGGCGCGTCTCTGCGGGCGGAAGCCGACCAGCGGGTGGTGGTCTACGGCAGCGAGGGCCGCCTTGTGCTCGAGAGGCCGATCAGCCCGCCCCCCGACGAGCCGAGCCGGCTGCTGCTGTACCGCGGGGCCACCATGCCCCCCGGGGAGCCCACCGAGGTCCTTCCCTTCCCTCCTGCCGACATGTACACCCTGCAGGCGGAGGCCTTCGCCGCGGCGGTCCTCGATGGGGCTCCGGTGCCGTTGCCCATGCCGGACTCGATCGCCAACATGGAGGTGATCGAACGGGTCCTGGCGGCCGGATGAGGCCGGCGGCCGCCGAGCCTATCGCGGTGCGCCGCTACGGGGCCGCCGGCCCGGTGGTGGCGCTGCTCCATGGAGGCCCGGGAGCCCCCGGAGAGATGGCTCCCTTGGCCCGAACCCTGGCCGGCGGCTTCGAGGTGCTCGAACCCCTGCAGCGGCGCTCCGGAGGAGAGCCACTGACGGTGGCACGCCACGTGGCCGACCTGGCGGAGGTCCTGCCCGCCGGGGCGTTGCTGGTGGGCTGGTCGTGGGGGGCCATGCTGGCGCTCTCCTTCGCCGCCGCTCACCCCGGACGGGTGCGCTCGCTGGCACTGGTGGGATGCGGCACCTACGACTCCGCCGCCCGTTCCGCCTACGAGGCGGCCGTAGCGTCGCGGCTGGGGGAGGAGGGCCGCCGACGGGCCGAGGGGCTGCGGCAGGCAGCGGCGGCGGCTTCGGATGCAGAACGGGATCGCCCTATGGGCGAAGTGGGCCGCTTGCTCGGCCGGGCCCAGGCTTGCGACCCGCTTTCCGGAGAGCAAGGGGAGCCGCTCTGGGTGGATGCCCGCGGCCACGCCGAGACCTGGAATGACGCGCTCCGACTCCAGGCGGAAGGGATCGAACCGGCGGCCTTCGCCGCCATCACCTGCCCGGTGCTGATGCTGCACGGGGACCAGGACCCACATCCCGGCCGGGCCATCTACGGCACCCTGCGGCGCCACCTTCGCCATCTGCAATATCGGGAGTTCGCCGATTGCGGCCACCGGCCCTGGGCCGAACGGCGCGCCCGGGAGCCGTTCCTGGCGGCGCTGTGGGAGTGGCTGCTCGCCCCGATCTAGGCCTTCAAGGGCTCGCGGTATATGACTACTATTGTGGTCATGCCTGACACCACCCTGCCGCTGGCAGAGATCAAGAAGCGGCTGTCGGAGATCGTTGATCGTGTCGAGCAACACCACGAACGGGTGGTGCTGACCCGCAACGGCCGACCGACCGCGGTGATCATGAGCCCCGATGACTTGGAGTCGCTCGAGGAGACCCTGGACATCCTGTCGGAGCCGGGGGCTCTCACCGCCATCCGCGAGGCCGAGGCCGAGATCGCCGCGGGCAACTTCGTCACCGGTGAGGAGTTGCGCCGGGAGCACCCGGCACGGTGACCCGTTGGGAACTGCGGCTGGCGGCCGGAGCGAAGCGATCTCTGGATGCCCTTCCCGACAAGGCGGCTGCCGCCGTGGTCGAGTTCGTGCTCGGCCCGTTGTGCGACGCGCCGCAGCGGGTCGGCAAGCCCCTGTTGCGGGAGCTCGCCGGCTACTGGGTCGCCCGGCGGGGCCCCTATCGCATCGTCTACCGGCTCGAGGAGGCGGCGGCCGTCGTGAACGTGGTACGCATCGACCATCGGTCTCGCGTGTACCGGCGGCGCTGACCGGCGTCGGCCCTCCATTCCCGACCGCCGGCAGGAGCGCCGGGTAGCGTCGGGGTCGCGGACGCAGGGAGGTGCCGTGGGACCCCTGGAGGGTTTGACCGTCCTCGAGATCGCCTCGCTCGGGCCGGGGCCGTTTTGCGCCATGGTGCTGGCCGACCTGGGGGCGGAGGTCGTGCGCATCGAGCGCAAGGAGGCGGCGGCGGGAGCGCCGCTGGCCGGGGTCGATCCGCTGAACCGGAGCCGGCGCTCGCTGACCCTCGACCTGAAGCACCCCGATGCGGCCGGGGTGGTGCTGCGCCTGGTGGAAGGCGCCGACGTTCTCCTCGAGGGCTTCCGGCCCGGGGTGGCGGAACGCCTCGGCATCGGCCCCGAGGCCTGCCTGGCCCGTAACCCCCGCCTGGTCTACGGGCGCATCACGGGATGGGGCCGCGAGGGGCCCCTGGCGGCGCGCGCCGGCCACGATATCGACTACCTGGCTTTGGCCGGGGCGCTGCACCCCATCGGCCGGGCGGGGGCGCCGCCGACTCCTCCGTTGAACCTGGTGGCCGACTTCGGCGGCGGCGGGATGCTGCTGGCGCTGGGGGTGCTGGCCGCCCTCTGGGAGCGGGAGCGATCGGGGCAAGGGCAAGTGGTGGACGCCGCCATGGTCGACGGCTCGGCCCTGCTCTGTGCCATGTTCCACGGCATGCGCGCCGCCGGGATGTGGAGCGACGAGCGCGGCACCAACCTGCTCGATTCCGGGGCCCCCTTCTACGACTGCTACCAGACGGCCGACGGCGGGTTCATGGCGGTGGGGGCCCTGGAACCGCAGTTCTTCTATGCCCTGCTCGGCGGCCTCGGAATCGACCCCTCCACCGTTCCCCTGCAGTACGACCAGAGCGGCTGGCCGGTGTTGCGCGGGCGCCTCGCCGAGGTCTTTCTCACTCGTACCCGGGATGAGTGGGAGCAGGTGTTCGCCGGCCTCGACGCCTGTGTGGCGCCGGTGCTGACCATGGAGGAGGCCACCCGCCATCCCCACAACACCGCCCGGGGGGTCTTCGTGGAGGTGGGTGGGATGGCCCAGCCCGGGCCGGCGCCGCGCTTGGGGCGCACTCCCGCCGGGCCTCCGACACCGCCCGTTGCCCCCGGGGCCCAAAGCGCTGAGGTGCTGGCCCACTTCGGCTTCTCGGAGGCCGAGGTCGCCGCCCTCCGGGCGAGCGGGGCGGCAGGCTGAAGGGGAGCGGCGGGCCGCCCTGCGGGGGAGCTTCCCCACATCTCACAACCGGCCCCGACGGGGGGCCGGTTGCTATCAGCTTGTGGTGCCGGAGGGTACGCCGGCAGTGGCTTCGGCGCGCTCGACGCGATTGGCCGGGGAGTCCGAGGAGGGCTCGAAACGGTCGCGGTGCACCATGCCGGCGAGGGGACGGCGGACTCCCCGGGGCTGGTGGGCCGCGGCGCCGACGGGGACCACGGCGATGATGCGGTGGCCGCGAGGCAGGGCGAACAGCTTCCTGAGGGCCTTTTCTGCCGCGCCCGCCGCACCCGGCGTATAGACGCCGGCCCAGGAGGAGGCCAGGCCCAGGCTCTGGGCGGCCAGGCAGAGGTTCTGCGCCGCGACGGCTCCGGCTTCCACGAAGTGCCCCGGGTCCCGCTTCGGGTCCACCGCCACCACGATCATCGCCGGGGCGGCGGCGAAGCCCGCCCAGGCCCAGGTGACGTCACGGAGGATGGCGCCCACCCGACCGCGGAGTGCCGGCTCGGTGACCACGACGAAGTCCCAGGGCTGTGAGTTGGATGCCGACGGAGCCCAGCGGCCCGCCTCGAGGATGGCATCGAGCTGCTCGGTGGTGATGGGCTCGGTGGTGAATCGGTGGGCGCTTCGTCGCTCGCGCAACGCGGTCAATACGACATTGTCGATCATGCGGGCCTCCGCAGTCAGGGGAACCCGCAGGGCGACGGATGCCGCGCGACATGGTTTCCGGGGTGCCGAGAGTAACCGTGCCGACGCGGCTACCGAGGCTCCTGGGAGCCGGTCCGTCCCGGCTGCCCCCGGGCCGGCGGCGGGAAAGGCGGGTTGGCGTCTCTCCGGCGTTCCTAGTTGGCCCCTTGGTTGCCTGGGTAGTCAGGGGCCCGCTCCGCGGGTTACATGTCCCGGGCCCGGGCCCGGCTGCTTGGGGCCCGCCGCAGGCACGCCTCTACCCCGCGAGCGGCGAGGAAGGTGAGGGGCCCCGCCTGCTTGGCGGGCGCAGGCCACGCACCGAGGGCCGCGTCCCGGCCGTCGGCTGCGCGTCTCCCGTCCTCCGGCCGGACGCCGCTCCTACCCCGCCAGGCGCCGGGCGAAAACGTCCACGTTGCGGGTGGCCTCGTTGCGGTAGTCCTCCCAGACCACGAGGAACTCATCGGCTTCGGCGTTGTAGGCCGCCACGGGCCAGTTCTCATCGGCGGTGGCCTTGGGCCCGCTGATGCGGAAGTCGGACCCGATGGCCGCTCCCGTCGCGGGCAGCGCCTTGCCGAAGACGTCTGCCCCACGAGCGGCTCCCAGCCGCCAGTCGGCCCAGACGACGAGGTAGGAATCGTCGCCGGAGTTGAGGGCCAGGCTGGGGTGGACATCATCCGCCCTGGCCCCGAGGCCGCTGATACGGAAGTCCGGTGCCGCCGGCGCCCCGGTTCCGGCGAGGCGCCGCCCGTAGACGTCCCACCCGCGGGTTGCCGCCTTGCGCCAATCCTGCCAGACGACCAGGTACTGGCCGCTGGCCGGGTTGTAGGCCACGGCGGGGAACCACTCCTCGGCGGTGGCCCGCGGCCCGCTGATGCGCCGGTCCTTGCCTCGCGGTGTGCCGTCGGCGGCCACCCGCCGCCCGTAGATGTCCTCCTTGCGGTCGTTGTAGGAGCGGCCGTCCTGCCAGACCACGAAGTACTCCCCGCGGTCGGGGTTGTAGGCCACCGCCGGTTGGGTGTCTCGGGCTGCGGCTTCTGCGCCGCCTATGCGGGAGTCGGCTCCGACCGGCGTGCCGTCGGCCGCCACCCGCCGCCCGTAGATGTCCTCTCGGCGCGTGGCGAAATCGCGCCAGTCGGTCCAGACCACCAGGTACTCGTCGGCATCGGAGTTGTAGGCCACTGCCGGGGAATGGCAGTCGCTGATGGCGCCGGGGCCCTGGATCAGGAAGGCCGGCCCCGCCTTCGTTCCATCGGCCGCCACAATCTGCCCATAGATGCTCCACTCGCGCGCCCAGGCCACGAGGTACTGGTTGGCGGCCGGGTTGTAGGCGACGGCGGGGCTCTCATCGTCGGCGGTGCCGGCGGGGCTGAGGCGCACTTCCTTGCCGTGGAGCGAACCATCCGCTCCTATCCGGCGCAGGTAGATGTCCGCTCCCCGGGTGACCTGGCGGCGCAGGTCGCTCCAGACCACCAGGTACTCGTGGTCGGTGTCGTTGAAAGCGATCGCCGGGGCCCAGTCCTTATCGAGCGCCCCGGGGCCGCTGATGCGGAAGTCGCCGCCGAGGCCTGCCCGCCCGGGCCCGGCGGCGGCGCCGCCCGGCAAGGCGGCGAGCACCGCCAGAGTCGTGGCCAGCAGTACCAGTCGCCGTCTCAGCGCCATGGCGATCATCCTCCCCCGGGCGTGGTGCGTTGGAGGACGATGCTACGCGTTGATTCGCCGGAGGGGCGGCTCTGCGCCGCAGGAAGCGCGTTCGATCGAGCTCACCTCACCCCGAAGAGCGGGGGAACCAGTCCGCCTCGAACTGGCTGGTGGCGTTCCACAGGAGCCAGCCCAGGCCCCGGCTCTCCGCCTCGTCTATCCCCTCGGCGATCTGGCCGGAGTCGTAGAAGAAGGCCTGGAGCCAGGGGCGGAAGAGGGCTCCTTCGAGGCGGGGCAGGCCGGCGTCGAGCGCCTGGGCCACCACCTCGGCGGGGTGATCGTTGGGGTTGTCGAAGCCCAGCCATCCCGCCGAGTAGTGGCTCGGGTAGATCATCGGGCTGAGGAAGTCCACCGACGTCGACACCTCCTCCAGCCGCTGGCCGATGCCCTGGTCGTTGGGGAACGAGAGGACGATGGCGAAGATGTCCGCCGACACGGCGCAGCCCTCGGCGTGCAGCCGCTCGCGCGCCTCGGCGAGGAAGGCGCCGATCGTCGCCGAGCGCACCTCCTCGTCGACGGGCTCGTCGTAACCGAGCAGCGAGACGTCGCCGTCGCTGGGGAAGCGCACGTAGTCGAACTGGATCTCGTCGAAGCCCAGGCGGCAGGCCTCCACGGCCAGGTCGAGGGGGTACTCCCAGGCCTCGCGGTCGGTGGGGTCGGACCAGGCCAGGCCGCGGTGGTTCTCCCAGACGCCGCCGGTGGCGGTGTTGCGGG
>Ga0209164_1003930_pt1 | contig 13706 bp, 11 predicted proteins | sample MTBNYHSulfiMetaG_FD_187458 | JGI IMG/M metagenome (GOLD analysis project Ga0209164, IMG submission 187458) | Enrichment culture microbial communities from rom New York Harbor, USA that are MTBE-degrading - MTBE-NYH (New York Harbor Sulfidogenic)... | ecosystem: Environmental > Aquatic > Marine >...
TCAGGAAGGGTGTCGCCCATCCGGGAGGATGCTTTGGAGTGCGGCGGCTTGCCGCCGCTTTGAATCTGCGCACTCCAAAGCCGGCCGTCATTCTTGACACTCGCCCCAAAAAACGAGACTATCTGCCATCACCAGTCTGACATTGAATGCTTCTCAGCCCCATAATAAACCTGGAGGATGGATCGGATGGCTCGGAGAAAAACGAGGAAATCGGTGTCTCGGAAGGCGAAGACCGATGTGCAGTATTCCGTCAGTCCCGCCGGGGAGAAGTTTCCTATTCCCCGCAAGGAGGACTACGCGGCGGAGCTGGCCCGCCTCAAGCGGCAGGTCAGCCGCGCCCGCAAGGAGGGCAAGGAAATCGTTGTTGTGATGGGGGTCGGCTTTGTCGGGGCGGTGATGGCCGCCATCGTCGCCGACAGCGAAGACAACAAGGGCCGGCCCGGCAAGTTTGTCATCGGCTGCCAGCGCCCGAGCACGCGCAGCTATTGGAAGATCCCCCTGCTCAACCGGGGCCAGTCGCCCGTCAAGGCCGAAGACCCGGAAGTGGACCGGATGATCGCCCGCTGCGTCCAGGACAAAAAGACTCTGATCGCCACTTACAACAGCGACTGCCTGAAGCTGGCCGACTGCGTCGTGGTGGACGTCCAGTGCGATTACACCAAGCACGAGCTGGGCAATATGCGCACCGGCGAAGCCGACATGGCCGCCCTGGAAGCGACGATGCGAACCATCGGCGATAAAATCCCTCCCAAGTGCCTGGTGCTCATCGAGACGACCGTCGCGCCGGGGACCACCGAGTTCGTCGCCTGGCCGATTCTCAAGAAAGCCTTCGCCGCCCGGGGGCTGAAGTCGGCTCCCCTGCTGGCCCACAGCTTCGAGCGGGTGATGCCGGGGCGGGACTATGTCGCCAGCATCCGCGATTTCTGGCGGGTCTGCTCGGGCTGCAACGCTGAGGCGCGCCGGCGCGTCGAGAAGTTCCTCCGGCAAGTTCTCAATACCAAAGACTATCCTCTGACGATTATGGATCGGCCGATCGAATCGGAAACGACGAAGATTGTCGAAAACTCCTACCGGGCGACGATCCTGGCCTTCCTCAACGAGTGGAGCCTCTTCGCCGAGCGTAACGGCGTGGATCTCATTAAGGTCATCCGGGCGATCAAGATGCGCCCGACGCACAGCAACATCATCTTCCCCGGCCCCGGCATCGGCGGCTACTGCCTGCCCAAGGACGGCGGCCTGGGCTATTGGGCTTACCGGCACATTCTCGGCTTCGAAGACGGCGACAGTGTGTTTAAGATCACGCCCGAGGCGGTTGACATCAACGACACGCGCGGCTTGCACGTGGCCGAGCTGGTCCGCGACGCGCTGCGCAATATGGGCCGCTACATCGCCCACGCCGACGTGCTTGTCTGCGGGGCCAGCTATCGCCAGGACGTGGGCGACACGCGCTACAGCGGCAGTGAGATGGTGGTGCGCAAGCTGACCGAGATGGGGGCTGAGATCCGGGCACACGATCCCTACGTCGATCACTGGTACGAGCTGGAAAAGCAGGATGTCTACCCCGCGCCCGGCCACTCCTGGCAACGGTTTTTCCGCAACCAGGGCGAGCTGGAGAACGTGCGGGTTCAGAAAGATCTCCGTGCGGCGCTCAAAGGAGCCGAGGCAGTCGTCTTCGCCGTGCCTCACGAACCTTATCTGGGATTGAAGCCGGACGAGGTCGTTCGGTGGGCGGGGCAACCGCTGGCTGTGATTGATTGCTTCGGCATTCTCTCGGACGAGCAGATTCGCCGCTATTTCGAGCTGGGCTGTGAAGTGAAAGCCCTCGGCCGGGGGCACATCCAACGGATTAAGGACGCGGTGCGCAAGAAGCTGCGCCGGTAGACGGATGGATGCTCACGCAAAGGCGCAAAGCCGCCAAGAGTAGAAGTAGCTTGGCGTGAGGCTGACGCGCACTCTTTGAGAGCGAATGAAAGGGAATAGTCGAATGACTGACGAGCCAAACGCTCTGGGTCGGATTCCGACGCTGCACATCGAGGCGGACAGTATTCCGCTGGCCTACTTCCGGGCGATGAAGGCCGTGTGGGAGAAGGGTCTGGCGATCCGGACCGAGTACGACCGCAAGGACCGAAGCGGCAACTATATCGACCCGCCCAGCCGGGATGCCCGCGTACTCATCGAAATCAAAGATCCCTTCAAGCAGCCCCGGTTCCCCCCTGTCTCGTTTTGCGAAATCGGGACCTACATCGCCGAGATCCTGGGCGTCAAGGATCACTTGGTCGTGCCCATGGACCAGCTGAAGGAAGCTATCACCGGCGAGCTGTCGGCTCACCAGTGGCCCTACACTTACCATCAGCGGTTGTTCGATCACCCGGCGGTGGATGGCTCCACGGTTGACCAGATGAAGATCGCCGTCGAGCGGGTCGCCCGCACGCCTTACACCCGGCGGGCGGTGGCCACCACCTCGGTTCCGAATGTTGACCCGTTTCTCAAAGAGGACGTGCCCTGCCTGCGCGAGGTCCAGCTGCGTTGTCCCAAGGACGCCGAAGGCAACCTGGTTCTTAATATGAACACCTGTTGGCGTTCGCGCGACTTGTACAAGGCCTGGCCGGATAACGTCATCGGCCTGACCTTCCTTCAGAGCCTCCTGGCGAGGCAGATCGAGGAGAAGTCCGGCCGGAAAACCCGGGTGGGCAGCTATGCCGACTACAGTTTTGCGCTCCACATTTATGGTCAGGATTTCGGTCAAGTGGGGGGAGACAAGGAGCGGGGCCTTCGCAGCTTCTTTGACAACTTCAATGAAGAGTCGATTCTGAGAAGGTCCTTGTCCAGCGAAGACGCCTGCGAAATGCTTGTCGTGCCCCAGCTGAAGAACCTGCTGACCGATCAGCAGATCGAGCAGTGGAGATTCGGCCCCGAGCAGATCGCGCTGCTGGAACAACTGATCGCTGACTTCGAGCAAGGGAAGCTGCTTCCTTGAGGAAGGAAAGCCCTCAAGAGACCGCTGGTTCGGCGGGAGAAAGAAAGATGCCTGAATACCTGGACAAGAAGCTCGACTGGACGCATCCGGCCTTTGTGGCGATCTATGACGAGCTGCCGCTATGGTCGGCCATCTTCGGCCACCTGCTCCTGGAACATATTCAGATGCGCCCCCATCTGCGAGTTCTCGACGTCGGCTGCGGGACGGGTTTTCCGCTGATCGAGCTGGCTCAAAGGCTGGGCGTGACCTGCCAGGTCTATGGGATTGACCCTTGGGAAGCCGCGCTGAACCGGGTCCGGCAAAAGACGGAGCTGCTCGATATTCGCAATGTCGAACTCCGGCAAGGGGATGCGGCCGCGATGCCTTTTGATGACGGCACCTTCGACTTGATCGTCTCGAATCTCGGCATCAACAACTTTGAGAACCCGGCCGCTGCCCTGTCCGAGTGCGGGCGCGTGGCCAAGCCCGGCGCCCGCATTGCGCTGACCACCAACCTGAGAGGCCATATGGAGGAGTTCTATGAGGTGTTTGAGGCGTCGCTCAAGGAGCTAGGCAAAGCGGCGGCGCTCGACCGCCTCGAGAAGCACATCCATCACCGCACGACCCTGAAAGAGGCTTCCCAACTGCTGGAGGAAGCGGGCTTCAACGTCGCTCACATTCACCGCGACATCTTCTTGATGCGCTTTGTGGATGGGAGCACGATGCTCCGGCATTCTTTTATCCGGATCGGATTTCTCGACGCCTGGCGCGAGGTCGCCGGCGCACAGGACGAGCGGGAAGTGTTCGCCCGGCTCGAAGAACACCTCAATCACCTGGCCGGACAGCAGCGGGAACTGCGGCTGACGATCCCCATGGCCTACATCGAGGGGGAGAAGCAGGCCTGAGAGGCCGGAACACTCACTCGTTGCCAAGTTCAACTTGGCAACGAACCTGGTGTCAGGAAGTTTGGCCGCTGCTAATCGCCGGGGGCACTCGGGTCGATCTTGTATGAGCCGAACATCCGGTCGCCGGCGTCCCCCAGGCCCGGGATAATGTAACCCCTTTCGTCCAGACGAGAATCCATCGCCGCCACGACAATCTCTACCTCCGGGTGCTCCCGGGCCATCCGCTGCGCGCCTTCCGGCGAGGCAATCAGCGAGATAGCGACAATCCTGGCCGGCTGTGCCTGCTTGACCAGGTTCACCGCCGCGGCCAGCGAACCGGCGGTGGCCAGCATCGGATCCACGATAAAGATGACGGCATCGCCCAGCGACTCGGGCATGGACTGGTAGTAAACCTTAGGCTCGAGCGTCTTCTCGTCCCGATACAGCCCGAGATGGGCGACCAGAGCGCGCGGGAACAGGTCGAGCATCCCTTGCACCATGCCCAGTCCGGCGCGTAGCACCGGCGCGATGACGACTTTTGAGCGCTTCAGCGTCTCGCCCTCGAAGGTGCCCATCGGCGTCGTCACCCGCGTCGGCGTAGTTTCCAGGCCCCGGGTGGCCTCGTACGCCAGCAGCAGGGTGAGTTCCGCCACCAGCTCGCGGAACTTTTTCGTGCTGGTTTCCGTGTTGCGCAGGATGGTCATCTTGTGCTTGATGAGCGGATGATCAATCACTCGCAGCGGCATTTTCTTCTCCTCCCCCTGCTGAGCCGAGTTCTCCCGGCTTCATCGAAGCGCAAGAGTAGCACCTTCGGCCTGCTCTGCCTAGACAGAACAGCCGCCCGGAGACCCACCGGCCGGCTGGAGGGCCTTGGCCTGCGTCTGAAGCGCGAGGCTTGCTTCGCCTCGAAGCGTTCCTTATAATCGCCGCAAAGAACAATGGCCCCGCAATCTTTTCTCTTCATCCGACTTCGCGGCATCGGGGAAGTGGTGATGCTCCTGCCGCTGGTGGACTTGGTGCTTTCGCAGCAGCCGGAGGCGCAGATAGATTTTGTCGTCAAGTCGCCCAGCGAGCAACTCCTGGAGGGCGATCCCCGCATTCATACGCTGCACGTGGTGGAGCCGGCTGCCTGGAGGCGCGGCGGCCGGCTGGGCGGCCTGCGCGGCGGGGCAAGGTTTCTTCGACGCTTGCGCCGACAGCGGTATGACCTGGTGGTGGATTTTCACGGCAGCCAGGACACCCAATGGCTGGCGCGGGCCTGTCGCTGCCAGCGCCGGGTGGGCCGGGCCTCGGGCCGCTGGACCGACCGGCTGATGCACGCCGTCTATCCCTTTGAGACCGAAGGCAGGCACAATACCGAAATCCTGTGCGACATTCTCAACCGGGAGGGTATCGAGGGCCGCCCCGGTCCGCCGCGGCTGCGCCTATCCGAGCAAGCCCGCGCTTGGGCCAGGCGCTGGCGAGAAGAGGCAGGCATCGGACCGCAACCGCTGGTAGTGCTGAACCCGGGAGCGGCGATGCGAGAGCGTCAATGGCCGGCTGAGCGCTTTGCGGCGGTGGGGCGTCACGTTACTCAGAATCATCAGGCCCGCCTTATCGTCCATGGAGGCCCGAGCGAAAAGGAACTCGTCGAGAGCGTCGTGGCGGCTATCGGGCAGGGAGCGGTAAGGTTGCTTGCGCCCCGGCTGGACCATGCGGCCGCCCTGTTTGAGACCGCGGACGTGGTGATCAGCAACGACACCGGCCCGATGCACCTGGCGGTGGCCGTGGGCGCTCCGGTCGTGGGCCTCTTCGGACCGACCGATCCGGCGCAGTCCGGGCCTTTCGGCGTCGAGCATTACTCGGTCTATCTCGACTATCCCTGCTCTCCATGCGTTACGCAAATGCAAGTCTGCCCGGATCGAAAATGCCTGAATGACCTGTCGGTAGAGAGCGTTATCGAGCGGGTGGAACAGGCGCTCGCGTCGCGTTCCCACCCGGGTTCAGGACATTGATTAAGGAGGTTGCCAGAAAGCGGCACCCGTAGTGACGACTTCAGTCGTTTTCAGGGATCGTTGTCCAAAAGAAAGGACTCAAGTGCTTACTACGACAAAGGACTGAAGTCCTTACTACCGTTTCGTTTGGGGTATCGGTTGGCCTGTCGAAATCAGGGAGAGGCGGTGAGCTCCATGAGTGAACGCGAGAAGGTCTCCGCGGTGATCATCTGTTACAACGAAGAGAAGAAGATTCGCGAGTGTCTGGAAAGCGTCCGCTGGGCCGACGAGATCGTGATCGTGGACTCTTTCAGCCGGGATCGAACGATGGAAATCGTCTCCGAGTTCACCGAGCGGGTCTGGCAGCATAAGTATGATTCCGAAGGGGCGCAAAGAAATTGGGCGATCGGGAAAGCAAGCCACGACTGGATTCTGATGCTCGACGCCGATGAGCGCGTCAGCCCCGAACTGCGCCGGGAGATCGAGGCGGTATTGGAGAGCGCGCCCATCGAGCACTCGGCCTTCTCCGTCGGGCGGGTCAATGACTGCTTCGGCAAGCGGGTGCGCTATGGCGGCTGGGGCCGGGAGAGCCTCATCCGGTTGTTCCGGCGGGACCGCTGCCGCCACTCGGACCGGCAGATCCACTTCGAGATTCTCGTGGACGGAAGCGTCGGCCGGCTGCAAGGCTGCCTGGTACACGATACCTACCGCGACCTGGACGAATACTTTGTGAAGTTCCACGGCTATACCAAGCGGGCGGTGGAGGACCTGCTTCGCCGGGACAGGAAGGCGGGCCTCCTTGAATTAGGAGCGCGGCCGGTGTGCCGCTTCTTGCGAATGTATTTCCTGCGTGTAGGCTTTCTGGATGGCAAGGTCGGGCTGATCCTCGCTTACCTGGCGGCGTTTCATGTCTTCACGAAGTACGCCCGGCTGTGGGAAAGGCAGCGCATTGTGCATGAGGAGGAGCGTCCAACGCAGGGCTGATGAAAGTTCTCCATCTGCTCAGCACGCCGAGGTGGTCGGGCGCGGCGGAACCCGTGCTGCTGCTGTGCCGACAGCTCGTCCGGCAGGGCCACGAAATCCATCTTGCTTTCTCTTCTCCCCGAGTCCGGAAAGGATTCCCGAGCGGCCGCACTGAAGAGGCTTCGCCTCCGGAAGGGCAGCTGAAGCTGCAGCAGAAGGCCGAGGAGATGCAACTGTCGCTCGTTCCCGAGCTGCGCCTGAACGTTTATGCGAACCTGCTGGACAACCTGCATGACTGCCGGTTGCTGCGCCGGCTGCTGCGCGAGGGAAATTACTCCATCCTTCACTGCCACCTGTCCCACGCTCTCAATCTCGGCGCTCTGAGTCGGCTCCGGCTGCCGTGGAACGGCAGGCTCATCTATACTCATCATGCGGCCAAACCCTTGCGGCGCGATCCCTGGCATCGCTGGCTGGTCACCCGCCAAACCGATCATATTCTCACCTACAGCCCGGAGGTCGCCCAGGCCTACCGGGAGAGATTTAAGTTTCCTGAGACGCGACTGACGCTGTTGCGCGGCGGCGTTGATTGGGCAGCCTATGCGCCGAATATGGATGGGACGAAGTTGCGCGAAAGATGGGGCATCCCGCCGGGGTGCCTCCTGGTCGGGATGGTGGCGCGTATGCGCAAGCAGCGGGATCACGCCACGCTGCTGCGCGCCATAGCCCGCCTTGCCGAATCGCCCCAGCGGCTTCGCTGCGTACTGGTCGGCCACGGAGAGCATCTGGAGGCGGTTCGCTCGCTTGCGGACGACTTAGGGCTGGCCGACCGCGTCGTCTTCGCCGGCTACCTCGAAAGCGATTATCTTCAGGGGCTGGCCGCGATGGATATCTTTGCCTACACCGCTTCCGGTTCGGATGCCTCCTGTCGCGCGGTGATCGAGGCGATGGCGCTGCGCAAGCCGGTGGTAGGCGTTCGGCGGGCGGCCCTGCCCCTGCTGGTCGAGCCGGACCAAACCGGGTTTCTTTTTGAGCCGGGCGACGACGAACAGTTGGCGCAGCACATCCGAAGCTTCTTGAGCCATCCTTCATTGGCCAAACGCTTTGGAGAGCAGGGCCGTCTCAAAGTTGAAAAGGAGCTGACCATTGAGCACGTCGCCCGCACTGTCGAACAGGTGTATCAAGAAAAGAATGCAGAGAGGGAGATGGACCACACCTCCCAGGTGTAGTCCATCTACTTTCTACAAGCCCCACAGATGGCGCAGGTACCAGGCCTTGCGGGCTTCATGCCGGAGGTTCTTCTTGAGTCGCGCCCAAGGGCCGCGCGACGATAGGGCGTATTCGCAGCGGGCGCAGATCAAATCGGCCCCGCTGTGCTCGGGCCGGTAAATCTTCTCCACAATCTGCCGAAACGCCGGCCCGTTCCACACCTCCTCGATACTTTGCTCACCGAGGTTGCCCAGCTTAACTTCCTGGCGCATATCCTGGCAGCACAGGACGACTTCCCCCTGGAAGGTGACCACGATGTGCTTCAGCACCCGATCCCAGCCGCAGCTCATCACCCGCTTCAGCGTGTTGGGAAACAGCCAGGGGACCAGCCCGGCGCGCGAGTTGGGCAGAATGGGGCTGAAGTGGACTGAGCGCTCGGCCCAATAACGCTTCGCTTTTCGAAACTCCAAGGCGGGCCATCCGACTACGCTCGCCTGTACGCAGATCTTCTCGCGCGGGTGACGCTCGATGAGGTAGTCAATCTTCTCCAGCGTATCCCGCTGAGGCACCCCCATCACCGCCTCGTACACCTCCGGCGTGATGCCGGAGACATTCAGCACGAAGCGACCCTGAAAACCGATCTCCCGCAGGCGATCCACCTTCTGCGCCGTCAGCGCCCGGGCGTTCGTATTAAAGTAAACTTGCATATCACGTTCAAGACACATCCGGGTATGCTCAATGACCTGCGGATCGAGAAACGGTTCAGCGAGATTGCAGAAGTTGATCTCCGGTCGAAAGGCGTATCTCCGTCCCAGATCGGCGAAGTCGTCAATGATCTTCTCGAACAGCGCTTCCTCGATATTCCCCATCGGCAACTGCTGCGACAGCTCCGCATAGGGGCACATTTTGCAGCGGGCGTTGCAGTAGGAAGTAGTGTCGAGGGTCATCGTGACCGGATAGGGCGGTCGCACGACTTCCTCGATGATCATCGGCGCAAAGCGCGAAGCGTCCTGCTTGTCCGCCATCGGGGTTGTACCTATGCTTTCCGGCCGGGTCGGTGTTTCCCTCGAGCGGTCAGCCCAAGCTGTGCCGCACACCGGGTAAGATACAGGCTTGGCGGACGAATGCAAGCCGTTGCGAGGCCGAGTACTGAATGAACATCTCTACGGTGCGCTCCGGGACGGGTAGGGACGGGATGAAGGGCGAAGACGCTGGATCGGCTCGACCCGCTCCCCTACGATCGTCACGCTGCCGACGTCGTCCTGCACCCGACCGGCGATCACCAGGTAACGGTGGAAAGGCAAGGCGTGCCCCCAGCGCTGGTAGCTGCCGGGGAAGAGCACAACGTCCACCAAGCCGGTTTCATCCTCCAAGGTAACAAACTTCATCCACTCGCCCTGCTTCGTCCTGGTGCGCTTTGCCGTTCGCACCACCCCGAGGATTTTCACCCGGCGGCCGGCATGCCTGCTCAGGTCCTGCACTTTGGTCCAGCCATTGGGGCCGGCAAGGGAACGCAGGTATTCGACCGGATGCATAGTCACGGTAAAGTCAAGCAGCTCCTGCTCCCATCGCAACTTCTCCGCCACGCTGAGATCCTGCACCCGCGGAATCGCGTTGCGCGTTTCCCGTTTTGCCTCGCCTGATCCGAGCACAGTAACCTGACCGAACAGTCCTTTGTCCCTTGGCCTCTTTGCCTCTCTGCCCCTTGCCAACAAATCGAGTCGCCACAGCAGCTGGGGGCGGCTCTCGCCCAAGGAGTCCAACGCCCCGCAGCGAATGAGATTCTCCCACTCGAGCCGAGGGACACGCGCTCGCTGATACAGGTCGTTCAGCGATGTAAAGCGGCCGTCCCGGCGCGCGCGAAGGATCGCGTCGAGCGAGTTTTCGCTCAGTTGCTTCACCCGGGCAAGGCCGACGCGCAGCCAGCCGGGGCCTGATGTAAAGTCTTTGTCGCTCTCGTTGATGTCGGGCGGGAGAATCTTCAGCCCCAGGCGGCGCGCTTCCTCAACGTAGACAGCCGTCGAGTAGAATCCTCCGCCGTTGTTGATCGTCGCCGCCATAAACTCGGCCGGGAAGTGCTGCTTGAGATACGCCGACTGGTAAGCCAGAATGCCGTAGGAGACGCTATGCGCTTTGCAGAAAGCATAGCCGGCGAAACCGGCGACCTGCCGCCACAGCTCGAGCGCCACCTCGCGGCTCGCTCCGCCCGCGACGGCGCCCTCCACGAAGCGCTTGCGGTTGGCCTCCATATTCTCCGGCGTGCGCAGCTTCGTCATCGCCCGGCGGAAGACGTCCGCCTCGCCCAGCGTCATCCCGGCCACGACGCTGGCGATTTTCAAAACGTCCTCCTGATAGAGAAGGATACCAGAGGTTGACTTGAGAATCGGCTCGAGGCGCGGGTCCAGATAGCTGACCGGTTCTTTGCCGTTGTGCCGGGCGACATAGTGGCGCATCATCCCGGCGTCGTTCGGCCCGGGCCGGATGACCGAGATGGAAGCGATGATCGTTTCCAGGCAGTCCACATTCAGCTTCTGGAGCAGCTGGCGCATCCCGGGCGATTCGAGTTGAAAGCAGCCCAGGGTGCGCCCCTCGTTAATCCGCCGGTAGGTGCCTTCGTCCTGAGGCGGCAGGCCATTGAGGTTCAGCGCCTGGCCGTACTTTTCCCGCGCGGCCCGGGTCACATCGGCCATCACCGAGAGCGCGCGTACGCCGAGCAGGTCAATCTTGAGCAGGCCAACGTCCTCGACGCCGTACATATCGTACTGGGTGATTTGCAAACCCTTGGCGGCGATCTGAAGCGGCACTTTGTCGGTCAGCGGCCGGGGACTGACGACGATACCGCACGCGTGAGTGCTGAGATGGCGGGGGAAGCCATCGAGCCGGCGCGCTATGTCCAGGATCTGTCGGTACAACGCCTCATCGAAGCGCACGTGGCGCGACTCGGGCAGCGCCGCTCGCTCCTCTTCCAGGCGGGCGAGGCTGCCGTAGTGGGGCAGCGCTTTCGCCAGCCGGCGGATTTCCGGCGCAGGCAGGCCGAAGGCCTTGGCCACCTCGCGCAAGGCGCTGCGCGCGCAGAAGGTGCTGTAGGTGCAGATCATCGCGACACGATCCCCGCCATACTTGCGATAAACATAGTCGAGCACCTCATCCCGCCGCCGCCAGCAGAGGTCGAGATCAATGTCCGGTGCTCCCTTTCGCTCCCGGTTCAGAAACCGCTCGAAGTAGAGATCGTGCTGGATGGGGCAGCCGTGGGTGATGCCGAGCGCGTAAGAAACCAGGCTGTCGGCCGCCGAGCCACGGCCGACGCAGGGAATCTCTTGCTCACGGCAGAAGCGAACAATATCCCACACCACCAGAAAGTAAGCCGCCAGGTTCCTCTCCTCGATGACCGACAGCTCATAGGTCAGCCGTTCGGTGACACGCGGCGTCAGCGGCCGATAGCGCTCGCGCGCGCCTTCAAAGCAGAGCTTCCAAAGATACGAAAAAGCCGACTCGCCCTCGGGCAAGGGGAAGCGAGGGAATTCGGTCTGTCCCAACGGCAGCTCGACGTTACAGGCGTCGGCAATCCGCTCAGTGTTCTCAAGCGCCGCCGGAAGATCGGAAAACAGCGCTCGCATCTCACCCGGCGATTTGAAATAAGCGTCACAGGGCGCTTGCCGCGGCAGAGTAAGCCCCTCCTCCACCTGTTGCAGGGTGACTCCCTCGTCAATCGCCCGCAGCGCCAGATGAATGGGGTGATCCTCCGGCTCGACAAAGTGAATATCGTTGGCAGCGACGAGGGGAATGTCGAGAGATTGCGCCGTTTGCACAATCCGGCGCACATTGGCCCGGCTTTCCGGCGTGTCAAAGCGCTCGACGAGCGCCCACACCGGCGGCAGCTCCCCTCTCCCCTCGCGGTTCAGAGCCGCCAGCCGTTGCAACAGCTCGGGATCTCTGGTGAGGATGAATAGATGTTCGCATGCTTGGGGCAGATGTTCGATCAGAGTGAAGTCCGGCTCCTGATGGCGAGCGGTGATCAGGCGGCAAAGGGTTTGGTAGCCTTCGCTGTCCCGCGCCAGGAGAACGGCCCGGCCGTCCTGCGCCCGAAGATCAACGCCCAGGAGAGGCTTGATTCCCGTCTCGCGGCAGGCCTTGTAGAAGGCGACCCCGGCGTACAGGCCGTTGTCATCTGTCAGCGCCAAGGCCCTCTGCCCCAAAGCTTTGCCCCGCTCGACGAGCTGCCCGACGGTCGCCGCACCCGACAGAAGCGAGAAGCTGCTGTGGAGATGAAGATGGATCATAACGATTCACTTCATTGGGAAGCGAACAGAACTGGGGAGCGGCTGACGCCTCTAAGGAAACATTCTGTTACTGCTAGCTTATCGACCGTATCTGTATAGATAGTGTATGTCGGCTTGAGTGCCGGGCCTTGCCACCGGAAGGGGACATCGCTTCACTTTATTTCCCTTCAGGAGTCGATTGGTCTTGAAATTGACTTGGATTCTCGAAGAGTTCGCCAGTCACTTGCTCGATGATGAGTTGGGCTATCGGCATGTGCGGACGAAGAAGAACCGCAACGGGACCAAAGTTAATCATCTCAAGCGAAAGGGATCCTCGGAATCCCGGATGCACGGTTGGAGCCGTGAAATGAACCAAGATACCGCAGCGGGCCAAGCTGCTTTTCCCTTCGATCCTGGCTGCCAGATAGGGCTTCCCCCGATCAGTCGGCAGCTCAATTCTCTCCAAGGTTCGCGCGAGGATGAACACCCCTGGCTCGAGCGAAAAGGGTTGACGGGGCGTTAGAGTGTGTTTCCCAGAATGCTTGTATATGACGTCGATGGGGCCGCCCTTCATCGGGTCATGAACAAAGGACCCACCTTCCGGCACCGAAATCAGGGGATGGAGCTTAAGGTCAACTGAATGCGTATCGTAAGGGCAGTAGCGATTTTCACTGACCGGCGTTCTTGGAAGCGGCTCCGGCTCAATCACAAGCTTGCCGCTGTCAAGCGCCCGTTGAATTTCCAGATTTGAGAGGATCACTTCTGCCGTTCTCCCCGCGGCGAGGCTCCACTCAGCGAAGTTGGCTACCCTTTACCGTTATAAAGCGTCCGTTCGCAAATGTCTGCTTAGGAAGAGCAACAACGAGCTTATCTCCCCTTTTGTCTGACACTCTCACGCGGAGCCACCCGTCCACCGCGCGATCCTCTGCTGGTGGATGTTCAAACTGTAGATCTTCTTGATCAACGAACAAGGAAAACTCCTCTCCGTTGGCCAGCTGGCCCTTAACGCCGAACTCCCCCCCCAGCTGTCCTGGAGTGATCTTGCAAGCAAGCCATTTTTCCATCATCAATCGCCCTCTCCGGTCGCCTCCCTGAATTCTCCGCACGAGGTAAGTATGTTTTTATCCACGTCCAGCACAATTCGCTACACATAATATACAGATAGAGATCCCGCCCTGTCAACACGTTCCACGCCACAGCTCCTCTGCCTCGTCATAGGTCCGTCAAGCCGGTCCATTGCATATCCAACAAACTGTTCATCACGAAATGTTGCGCTTTGCCGGCCTATCCCACCGCCGTGCGGGCGCGGCCGGAGGTGACCGCGTTAAACCCATACCGGCGGCGCACCCGCGCGACGTCATCCGCAACCGATTCCTGCCGCTGAAAACCGCGCAGATCGAACAGGGCCGCCTGACCACTGCTCGGGCGCAAGCGAGAGACCGTGACGCCGACCTTTTGAATACGC
>Ga0209164_1003933_pt1 | contig 13700 bp, 11 predicted proteins | sample MTBNYHSulfiMetaG_FD_187458 | JGI IMG/M metagenome (GOLD analysis project Ga0209164, IMG submission 187458) | Enrichment culture microbial communities from rom New York Harbor, USA that are MTBE-degrading - MTBE-NYH (New York Harbor Sulfidogenic)... | ecosystem: Environmental > Aquatic > Marine >...
ATTTCTAAAATGTCTATTGTTCAAGTCCTTGCACGAACTCATCCATGGATTTGACAATTTGGTAGGCAGTCATCGCACCTGGATCCAATTGCCCTTGCGATTTATCTCCAAAAACTTTTGCACGCCCCAGAGACGCCACCATCATACGTGTGTTCTCCAATCCTTGCATTGCAGCATCACTAACCTCTCGTAGTGCCATGGGCAATGAACTACCGGCAGCTTTTATAGCTGCCTTCGCTGCTGGGTACAATGCATCCAGCATGGTCTTATCACCCGGTTTTGCTCCACCTCGTGCCATAATCGCTTTAACCGCTTGGTCTAGAAAATCTCCCAATTCTTTTGAACCAAATGTCTTTTTTCCGCTGAGTGATTTTCCACCACTACGAAAGAGGGTTCCAAATATAATACCTGCTGAACCGCCAACAGAAGCTATCAATGTATTTCCACAGAATACGAACAGTGCACCAATGTCTGCAAACTGCTCGGTTTTTATATTTCGAGTTAGGCTTTCAAATCCTCTGGCCATTGCTGCACCATGATCACCATCTCCAATTATCCGATCAGCTTGATTGAGTTCCTCTTCTATATCAATGATACTTCTGGAGATATATTCCATCATCTGTTTGGTCTGCTCAATCGTCAAGGCTCTTCCCATGCTTACCTCGTAAAATAACTAAAGGAATCTGCAGGCATGTCAAAATATGTCTTCAATTCATTATTCATCTTCATAAAGGAGATAGAAAATCCCACCGTATCTTGACTGGTGTAAAAGGAACCAATATCGGTGTGATGCAAGAAAATTCCTTTTTCTTTTATTATTATGTTGGCATAATAGTTTATGATAAAAAGCTCAACGATGGAAGTAGCCCCCATATTATTGATCATCATCGTTATTTCATCGCCTGCTTTGCATTCAAGATCATCCAACAACATTTCAAGTGTATCTTCTATGATCGAATCCACCGTGCGCATAGGTTGGTATCCAAGACCAGGCTCACCATGCAAACCAACTCCCATCCCAATTAAGCCATCAGGAAGTTCAAACATTAATTCGCCTGTCTCTAAATAATACCCAGAACGAGCGGCTATGATCATTGAACGCGTATTTTCGCATGCCATCTTACCAATACGATACACCTCATCCAATTTCAATCCGCTGTTTGCAGCGCTGCCGGCAACTTTGATCACATAAACTGCTCCAACGATGCCATGTCGTTCTGATCTTCTTTCTTTTGGTGCCGAGCCGATATCATCGGTAACTATAATTGTTCGCGTTCGAATGCCTTCTTCTTCTGCCAATTCGGCTGCCATATCAAAAGTGAGGATATCGCCTGGATATTTACAAAAAACAAACAAGACACCTTGACCACGATGAATAGCGCGTGTGCCATCCAGAATCTGGAATGGGGAAGGCGCAGCATTGATATTGCCGATAGCCGCACAATCCGCCATGTTTTTTCCTACATAACCCGGAAAAAGTGGTTCAGCAGCCATCCCTCCGCCTATCAAAATTCCTACACGGTTTTTCAGCAAACGCTTGTTTACAATCGTATTGCCTTCCCCAATTCTGACTAGTCTTTGCTTATTTACCGCCAAGTATCCTTCAATTGATTCCTGAGCAATCTTTTTCGGATCATTAATGAATTTCTTTCCTTTGGTCATAGTAGATAAGATCCCATTTAATTTCCTATTTTTTCATTCTTTTTCTACCTGGCGGTATTTGGAAAAAAATTTCTAAGTGGTTGATTTATCAGGCATAGTTGCTGTAATTAAAAAGACGCATATAATCCTTGCACTTCTCTTTAAAAGCTGTGAACCATGCATCCCGGCGCAATGGATTGGTAAAATGGGAAAGCTTTGGGCTAATGGGAGCAATTGTCTCACCAAAATTTTCAGCGCAAACCTTTTCACCCAAAATGCCTTGCTCCACCAATGCTTCAAGTTCTTCCTTCTTGTAAATATTTCCCAGATTCTGGATAACGTGGTTCACTACTGCCTTGCCGCCGGCATAGGCTAGAGCTGTGTAAAGATTAATTTTTACTACCCCATCCTTTGGTAACTTTGGCAGGTCTTCTCTCTTGACCGAAGATGAACCGTGTAAACAAAGAATTTTTCCCACCGCAGTTGAGAGTTGACGGGTTAGTTCTGAATCATAATGTGCCGATTGGGTAGTAGAACGATGTTCTGTCCCCACATTTGGGACGATGATATCCACACCAGTTTCAGCGATAAATTTTTTTGCTTCCTCGACAGTAGTTTTTTTCTCGCGTGATCCCCCTTCAGTGGAAGATATCTCATCTACTGCACCTTCAATCACAACACGACCCTTGACTTTTTCAACATATTTTGCTGTCAGTTTGATATTCTCATCCAAAGGTTTCTCACTTGCATCACACATGATGGATGCAAAATCGTCTGCGAATTGCAGCATAATATCTTCGTTATCCCAGGGATTTGCATGATCTAAATGTGGCATGATCAACAAATCCTTATAAGGACTATCTTCTCCAGCGAAAATCTCTAAATCAGAGAACATCAGCTTGGTACCGATGATTGCATTATCTGTCTTCGAAACTAGACATGCCTGACTGCGCACATAGTAACGTCCAGTCCAACCGGGGATTATTGGGATGGTTGGATTTCCAATTTCTTTGCCGATTTCATAGGTTGCAGCAAGAATTGCTTCAAGTGTCTCCCGATCTTCTGCACAGAAAACGGGCAACCCAATTCCTTTTTCTCCTGCTTCTTGATAAATATCTTTTACTCTTTGATAATCTCGAACAATGGGCATTTCTTCTCCTTAGTCTTCTTTTTTGTATTGTCCAATAATAAGCGCGCCTAAAATAATGACGCCCATAGTAATGATTTGCCAGTATGAGGATATCTTCATCAGATTTAAACCATTATTGATGATTCCGATGATCAAAATTCCCTGGACCGTCTTGCCAATCCCACCTTTTCCGCCTTCCATTCCGCCTACACCCAGTGCAACAGCCGCGATGGCATTGAGTTCATAACCCTGAGCCGCTGTGGGTTGCCCAGTTATCAGGCGTGATGCTAAACATGCTCCCGCAAATGCTGAAAGAATACCGCTAATGATATAGACCTTCAATTTAATGTTCTGAACATCAATACCGCACAGTTTGGCAACTTCCTCATTGCTCCCCACCGCATAAACATACCTACCAAAAACCGTACGCGCTAGAATGATGTGGGCTGAAAGTAGCACTAGCACTACAATAATCACAATCACAGGAACAAAACCAATGTAACCCTGTCCAATCCAGGAGAAAGCATCGGGTAGTCCATAAATTGACCTGCTTTGGGTATACACGTAAGCAAATCCACGAGCGATGTTCATGGTAGCCAGAGTAGCAACGAATGAGGGAACCCGCAAACGAGAAATTGAGAATCCATTTATGAACCCAATAATGAGTCCAACAACGACGCTCAATATCACCATTAGAATAACAGTCATTGGAATGCTGATATTGATCAGTGGCAAGATAACCGCTGAAACAACAATCCCGCATAACGCAGCCACAGAACCCACAGAAAGATCAATCCCGCCAGAAATAATTACGAAAGTCATGCCAGTCGCAATTAGAGCATTGATCGAGATTTGTATTAAAACATTGATCATATTTTGCGGTGTGAGAAAAACAGGAGATACGGATGAGATGATGATGCATAATCCGATTAAGATAAAGATGAGCGGTTGTTCCTTTACAAACGCCTTTATTTTTTCAAAATAAGCTTTTCTCTCATTCATTGGACCACTTCTTTTTGAGTATTTTTCAATATACTTGCCATTGTCATTATCTTTTCTTCTGTAGCTTCCTCGCGACCAAGAATTCCCGAGACTTTCCCCTGCCGGATGACTACAATCCGGTCAGCCATACCTAATAACTCAGGCAATTCAGAAGAAACCATGATTATGCTTCCGCCTTCTTTAGCAAAATTATTCATTAAAGAATACATTTCCGATTTTGCATTCACATCAATCCCACGCGTGGGTTCATCCAGCAGTAGGATTTTCGACCTTGCTGCAAACCATTTAGCAACCACAATCTTCTGTTGATTTCCTCCACTTAACGTTTTCGAAACGGTAGTACTGGAGGGTGTGTGAATTTTTAGTTTTTGAATATATTCTTTGCATGCCTCCAACTCCCATTTGGAATTAACAAACCCCTTTTGGGCAGTTGGCTTTAAACTGGGCATAGAAATATTACGTCGTACTGTATCTTCCAGGAACAATCCCTGCAATTTTCGATCCTCAGGCACGAATCCAAAACCGAGTTCAATCGCTTGGAGTGGTGAATTCATTTTTACTTCCTTGCCATCCAGGTAGATTTCCCCAAAGTCATAACGATCTGACCCAAAAATTGCACGAATAACCTCAGTCCTGCCTGCTCCCACCAAACCGGAGATTCCCAAAATTTCCCCTTGTCTTAGGTTAAAAGACACATTTGAAAAATGTGGTTTGCGGGTAAGGTTCTTTACCTCAAGAATCACTTCTCCAATTTCTTTCTCTTTTTTATTGAAGTAATCTTTAATCTCCCTGCCCACCATAGATTTCACAATAACGTTCTCATTGGCTTCTTTTCTATCAAGTGTTCTTATCAAACAGCCATCCCGCATTACTGTGATTTTATCTGCCAGGTTTAGAACCTCACTAAGAATGTGTGATACATAAATAACGCTGACATTATTTTTCTTTAACTTCTCGATGATCTCAAAAAGCGTCGTGATCTCTCTGGTGGAAAGGGACGATGTAGGTTCATCCATGATCACCATGGCTGCATTGCGTGAGACTGCTCGGGCAATTTCAACCATTTGTCGATCTGCAGTTTTTAAATCTCGAATAAATGCGCCCGGGTTGATTCTTAGCCCTAAAGGTTCCATAAATTTGATTGCGCGAGACCGCATCTCTGCTTTATCGATAAAAGCAGACCCTCCCAGCCGTGGTTCAATTCCTAGGCTCAAGTTTTCCATTACTGTAAGATCTGGGATAAGGCTCAACTCCTGGTGAATTACACTTATACCCATATGTTGTGCTTGGGTGACATCCTCAATTTCACATTCTTCTCCGCGAATGAAGATGCTTCCGCTGTCTTTTTTATAGACACCTCCCATAATTTTGATTAATGTTGATTTTCCCGCCCCATTCTCCCCCATCAGAGCATGAATCTCTCCCGGAAAGAATGACAGACTTACATCTTTTAAGGCTTGTACGCCGGGGAATGATTTTGAAATATTCTTCAATTCAACAATTGGTTTTGTTTTCATAACACCAAGCTTTGAAGGAATGGGGCGAGGCTTTTAAAAACCCCGCCCATTTTCTTCCATTATTTATTGTATCGTTTTTGCCGTTATATCGCAAAGCAATACATTTAGAGATCAGTCAATCCTAAGGTGCATTATTGATATCGATGACATATGGTGAAATTTGCACCAATGGCTCAACTTCCTCGCCGCCTAGATATTTCACGATATTTTGCAATGTGGTGCGCGCGATCTTATCGGGATCCTGAGCAACCGTGCAGAGGAACAAGCCACCTTTCTTGACTTCCGCGATACCTTCAGGAAGCCCATCCAAGCTGACTACATAGACTTCGCGATTGGCTGCTGTTATGGCAGTCATCGCACCTAAACCGAAGGGGTCTCCGGTTCCAAATACTAGTTTGAGATCTGGATAGGTTACAAGCAGGTCAGCAGTCTGGTCGGCAGCTACTGCACCATCACATTTGCAATCCGTGACAGCTACGATCTCGATGTCAGGATAATTTTTCATCGTATCTTCAAATCCGGCAGTTCGTTGTCCGATGCTCTCAATGCCGGCGCAGCCGATGATGGCTACCTGACCTTTTCCTTCAAGAACCTCAGCTGCATATTCTGCATCTAAAACACCACCAGCATAGTTGTCGGTTGCCACATGGGAAACAACTTCACCTTCTCCAGTTGCAGCGGTATCCATAGTGAAGACTGGGATGCCGGCTTCATTCGCTAGTTTAACAGCAGGTTCAATACCAGCCGAGTCAACTGGAGTCAGGATGATGGCACTGACTTTCTGTGTGATGAAGTCCTGAACCTGATTCAGTTGATTGGCAATATCGTTATCGGAATCAACAATGACCATTTCGACACCCAGCTTGCTTGCTTCGTCAACAAGGGCTTCTTCCATCAGTTTATAGAAGGTATGGGTGCGGGTCAGCATGCTGAAACCAACCACAATTTTCTCTGCTTCTTCAGCTGGCGCAGCTTCTTCCGCAGGTGCTGCTTCTTCTGCAGGCGCTGCGGCTGGTGCCTGGCATGCAACAAACAACATGCCAAAAACCATCAAGAGTGATACGAACAAACCTAACTTTTTCATTCTAGTTCCTCCGTTTTATTGTTTTTACAGTTTTTGAATATTTTGCACTCTTTATTATCTTATGGAAAACCTCCTTCCTTTCTTGGTTTATGTTATCTGTTCATACAAGTCAAAAACAGATGACCGGAATTTAAGATAATCCCTGAAACGCTGCGCATAAATTTTTTGTTTTATTTCATTTGGATCATAGGGTACCGAATCTCGATCAATAAAAGTTACCGATTCATTGAGGTTAGATATGATGCCGGCACCAAAAGCAGCTAAAACTGCTGCTCCAAGCGGGCATTGATCAACGAACTTGCAGGATTCAATGTTCTTTCCTGTAATGTCAGCTTTAATTTGCATCCACACATTGGATGAAGCAGCTCCTCCTACGCACCTCAATGTATCAATTTTCATTCCCGCCATTTCTAAAAGATCAATATTGATTTTGAGTTCGAAGCAGATACCCTCTAAAATAGATTTGGCAAGATCAAACCGGCTGGTTTTGAGAGTAGCACCATACATGGCTCCCTTCGCCAGAGGAGTAAATTCTGGCGTGCCGCTGCCGGATAAATGGGGGATAAAAAAGACTGAAGTAGGTTCTTCTGGAAATTGAGCAGTGATCAAATCGTAAGCTTCCTTGCATTGCTTTGAGGCATCTGCAATTTCCATTTCTGCAAAAGTATCACGGAACCATCGGAAAGCAGCTCCAGCAGTAAGGATTTGGCCACAAGCGCAATATTGCCCTTTGATTACATGCGGCCAGAAGCAAATGGTCGATTCAAGCATCTCATCGGTCAGAATAGGCTGATTGCTGGTCACCAACAGCACTTCCACAGTACCGGTAGAGTCCATCGCAAAATTTCCTTGCGGTAAACCACAGCCCAATGCACCGCAGGGTTGGTCATGACCACCCGTGATGATGCGCACTTCTTTCGAAAGTCCCAGTTCATCTGCCACTTCTTTCTTTATCTTTCCAGCAAGCGAGCCGGATGCTTGAGGTCTAGCCAATCGGCTCTCATCAATTCGCCCCAAAGCGAGCAGATCATCGTTCCATTTCAAGGTATTGATATCAAATGCCATTGTCCTGCCGGCAGATGAGTAACTTGTCACTGCTTCTCCGCTTAGTTGAGCGGTGATGAAATCTTCGTAACATAGGAACTTTTCAACTTGTTGGAAAATTTTCGGTTTATTGCGCTGCAACCATAAAATTTTTACAATCGAGTAGGTTGGATGTACGGGTTGACCCGTTATCTCAAAAATCCTTTTACGGCCTAACTTTTCAGAGAAAAAAACCGCCTCCTGAATATTGCGTGTGTCGAAAGCCAGAATGCTGTTTCCGACCGGATTGTTATTCTCATCGCAGGGAATAATGGAGTCTCCCATCGAAGATACACTGATGGCTTTTATGGAATTATCGGTAGCCTTGTCCTTTATCTCGGAAATCACTGTTCTTGCCGATTGCCAAACTTCCCGAGCATCCAATTCCGCCCATCCGGGTTGTGGCACAATCATTTGATATGATCGACTGGTTTTTGACAAAATCTTTCCATCATCCCCCACTAGAATCGCTTTGCATCCTGCAGTGCCGATATCCAGACCGATTACACTCATTGCTTTTTTCTACAAAAAATGGTTTCCGTTATGAAATCCACTTGTCTTTTTTCATGATGTATTCAAATCCTGCCTTAAATTCAGGTTTGTCCATCGAAAGGCGGTCGGGATGACCGCCTTTACCAAATAGGGCAAATTGATACGCCATCTGCCACATGGGTACCATGTATAAAATCGGACTGAGCATATCGGGGATTTGATTGGGCAATCGTATTTCGATATCAGCGTAAGGTAATTTTTCATTTTGGTCGGGGAGCAGAACAATGGTTTTTGCGCCAATGCGTTTGCATGCCATGCTCATGCGCAGCATCCGTTCTTGTAATGGACCTTGTGAGGCAATTGCTACTACACCCATTTCCTTGGTTAGAGTCTGGCTAGGTCCGTGGATAAAATTCTCCAGCTCAAAACTGGTAGCAGGCACGCCTGCGCATTGGCTGAACGCAAGGGCTGTTTCATCTGCAGTAGAAAGGTTCGGTCCATAACCCAAAACAAAGAAGGCGCTGCAATCTTTGATTTTTTCAATTTCATTTTTTATAGTGTTTTCATGTTCAGGTAACAAACGCCGAAGCATATTAGGCATAGCTTGAAGGTTTTTTTCGTACTGGGCAATCAAACCATTCTCGTGATTTTTTCTTGCTAGCGAGATTGCTAACAGAGACATCCGAAAGATTGCAGTAGCATAAGTTCTTGTAGCAGGTAATTCAATCTTTGCTCCGCCAGGTCCTAGAAATACATCATCCACTGCCTGTGCAAGAATGGAAGTAGGTATATCAGTCACTCCTATTGTATAGGCACCAAATTTTTTAGCGAATTCAACTACTTGTCTATCCCCTTCGGAATTTCCAGATGTGGAGTGAAAGAACACAGCAGTATGTTTGTTGATTTGTTTTATTGGATATTCTTTAAAAATATTGGTAACAAAAGATGAGACGGGAAAATCCGTTAATTCCGCAAAAAGGTATCGCAATGCTAATGTTAAGAAATATGACGAACCTCTTCCTAAAAAAACCAGATTCGAAATATCTCTTTTTTGGAATTCTGATGTGATTTTTTCAATATTTTGTTTGGCGATCGAGCCCAGGCATTCCTGCATCAAGTCTGGAATCATTTGGACAGATTCATAAACCCAATAAGGATGTTTGCTGCGGACCTTATCTTCTTGTTTTAGAGCATTAATGGCATCCTCATTCATGGCTTTTCCTTTATCCGAAATAGTCCGACAACAAACAACAATATTTATTTTAAAGTGTTTGTTTAATTATTAATTATTATAATCATTTAATATTCTTTTGTCAATATTCACTATCGTATATTAGCGTTTATTCGCGTTTATTGCCCCCTGATAATGATTCTTGGATGTCAGGATTGAATAAGATTTACATTAAGATCGCGGAACAAGTCCACATACTTTTTTGGTGCATTGCTGTCTGTCACTACATATTGAACATCTTCGAGTTCAGACATACGCATCAGGCAGACTTTGTCAAATTTCGATGAATCTGCAACCACCATTGCTTTAGAGCATACCGATAGCATCTGTCTTTTAATTTGTGCCATGGCAGGCTCTGTGGTTGTAAAGCCATGCTTATCAGAAATGCCATCGATTCCCATTATGACGCAATCTGGTTTGAAACGCTTGATCGAGTCAATCGTGATTTCACCAATTTGGTCCTGGAAATCACGATGGATCAAACCGCCAGTCAAATATATTTTTGCATCAGGAATCTCGAGCAATGTCGGCAATAGATGATAGGAGCAGGTAATGATGGTTAATCCTCTTTTTCTGTGCAGATTTCTTGCAACGTAAGCGGTTGTGCTTCCCCCATCGATCATGATTGAATCCCCATCATGAATAATGTTGACAACAGCTTTTCCTATCATTTGTTTTTCTTCAGCATAAGTAGACTCACGAGTAGCAATAATATTCACATCCGTAATGAAATTATTTCCAATATTCTCAGCTAAAATTGCACCACCGTGAGTACGGCTGATCAAACCGCGCGCTTCCAATTCATCCAGATCAAGGCGAATTGATGACGGACTTCGTTTAAACTTGGCCGCTAAATCATTTACAATTACTTTCTTTTGTGCGTAGATCATATCCATGATCATTCGCAATCGCTCTTCCCGAAAATGATATGCTGCCATAATTCACCTTTGAAAAGTATGAGGATCCTTTTATTTACATCGACCTTTTTAATTCTTATGAATTTTATTACAAATTTTTTCCGACAAATGATATTTTGGATTATTTTTAATTGAAAAACCGATTGGATCTCTCAGAAAAATAACTTTCAATCATTAGTAATTATAGTTATTTATTTTCGTTAGTCAATAATTTATTGATTGTATGCTGTGTATTGTTGTTTTTTATTTGTGAATACATATAAAAGACATATAATATATTGATTGAAAAATCTTGCATAAGTAAGGAATGCGTTTTGTTTAGGAAACAACATTTAGCATTGCTGGTAATAACATTGCTTGGTATGTTGGGCAGCTTTGTAAACCCAATACTTGCCCAGACGAACACGCCAGATAAATGCGAGTCGCTTGCTGTTTATTTCTTTTACGCCCATGGATGCAGTTATTGCGAGAAAGCTCGCAAATTTCTCATCGATCTAGAGCAAAAATACCCTCAAATCCAAATCATGGATTATGAAATTTATTTGAATGCCGAAAATCGTCTTACATATGAAAGATTCATCAACTTGATTGATTCAGAACCACAGGGACTGCCAACCATCATTATTGGAAAGCGAATTTGGGCAGGTTTTCAGGCATTTTATGAAGAGCAGATAGATGCTGAAATTCAAATTTGCCTTCAAAACGGGTGCGAAAATGCTGGTGAGCCATTGGGTTTAATACCAGAAATGAGTTGCCAGCAAAAATCGCAAACCACATCTATCTCGCCAGAAGATCACATGATAGATACAGCTTTGGTCATGGACACAATGGTTTTTGGGAAGGTTAACCTCTATTCCGCTTCACTCCTGGTCAGTACACTCATGATCAGTTTCGTTGATGGCTTTAATCCTTGTTCGCTTTGGATCCTCAGTGTTTTATTATCACTTTCTCTCTTTTCGCATTCAAGGAAGAAAACACTGCTGATAGGGGGTTTCTACTTATGTATTACAGCGGTTGTTTATGCATTATTTATCATGGGTATGTTCAGCATTATCTCTTATTTAGATTATTTGAAACCAATACAAATTTTTGTCAGCTTGATCGCAGCTCTTTTCGGGTTGCTTAACCTGAAAGATTACTTTTTCTTTAAAAAGGGGATTTCCCTCACAATCTCAGACCAGCAAAAACCGGAAATTTTTCAAAAAATGCGGCGTGTGATTTTTTCCAGCGAGTCGGTCTCTGCTCTTATTTTCGGCACAGCCACCCTGGCTGTTGGAGTGTCCCTTGTTGAATTCTCCTGTACTGCAGGATTTCCGATTGTTTGGAGCAACTTGCTGGCTCAAAAATCTGTGAACCATTTTACCTTTTTCGTTTTGCTGCTGATTTATATGTTCGTTTACCTACTGGATGAAATGGTATTGTTTTCAACGGTGCTGATCACAATGCGTGCAAGCAAAATAGAGGAAAAACATGGACGGTTGTTAAAACTTGTAAGTGGTTGCGTTATGCTTCTGTTGGCTGGCACCATGTTGATCAAACCAGATTTATTAAATAATTTAATGGCAGCGATTTTCCTTTTCGCTTTCGCATTTATTGTTTCAATCGTAATTCATTTCATTACCCAAAAAGTAAATTCAAACATCCGATGACCTTGTATTTTTTTTAAATAAATGAAAATGCGTAATCGGGCACACATCATTTCAGGATCACCCTGACTGCCCGGTAGGCGTGATTATAATTTCACGCAAACAAACTTGCTGAGGTTGCTCGTATGTGAACAAAATCGTTTTTGCAATGTCCATTGGCTGAAGGATACCCCCCAGTCCATCCCACCACTCTTTTTGATATTCTGGTGAACTGGTATGGCTGATCAATTCAGTTTCTACAGCTCCAGGTGCAATGGTGATAACACGTACATTGAAATGAGATACTTCCTCTCGGATAGCTTCGGATAATGCATGGACGGCGAATTTAGTTGCACAGTAAACTGCATGTCTCCGAAAGGTCTTTCGCCCCGCCAATGAGCTGATATTGATAATTGTCCCGCTTTTTCGTTCAACCATTTCCTCTAGCACTGCTTGGATCCCATACAGCACTCCTAGAATATTGACATCTATCATTGCCTTCCATTCGCTCTCATTTTGTTTCCATGGTTGCCCCAACAGCATTACACCCGCATTATTAATTAAGCAATCTACTTGACCATATTTTTCACGGCCAATTTCAAGAGCACCACGGATCTCTTCAGGTTTGGTCACATCCACTTCACAAGAGAGGCTTTTCGGCAACGCCATTTTTTGCAGCCGTTCAATTCTTCTCGCCATCAGCAATAGAGGATAACCGGCTTCTGAAAAAATTTGTGCTGTTGCAGCCCCAATCCCAGAGCTAGCGCCTGTAATCGCAATTAATGGTTTCATCTTCTTTGCTATCCTTGTAACATGACTTTTCGTGATTGATATTCAATGCTTTTGACAATAGTTTAGCATCAAATCAAATTGAATAATCAGCTTTTGAAAATAAGAATATCTATCACATGGTAAATGTATGTCTACCTTTCTCTTATAAGAAAAAAACTCTAAAAGACTATGGGGATTGATTAGTTGTTTCTCATAACCTGTTCCGTTGCTCTATTGATATTTCCTCAACCCCACCAAACTGGTGAACCATCCAAATATCAGAACGATTGTGCCGCTGAAAAAAGGATATTGGATATTCAGGTCATACAGATTGCCCGCCAACAGTGGTCCCAGCACCTTGCCCAGGCTTGACATGGCGCTGTTCAATCCCATCAGCCTGCCTTGATGCTCTCCGCCAAAGCGTGAGATATGGGCATTGAGCGCTGGCCCGATCAATCCCAGGCTGGTCACGAACAACACCAGCATCAATAAAGTTTGAATGAAATCCCCTGCCAACGCCACCAGCAGAAAGCCCAGCGCGCCGCCTATCAATCCAATGCGGATCAAAGTCAGCTCACCCAGTCGTTTTGCTAAAGGTCCCGTTAGAAAACCCTGCACGACCAGCAGTGTTGCACCCATCACCATCCACAACAAACTGATCTGCTGGCTGCTGATCGCGAACTTCTCTAAAACAAATAACCCGATCATGTTTTGGAAATTTGCCAATCCAAAGCTCATGATGAAGATCAAACCCAGCAGAACGCCGGCTGGGCTGATCATGACCCGCCAGAAATTCCTTAACCTGTTCATCCATCCCTCATTTTCGACAGATTGAGAAATGGCTGGATAGGAGTGGTCCTTTTTATCTTTTTCACATTTATCCGCAAAAGTCTGTGGCAGCTTTCCTTTCCCGGGCAACAAAAGCATCACCAACAGAAAAGAGAGAAAAGCCAAACCCGAACCCGCAAAGAAAGGCAGCGCAATTGATTCCCCTGAAAGCAACCCTCCCAGCAATGGTCCCAGAATTGTGCCGAGTCCGACCATAGCACCCAGCTGCCCCATGGCCTGGCTCTTTTCATCCGGGTGGCTGTTATCACTGATGTACGCCATCGCGGTTGGCATGGTAGCCGAGGATAACGCACCCGAAAGCACGCGCGCAATGAACAAGGCTGCAAAACTCCGTGCCAAACCGAACAACAAGAAGGCTA
>Ga0209164_1003935_pt1 | contig 13699 bp, 14 predicted proteins | sample MTBNYHSulfiMetaG_FD_187458 | JGI IMG/M metagenome (GOLD analysis project Ga0209164, IMG submission 187458) | Enrichment culture microbial communities from rom New York Harbor, USA that are MTBE-degrading - MTBE-NYH (New York Harbor Sulfidogenic)... | ecosystem: Environmental > Aquatic > Marine >...
ATATTCTCTTGTTCATGTTCCTTGTCCCTCTCTTCTTTCTTTGTTTGGTCCTTACGAGGACCATTCTCTTTACCTTTAACTTGGTCTATCAGTTTTATGGGATGGGGTCAAGAGGGAAAAATAGTAGCTATCCCAAATGGTTAGGTAGCACCCTCTACTAGGCAGATTAGGTTTTGAACATAGTGCCTCTGCTATCGCATAGGGGGTATGTAAAGTTATGTAAAGTAAGGAGTAGTAGGAATTACTGAACATACTCGGTATGCGATAGCAACAGGGGTATGTAAAGTAGGAGAGAACTACTGATGTCTTGGGAGGTTTTAAAATATTCTGTTTGCGGTCGAAGATGGATTATGTAAATTCTTTTTCGCTTACTCTTTGGCTGTCAAAAACAACGTGCCGCTGAGCATGAGGGCTGTTCCCAGGGCCAGCACAGGCCAAGTTTCTTGGAAAGAACCGGTGGTTGGTTGAGCGGAAGGTGTGGCTTCCTCGGTCCCATCGGCCCGAGCCAGGGACGGGTGCCCAGAGTTAACCCCCATAAAAAAGATTACCAAAAGAAAAAGGCGCCGGATTTTGTGGCAGGACATACTTAGACAATAGTAGGGGAGTTTGACTACTCGGTCAATCTCTTTTCGAATTTCTTGAATAAGGGGTCAATCTTTTTGAGGCCGACAAGCCCTAGGATGGCCACTCCCAGGGAACTTAGAAAGAGGAGTAGAGAGGAGCGGCCGGCGCCCGTCTCGGGGACCGGTGGCGGCGTGGTGGTGGTAGTAGGGGCGCTGCAATCGGCGTCGACCTCGCATTCCGAAGTGCCTGCTCCCGAAACCGAGACGCAACGGTTATCAGAAGTGCAGACGGTATGGCTATATTCCTGGCCGTCCTCGTCCTCTCCGCCCCCGGGGCTAAAAGTGAGGGTTTTGGTACATTCGGCCAGATCGGCGGTGTAGGAGGAATTAAAGCGCAGATTAACCTTGGCGGTGTAGGTACCGTTGGTAGCGTAGGTGTGAGTAGTGGCGGCGGTGGCTTTTTCTTCGGTGTTGCCGTCCCCGAAGGTGTACTTGTAGGCAACAATGCGACTGCTGGGATCGCTGGCGGACACACTAAAGCTGACAGTCACCGGGGCTTGACCGGAGGTAGGCTCCGCTGTTAGGGCGAGACAGCGGGGGTCTTGGGTCAGTTCTTCGGAAATGGTAGCGGTAGCTTTGCAAGTGTTGCTGGTGGCCGTCTGATTGTCGGCGTCATGCACGGTGGCGGTAATGGTGTAAGAGTCACCTCCCTTAGCGCTGGCCGGGGCCTTCCAGGTGACCACCTTCTTGCGATCGTGACTGCTGGTAACGGTGCCGCCAGTGGCCGTCCAAGTAAAGGTTCGTGGCTCAGTGCCACCTGTTCCAGAAGCAGTCAAGCCCATTGAGCCTCCCGGAGCCACCTCAAAGCTGCGAGGACTGACTCCGACACAAGCCACTGGTTCCCCCGTTGGCGGTGGAGTTGGCTCTTCCTCACAGCTAGTGGGACCGTTCCAAATGCAATAAGTTTCGTGAGTGCCGCCGGCTTTCCAAAAGTCCACTTGCAAAGTCCCGCAGGGGAAGGGGTCGGCGAAGCTGGTTGAAGCGGAAGACCCCTTAGTGGTCTTGCTGCCCTGAGTGCAGTTGGTCATGCAGCCAGTTTGGTTGTGATTGTCGCAGAGGCAGGCTTGGGCCCCGACATAATCAGAGTTATCAATATCGGCGACAACGCTTCTTCCTTCGACGCGGAAAGTGACATCGCCTTTGTCCGGCCCAAAGCAACCTTGTTCCTCACCGCCGTCCCGAGGTTCTTCCACGCACTGGCAGTTACTGCTGCAAGACCAGTCGTAGCTATTGCCGTGTAGAGCGCGGCAGTAAGCGTGCTGCTTCCAGCCGTAGCAGGTACCGCCGTCGCAGTGGGCGTTGGTGCAGCAGCCGCTACCTACCCCCTTATTATCTTGGCAGTCGTGAGACCCAGTGCAGCTGCCGATCTTGCCTTCACTAGCCGAAGGCGGGGCCGGCGTCGGGGGAGGGGCGGGAGTGGTGCACTGGCAGTTTTCCCCGCAGGAGCCGCCGGGGCACTTGGCATCGTCGCGCCAACCGTAGCAGGTATTACCATCGCAATGAAGGCTAACACAGCAACCGCTTTCCCCAGTACAGCTAACTCTTTCCTGAGGAGTGATGCAGTTACCGGCGCGACCTAACAAAGCAGCCCGGGTGGGTTTTTCCGTGACTGGCTCCGGTTGCCGCAAGCGGCTGGCGGTAAAAACGGCCGCTCCGCCCAAAACTAGGGTTAACAGAAAAACCAAGAACAAAACTTTCTTGGAAGATCCAGGTGGCTTGGTTGATGTCGGGGCAGGCGAGGCGTCCATAGTGATTCTTACGATAAAACTACCCTTTTTGCCTTGGTTTTGTCAAGCCTTTTTCAAATCGGCGCCAAGCGGGATCGAATCGACTGTACCAATAGCTCCCCAGGAGCATGGCGAAGAGGGCCGCGAGGATCATTAATATGGTCATCTCCCCCGTACCAGTTTCAGCGGCCGAGGGGCTGGCTTGGGTTCCACCAGAGACCCCACCGTCTTCCTCTTCGTCCTCACCTTCTTCTTCCTCCTCCTCCTCCTCCTCCTCCTCCTCTTCGGCTGTCTGAGCACCAACCGTGATGGAAACTTTGCAGAAGTCGGTCATTAGACTTTTGGCTTGTTCGTCGTCATAGACCCACAGGCGAGCTTCGTAGACGCCGGCTTTTTGGTAGGTGTGAGTAGTGCTGCTCTTTTGGTCGCCACTTTCGTCCCCAAAATCGATTTCGTATTTGGAGATGGAGCCGTCCGCGTCGCTAGCGCCGCTGGCGGTAAAGGTCACTTTAAGGGGGGCTGTGCCGGTGGTGGGGTTGGCCTTCAACTGACCGCAGCTCGGTCTTTGATTGGTCTCGTCTAGGCAGTCGTCATCAGTCTCACACTCATCTTCCCCGACCTCCATTACTTCCACGCATTTTTGGTCATCACAAGCGAGGTGGCGGCAGTCACTATTGTCTTCGCACTCATCCTCCCCCTCTCCCGAAACATTAACGCAAGCTCCACTCTGGCAGGCAGTGTGGGTGCCTCCCACTGGTTTAAGGGTGACGGTCTTGGCTCCGGGGCCGCAGGCGGCCACGCCGGTAACACCGTCGGGGTGGTCGGTGCATTGGCCGTCGTCGGCCGTGTCCACTTGGCCATCTGGTCCTGGGGTGGCGATAGCCAGCCAGATTTGGTAAGTGCCGGTGAGGGCGATTCCGAAAGTAGAGGGTTTAAATTTAAAGTTGGTAATAGCGCAACTAGTTTGCCCAAAGCAGAGACCGTCACCGGGGGTAAGGCGGGTGGTTTGGGTACCGCCCTGTTTACGCAGCATCAAATATAGTTTGGCAAAAGAGTAGGAGCTGCTGGTGCAGTTGAGGTTAACAGTGTACTCAGTTTGGCCAGTGCCTTCGGTGGGAGTAATACTAAAAACGGAGCAGCTGGGACCAGCAGGGCTAACCACAGAGAAAGTGCACTGACAATTTTGGCAAACGGCCTCCTCCTGGGCGGCTGTGGGAGTGGGTGTGGTTGGTGCCGGTTGAGTGGGCACTTGGGCAAACTTCTGAGGAGGCTCGGGTGTGGGTTGGGGAGTGCGAATCTTTTGGGCAATAAAGACGGAAGCACTGCCTAAAGCTAAAGTCAGGCAAAAGACCAGTATTGGTGCTAAAGACTGCCTAACTTTATTGGCCATAACTGCTCCTTATTCCCAAAACGCCGGTTTGAGGTAGGGCTTTGACTTGGTACTGGCCGTTAGCGGTAGGGGTGTACTTGAGAACGGCGACTACGCTCTGACTCGAGGGCGTGGTGGTACAGCTCGGGGTCGTGTTGGGACAAGGAATGGTTTCCTTGGAGCCGTCGGGTTTGGTAAGCTCAAAGCTTAGATTGGTCGCTGAGGCGGGTTGAAAGGTAGCCGTGAAAGTGATTTCCTGGCCAGCCACCACTTGAGCCGAGAGGGGAGTCATCGTCAGGCTTAAGCAGGTGGGAGCGGGGGCAGCCGTAACGGTCAGGTCCTTCACCTGGCAGCCACAGGTCGGGACACCCGAGACTCCTCCGGGTCGGTCGGTGCATTGCAGGCCGTCTTCGTTCTCCAAAGAGATCCAGATTTTGTTCAGTCCGGCGAGTACCCCGGAGTCCTGGGGGCTAAAACTGTGGTTGGCTAGGCAGTCTCCCGTTTGGCCTTCGCAGGCACTGACGCTGCCGAGGTTGTGAGTAGTGCCTTGGTCAAGTTCGGCCTGAGTAGCTCCGTGGAGGCGCACCAAGTTGACTACGAAGGCGGAGGAGCCGCTGTTAAGGTTAACGGCGGCCGTTACAGGCTCGTCAGCCGGGGTGGTGGTTTTGTCGAGAGTGAGAGCCGTGTTGCACTTAGGCGCCTGCGTGGGAGTGCTACTGACAGTGACCGCCGCTTTGCAGTTTGGGCAGGTAGGCGTGATGGGAAAGAGGGGTAGTTCGTAGGGGGTGCAGAAACTCTCGTTTGCGTCCAGGGGCACAGCGAAGATGTCGTAATCCCCATCACCGAAGGTGGCTGGCACGCTCCAAGGGAGTTCCCAGATTCCCTCCGTTCGGTCCGTTCCGGCGCCAATTTGCTGGTAGATTACTGGATTGGCAAGCGGTTTCTCCAGGTAAAAGAACCGGACTTCTTGGACAGTGGAGGAAGGGGCAGTGATACCACTAGCCCTGAGGGTTAAACTGTCCCCCGGGCTAATAGCGGTAACAGGGGTACTGCCTCTAAGTACTTGGACCCCCGTGCAAGTGGGCGGTTGGGGAGCGGTGATTTGGAAGGGGGCAGTTTGCTGGAATGTTTGCCAGCTTCCTCCCGGGGGAAAAATGCTGACTTTGAAGCTGTAATTGCATGGTGGCTCTGAGCAACTTTGAGCGATTGGAGGAGCGCTGGGCGTGGAGTTAGAAGGGGTTATCTCCTCCCTGTGGACTGGGAAGCTCTCTGAGTAGGTGCCTCCAGGTAGGCAGGTAAGCTGGTGATACGGTAGAGACGTCGGCGGATTTTGATCTGGTTTTTCGGTGTAGTAGGCATCACTCCCTTGGTAAAGAACATACTGTAAGTAATATAGCCCCCCAGGGGAACACCCGCTTATTTTGGTATCAATAGTCACAGTGGTTGGCCAGTTTTCCTGGCTAGAGGCAGGAGAGACGGTGAAGGCTGTTAACGAAAGCTGTTCCTCTGCTCGAATGGGTTCTTCTCGACTAACCCCTCGTCTCAAAAGAGTGGCTCCTACCACAGAAAGAGTAGCCAAAATCAGGGTCCCGCCGAAGATCCCGATTAAGAAGGCTTTGCTTTTTAGAAAAGTTGGCAGGGTCATTGGCAGATAAATTTACTCCTGAGTAATTTTCCTTTCAAAGTGACTCAGGACTCGAGCTTTAATTCTGGTGGCTAAGCTAAATCTGGGGGTGACGATGCCTAGAGCCACCAAGCCCAAGCTAGCTGCTAAAACAGCCAAAGTATTCTCCAAAACGCCAGTTTCTGGCTCGTCGTCGCTGTTACTGTCATCTTCGTCTTCGTCGTCGTCGCTGCTGTCGCTTATCCCGCAGCTTTGCCCAACGGTGGTGCAGCCGCCAGTGTTAGCGCCAGCTCCAGTTACTTGGGTACAGACGTTATTTCGGCACTCCAGATGAGTTTGAGTGGTGCCGCTGGCCGTAATTTCGTAAAGGCCCTCCATATCCTCCAAGTCATCGTAGCTAGTTAGGTCTTGGGGAGAGGCGTCGGCACTCATAATTTTGGTGCCGGTAGCGAAAGTTAAGGTGACTTCCCCCTCGGCTTTGGTGGTAAAGACGAAAGTGGCCACTAGCTCGTTGGTGCCGGTGACGCCGGTGGCGCTGGAATAATTAACCACGTTAATGCCGGCGACCCCGGTTTTTAGGTCTTTGACCTCGGAGTCAAATTTGGAGCCTTTGGTGATTTTCTCGGCGGTAATTTCTAACTTGTCGCTGGGGTAGGTAATATAAACAGCTACTCCTCCAACGGCTTGCCCGCCGGTGTCGAGGGTTACTTTAACGGTGAGGGTCTCCCCTTTTTTAACGGTGGCTTCGTCGGGGTCAAAGCTAAGGGTAGCATCACCGGCCGCCCAAACATTTGGGGGAACCAAGGCGCTCCAGAGGGCGGTTAAAAGACAGATTTGGGCCGATCGAGCTATCATCTTCCAGATTTTTTCTCGGGACGGTTTTTTAGGCAGGCACATTGCTTAGGGTATTATACTTTTCTTCTTGGCCAATTTAAATAGCTAGCGCGTCCAGTTTCTAGCTACTGTGGTTAGATCAGTGATATCCACTTTACTATCACCGTTGGTGTCAGCTCGGGCTACTTGGGGGCTGGTGCCCCAGTTTCTGGCCACGGTGGTTAGATCTACTAAATCGACTTTGCCGTCGCAGTTGATGTCAGCTGAAGGCTTGCCAGCGCACTGCCCCCCGCCTTCCCCGATCGTCAAACTGGCGCTGTTGGGAATAACCAGGTAGTCCTTACCGTCTTCTTTGCGAGTGACGATGCTTTCGGCTTGGTCAAAGGAAATGGTGACTGGGTTAGGGTCGGGGGTGGTGCTAGCCTTAAAGTTGATGGTGGCAATCAGGTTCCCCGAAGTGGGGCTGCTGCTGTCGTACTCCATAGCGGCGAAGCCTTCGCCCGTGTTGACGCACAGAACCTCCACGGTTACTTTTTTGGCGTTGGTATCTTTGCTAATGTGATTAGTGGGGCAGCTCCAGGTGCTGCCTTTGACCACGTCCGAAAGAACTACTTGATCCGTTTCTTCTCCGGTATCGGGGTCGACGACCTTAAGCTCTGGCTCCTCGCCGCCGTACGTGTAGTAGAGACTTAAGGAAAGAGCCGCGATCTTATTTTGGGCTGGTTCTTCGGCACTGAGGCGGATCTCGGTGGGGAAAGTTTGATTTAGTGGGTGGGAAGTCGTAGCGGGGTCCACTAAAAAGATATGGTACTTGCCCCCCTCGGAAACGGCTGCCCGCTGGCGGATGTCTTGTTGGCGCTGGGAGGCGTAGAAAAGGACCCCTCCGGCTAAGAGCAGGAGCAGGACTCCTCCCACGACAAAAAACTTCTTTCGGTCAACCTCGACTTCCATTAGGGCCTCCAGAGAAGATTAATTTTGGCTCCCTTTTGGTCATAGGCTTCGCTGATTTCTGGGTCAAGCGCGGCAGTGGTGATCACTACTGGCGGTGATAGGAGGATCTGCGCCAGCTCTACCTCCTTAGTAAAAGAGATGCCTTCCTTACCAGGCAGTCGGATGAGGGCCAGTTCTAGTACCCACCCGGGGCCGTCGGGATTTTCTTTAACCGCTTGGACCGGAGCGCTCCAGCCGTTTTGGCTCAAAGCTTCGGCGACCTGCCAGGAGAAAGTGGGCGTAGAGGAGGGACTTTCTGACTCCACCAAAAGTCTCAGACTAATGCCGCTAGGGATTAGGGGACGGTCGGGATTAGCCAGTACAGCGTAGCGCCCCGGTTCTTTCTCCAAAAGAGAGATGGCCATTTCCCCGGTAGTACTTGGGGAAGAGTTGGGACCGCTGAGATGTGCTTTTTGAAGGGCGTAGCCCTTAAGGGCGGTTTTGACTCCCCAGCCTAGAGAGCCGAGGACAAGAACGACGACTAGGATTAGGAGGAGCTTGTTTTTTGGAGTCAGGTTCATTTTATTCTCCGGGCAATTCTAAACCAGTAAAGTTCACCAAGACAAGGGAAATGTCCAAGATGTTAAGGATGGCGTCGCCGTTGACATCGAATTTGGCCAGCGGCTGGTTTCCCATAGCCGGCAGGGAAACCTTTTGACTGTTGACGAAAGGCGGGAGTACTCCTTGAGTACCGGTAAAGTCGGCTAAGGTAATTTTGTTATCCCCATTGAAGTCTCCCGCTAGCAGGTAGATGGGCGCCCCGTTTCTCTGGGTGAAATCTAGGTTGTTCCACTGGCCAGGGGTAAGGGCGTGGGAGAACTTTCTCTTAAGGCGGACGCCTGGTTCCCAAATCCAAAAATCGGCGGCGAGTTCATTAGTCGGTACTTCTTCGTTTAGCGCTAGGGAAGCAATGTATGCCCCTTGGGCATTAGAGACCGCCGGGACCTCGTGAGTTTGATCCAGGCTGGTTCCTGACTGAATTTGGACCTTGAGCTGGCGATCTGGTCCGTAGCGGGCAGGCAGTCCCTGAAGCATAACTTTCAAGGTGGCAGTGGTGACTTGGTTGGAAGGCACCACCAGGAAGGGGTAACGGGTGTTGTAACTACCTTTAGTCGCTGTCAGGAGCCAACTGCCCAAAGAAGCATTAGCGGGAATATTAAAGCCGACAGTGATCGCGGCGGGGCTGGGAGTAGGTGTAGCCTTAATAGCCCCGAGTATTTCTTGATCGCCCCTCATTAGTTTAAAGGCGACATCAGGGTGAAGATGGGCCCCGCTAATAGTAACGATGGCTTCTTGCCCACGAACCCCAAAACTGGGCCTAACTTCGGAGATTTCTGGTCTGTCTTCGTCAACTTCGACGATAAAACTGCGGGGGGCAAAGACGGTTTCTGTCCCCGGAACGGCGATGGCCATCGGCCCGGAAACAGCCCCGATTGGGACTTTAACTTTAGTAAAGGTGTTAGCCCAACTTAGGTACTCCGTAACCGGCACATTATCGATGAAAATAATCTGGCTCTGGCCTCGCTCGTCGCCAAAGTTTTCGCCGATGATGGTCACTTCGGTGCCAATCGGCCCACTTTCGGGGGTAAAGCTGGTGATCCGAGGTTGGTCGGTCGTTTCCCCAAGGGTGATACAGATAGGGCTGGGATTTTCCAAAGCGCAGTCATGTTTGGCGCAGGTGTTGCGACTACTGCAAGGGGTAGTGTCGGTAACGCTGTGGAGGGGGAAAGTTAGATAATCCAACGTACTCAGCGGGGGCTTTTGCGAGTAAACGAGTATTTTCACTATACCTGGAGGCCGGGAGTTCCCTGCCCCGTCGATATCTGTGCTGTAGGCGAAGAATTCGGAGGTTATTTCATTTCCATCCCATGAAAACCCATCGTTTGGGAATGAAATTACGTGGGTGTTGGCTAATTCGACGACCCAGTGCCCTTGTTCGTCAGTAACTGTTGATAATCGGTTCGGGTAGATTTCTCCTTGGGGGCTGGGTTTGGCAATGACAATCGCCCCTGAAATTGGCTGACCTCCCGAGTCTTTAATCGTTCCCCAGATGGGGTAGGGGCGGTAGCAGGCTTGGTGGCAGCAGAGGGAGCTGTCGGAGGCGCAGACCTTTTCGTTGGCTCCTGAGCAATCGTTGGCTAAGCGGCCGGTGGGGCACTCGCTAAAGGCCCCTTTTTCTGTGCTGTAGGCCCCAGGGGTGTTGGTGGGGCTGGGGGGCTGGCTAGGGTCATAGCTCGGGTCCTCTGGTAAAAAAATATCAATTGGGGCTCCACCCTCCTCCAGAGGGGATAGCTTATTTCCAAAGTCTCTGCTCCCAGACCGAAGAAAAATTTGAACTTTGCCTGTGGCGGGATGTTCTTCTAGTGAGACGGTGACATGATGAGTTCCCGTGGTCGAGACCCAGGTAGGATCTCCTTGGGGGTGGCTATCGCTAACGCTACGATCATCTCCCCAGCGAAAGGAAGCTACGGAGATTGAGGCTGGGCAGTTTCCGGCAGTTTGCCAGTACACACTAAAGCCTCTGCTGTGGACATTGGTCAGTCTTGCGTCAGCATAAAGGGGTTGGCAATCTGCTTCTTGGGCCTTAGGGGAAACCCAAACCCTGCCTGGCTGGGTGGCTAAAAATATGGAAAAGGGCATTAAGCCCATTAAGATCCACAAAGAGATAAAACTGATCTTTTCCATTCGGCTTTTAGGGTGGACTGGGTCGGGGAACAGCCGGTGGACCAAGTCGGTTAAAAAAGAGTTCTCGACCTTTGGCAGGATCATGCTGAGTACCATAATATGGAAAGCGAGGGTCTTCTGTCAACGAGAGGGCGATGTTCCAAAAAATTAGGCTTACTCCAGCACCGAAAAATCCAAATTCGGGTCCAGAGGCCGAATCTGCTCTTGGAGGATTTTGGGAAGGACGGGTTGAGTGGAAGCGTGGTAGAAGTCAAAGCCGGCCCAGGCGATGACGGTCAGCAAAGTTAGTAGCAATAGGTAGACTAAGTCTTTACTCATCTTCTTCCTTTAGCAAAACTTGCGGTTCTTGATACTCGTAGTAGTAGCATTCTAGGTTCAACTCGGCCTGGAGCTTAGGCTGGTTGGTGGGGCCTGTTATTGAGCCTCCCCAGCTTCCCTGCGGTTGCAAAGACACCGCTTGTACCACACTCAGGCGCGGCAGCTGTTCCAAGGATTGGATCACTTTCTGCAGGTTGGGAAACTGGCCTTCGAGAATGATGTTTAGGCGTAAGCTCTTAAGAGGAGTCTTGGAAGGGCTGCTACCTAAGGTTTTCACTTCCTTTAGTTCCACCTGAGCCTGCCCGGTTGCCAGGGCGACTAGCTTTAGTAACTCGTCGTAAAGAGCTTCCTTGGGAAGGCCCGCCTCCAGCAGGGGTAAGTACGGCTCGGCTTGGTTGAGAGACTCCTGAGCTTTCGAAAGAGCGGCAATTTTATCTTCTAGGGCCTGGTTAGCCTCCAGGCCTTCGCGGCGTTCTTTATTGAGTCTGATGGCCGTAGTGATGGTGGGTCTAATGGCAAAAAACCCAAAGCCAGACAAAGCGATGAGGGTCAACCCCACAATGGTGTAGGCTTTTTGGGGTGTGTCCGTTAGGTAGGGTCGAAAGTCTCGGTAGTTCACGGTAGCACCCCCGCAAAAAACTCGGGCTGGGGGGTAATCTTAACGGCGATGTAAAAAAGACCTTCACCCCCATTGTAGTTGCAGTTGGTGAGAATGATGGCCTTGACCTTTCGACTGGCTGTTAGCGAAGAAATGAAATCGGCAAAATCCAAAGGAGAGGCGGCGTTGGCCCTGAGAAAGATTTCTTGGGCGTTAAGGTCCAGCTTCACTAAGGCCAGTCCGGAAGGGGCGGCTTGGGCAATGTCCGTTAGAGCTTGGCTAAAAGATAACTGGCGATCGGTCACGCCTTTGACAGCGGCTAGGCGTTCTTGCACTAGGCGGAAGCGTGGCTCTAAGTTGCTGTAGCTTTGGTAGACGCCTTGCTTAATCTCGATGGATTCGGAGAGGTCATTAAGATCTCGGTCGATTTTAAAGCGGGCCAAGAAAACCCCAAGGACCACTAGCTCCGTAAGGACGATGATGGCCCGGCCGATGTTAATCGTCCAATAATAAAACTTTTGGGGGAGAGGGTACTGTTCCGGCTTTTTCTCTGGGAGAAGGTTAAGTGATTCGGGCACGGATTGGGCAGGTTTCGCCGACTCCTAAAAGTCGTGGAGGAAGCGAGGGCCTGGTCTAAGCTTTGCCTTTAGATGCTTTCTTGGGCTGAGGTTGGCTTTTCTTCATAAGGCGAGAGGTGAGGCGGGCGGCCTTGCGGGGGTGCAGGGGGCCTCTTTGGGCAGCCTTAGCTAAGGCCTTTTGGGCTAGGCTGATCTTCTCGGAGGAAGGGTCGCTGAGGGCAGTTCGAACAGCCTTCTTGGCTCCTACCTTCCAGCGAAGATTGATTTGGGCTCGCCGGCGATTCTTGCGAATGTTCTCTTTAGCGGATTGAATGTTGGCCATAGTGCTGGGATTCTAACATTCGCTTGAGGTGGTCGCAAGTGGCGTGTTAGCATCAGAGAACGATGGTCAAGGACCTTTGGGCCAACGGTCGCCAGCTCCTCTTTACTCGCCAGAAGTCGATTTTGTCTGCAGCTTTAGTAATGGCGGCGACTTTTTTGCTTTCCGCGGGATTGGGTTTGGTTCGGGACCGTATGTTGGCTCACTACTTTGGCGACTCAGCCGAGCTGGGGCTGTACTTTGCCGCCGATCGCCTACCAGGCTTTCTTTTTAACCTCTTGGTAGTGGGCGCCTTCTCGGCAGCCTTTATACCCGTTTTTACCCAAGGTCTTAAAGAGGAAGGTCGCGAGGCAGCTTGGCGCTTGGCTTCGGTGGTAATCAATGTTGGTTGGGCAGTCTTTTTTCTGATCTCGGTGGTAATCTTCTGGTGGGCTCGCCCGTTGTCGAACCTCCTGTCGGCCGGTAGCCTACCGGCTCGCCAGTTAGACTTAATGGCCAATCTAATGCGGGTGATGCTACTGGCCCAACTGATTCTCCTTACCAGCAGCTTTTTGACCAGCTTACTTCAATCCTTGAAATACTTTTTAATGCCGGCCTTGGCCCCGGTTTTTTACAACCTAGGCATTATCATTGCTGTGGTGGCCTTTTCGCACTCTCTTGGGATCTTCGCCCCGGCTTGGGGGATGGTACTGGGGGCTTGGCTGCACCTGCTCTGCCAGATGCCCCTGGCTCTGAGGTTAGGTTTGCGGCAAAACCTGACCCTGGAATTTACCCACCCCAGGTTACGTCAGCTCACTCGCCTAATGGTCCCTCGAGTGCTGGGTTTGGCCGTGGGTCAGGTCCCGCTTTTTGTGGGAACAACCCTGGCCTTTTTGATTTCGGCTCCGGCCGTGGTGGTGCTGGAGTTTGCCCGGCACTTGCAAGGGTTGCCTATCAGTATTTTTGGCTTGTCGATGGCTCAGGCTACCTTGCCTACCTTGGCAGAGGAAAGCGGGGAGGATTTAACCAGCTTTAAAAAGACCTTCCTTAGCTCCTGGAACCAGATGCTTTTTTTTATTATGCCTTTAAGCGTGCTGCTGATTATCTTGAGGGTGCCAGTGGTGCGCCTAATCTTTGGGGCGGCCAGGTTCTCTTGGGCGGCTACCCTGGCCACGGCTTACAGTGTATCTTTTTTTTCTATTTCTATTTTCGCTCAGGCTTCGGCCTACCTTTTTAATCGAGCTTTTTACGCCCTTCAAGATGCTCGGACCCCTTTGCGGATTAGCTTTTACAGCGTTTTGGCCAATATTCTTTTGAGCCTTTACTTGGTTAAGGGGTGTCAATGGGGGGTTTGGAGCCTGGCCTTGGCCTTTAGCTTAACCTCCTGGCTCAGTTTGGCTTGGCTTTTTTGGGAACTGGATAAGCGGGTGGGCCACTTTTCTCGGAAGGATTTTGTTCCTTCTCAAATAAGAATGGGCTACGCCTCCTTAGTAACTGCCTTGGCTTTGTGGGTGCCGATGAAGCTTTTGGATGAGGTGGTTTTTGACACGACGCGCACCCTCAATCTGCTTGTTCTGACGGCGATTGTTTCTGCCTTTGGCTTATTAATTTACTGGCTATGCGCCCGCCTATTTTTTGTGGAAGAGTCCAATGACTGGCGGCAGGCGATTTTTTCTTTGAGAAAAGGCGACCCCCCGTCCTCGGCCTTGCCGGAAGGCTCCTGGTAGTTGGCCCTTCTACAACTGCCCCAGGGCATGCTTTACCTCAATGTTGTCAGTGTAACTTTTACTCGGGCCTTGGCACCGTTGACTGAACAACGGTACGAAGTAGTTCTCTCCTACTTTACATACTCCTGTTGCGATCGCATATCGAGTCTGTTCAGTAATTCCTACTACACCTTACTTTACATAACTTTACATACCCCTGTTGCGATCGCATATCGAGTTTGTCAAAACCTAATCTGCCTAGTAGAGGGTTCTTTCTAACCCTTTAGGGGTAGCGGCTCTTTTCCCCACTTGACCCCATCCCATATAACTGATAGATCAGGGTTAGGCA
>Ga0209164_1003940_pt1 | contig 13690 bp, 12 predicted proteins | sample MTBNYHSulfiMetaG_FD_187458 | JGI IMG/M metagenome (GOLD analysis project Ga0209164, IMG submission 187458) | Enrichment culture microbial communities from rom New York Harbor, USA that are MTBE-degrading - MTBE-NYH (New York Harbor Sulfidogenic)... | ecosystem: Environmental > Aquatic > Marine >...
CTACGCTCTTCGCTCTATGCTCTTCGCTCTACGTGAGCACTTTTACCATCAGGGGGATGGCGATGAAGGTTCCCGCAGAGCTGCCCAGGTTGGTGAACACCACAACCATGAGGATCCGGGTGATTTTGTTGCGCCAGAAACCTTTGAAGCTGGTGATGTCGTCAAGAAGATTTTCAAAGTCCCTCACTTTGGGCTTGGACAGGAACGCTTCGGCCAGACCGGCCACCCACCCCGCGGCCATCATGGGATTGAGGGAAGTCAGGGGCGCCGCAGCCCCGGCGGTGAGAATCGTGAGCGGATGGGCCAGGGCCACGGCCGCCCCAAGAGCCGCCAGAACGGCATTGGCCAGCGCCCACCAGGTCACCATGTCAGCCGCTGCCCCGGCGCCGAAACCGATGAACCCTGCAGCCAGCAAGCCGATGATGCCGGCCGGGATCACCCATTTCAGCACGCTCAGAAGCCGCCCCTTGGGCGGCATTTGCTCCAGCGATTCAATATCCACGGGCGCAGACCAGTAGGTGTGAATACCCGGCACGTGCCCGGCCCCGACCGCCGCAACAATCCTTTTCCCCGGCGCTGTTCTGATTTTGAAAGCCAGGTACTGGTCGCGCTCATCGATCAAAATGCGCCTCACCTCGGGAAGGGCGGCCCCGATCTCCGAAAGGAGGTTGTCCAGCACATCTTTCTTCTTCATCTCCTCGACTTGCTCGGGAGTGATATCTTCCATTTCCCAGAGCGAGCCCAGCAACTGGTAGAAGAGCTTCACCTTGGTCCACAGTTTCATGAGGCGCCAGGTTCTGGAAAGGGTGGTGCGTATGTCCCGGTCGGCCAGGTGAATCGCGGCGCCTGTTTTTTCAGCAGCCCGGATGGCGCTGAGGATTTCCTGTCCGGGCTGGATCCCCAGCTTTTTGCCGAGCCTTCGCTGAAAGCTGGTGAGCATGAGATTGGAAAGAAGCAAAAAGGCCTTCTTCTCCCTGATCGCCTTCAGGAGATCCGTCTCCTGCCACCGTGTTTTCTGGGTCAGGGAATCGTAGCGGGACCGGCACAGTTCCACGCAAACCGTGTCCGGCTTCTCCGCCTCGATGATCTCTTCCACCTGCCGGGCGCTCTCTTTGGACACGTGGGCCGTGCCGATCAGAATGATCTCTTTGTCTTCAAAGTTGAGGCGGTGAATGTTGGGGTCTTGGGTCATAATTGATCACATAAAATACGGCTGTCTAATACTCCCGCTTGGGCGGTTATCATACTAAGGCACACGGCTCAGCCTACTCCGCCGAAGTAGCTCCTGCCCGCCGCACTGCTAAGGCAGGCGGGTCGGCTACGAAGGCCGGGCGGCTCACGGCATGGGGAAGACGGCGCCTTGAATCCACGCCGCCTAGCCGGAGTCGTTCTTTCCCTGGAATCTCCGGAGTTGTTGTTCATAGTAGCCTTTGCCGTCTTCGGCAACCGCGATGGCTTCTTTGATCGTGGTCACCGCCTCTTGCACCAGGCCGTTCACAAAATAGGCCTCCGCCAGGGTATCAAGATACATGGCCGATCTCTCAAGGGCAACGGCCTGCTCGGCCAATAGGAGAGCCCGCTTTTCATCCCGAAGGTTTTGCTCCTCAGCCGTGGCCAGGAGCCACGCAAGGTTGTTCAAAGCCAGGGAATTTTCGGGTTCCAGCCCGATGATCCGCTCATAGGTTTTCAGGGCTTCCCGGTGTTTGCCCACCGTGTGATACACCATGGCGAGGTTTTGATAGAGCCGCACATTGTCAGGCTCAACTTCTATTTGCCGCTGCAGGGACCGTTCGGTCCAGTGCAGGAGAAGGCGCTCTTTGAGGGGACTGAAATTGAGCCCATACCCAAGCCCTACAATGGATATCAGGTACACGGTGAACGCGGAGCCCACAAAACGATTGTGCTTTTTCACCAGGCCCGGCTCCGCATTCGTTCGCCATAAAAACCCCACTCTCTGCCTGATGCTGAAATGGTGCCAGCTCGGCAGGTCCCTGATCTTGCCGCTGAGAACCGCGATTTTTTCCAGGGAGCTGATAATTTCCCCGGGACCTCCCAGGGACTGAGCCGAATAAAGATCCGCTTGCCGTTCGAAGTGGCGCATGAAAAACCCCATGACATAGCGGAAGTAGACCAGCATGGTGAGAAGCACGGGCAGAGAGAGAACGAGGTAGAAAAGGCTCGTCCCCCTGCCGTCCCCCATTTGAATAAGATCCATAAAGAACGGGTGCGCCGCCAGGAAATAAAGGAAAATGTCAAAGAGGCCGAAGGAAAGGACCATGAACCCCAGAAAGAAGACAAGGTAGAAGAGCAAGTGGCGGTACTTGACATGCCCCATTTCATGGGCCACCACGGCCTTAAGCTCTTCAATGGAAAGCACGTCCATGAGGGATTGGGTGATCAGGATATACCGATACCGGGGCACGAGGCCCATGATGCCCGCGGTGAGCATGCGCCCTTCGAAGATCGGCCACCTCAGCATATGACGGTACCGGAATCCTCTATCAGCCAAAAACCCCCGCAGGGCCTCCGCCTTTTCCGAAGCAGGAAAAGGCTCGCATCCCCACCATGATTGGATCAGCCTGGGCATGAAAACCATGAGCAATCCCAGGAACAGGGCAAAGAAAACCATCTGTCCCGGCGGATCATTGAGAAACTCCTGAACCGAAGGCCATGGGGCGATATAGAGCAGGTCATGGACGAGGGACAGGAATAGCCAGGGGAAAAGGATGGGAACATTGAGCCGGATGTTGGAGAAGACAAAAGAGGCTCTTGTCAATGGGCTCCGGAAAGCCGCTCCATAGGCAGGATGGCCGAAGAACCAGATGGTGGCCAGATAAAAAACAAAGACCATCACCGCAAGAAGCCCGTGAATCGCCGTGACCCGGCCGATGCCCGGGATCGCCTGGAGCCAGTACTTGAGGTGAAGCAGCCACACATTGAGTGAAAAAAGAAGGATGGCCAGGATAGACAGCCGGAAGACCAGTCCCTGGTAAAGGCCGGCCGAACTGCCCTCCTCCTCGTCGTCCTTTGCCGCGCGAACCATGAGGCGCCGAAACGAAACTTTGCAATAAAAGGCAAAAAGGACCCAGAAAAGAAAAAACAGGACAATGGAAAAAACCAAGGGTTCTTCGGGTTTGCTCCCGGGAAAACTGATGTTGTAAAGGAGAAGAACGATGATGAAGTAAATGATGTTATTGAACATTTAGGATACAGTAATGACGTGGTTCTCAGCCGTTCTCACATCGGAAATCTTCGTTTTGTTTTCCGCAAGTTTCATGAACGGCCACGAGTCCGGCAGCCCGTCTTTTGTCCTTTCCCATAAAATAGCGTCTTACCATATCCTATTCCAGCTTTTTTGCAAATGCCTTTCATTCGACCCGAAATCCACAGTTTGACCCATGATTCCGCAACTTAAAGCAGGGTTTTTTTATCGGCCTTCCCGCAATATCCCGGCGGGCTCACCCGGTCCGGCCCGCCCAGCGCCGGTGGCCCTGCCCCGGCGTGCCAGTATCACCGTAGGGTGGGTTGAGTGGACACGAAACCCACGCTGCCAGATGATGTACCTCTTACAAATCATACGGACTACCTCCACTTCATAGCGTTGTTTATATATTTATGCCCGTCCCCCTATTCCTCACAAAGGGAAAAATGGGTTTTGGACCCCTCGAAAGAAAAACTCCTTGACCGTTCCAGTTTCATTCTGTAACGTTACATAACGTTACGTAACGCCCACCGGAAGAGGGATCGATCCTGATGCGAGGGAACCGATGGTCGCAAAAGAAAACAGCATTCTGAACCGGCGCTTTGTGCAGCAAGTCGTCGATTGCATGGCTGAAGGGGTGTTCACCCTGGACGAAAACGGCCGCATTACGTCCTGGAACCCGGCCATGGGAAAAATCACGGGTTACGGTACCGAAGAAGCGCTCGGGAAGACCTGTGACCTTCTGCAGTTCAGCCGCTGCATCAACAAGGTATGCCCCACCGGGCTGAAAGAGTGCGGGCTGATGAAGCGGGGCAAGACGGAAGCCAAGGAATGTCATCTTCGTCACCGTGACGGCCATGATGTGCCGGTCATCAAGAATGCGCGGCTGGTCAGGGATGAGCGAGGCCGGGTGATCGGCGTGGTGGAGACGCTCACCGACTTGAGTGAATTGTCCGAAGCCCGCCGGAAGGCCGAGGAAGCGGCCCGGCGCCTCGGTGAGGTGTTCACTTTCGGCAATTTCATCGGGAAGAGCCGGGTCATGCAGGACGTGTTCATCGCGATCCGGGCCGCAGCGGCAAGCGACGCCGCCGTGCTGATCCAGGGGGAGAGCGGGACGGGAAAGGAACTCGTAGCCGGCGCCATCCATCACAACAGCGGCCGGGCAGGGAAACCGCTGGTGACGGTGAACTGCTCCGCCCTGTCGGAATCCCTGCTTGAGACCGAGTTGTTCGGACATGTGCGGGGAGCCTTTACCGGCGCGCTCCGCGACCGCAAGGGACGGTTCGAGGAGGCCGACGGCGGGACCGTGTTCCTCGACGAGGTGGGTGAGTTGAGCCCTTTTATCCAGGTCAAGCTTCTGCGGGTCCTTCAGGAGAGAGAGATCGAGCGGGTCGGGGAGTCGGTCCGGCGCAAGGTCGACATTCGTATCCTGGCCGCCACGCACCAGGATCTTCACGCCAGGGTGCAGCAGGGCTTGTTCCGGGAAGACCTCTTCTACCGTCTCAAGGTTTTTCCCATCCATTTGCCGCCTCTCCGGGAGCGAAGGGAGGACATTCCCCTCCTCTTGAACCATTTCGTGGCCCGCCTGAACCAAAAGACGGGCAAGAGGGTTCGCGACCTGACGGAATCGGCCATGCGGGCCTGCCTGGACCACCCCTGGCCGGGCAATGTTCGCGAGCTGGAAAATGCGGTTGAGCACGCCTTTGTCCTGTGCTCGGGAGATCACATCGAGCTCGATCAACTGCCCCGGGAAATTCGTGAAGGAAACGTGTCCCTGGCCAAGCGGCCCCACGGGCCGGGCCGTCAGGGATCCACCAAGGCGGTCACAGCAGACACCCTGAACGCCTTGCTCCGCGACTGCGACTGGAACAAGGCGGAGGTTGCAAGGCGGCTGGGCATCAGCCGGACCGCGGTCTGGAAGCTGATGAAAAAGTGGAACATTCCGCTGCAAAGCCCGGAGGCCGATTAGGACTGCATCAGGATTCCTTTTCCCTTCTTGTCTTTTTTCCGAAATGGAATGGCTCTTGCATAATGATCGGCTCATCCCATTTAAACCATGGAGGGTTCCATGAACCAAACGATTTCTCGTCGTGCATTCCTGAAAGGAGGTCTCGCTGCCGCAGCAGGCGTAGCCGCATCCGGTGTCCCCGGTGTCAAGACGGCCATGGGCTCCGATGGATCGGGGCATTTGGCGACGCTCATCGACATCCGGAAGTGCATCGGCTGCGAGGCCTGTGTGGAGGCGTGCAACGATGCCAACTTGCACAAGTACCCCGAGCCCAGGAAGCCGTTCCCCAAAATGTATCCGTCCCGGGTGAAAGTCTCGGACTGGTCGGAAAAGCGCAATGAGATCGAGCGGCTCACCCCGTACAACTGGCTGTTCATCCAGCACGCGACGGTCGCTGTCGATGGAAAGGAAATCGAACTGACCATTCCCCGCCGGTGTATGCACTGCGTCAACCCGCCCTGCGTCAAGCTCTGTCCCTGGGGCGCTGGGAAACAAATGAAAAACGGGATTTCGAAAATTGACGCGGATATCTGCCTCGGCGGCTCGAAGTGCAAGGACGTGTGCCCGTGGGATATTCCCCAGCGCCAGACCGGCGTGGGGCTCTACCTGAAACTCATGCCGTCCCTGGCCGGAAACGGGGTGATGTTCAAGTGCGACCGCTGTTACGATCGCCTCGCCCGGGGCGAGACCCCGGCCTGCATCGAGACCTGTCCTGAACAGGTTCAGAGCATCGGCCCCAGGGAAGAGATCCTTGCCAAGGCTCACGCCCTGGCCAGGGAAACGAACGGGTACATCTACGGAGAGACGGAGAACGGAGGCACCAACACGATCTACGTGTCCCCCGTCCCGTTCGAGGAATTGAATAAGGCCATCGCCAAGGGAGACGGGAAACCCCACCTCGAGCCCGTGCACGATGCAATGGCTGAGGCCAACAACCTGACCGCCGCCATGCTCATCGCCCCGGTTGCAGGCGTGGCCGCTGCGGCATTCAAGTTCATGAAAAACATGAGTAAACAGGACTAGGAGCATGACGATGACAAGAATTCGCGAAACCGAGGGGAAGGCCCGGCCCTCACGCCTGGTCTCCTATCTGTATATCCCGACGCTCTTCATCTTGGCCCTGACAGGATTCGGCCAGATGCCCATCTACAACCGCTACTACCTCAGCGACATCCCGGGACTCGGCTGGTTGGCGTATTATTACGTGACCCGCAACATTCACTATATCGCCGCCGCCGTCCTTCTGGGCCTCATTTTCTACGGCCTTTTTGATTTCCTTTTTTCACAAAGAAGGCGTCTGAGGCTCACGAAGAGCGGTATACTGCGGGCGGCGCTCCTGGCCGGCATCGTGGTCTCAGGCGCACTGATCGTGGTGAAGAACTTCCCTTATGCGTATTTTTCCGACGGCTTTATCATCGGCCTGGATATCTTTCACATCGCAGCAGTGATGAGCTTTTTGCTGACGAACCTGGTGTGCCTGCTCGGAAAAATGCGCTGGACGGCCGCCCGCTGAGAAAGAAGTGAAAAGACGGGGCCAGGCCGCTGTCGCCCAGATGAAGCTTTGGCGTTTTAATCAGGCGGCTTATCTTGTTGCTGTGCCATGGCGGCAGTTCTTCCAGCAGAAAAATCCTTGACAGAAGAGTTACATACTCGCGAATGGTCGGCCTGCTCACCTGAAAGGGTGCGGCAAGTTCGGATACATTCACAAGACGTGCCGTTTGGCTCGCGGCCAGGGCCTCTATAATCCGGGGCTGGAGGTACCTAGGATATAAGTCGTTATTTTTCATGCGGCTATCTTAAAAACTTATCCCGTCCAATTGTAAAGTTGCAGGCATATCCGATCTCACTCTTGTTACCCTTCAACCCTTCCCAGAACCATTAATATAGTCCTAAGGGTCTAGGATCCAGAATCAAGTCTCTGTGTATTTCTTTGCGCTCCCTTTTGATTTTTTAACCGGGTATTTCTCTTCGTCGATCGCCGGCCTGAATGATAGTCTGCCCTCTGATCTCTGACGTTGCGACCTCTGACCTCTATCCTTAATACTGCGTCCAATCCCGAGCACCTCTTGTTCAATGACCTTCTTCTGTAGTTCTTCTATGTCCATTCTTGTTATCGGCCCCATGACATTTCTAAAAGGCTCATTTTGGGGTCAAAAAAGCCCTTATAGCCCTGTGTTAGCCACCCTTGTGAGGGCTTTTTCCAAGCATTTCAATTCGCTACCGTGGCCCGACCCCAGACCCTCTGATTCCAATACCCTTGCAGATCTCGTTGAATGGTATAAATTAACTTCTTTCACTGGGGGGGTATCAATGTTGAAACAGGACCTGCATATTCATACCACTTACTCAATGAACGACGGCGCAGTCGTGCCGGAGCAGACGATTGCTCTGGTGGCCGCCGTAAAACATGCCCGGATCGTTGGGATTAGCGATCATTTCGAGAACCTGGCAAACGGTCAGTTTCAGGGCTATTCGAATGAGGTTAGGAAAGCCGGGCTGAAGCTCGGTGTCGAAATCGATGGGCATGCATGGGTGAATGAGGCTACACGCTATGATGTCGACTACTTCATTTACCATTGCCGGAACCAGGACGATGACTATTTCGCTCTGGAGAAACTGCTTGCAACAAATCGGCCGGTCATCATCGCCCATCCGAATGCACTTGACACCGACCTGAACCGGATACCAACTGAGTGTCTGATTGAGATCAACAACCGTTACATATGGCGCTCCGATTGGGAAAAATTCTACAGGCCTTTCAAAGATAAATTCCGGTTCGTTTTGGGCTCTGATGCTCATCAACCGAATTGGCTCGGCCAGACCGTTGCCCTGTATGCTGCTTCCCAGCTCGGAGTGGAGGAGTATCTGGTCTTTTGATTTCAAAAAGAAACTTGCCAAAGAAAAGGACCGATAGACGACCGGCTTGCCGCCGCCAAGGCCCCCAAGAAAGAGTCCCTGGAAGAGATCCCTGTTAAGAAAGAGAAGAAAGGGAAAAAGGAACGTTCGGCCGAGCCCGAGGCTAAGATAGAAAAGCCCGAGAATAAGGCGGAGCAATAACAAGCGCAGTGATGGTCTGGCGCTAAAGCTCCAATTCCGCGCTGTTCTTCAGAAGACTCATTTGAGCCCGAAAATGCAGTTCTAAGCCGTCTCTCGGGGCTGTTCTTCAGCTCTTCGAATCTGATTCCAGACTGTTATCTTGGTCCGACCCGAGCCCGGAGCCCGCGCGCGCTCCTTTCTTGCCCAAGAAGCATTGCTTCTCTTTAGGGAAAGCATTCATGCCCTTTATCCACCGGCCGGCTTTGCGGTGTACCCTTGTTTCTTGAGCTCTTCCAGCAGCGTTTGCCGGTGATCCCCTTGGATCAGGATCACTCCCTCCTTAACGGATCCGCCGGCGCCACAACAGCGCTTCAATATTTTGGCAAACTCCTCGAGGTCCCCTTTTTCAAGAGGAACGCCGAAGACAGCCGTGACAATCTTGCCTTTCCGCCCCTTGGCTTCCCTTTGAATCCTTATTGTGCCGTCCCTGGGATAACCTTTCGGCTGTTCACCCGCTTTAACAGCCTTTTTTTTACACAAGCATGCGGGAACCGGCTTGCCACACCCCGGGCACATCGGGCCCGTTTGTGTCGAATAAACCAATGGATTGTCGTTCATGCTTCTGTTTTCCAATTCCTCCTTATACCCTTAGGATTGACCGGGATGTCGTTGCGAACCACAAGCTCAGGATAAAGGTCCCGTGCTAGAACCGGAATGTGAACCGTGAACTCGTCCGATGCACCACGTTTCCCAGTTCGGTCATCCAGACGGCCTCTTCGGCCGATAGGGGGCCTCTTTCCTGGAGGCCTACCAGGTTCTGTTCAAGCTGCCTGCGGTTCTTGGGGCCGGTCAGCACGATATCCACATAAGGGTTGGAAAGGCAGAATCGGTAGCAGTCGGCTGCGCTCATCAAGGGACCCTCCCAGCCCTTTGGCCGCTTGAGGAGCGCGCCCCAGCGGGTTGCCGTGTAGGAGACCACGGCGGGTCTGCGCTTTGCAAGGTGGGGGAAGATATCCTGTTCCGCCCCCCGGTGAGCGGCGTTGTAGCGGATCATGAGCAGGTCGAGGGGGGAATCCTCTGCGAGGCGGCCGGCTCTCCTCCGGTCGTGGATGCTCACACCGATCTTCCTCACCAGGCCGGACTCCCTAAGAGAAATCAGGGTTTCGACGGTCGACTCGGTCAAGGCGCTTCCGCGGCCCACCCAGAAGAGCTGAAAGATGTCGACATAGTCCGTGCCCAGCTTTTTCAGCATCTTCTCGCAGGCGTTCCGGATCCCTCCTGAGAAATATCCGATGGAAGGGCCGGAAGCGAGGATGATCGACTCACGGTCTCTCTTGATGGCGATCTTCAGGGATTCGGTTACCTTTCGGGCCATAGGCGTCCAGAAAACGTAGTTGATTCCCTGCCCCAACCCCCACTCCAAATCATCTCCATCGATCCCGTAGTTGGTTGCAAGGCCGAGCCGAAAGACCCGACGCCCGAGGGCGGGTATTTCCTTGTAGAGAAAATCGTCCATGGCGTTAACCTCTTTACGGCAAGACGGCTTCTATAAACTACTCTAAAGGTGCAAAACCCACGTTCCCGACATAATCTCATCGATGTCCACTGAGTCGGGCATCTCGGAAATAGCACTTATCGCCTCTTCTTTCAACGATTCCTTTTATCCTCCTCCATGTCTCTGCCCATCCATGAGTTTGTACCCTTCTTCGCAGAGAAGTCGCCGAAGAAGCTCTCGGGCCGGCCCGAGTAACCGAGTCGGGGGCACGCCCAGCAGACGTATATAGGGCATACCCCTCAGGGATCCTCGAAGCTTACCTTCTCTCGCGTTCCCTATGCTGTAGTGAGGGTCACTCTCCGAACGTAGTCCCTCCCACGCGTTTCGCTGAAATGTTACTGCCACGCCGCGATCGGTCAGAAAGCGTCGCGCTAAACCAAGAATGCGCTCTGCTTCAAATGCTTCCACCTGTTTCAGAGAGTTGGTGCCAAATAGAATGCGAATACCTGCTACACCAGACCAGGGACCACCCGCGGGGCTGGGCATGGAGATGTAAACGCACAGCCCGATTCTGAAAGGGGACTCGTAGTCAAGGGACAGAACCTGCTCCATCCTCACCCGGTTCTGTTCTTTCTCCATATCTCCTTCTTGAAGGCCGAATTTGAGAACACCTGCATTTCCCAACAGGTGTTTCCAGAACCCGTTCTCCCGTCCGTCCTTGAATGCGAAAAAACATCCGGCCACAACGGAGTGACTCGCCGGATTCCCGAAGATCAGTAAAAGAGGAGGTTTTTTGTTTGTTTTGAAAGGGACGAGTTGTTCACTCCGGTATAACAGCCTCTTCCCTCTGAGTTCGTATACCCTCCGAGTGTACTCGTCGCAGAGGCGAAAACTGTTGTATCGTTCCCTGAATGTTGCGAATTCAAGATTGGATCGGTACAACGCTGAAAGGTCCAAAGCGCACTCGAGGCGCCCTGGTGATGTTTCATCGTGTTTCAGAATTTCACTTTTCATACTCTGTGTGATAGATTTTATTTCTCTATCTCCCTGCCGTGAAGCTCTCCGCCGATCTCTATGTCTTCGAGAATCTCACGGGTGGGGCGGATCCTGAACCGTTTCTCGGGAAGGGTCTTATCGAACAGGTAGGAGGCGCAAAAAAAACACTTCCCCGATGCGGCCGTGGTGCAGCAGGTCCTTCAAAATGCCCCTTGGTCCCGCGGGGAGCTCCTGCGCTTCTTTTCTAGCCTCAGGCTTTGCCTCAGCCTGTCGATCCCTACCCGGGTTCCGTGTCCCGGGTAAAAGAATTCACAACCTGTGTCGCACAGCTTCAACCAGCTCCTGAGCAGTTCCTGCTGGTCATCGGCAAAAGGAGGAAAAACGCCCTTCCTGAAAATGTTGAAGAGCGTGTCGCCGACAACGGCATCCTTGTTCCTGATAATAATACTGATCGACCCAGGTGTGTGCCCCGGTGTCGGCAAGACATGGCCATCCACACCGTGTTCTTCCAAACCGAAAACCCCGCTGATGACAAAATCCGGAGAAACAGGCTCGTACCTTCCCATGCGCTTCCCGATCGTTCTTCCAATCAAGGAAACAACCTTTGTCAAACGATTGGTTCCTCTGGGAATGCCTCCGTAGCCGTATTTCAAACACATCGCTTCATGACTGTGCACAAGGACTTTTGCACCGGTCATGTCTTTCAAAGTTTTCAAGCTCCCGCAGTGATCATAGTGCGTGTGCGTAAGAATGATCAGACTGAGATCTAACCGGGACAACCCCAGGTTCTCTAAAGCCCGGAGAATCTTCCCCGCGTTTCCCTTTTCACCCGTATCGATCAGCAGGACCTTCCCCTCACCGATCACGAAGTAGGCGTTCGCCCTCCCAAGAGGAATGCGAACGATTCGCGATTGATTCTGCTTTTCCATTCGACCCTTCCCTGCCATGGCATTTATATCCGATGAATTGCAGCGCCTCATCCGGACTCATGTCAACCTCTCATCGGCGTTCGGATAAGCAGCACGGAAAAGCTTCTCCGGCAGGATCAAATCTCACGGATTACCTCCGTGCAATCGGCCCACTTATATATTTATGCCCGTCCCCCTCTTTCCATGATCCCGCACAGGGCGCAGCGGTGATCGTATATCGAAACAATCGCTTTCCTGAACCCCTGGGCGCGAAGGACGTATCTTCCCGTCACTTCAGGCGAGGCACATCCTCAAAGATCCTGGAAAAAGCCACCGCTCGTACCTTCGGTGCCAGCATGAAGGTGCTATCACCTGCATGGATCACATCCAGGCGTTTAAGCTTCAAGTCCTCCAACGCATTTCTAATGGAAGGGGTAATTGTTGGAGAGCTGGTATGCTTTATCTCAAACCCAATCCTCTCATTTCCCCGCACAATAAGCAGGTCAAGTTCAGCCCCTGCATAGGTTGCCCAAAAAAAACATTCTTCAACATGGGCTCCGATATGGCGAACAATCTGTTGTATAACGAACCCCTCCCAGGATGCCCCCATCTTCGGGTGCCCTTCAAGGTCCCTGAAAGTTCTCAACCCTAGCAGAGTGTGGAGCAATCCTGAGTCCGCAACGTAAACCTTTGGCGCCCTTACCTGTCTCTTTGAGATATTCTCGTGCCAAGGCGGAAGTTGTTGCACTACAAGGCCGCCGCTCATCAGGTCGAGATAGTTCCTAACTGTCGTATCGGAAACCCCGAAGGACCTTCCAAATTCGGAACTATTCCATACCTGTCCATGGTAGTGAGCCAGCATGCGCCAAAACCGCGCGAGCGCCGTTGATTGAATCGTGATCCCGAGCTGAGGAAGATCTCTCTCCAGAAATGTTCGGATGAACCCTCGTCGCCACTCCTCGCTTTCAGCATGCGTACGAGCAAGGTAGGACCGGGGAAAACCACCCCGGAGCCACAATTGTTTGAAATGAAGCGCTCCCACTTCACTTAACCCAAAGCCGTCCAGTTGGTAATAATAGATCCTGCCCGCTAATGTCTCCGAGCCCTGCCTTAAAAGAGATGGGGATGCACTACCGAGTATCAAGAAGCGCCTTTTCGTACGTGGGGTATCCACCAGGACCCGCAAGACGGGAAAGAGGCCAGGCATTCTTTGGACCTCATCAATTACCACGAGTTCCTTTAAATCCTTCAAGGCCAGCATGGGGTCTGAAAGGCGGGCAAGGTCCCTTGGGTCTTCCAAGTCGAAGTAAGCTGCCGGATTGCCCACGGTCGCGATGAGTTCCCTCGCCAAGGTCGTCTTTCCGACCTGCCTGGCCCCAACGATACCTAGAATGGGGTGCCTTCGAAGGAGCCTGTTTATCTTTTCAATTTCATGTGTTCTGCGGATCATGCTCAAAAGACTACCTTGAATATTCGGTGATGTCAACCGAATGTTCAAGGTGACCCCGAAGTGCAAACGCGCCTGCAGTTTGAGGTCTTGGTAGGTCCGGCAACAAGGATTCCTTTTTCACACTTGCTCGCGACATCTCATTTCCTTGCCGTGGTCCTACCCAGACCACTTTCTTATCAGCACTCCCACAACAACCTGGTGGGATCGAGCATGCGGCCACGTACAGCGCCGGCGGCCCTGCCCCTGGAGATGTTTATATATTCATGCCCGTCCCCCTCTTCCCCAATGGGTTGAATCAAGCGACCCGGCCAGTGCCGGTAACGCTGCCCCGTGATCATCATATCGTGGTAGGGTGGGTTGAGCATACACGAAACCCACGATTTTCTCTGCCAGGTTTTAGGCTCTAATGTAAAAGCTCTTCGTTCCCAGGCTGAAGTTAAAAAGTTTACAGCGTCCCATTTCCTTGAACAACTTGATGTTCCAAAATGGAACTTCAAGTTATCGAACTCTTCCCTCGTAAGCTGGAACATGAAATCCTCCGGAAAACGTTCGATGTTCCGGGTAACAGCCTTGTTCAAAACGCTGGTCGACACTC
>Ga0209164_1003943_pt1 | contig 13688 bp, 11 predicted proteins | sample MTBNYHSulfiMetaG_FD_187458 | JGI IMG/M metagenome (GOLD analysis project Ga0209164, IMG submission 187458) | Enrichment culture microbial communities from rom New York Harbor, USA that are MTBE-degrading - MTBE-NYH (New York Harbor Sulfidogenic)... | ecosystem: Environmental > Aquatic > Marine >...
TCGTGGCTGGGCGCGTCGGCCCCGATGTTGACCACCCCCTGGTCATAGACCCAGCAGGCGGCCTCGTAGGAGAACCCCGGGTACTCGGTCAGGTAGGCCGGGGAAGGAAAGTTTCTGAGGTAGTTCCCGGTGTAGGTCAAGAGGGTGTCGCCGGGCTCCAGGGTCAGATCATACCGGGCCAGGGCGGCCTTGACCTGGTCCACCGAGTAAGCGGTCCGGGGCGGGACGTGGGACATGTCGATACACACCGCTCCGGTGTAAAAACGCTCCAAGGGGATCACGTCGATGGTCGGAGCCCCGGGCGAGGGATCGATGTGGCTGATGGAGTCGACGTGGGTCGTGCCGTGGGTGCTGATGGTTATTTTCTCCGCCTCGAACCCGTAATCGTTTTCAAACCGTCCCGAGGCCCTGGTGGACTCATGGGTGTCGACCCATTCGATCACCGTTTCCGGGTGCCCGGGCCAGACCGGCGCTCCTGAAAATATTTCCTGGCTTAAATCAATAAGCTTCAACCCCATCCCCTAAACCCTTCCAAATCCAGTCATCACTTTGTTTTATATATCATTTGTTTTTTGAGAAGCCGTCTTTGAACCTGCCTTTAGAATGCTGCAAAAAACATGTCAACCCAGATAAAATTCAATTTCCGCCCCTATCGCAACATGAAATAGACCTAACCCATCGTAATTAAATTGATTCCGTAAATGGAAAGAGGCTCGGGCCCGGCAGCCACCTCAAGGAAGACGGAGTAAGGCTGTCCGGTGTGTTCGAAATTGGGACATATGTCTCAATCTCACACACTCACCCCTGGACAGTCCCTCGCCGGCCTCCCTGACCCGGCCCCTTGGGCGGAGCTTCCGCCCGGGCCGTCCGGAGGTGGGCCGGGGCCGTACCCCGGCCCCGCCTTGGACCGCTTCCGGCCCCTCCCCGGAAGCCTTTAAAAACAGGGCCGGTCCGGGTCGATTTTTTTCCCTTGGATGATAAATAACCTAGTTAACCTTTCCAGAGGGGGATAGAGAAGATGAGGACGAGGAAGATTTACTGGCCGGTCCTGGCCCTGGCCCTGGGGCTTTGGCCGGCGGCCGCGATCCTGGCGGCCGGGGCGGAGCCGGTCACCCAAGAGGAGGTCAGGGCCGACGCGGAGCGGTACCAGGCCCTGGGCGCGGCCTACTCGGCCCAGGGGTTCGCCGAGTTTCCCGACCGGGACACGCCGTTCCACGGGGGGATCGGCTACGGCTGGCACAAGCTGACCCAGGATCGGCTCCGGGGCAGCCTGGTCTACGTGGACCCGGTGGGAGGGGAAATCGGCCACAGCTTCGCCTGCGGCCGGAGGGGGACCGTCTACCTGGAGCTGTGGCTCCCCGGCGGGGAGAAGGGAGTGATTCCCTTTGCCTGGCAGGATCTTTCCCTGACCTGCCGGAACGGCGGCCGGCCCTCCGGGGAGAACCCTCTCTACCTGGACATTACCGGGGACGGGAAACCGGAGGTCAAGTTCGCCGCCGTGGACCAGGTCAGCAGCGAGACCATCGCCGACGGGGTGCGGAGAAGGGTCTTCAAGGAGGCGATCATCCCTGCCTGGGTCAAGAAGCTTCCCGGCCAGAGCGGCCAAGGGTCCGTTCAGCCGGGCCCGCTCTGGATCGAGCCCTACGACGGCATCCGGCGGACGGAGCCCTAGCCCGGATATTTCATGAAGACCGCCAAAAGAGAAAGGAATAAGCTACTAATATCGAGTGGATATGACTGCTTTTACCCTGTTGTGCGGAGTGACCGTTTGGACCCTTGATGGTGAGAGAAAAGTCGGCGGTCTTCACCCTTCGGGCGAGCCGAGTTGGCCGCATCTGCGGCGTTGCGCGACACTCCCAATAGGGTGACTATAGCTTCGTGTCCCGCGCCTTGCATCTGCGGCCAACTCGACTCGTGAAATATCAGGGCGAGTCCGGAAGCGCTCGGAACGAACGGGACCTACTTCATCAGGCTCGGCAGCCAAAGGATGATCCAGGGGAAGACCATGCACAGCCCCAGGCCCAGGGCCTGGAGGAGGACAAAGGGGACCACCGAGCGGTAGATGTCGGCCATGTTGATCCCCTTGGGGGCCACCCCCCTGAGGTAGAAGAGGGTGTAGCCGAAGGGCGGGGTGATGTAATCCATCTGGGCGTTGACCAGGAAGAGGATTCCGAACCAGACCGGATCGAAGTTCATGGCCTGGATGATGGGGACGAAGATGGGTACGCACAGGAGGATGATCCCGATCTCGTCCAGGAAGAGCCCCAGGAAGATGAGCATGAGCTGGATCAGGATGAGGACCACCCAGCGGTTGAGGCTTAAGCCCGAGACGAAGTCGGTGATCAGCTCGTCGCCGCCCACGGCCGAGAAGATGGAGATGAAGCAGCGGGCCCCGATGGTGATCCAGAGGATCATGGCCGTTATCTGGGCCGTGGAGTAGACCGAGTCCCTGACGTTCTGCCAGGTCAGCCTCCGGTAGACGGCCGCCGAGGCGATGGCTCCCAGTGAGCCCACCCCGGCCGCCTCGGTGGGGGTGGCGATCCCGGCGTAGATGGAGCCCAGGACGCCGATGATCAGGGCGATGGGCAGGACCACGCTCCTCAGGGCCAGGAGCTTGACCTTCAAGGAGTGGCCCTGCCTCTCCTCCCGGGGAGGCACCGGCCCCAGGGCCGGGTTGAGCCAGCAGCGCAGCCCGATGTAGGTGACGAAGAGGGCCGAGAGGAGCAGCCCGGGCAGGACCCCGCCCATGAACATGTGGCCGATGGAGACCCCGGCCGTGACGGCGTAGACGATGGTGATCACGCTGGGCGGGATCAGGATCCCCAGGGTCCCCCCGGCGCAGATGGAGCCCAGGGCGATCCTCTTGTCGTAGCTCCGCTTGAGCATGGCCGGCAGGGCCAGGATGCCCATGGTCGCCACGGCCGCGCCGACGATGCCGGTCATGGCCGCCATGAGGGTGCAGATGACCACCGTCCCCATGGCCAGCCCGCCCCTCAAGGGGCCGAACCACATCTGCATGACCGTGAACAGGTCCTCGATGATCCCGGACCGCTGGAGCATGTTGGCCATGAAGATATAGAGGGGGATGGCCACCATGAAGTAGGAGGTCATCACCCCCCAGGTCTGGACCCCCACCAGGAGCATGGAGCTGGGTCCCCAGAGGAAGTAGGAGAATCCCAGGGCCAGCCCGCCCAGGACAAAGGCCAGGGGTAGGCCGGTGAAGAGGAGGACAATCAGGGAGCCGAACATCACCCCGGTGGTGATCTCGATGTTCACAGCTCCCCCTCCCGGCCGGTCAGGGCGTGGTGGAGATCGCGGATGAACTTGACCGCCCCCTGGGCCAGGACCAGGGCGGCCGCCAGGGGGATCATCAGCTTTACCGGGTAGATGGGCGGGGCCCAGGCCGAGGAGAGGGTCTCCCGGAAGGCCAGCGAGTTGAGGGCGAACTTGCCCCCCTTCCAGAACATCATGGCCATGAAGAAGAAGAAAAAAGGGCTGGTGAAAAGATCGACCACCGCCCTGGTCCGGGGCTTGAGCCTGCCGGAGAGGACGTCCACGTTGACGTGCCCCCCCACGGCCAGGGTGTAGGCCCCCAGGAGGAGGAAGTAGGGCCCGTGGATCAGGTAGTTGAACTCAAAGACCCACTGGGTGGGCGAGTTGAAGAGGTAGCGCCGGACCACCTCGTAGACCGTGGCCAGCATGATCAGGATGACCGCCCAGCTCACCCCCCGGGCCACCCCCTTGTTGATCAGGTCCACCGCCTTGAGCGCGGTCCGCAGGAAGGCCATCGGCTACCCTCCAGGCCCCGGATCCGATCGGTTTGGACGGCGGCGGGCCGATGATTCAAAAGCCCGCCGCCTGATGTTGGTTTGGTTTAAAGCAGGCCCAGCAGCTTCATCCACTTGGTCTGGGACTCGAAGACCTCCTTGGCGGTCTCGTTCTTGGCGGCGTACTCCTGCCAGACCTCCATGGCCGCCGGACGGATCTTGTTGATCTCGGAGTCGGGCAGGACGATGACCTCGCAGCCCTTTTCCTTGAACTTGACCAGGGCCTCCATGCCCTTGACCAGGTGGAGCTGGAAGAGCTCGGCCGAGGCCTCCCGGCCGGCCGTCTCCAGGATGGCCTGGACGTCCGGCGGCAGCTTCTTCCAGGCGGCCAGGTTGGCCACGAAGCAGGTGGCGGTGGTGGGTTGGTGGAAACCGGGCAGGATGATGTACTTGGCCACCTCGTACAACCCGGCGTCATAGTTGGCCGCCAGCCCGCCCCGGTCGGCGAAGTCGACGACCCCCTTCTCCAGGGCGGAGTAGACCTCGGCCGTGGGCAGGGGGGTCACCGCCGCGCCCAGCTTCTGCATCACCGGTCCGGCCACGCCCACGAAGCGGCCCTTCTTGCCCTTCAGGTCCTCGACCGTGGCGATGGGAACCTTGGAGTGGATGGGCTCCTGGCCGTAGATAGTCGGGGCGATGTAGTAGCAGCCCAGCTTCTCGTAGTCCTTGCGGAGGATGTCCACCCCGCCCAGCTGCCAGAACCAGGTCTCGAACTGCCAGGTGTCGGTGAACCCCAGGGGCAGGGAGCTGGTAAAGGCCACCTCGGGCATCTTGCCCACGTAGTAGCCCTCGTACTGCCACATCATCTCCAGCATCCCGCCCTGGACCGCGTCCAGCATCTCGTTGGTGGGGACCAGGGAGCCGGGGGCGTGGAGCTTGATCTCCAGCCGGCCGTTGGTCAGCTCCTTGACCCGCTCCACGAACCGCTGGCCGATCTTGTAGGGCAGGGTGGCCGGGTCCCAGAGGACCTGCATCTTCCATTTGACCCCCTCGTCGGCGGCCCGGACCCCGGCCGGGGCCAGCAAGCCCAAACCCAGCACAAGGATCACCAACCCAAGACACGCTTTTTTGGTCTTCATTGTCCCCTCCTCATTGATTAGGGTTTCCCTCAATGATTCCCCAACCTCTGACCTTGAGCCCGCCGTCCGGTTCAGCGGCGGCGGGCCTGGACCGCGTCCTCCTTTCCGGCCCAGTCGGGCCGGCCGACCTTGAGGAGGTAGCTGGGCAGCTCCCGGCCGATGATCTCCTGGGCCCGGCGGGCCGCGGCCAGGAGCTTGTCCAGATCGATCCCGGTGGCCACGCCCATCTCCTCCATCAGGCTGACCAGCTCCTCGGTGGCCACGTTGCCCATGGCCCCCAGGGCGGTGGGGCAGCCGCCGATGCCCCCCACCGAGGTGTCGAAGACCCTCACCCCGGCCTGAAAGGCGGCCAGGGCGTTGGCCAGCCCGGTCCCCCGGGAGTTGTGGAAGTGGGCCGCCACCCCCATCTCCCCGGCCGCCTCCAAAACCAGCCGGCACAGCTCCATCACCTGGCGGGGGTTGGCCATCCCGGTGGTGTCGCCCAGGGAGACCTCGGCCACCCCCATCCGACCGTACTCGGCCACGATCTTGAGAACCTTCTCCGGGGCTATCCGCCCCTCGTAGGGGCAGCCGAAGGCGGTCACCACGTACCCCCGCAGCCGCTTCCCGGCCGTAAGCCCCATCTCGGCCACCTCGCGGAGGCCGGCCAGGGACTGGGCCACGCTCATGTTGACGTTCTTTTGGTTGTGGATCTCCGAGGCGGAGACAAAAAGGGCCAGCTCGTCCACCGGGGTGGTCACCGCCCGCTGGCAGCCCTTGAGGTTGGGCACCAGGGCCGACTGGATCACCCCGGCCGGCCGCTCCACCCCGTTCACCACCTCCATGGTGTCCGAAAACTGGGGGATCACCTTGGGGTGGACAAAGGAGGCGATCTCGATCCGCCTGAACCCGGCCGCCTGGAGGCTGTTGATCAGCTCGATCTTCCTGGCCGTGGGGAAGAAGTCCGGCTCGTACTGGAGGCCGTCCCGGGGGCCGACCTCGACCACGGTGATGGGCTCAGTGGGGTACACCCCTCACCCCTTCCCGCCCCTAAGCTCGGCCAGGTACTTCTCGGCCAGATCGGCCCGGACCTTGCCCCCGGCGATGAGCCTGTCCGCCACGGCCTCGATCTCGCCGCCCAAGGCCCCGGCCTGGATGGCCATGTTCTTGGCGTGGAGGTTCATGTGCCCCCGCTGGACCCCCTCGGCCGAGAGGACCCGGACCGCGGCCAGGTTCTGGCACAGGCCGGCGGCGGCGGTTATCTCGGCCAGCTCGGCCGCGGTCTTGACCCCCAGGATCTTGACCACCACCTTGGCCAGGGGGTGGATGGCCGTGGCCCCGCCGATGAGCCCCACGGCCATGGGGATCTCGATGGAGCCCACCAGGTCGCCCTCCTGGTTCTTCTCCCACTTGGTCAGGGAGCGGTAGCGGCCGCTTGCGGCGGCGTAGGCGTGGGCCCCGGCCTCGATGGCCCGGAAGTCGTTGCCGGTGGCGATGACCAGGGCGCTGATGCCGTTCATGATCCCCTTGTTGTGGGTCGCCGCCCGGTAGGGGTCGGCGTCGGCAAAGGCCCAGGCGGTGACGATCCCGTCGATGACCTCCGGGCCGGGGGGGATGACCTCCTTCTTGACCAGGCACCTGGCCCGGGCCAGCCGGCGGTCGGCCAGGTTGGAGAGGATCCTTAAGAAAACCCGCCCCCCGGTCCATCTCTCGATGAAGGGGGCCAAAGCCTCGGCCATGGTGTTGACCGCGTTGGCCCCCATGGCGTCGCGGGTGTCGACGATGATGTGGGTGATGACCATGGGCCCGGCGGCCGAGTCCAGGACCCTGACCTCCACCTCCCTGCAGCCGCCCCCCAGCTTGACCAGGATCGGGTCCTGCTCGTTGCAGAGCTGGACGATCTCCTCCCTCCGCTCCAGGATCTTGAGCTTGGCCGCAAAGGGATCGGCCAGGTTGACGCACTGGATCTGGGCGATCATCAGCGGCCCCGAGGTGGAAGCGCTGAACCCGCCCCCGGAGCGGACCATCTTGCCGGCGTTGGCCATGGCCGCGACCACCGAGGACTCCTCCACGGCGATGGGGATGATCACCTCTTTGCCATTGACCTGCATGTTGGGCACCAGCCCCAGGGGCAGCTCAAAGGTCCCGATGACGTTCTCGATCATCCTCTCGGCCGTCTCCAGGCCCAGGACCGAGCTCTTGCCCAGGAGGGCCGCCTCCTCCTCGGTCAGCTCGGCGAACTCCTTGACGAACCTGATCCGGTCCTCGAGGCTCATCTTGTGGAAACCGGAGACCCTGGAACTTTTAGCCATCTTCGACGCCTCCTTGGAAGATATCCCCCCGGCGGGGGAGAAACGCCTGAAATCTAATGGTTATGGGTCGTGTGCCGGCCGGAGGAGATGACCATCAGGATCCTGGTCCTCTCCCCCTCCAGGCAGGAGCCCAGGTGGGGGACGCTGGAGTCGAAGTAGAGGCAGTCCCCCTCCTCGCAGACGATCTCCTCCTGGCCGTAGAAGAAGAGCATCCTTCCCTCCAGGACCAGGATCATCTCCTCGCCTTCGTGGCTGACCCGGTGGTTGGTCTTGGCTTCGGGGGTGAAGGTGATGATGAACGGCTCCATCAGCTTGGGGCCCCGGGGAAAGGCCAGGGCCTCGTAGTCGTAGCCGTAGGAGCTCCTGTCCCGGCTGGCCGCCCGGCGGTCGGCCTTCCGGACCAGGGTCAGCCGGGAGGAGTTGTCCTCCCGGGGGAAGAGGTCGGAGAGATCCACCCCCAGGGCCCCGGCCAGGTTGCTGAGGGTGGAGACCGGGGGCGACTTCAGCCCCCGCTCCACCTTGGAGAGGTAGCCCTTGCTCAAACCGGAGCGTTGGGCCAGGGTCTCCAGGGTCATCCCCTGGCCCCGCCTGAACCTCCGGATGGCCGCGCCGATGATCTTTTGCATGGGCCCCTGGCCTTGACTCTTGTTTTTTTTCGGAGCTATGTTGACCCTTGGGAAACAAATTGGCCTTTTGGGGAAACTTTGTCAAGGAAAAATCCCGATCCCCAAATCACCCCCCGGACCGCGGCCGGTCCGAACCAGGCCGCCGGGGGCCGGCCCAAAAGCCGCTCCGGCAACCCGCCTCGATCCTGGTCCGGGGGCTGGAGCCCAAGGCCTCATTGTGGCCAATTGCCACATCTGGTCCGCTCCCGGCCGGTGTGGCAAATCGCCTCCCAGGTGATGTAAAACGCATCGCTTTGATATAACTATTTTAATTTACGATATTTTCTTATTGCTCCCGGTTCTCCCCGCCCTTTCTCCTGTGGCCTAATGCCTCACCAAGCCCTGACCGGTCCACCCGCCGTTCCGGCTGAAGTCTTTATTTTTTAATATAATTCAATAAGTTATAATTTTTATGGCCGATGAAGTGTCTTTGGCCCGCATCCTGCTTAAAAGATCATCAGGAGAAAAAAACAACCCTTCAGAAGGGAGTGAAAACCATGACCTTGACCCAGAAGGAAGGCAAGAAGAGCAACCGGCCGGTGGTTTTTGACATGACCAGCAACCAGTGTGTCTGGGCCAAGGCCGGGGTCATCAAACCGGTCCTGTGCATCAACGCCTTTGACTGCATCTCCTGCTCCATGGACAAGAAGATCCAGAAGGACCTGGAGGAAGGCAAGCTGGTCAACAGCCAGGGGCAGCCGGCGGTGAGCTGGCAGCACCCCAAGCACTGGCTCAAGCTCTCCCCCAACCAGCGCAAGTGCCGTCACATGCTCACCGGCCAGGTGGCCTACAAGACCTGCGCCCGGGGCTTTGACTGCGCCACCTGCCCCTATGACCAGATGATCGAGGAGGCCAGCCTGACCAAGCCGGTCACCCCGCCCCTGGAGGACCTGGCCGGCGGGTTCCACCTCCCCCGGGATTACTACTTCCACCGCGGCCACGCCTGGGCCAGGGTGGAGTACGGCGGCCGGGTCAGGATCGGTCTGGACGACTTCGCCCTCCGGCTGGTGGGACCGGTGGATGAGTTCAGGCTGCCCCGGCTGGGCCAGAAGGTCCACCAGAGCGCGCCGGAGACGAGCCTGAGCCGGAGCGGGCACGAGGCCCTGACCCTCTCCCCCATGGACGGGGTGGTGGTGGCCACCAACCCCAAGATCGGCCAGCGGGCGGTCACGGCCAACGACTCGCCCTACGCCGAGGGCTGGCTGATGGTCGTCCAGCCGGAGAAGCTCAGGTCCAACCTCAAGAACCTCCTCTTCGGCGAGGAGGGGACGGCCTGGATGGAGGAGGAGTCGGGCCGGCTCTCGGCCCTGATCAGCCAGGAGACCGGCTACCCCCTGGCCTCCACCGGCGGCGAGGTGGTCCCGGACATCTTCGGCAGCGTGCCCGACCTGGGCTGGGACAGGCTGGTCAACGAGTTCCTGAAGATCTAGAGCTACTCGGGGCGAATCACGGACCCGGCCGGCCTAAAAGGCCGGCCGGGTCTTTTTCCCCGGAAAGCCAGGCCGCGGGGTTCAGGGGAGGAGGGTCTCGGGGCGGGCTTCGGGGAAAGGCGGGCCTGGGGGAATGTTTTTTAAGGATTTCTATCCCTCAGCTCTGGCCTGCTCCAACGCCCTCACCGCCCGCCGGATCTCGAACCGGCACTGGTCGCAGAAGAGGAGGTTCAGGGAGTCGAGCTGCTCCAGGGTCTGGGAGAAGCGCATCAGGCAGCCCGGGGCCCGGCAGTGGGCCAGGCCCAGGACGTGGGCCGTCTCGTGGACGGTGACCTTGGCCAGCCGCTCGTAGAGAACCGGCCCCTCCACCTCGAACCCGGACTCGTCCCGGCCCAACCGGGCGTAGGAGACCACCGCCGCCCGGCCGCCCAACTGGGCCTCGCCGAAGACAAAGGTCAGGATGGGCAGGCAGAGGTCCACCCCGGTCAGGCCGACCCTGACCGGGGCCGGGGAGGCCTCCTCGGCCAGCTTTTTCAGAATCGGACCGGCGTTGAACTGGCCCCGTCCGGGGATAAAGGCGTAGTCCGGCCGCTCCTGGGCCAGGGCCACGTCGGCCGGCAGCTCCAGGATGGCCTGGAGGTTGGCCGCCATGACCGCGATGGCCACCCGGTCCACCTCTCCCAGGGGGACCACCTCCACCAGGGCCTTTGGGTCGGAGGTGGGCTCGTCTCCCAAAGCGGACATCCAGGAAGGTTAGCGCTGGTCTCGGCCGGGACGGATCAGGCCGTGGCGCTTGATCTTCCGGGTCAGGGTGACCCGGTCGATATCCAGGACCTTGGCCGCCTGGCTGACGTTCCACTGGTTGGCCTCCAGGGTGGCCCGGATGTGCCGCTGCTCCACCTCTTTAAGCGAAAGCGGGCCGGCGCAGACATCCTCCCGGGGCCGGAGGAAGGTCAGCTCCTCGGCCCCGATCATCCTCCCCCGGCAGATGACCACCGCCCTTTCCACCACGTTCCGGAGCTCCCGGACGTTGCCCGGCCAGTGGTACTGGGTCAGGATCTGGTGGGACTCGGCCGAGATCCCGTCGATCCTCTTGCCCGTCTCCCGGCAGAACCGGTCCAGGAAGTACTCGGCCAGGAGGGGGATGTCCTCCGGCCTCTCCCTCAAGGGCGGGACGGGGATGGAGATGACGTTGATCCGGTAGTAGAGGTCCTGGCGGAACTGGCCCGATTTGATCAGGGCCGGCAGATCCCGGTGGGTGGCGCAGACCAGCCGGAAATCGGTCTCCACCGGCTGGCTGCCGCCGATCCGGTTGAACTTTTTCTCCTCCAGGACCCGGAGAAGATCGACCTGCATCTTGGCCGGGATCTCCCCGATCTCGTCCAGGAAGAGGGTCCCGGTGTCGGCCATCTCCAGCCGGCCCCGCCGGGCGGCCACGGCCCCGGTGAAGGCCCCCCGCTCATGTCCGAAGAGCTCACTCTCCAGGAGGCTCTCGGTCTGGGCCCCGCAGTTGATGGCCACAAAGGGCCCGAAGGCCCGGCCCGACCTGGCGTGGAGAGCCCGGGCCACCAGCTCCTTGCCGGTCCCGGTCTCGCCGTTGATCAGGACCGGGGTGTCGGTTCCGGCCACGTCCTCGATCATCTCGAAGACCCGGGCCATGGGCTCGGACCTGGCCACCAGGTCCTCGAAGGCCGCCTCCCGCTGCTCGGTCAGCTGGGCCCTGAGAGCCACGTTCTCATCCTCCAGGGCCTTGCGGGTCTGGGTTCTCTCGATCAGGATGGAGAGCGCCTCGGGGTCGAAGGGCTTGAGGAGGTAATCGGCCGCGCCCTGCTTCATCGCCTCCACGGCGGTCTCAATGGAGCCGTAGGCGGTGATCATGATCACCAGCAGGTCCTGGTCGATCTCCCTGATCCGGGAGAGCAGCTCCAGCCCGTCCATGCCCGGCATCTTGATGTCGGCCAGGATCAGGTCAAAGTCCCCGTCCCGGCCCAAAAGCTCCAGGGCCTCGGGACCGGAGCCGGCCATGTCCACCCGGTAGCCGTCCTTCATCAGCCAGGCGGCCAGCGACTCCCGCATGGCCTCCTCGTCGTCGACCACCAGAATCCTGAACACCCCGCGCATCAGGCCACCTCCGCCTTTCCCGGACCTTCGGACCGGTCGGCCACCTCGATCGCCGCCGGGCTGGAGGAGAGGACCACCCCGGCCGAGGTGGGCAGGGTTATCCGAAAGGTGGTCCCCTGCCCCAGCTCCGACTCCACCTCGATCGCCCCCCGGTGCTCGCGGATGATCCCGTAGACCATGGACAGCCCCAGGCCGACCCCGTTGACCGCGGTCTTGGTGGAGACAAAGGGCTCGAAGATCCTGGCCCTGACCTCCTCGGGGATGCCGCAGCCGGTGTCGGAGATCTCCACCCAGACCGACCGGTTGCTTCCGGAGCGGCCCAGGGAGATGGTCAGCCGTCCGCCCTGGGGCATGGCCTCCACGGCGTTGAAGATGAGGTTCATGAAGCACTGCTGGAGCTGGGCGTAATCCCCCCAGGCGTCAAAGGGCCCGAACCCGGTCTTGAACTCCAGCTTCACCCCGGCCAGCTCCATCCGGTGCCCGGTCAGGACCACCACCAGGTCCAGGATCTCCTTGAGGTCCACCGTTCTCCGCTCCATGACCTGCTGCCTGGAGAAGGACAGCAGGCTGGAGACAATCTTGCCGCAGCGCTTGGCCTCCCGGACGGAGAGGTCCAGGTAGCGCTGGAAGGACTCCAGCTCCTCCCGGCTGGGCGTCCCGTCCTGGATGGTCTTGAGCATCAGGGAGTTGAAGTTGATGATGGAGCCGATGGGGTTGTTGATCTCGTGGGCCACCGAGGCCACCAGCTTGCCCAGGGAGACCAGCTTGTCCTCCTGGACCAGGCGGGCCAGGTTCTCCTTGATGGCCCGGGCCCGGCGCTCCACCCGGTTGGTCAGCTCGGGGGTGATATCCCGGAAGACGTCCACCACCTGGACCACCTCCCCCCGGCGGTTGAAGATGGGGTAGGTGGTGGCGTCGTAGATCACCGTGTTGCCCCGGGAGTCCACCACCTCGTGGGTGGCGTGGGCCACCCGGCCGGTCTTCAGCGTCTCCTGGTAGGGGCAGGTCCTGAATGGACCCTGGCAGGGGTCCTCCACCTGGTGGAGGACCTGGAAGCAGAGCTTGTCCTTGGCCTCCTCCGGGCTCAGGCCCGATCGCCGGGAGGCGACCTCGTTGGCCTTGACGATCCGGTACTCCCGGTCGATGACCACCACCCCGGCCGTGGCCGCCGACATGAGGGCCTTGATAAAGGAGCGGCCCAGGCTCAGCTCCTCCTCCTGGAAGCCTATCTTTCGTCCAAAGGAGACGGCGTTGTAGAAGAGGTGGGAGGAGTTGTGGTCCACCAGGCCCACCCGGGCCGGTTTGAGGCGGGCCAGGTCGGCCAGGATCGAGTCCCTCCCGGTCAGCTCGATGATCAGATCCAGGTCCTTGAGCTCCAGCAGCTCCAGGTAGTCGGTGGTGGTGAAGATCCCCTTCTCCCGGGCGTAGCTTATCCCCACCGCCTCGGGGTTGAGGTCGGCCACCCCCACCACCTGGATGGTCAGGTAGCCGGCGCCCAGGTCCTCGGCCACGCCCATCAGGGAGAGGCAGCCCGGCCCGCCCCCGACCAAGGCCACCTTGAGGGCGGGGCTTTTCGGGGTCTCGTCCATGGTCCTCCCCTTTCCCGGGAAACCCGGATGGGTTTTGCTTAATTATGCCACAATTCAGGGAAGGAACAAACAGGCGGGGAGGATAAGCCGGCCGGCCGAGGGCAGCGGAAACCGCTCAGGCGGTTATGGTTGGTCGGGGAGTGAGCCGAGTCAGGACAACCCCGGCAAACCCGGCGGGGCTCCTCTTCCGGCTTCAGAGGAGGGGCCGGAGCTCCTTAGACCGGTCTTAATTGCCCCACACCAGGGACTCGTGGATCCAGCCCCGGTCTCCGTCGGCGTGCTGGACCAGGAGCCACTTGCCCTCCTCCTTGAGGATCTTGAAGGCGGCCCCCTGGGCGGCGGTGAAGAGGATCTTGGACTTGGTGGAGGCCTTGTCCCGGATGTTGGCTATCTTCCGCTTGACCACCACCGTCTTCTGGTCGTCCAGGAGGGTGGCCATGACCCAGGCCTTGTCCCCCTCGAAGTCCTCCACCTGGACCCAGCCTTTTTGCTTCTTGAGGATCTTGACCGGGTAGAACTTGTCGGCCTTGTAGGCCACGGGGTTCTTGACCGACGGCCCCTGGCGGAAGTTACACTTGTCCACCTTGACGCTCATCATCTCGGCCCAGACCGGTCCGGGCAGTAAAAAAGCGAGGCTGACGGCTAAAGCGGCAAGCTTCCTCATTTTTGAAACTCCCTCCCGCACC
>Ga0209164_1003944_pt1 | contig 13686 bp, 12 predicted proteins | sample MTBNYHSulfiMetaG_FD_187458 | JGI IMG/M metagenome (GOLD analysis project Ga0209164, IMG submission 187458) | Enrichment culture microbial communities from rom New York Harbor, USA that are MTBE-degrading - MTBE-NYH (New York Harbor Sulfidogenic)... | ecosystem: Environmental > Aquatic > Marine >...
CCCAGTATAAAAAACAGGTTCAAATTGTCAAAGAGCAACGGATCGCTTTTAACCGATCCCAAATAAATCAACTGAGTGGCGTCTCTAACTAACACCTTTTTTTACTTGATTTGTCTGAAACAGTACACAACGAGATTACTCAAAAAATGGGCGTACTTTATGCTCTTTTCCCATGAATCATTCTAAAAATCTTTCTTCGTCTTTTTTGAAATATTTCGTTTCTAATGTTTATTTTGAAAAGACTGGTTCCTTTTTTGGCAGGTTAAAGTTTAATGCCCCTTCAGATGGGGTTCTATATAATGAGTTTTACCTTAACCCGACAGCAACAATGGCTTGTCCCCTGTTTTGCCTTTGCAGGTATGCTTGTGGGCACAGAGAGAGAGGAGGCGGAATGAGAATGACTCGCTCTAAGGTGAAATGCTTGATTCTATACCAGATGGATCCGCTGGGCGGTAAAATCGGGGGCATTGAAACCTTCGATAGAAACTTTATTAAATATGCCCCGGAAGACCTCGAGATAGAATTTGTAGGGGTAAGTTCCGATAAAAAATGTCGGATAGGAAGGTGGCAGGAAGCTGAACTTTACGGCAAAAAATTTGATTTTCTCCCCGTCCTTTACGTCAAAAACGAAAATGTAAGAACGCCAATCCCCTTGAGCGTAAAGTTTGTCCTTTCTCTCTATAAGCGCAAGGCGGAAATTCCTCTTGAGAATAAAATCCTGATGTTCCATCGTGTTGAGCACTCCATCCCTTTTAAACGATGTCCGAACAGGAAGTTCCTGATTGTCCACGGCCATATGAAGGACCTCTATAACCCGTGTTCGGAGGTAAGATGGCACCAATTTCCCTGGCTTTACTTTAAATTAGAAGCGGCATTGATTCCCCATATAAACAGAATATTTGTCGTAAGGAGAGATGCCGTCGAATTTTACAAGAAAAGATATCCCGCCGCGGCTACCCGCTTCGGATTTCTCCCCACCTGGGTGGATGAGGATCTCTTTTATCCTCTCACTGAGAATCAATGTGGGCATGACCGGGAAGACTTCGCCAGACAGGAGGGCTTAGGCTTAACGCCTCAAAATAAACTTATCCTCTTTGTAGGACGGCTTGAAGGACAAAAGGACCCCCTACGTCTCATTGATTCCTTCGACCACGTCTATTCCAGAGACTCCATGGCACGGTTGATTATCGTGGGCACGGGGACGCTTCTTGAAAAAACACAAAAGAAGGTGAAACAGAAAAACTTAGGACATGCCGTTCGTTTTTTAGGCAGTCTTCCCCCGGAACAGGTTGCTCACCTTATGAAAATATGTGATGCTTTTCTTCTCACCTCGGCCTTTGAAGGCATGCCGAGGAGTGTTCTTGAGGCTCTGGCCTGCGGGCTTCCCGTAGTAACGACCGATGTGGGCGAGGTAAGACTGGTCGTCAAAGAAAATTTCTCCGGCAAAGTGGTTGACAGAGACATAAAAGAGATAGGGACAGCCGCGCTTGAGGTATTAAACGACAGACCAAAATTCAGCCCTGAAAACTGTTTAAAAAGCGTCGAACAATACAGAGCGAGAAACGTCTTAGCTCAGGTTTACTCTTATTGTTATGGAATTGCCTGGGCGGATAAATGAAGAAGTGTTTGCTAAGATTGAGAGGTCTAATTATAAACCACGGGATAGAGCAGATTATAGAAATTTATAAGGAAATTTTAGGATGACCCAATTTAGTTTCGCGGGCGTAAAAATTAATAATTTTACCATGCAGGAGGCGATTAGTGAAATTGAGGGGATGATAAAAGCAGGAAAGTCTTCTTATATTGTGACTCCGAATGCCGCTCATATTGTTTTGTTGCAAAAGGATGAAGAATTTAGAAAAGCATATGAAAGTGCAAGTTTGGTTTTAGCCGATGGTATGCCCTTAATTTGGGTGTCCAAATTTTTGGGGGTTCCATTAAAAGAGAAAATATCAGGGTCAGATTTGCTTCCTAAATTGTGTGAAGTAGCGGCAAAAAAAGGATTTAGAGTATTTTTATTAGGCGGTCGTCCCTGTGCGGCTTTAAAATCAGCTGAGGTTTTAAGAAAAAACTACTCCGCCCTACAGATAGTAGGGATTTATTCACCTCCATTCGGATTTGAAAAAAATAAAACCGAAAATGATAAAATTACTAAAATGATTCTAAGTTCTAAAGCAGATATATTATTAATTGGCTTGGGTGCACCCAAACAGGAGAAATGGATATATGCACATTATAAAGAGCTAAATATTCCTGTGAGTATCGGTGTAGGTGTCACGTTTGAGTTCATTGCAGGTATAGTAAAACGAGCGCCAAAATGGATGCAGAAAATTGGGCTTGAGTGGTTTTTCAGATTGATTCAGGAACCAAGACGACTTTGGAAACGGTATATAATTGGAAATACAACTTTTATTTTACTTGTTTTGAAGGAATTGTTTAAGAAAGCAATTTTTAAGAGAGATATTTGAATCGCGTTGATTAAATTATCTTTACTTTTCAAAGATTATAAGTGGTAGCAGGCATCCTATTTTTATGAAATAATTTACCGGTCCATTTTATAATTACCTTCGGTGGGTTAGTTCAATAGAACAGCAGTGGCTGCAAGTCCTATCGGAATTGGGGATTGACGATATTTTACTGTTACTACCTCTGTTTTTAACCCCACATTTATATTAAAAAGGTTAATTTAGAAGAAAGAAGCCCTTTTTTTAGAGCGTTAAAGACGGGACTAATGGTAATGCCGTTTCAGATATGTTTTTATCTATATGTTCGGCTTTACAGTAACTCAAGATCGGAGAGATGAAAGTCTTACTAATCAATAAATTCCTATATCCAAAAGGCGGGGCTGAAATAAGCACTCTCACTACGGGGAAATTGTTGTCCGAAAAAGGGCATGATGTGTTTTTTTGGGGGATGAAACATCCTGCCAATCCTGAATATCCTTATGCTGAATATTTTGTTGAAAACATTGATTATGAAGGTGTCTTATCTATAAAACAAAAAATATCTTCAGCTTTTAAGATCCTTTATTCATTTGAGGCAAAAAATAAAATTGAACAGCTGGTTTATATTATTAAACCGGATATTGTTCATCTTAACAATTTTGCCCACCAGATTTCGCCTTCAATATTGCATATATTTAAAAAACGTAATATCCCGACTATAATGACTCTGCGTGATTATAAACTTGTTTGTCCGTCGTATTCTATGTTGGCAGACGGCAGAATTTGCGAAAGTTGTAAAAATAGCAGGTATTATTATTGTCTGATAAAAAAATGCACGAAAGGTTCTTATGCTAAAAGCTTGGTTAATACTGTAGAAATGTATTTAAATCATAAGGTATTAAATAGTTATGATTTAATAGATATATATATATCGCCTAGCATGTTCTTGAAAAACAAAGTTAAAGAAATGGGTTTTGAAAGAGATGTGGCGTATTTACCTAATTTTATTAATCCGATTGAATTTACCCCCAATTATGGTTATGAAAATGAATTTTGTTATTTTGGCAGGTTATCGCGTGAAAAGGGACTTGTTACACTTATTGATGCGGTAACCGGGTGTGATGTTGACTTAAAGGTCATTGGTAGTGGTTCGTTGGAAGGGAATTTGAAAGTAAAAGTTACAAATAAACAAATCAACAATGTAAAATTTTTAGGTTACAAAACAGGAGACGAACTGAAAAATGAAATAAAAAAATCGATGGCTATTATAATCCCAAGCGAATGGTATGAAAATAATCCCAGAGCCGTGCTCGAGTCTTTTGCCTTAGGTAAGCCCGTTATAGGCGCAAGAATAGGCGGAATTCCTGAATTAGTAATGGATGGAAAAACAGGGTACACGTTTGAACCAGGGAATGTAAAGGATTTGAGAGATAAAATTGAAGACTTAAAAAATAACCCTATGAAAATTAGTGAAATGGGAAGAAATGCAAGGAGATTTGTTGAAGAGAATTTTAATTCTGAAAAACATTATCAGGAATTGATAAAAATTTACCAGATGGCAATGGAGAAAAATTAATATGGAAGCGGTGATAATTACGACTTATAGATTCATAAATAAATGCTATATTCCAAGTCATTCTGGGAAAATCCCTTGTGTAGGTGACATACATAAAAGATGAAAGTCTTTGTTATCGGCACGAGAGGTTTCCCGGGCGTTCAAGGAGGTGTGGAGAAGCATTGCGAAGAGCTATTTCCCAGACTTGTCTCTCTTGGCGTGGAGGTAACCGTTTTCACCCGAACCCCTTATCTTTCTAAGCCATACAAGAAAGAGTGGAGAGGGGTTAAATTTATAAATCTCTGGTGTCCTCACAAAAAGAGCTTGGAAGCCATATCCCACACGTTACTGGGAGTACTTGTAGCCAGCGCAAAATCTTCTGACATTCTTCACTGCAATGCCGTGGGTCCGTCCTTACTAATACCGCTGGCAAAAGCACTGGGGCTGAAGGTAGTAATGACCCACCATGGCCCTGAGTATGAGAGAGCTAAGTGGGGATGGCTTGCCAAAAAAATATTGAGATTGGGAGAAAAATGGGGCTGTAAATACGCTGATGAGATAATCGTCATTTCTCCACTGATAAAAAAGCTGGTCAAGGAGAAGTTTGGAAGGGAAGCACACTTAATACCCAATGGAGCGATTATTCCCAAAAAGAGGGATAAAACAGATTACATCGAAAGAATAGGGCTTATTCCTGAAAAGTATATCCTCTCTGTTGCCAGGTTCGTTCCGGAAAAGGGATTGCGTGAGTTAATTTCTGCTTTCTCCAATCTTCATACGAATTGGAAACTGGCTATCGCTGGGGATGCTGACCACGAAACACCATATAGCAAAAATTTAAAAGAAATAGCAAAAAGAACGCCAGGGGTAATCCTTACTGGATTTGTAACCGGGTCGCCTTTAGAGGAACTTTACTCCCACGCCGGACTCTTTGTTTTGCCTTCTTACTATGAGGGTCTTCCCATAGCGCTCATCGAGGCCTTAAGCTATGGGCTATCAGTGGTGGTAAGCGATATCACTCCCAACCGGGAGGTCACTCTTCCTGAAGGAAGATACTTTAAAGTAGGGGATATCGGAGATCTGGCAAGAAAAATGGACATATTTTTAAAGGCTGGACTTAACGAAAAAGAAAGACAAGCACAGATTCAGTTGGTTAAAGAGCGATATGACTGGGATCGCATTGCCGGTGAGACATGTAGGGTATATCGTTCGCTTTGTTGATAGGAAATGACTGATATAACTATATTTTCTTTCCCAAGAAATGGCATTGATTAAATTATAATTTACTTTTCAAAGATTATAAGTGGTAGCAGGCAGCCTATTTTTATGAAATAATTTATCGGAGAAATTATGGAAAAAGATAGAAGTAAAGAAGACTATGAGGATATCGATCTTTATAATTGTCTGAGGGTAATCTGGCGGTGGCGGTGGCTAATTATTATTGGGACTATCGTGGCCACCATGGCGGCAGTATTCGCCTCGCATCTGGCGCGCAAATACGAGAGTCAGGGAGTGTTGAGGTTAAGCGCTGAAAAGGCAGAAACTACTGTCACTTTGCCTGAATATAAGATCTACTCCGCAAACTTTGAGGACTCGCGGTCCTTTTTGGACTATTTGGAGAAACGCAAGATCATCTATGGCGACGAGATGGCCTATCTGAAAAAAAAGCTCGGAACCGAGCCGTTTCTTGACGACTATATTAAACCCCTGTATGCCTACGATGAAGAAGAAAAAGGGAAAGGATCCTTTGACCCCGAAAAACAGTATATAAGCGCAGTTCAGCTTAGCTGGAAGGGACCTTCACCGGAGTTAGCCCGGCATGTGGTAGATGCTGTGGGCCTTTTTGTGAAAGATGTCATAGAGCAGATGGTCATGGAAAGATACGTAACCGAAAAATATCAAGGTGCATACCTCGAAGTACATAAGTTGGAGAACGCGTTGAACGATCTGAGGTTCTCTCTGGAGCAAAAACAAAACAAGCTGGCCGACCTTCAGAAGATCGTTGATGGCCTTCCAAAAAGCGGTCAAATCATCAGTCAAGAAGTAGTTTCCGTTGCTGATGGGGGGTTCTATTATCTCCCCCCCTTTACCCAGATGGTGGCGACCCAGGTCATGAGCGCTGATATCAAATTGAATATCAACAATGCCGAGAGGAACCTGAAAATCAACCAAGTTGAACTGGAGATTTTTACAAGGTTGAAAAAAGTTCTGCGGGAGGGGGGAACGGGAAGTTTATTTGAACGCGTATCCGGAATTACGGATGAGTTTTTTCAGGGAAAGGATTTAAACAAAGATGAGATCCTCATCGTTCGAAACAAGGTCTTTTCTGATTTTTCCGGATTTGAGCGTCGGTTTCACGATATAATACGGTTTGTCTCCGGGCCTACCTTACCGGAGAAGTCCATGCCCTCCAAAAAACTTGTAGCTGCACTTACCTTTAACCTGGGACTTTTCTTTTCTCTGCTGCTCGCCTTCTTCCTGGAATTTATCCAGCGGAGCAGACACCGAAAGAAGAGTGCCCCTTTGAACGCTCAGCGCGATGGGCGGTTCAACAGAGAGATAGAAAAGAAATAAGAGGCACATGTTAAAAGAACAAGCAAAATTAATCGGCAAGATTGCTCAATTTATTGATCTGGCAATTATTTCCCTCTCTTTTATTCTTGCTTATTATTTTAGAGACTATTTTTTAACATTATTTATTGATCGGTTTTCACCGCTTTTCCCTTTAGATAGATATCTTTGGTTGCTTCTTGTTATCCTCCCTTTATGGGGGATTTTGCTCAGACTCCAGGGTTTCTACGATCCCCTGCGGACCAAACCTTTAGCAAGCCCATCATGGATTATTATAAAGACCGCTTTCATGGGCACATTGGGGATCGGCGCGTTTATCTTCATTTTCAAGCTTCAGTATATCAGCCGAACGTTAATTTTTATCTTTGTTATTATGAGTACTCTCCTGTTGATTGCGGAACAATTTATTATTCGATTCACCTTAAGGGTAGCTCGTAAAAAAAGGTACAATTATCGCGAATTGCTTATTGTCGGAACGAGAAGAAGGGCAACGGAGATAGCTCAAAAGATTATGAAGCATGAAGGGTGGGGGTTAAGGATTGTCGGGTTTGTTGATAAAGATACAGGGATGGCAGGAAAGGAAATTCTGGGAATTAAAGTGATCGGCACATTAAGTGATATACCGAACCTGATTAAGGAAAAGGTTATCGATGAAGTAATCTTTTCAGTCCCTAAAAGCTGGTTAGGTGATTTAGAACCATCAATTTATGCATGTGAGGAGGCCGGGATAAATGTTAAGCTAACATTAAATTTTTTCGACCCTTTAATTGCCAGATATTCTCTGAGTGATCTGGATGGTATCCCTCTTCTGGCTTTTTCAACCACACCCCGGAAGGTAGGACAGTTATTAATAAAACAGATATTCGATACCATAGTCTCTTTTCTTTTATTAGTCCTCCTTTTGCCTCTCTTCCTAATTGTGGCCCTGGCCATAAAGATATCTTCTCCGGGACCAATATTCTTTAAACAAAGACGGTATGGATTAAATAGAAGAGAGTTTACCCTTTATAAATTTCGGTCCATGGTGGCTGATGCCGAAAAGATAAAAGCCCAACTGGAAAAGTTTAATGAAGCGGATGGTCCGGTCTTTAAGATTAAGAATGATCCCCGGATTACCCCCATTGGAAAGTTCATCCGCAAAACCAGCATTGATGAACTCCCGCAACTGTTCAATGTATTAAAAGGCGATATGAGTCTGGTTGGTCCCCGGCCCCCTTTGCCGTCCGAGGTAAAAAAGTATGAGCAACAGCAGCAAAGAAGACTTTCCATGAAACCGGGAATTACCTGCAGCTGGCAAATAAGCGGGAGATGTAAGGTGGATTTTAATACCTGGATGAAGATGGACCTGGAATATATCGACAACTGGTCACTGGGTTTAGATTTTAAGATATTGCTTAAAACCATCCCGGCGGTTTTATTCGGGAAGGGAGCAATGTAATGCAAGAAGGCTTATTGAATCGGAAGAATAATAATGACAAAAGAAATCTATTTATCCTGCTTCTTTTAGCCCTATTTATCAGAATAATTCTCTATCCCCATCTCCATCTCATCGCCAAGGACGGGGCATTTCAGTATATTCCGGTAGCTGAATTATACGCCTGCGGAGAGTTTAAAGAAGCCCTTAGCCAGCTTCAGACTCCTCTCTACCCCTTTCTCATCGCTCTGGTCTCAAAAATTGGTCTGGATATGGAATCAGCCGGACGATTAATATCGCTCATCTTTAATACTCTCACAATTATCCCCCTTTACTTTCTGGGGAAAAAGCTTTTCAAAAGTTCTAATATCTCTTTTTTGGCAGGTTTTCTCCTTGCTATCCATCCCTATTTTGTCAGATTTTCGGTAGATGTGCTCAAAGAAGCACCCTATATATTTTTTTATGTAACCGCTCTCTGGTTATCCTATGAAGCGTTATCGAGTGAAAAGCTCTGGTTCTATCTTTTGGCCGGAATCACCATCGGTTTTTCCTACCTTACCCGGGCTGATGGCATAGAAATTTTTATCATAGTGAGCCTATGGATACTCTTGCAAAAGATCTCTGAATTTAGAAAGACTTATAAAAGGAGAATCGGAGCCTTCTTCCTCCTCTCTGTTTTTTCGTTTGTCCTGGTTGTCCCTTATCTCTGGCATATTAAACAGACAACTGGTGAGTGGAACTTGAGTAAAAAAATAAAATTAGAGGTTCTCACTGGCCCGAAAAGTTTTGTAAAAGCGGACAATATCGAAAATGTTTCCGTGATAAGAAAATATACTCAGGGCTCCCTCTTATTAACTTCGAAGTCGGTAAATTCCTTTCACCCCTTTTTGCTTATTTTCCTCCTGCTTGGTCTGGTAAAAAGAAAAACAATCCCCTATCAAAAAAGAGAGGAATTCTTCCTGGCTTCTTTTTTTGGAATTCATCTTTTTGTTCTTTATTTCATGGCCGTCAATTACAGTATCTTCCGGGAAGGTCATATTGTTGCAAGTTCTTTTAGTGGCCGTCATGTCTTACCACTGGTAGTAATCTCGTTTTTCTGGATGAGCATGGGAATCGGGGAGGTCAGGGAGCGAATTTATGAATGGATAGTTTCAAAAAGGGATGGTGTCTTCTCTTTGAATTTATATAGAAGGGTTCTTGTTGTTATACTGGTAGTGATTGCCCTATCGATTTTACCCAAGACCCTTAAACCACAAGGAGTAGATAAACTGGGGGGGAAAATTGCGGGAATCTGGATTAAGGAAAATTCCGGGAAGAAGGCTCCCATTATCATGACCAATATGCCCCAGGTTGCCTATTATGCTATGGGTAAACCTGTAAAATTACCTAAAACTTCTTATAAAAAAATTGTTAGATCTGCCAAGAGAAAAGCCGATTATTTAGTGATAAATTGTAGGGATATTAAAAAGTGGTCTCCTGACCTGCTAAAATTATGCGGGGAAAGTGCTTCTTTAAAGATGGTCTTCGAATATCAAAAGAAAAAACAGGATAGAGTAATAGTTTATAGGATAATTGATTGATGCTAAATTACCCCGCCTTTAGGTAATATAACGTAAAGCCCCCTTTATGACTACCGTGGTGCCGGCAATCTCTCGTGCCCCCTTAGCCATCTGTTCCGTGTTTCCGCTCTGCGAGTGATAGGTAATGAGAATAGTTGCCATGATTAATGATTAGGTTATATTGCTAAAGATTTCATCTTCTAAAGGTTCAATTCCTCCTGTTCTTAGTGGGTTTTCCCGATCAAGGTGCCATTGTAGGGGATTGTTTTGCATGTATTCCCTTATCTGGTTTCATTCCTTTTTATTACGGACGATGTGTTCATAATAATTACGTTGCCAGACAAGAGCACCCGGTATGTTGCGTATTACATTAATATGTTTAGACGAAACGGTTTTAAACGCACCAATCAGGCGACCTAACGGTTTGCGTTTTGTCATATTTGTAGGGGCGGTTCGCGAACCGCCCCTACATTCCGTATTAATCACGATTATCCCGTGCAAATGATTTGGCATAATTATCCATTCATCCAAATCAACATATAGATATTTTTGGGATAACCATAACCAAGAACCGGTTGCTATTTGTCCATATTCATTCAAAACCATCTTCCCCTTTGATATCTCTCCGAACAAACATTCCCGGTTTTTCGTGCCTATCGTCACAAAATACGCCCCTGCTGACGAATAATCATAATGCTTAAGGCGAATTGACTTTCTCTGATGAATATCAGGATTATACATCCCTACTGCCTTATTGGTAATTATATTGTAGAAAAAATAAAAGAATTTTATCGCGCGTAAATTAAGCACGCTCATGTAAAACAGAAAATATGAGACCATCACCACCGTGCCTTGCGGTCCCGAACGTCGACATGGACAAAGGGACCATGCGCAGCCGTAGCGGGATACTTGCCTATCCCCCCGATAAGACTCTGTCCCTCTGGTTGAGCTGTGGCCTCATCGATCAATTGGTAGAGCACCTCCGCGTCGCGGATATCGCTGAGGCCGTCGCCATTAAGGTCGTCCATTACGCCGTCGCCGTCCTCGTCGATAAAAATGTCCGCTGCCGCACCCCACTGATGAGCGCTGTAGCGAACATTGCCGAGCGAACAGTTATAGCACGGGGTGCGGTACCCGCTCATGACGTGAAACGTCGCCACCTTATAGCCGGCCTTTTTCACCGCTTCGAGCACAAGCTCGAGAGCGAGCGGAAGCCGCTCATTCAGCACGAGGTACTTTCGTGAGCAGGACGGCTGCTGTTTGCAGAGAAATTGTTTGAGTCGGAAGTTAGGGGAAACGAGCACGTCTTCATTTTCCTTGGTGACCTCGATGAACCCCTGCAGTGTGGGTAACCCGGGAAGTGTTTTCTTGGGATAGCGGCCGATCCGATAACCATTCAGGAATTCACCCTGAAGCCGATGGAACGGGACGAGAACGAAGGCATTTAGCTTGATTTCCTCACCACTATCTGGAGCAAACACTTGGATGGGATAGAGGCCCGGCGCGTGGGGTGAAGTCCAAATCCAGCGCCCCGTGCCAAGTTGCACGAGCTGGCCGCCTGTCGGCTGTGCCACGTAGTTCGATCCCGAATCGGGGTCTATCACCTCAAAAGTCACGGCCTCACCGGGAAACACCGTCAACGCACTCACCCGGTTGGTCAAAATCTCGTTCTGGTACCGGATTCCGAACCGAATCGCCGCAGGTGCCACTACGGGTAGCGCCGCAATAATCACGAAAAGGGCGCTGAACGCCGCCACCGCGTATGCGAGTCGCTTCATGAAAGGTCCGGGCTTACAAGTTAGTCTCATCGTTGTTCCTCATGTGGTTGTCGATTCGTAGTTAGTCAATATTGACGCTGAATGCTCAAACTAATTATAGGGGATGCCTTTGCCCCCTTGTGGCGCATCCTTTAACCGCCTAAGCACATAAGTTCCGGGTGCCGACTACTCTTTGGTGGGTGGGGGTGCCCGCAGGGCCTCCGAGAGGGATGCGTCGTGACCGTAAATATCCCGGCGGAATTGGATCGTACCGTCCTTATCGGCCCAAGCAGTCCAGTAAAGCAAGTGAATCGGTATCGGTTCCGGCAACGGCACGCTGAGGTTTGCCACCTCGCCCAGCGCGCTCAGAAGCGTATCGCGATTCCAACGTGGATCTTGCCGGAGCAGATACACGGCAAGCTCGATCGGTTTCTGGATACGGATACATCCATGGCTGAAGTCCCGCTCCGTTTTCTCGAACAACAGGCGAGCTGGCGTGTCGTGAAGATAGACATTGAACTTGTTGGGAAACATGAACTTGACGCGCCCGAGGGCGTTGAGCGGCCCTGGATCCTGGCGCAGGCGGAAGGGGAAGTCAGCAGGGGTGATTGACGACCAATCGACCGTTCCGGGATCGACTTCACGAGCCTCCGGTCCCCAGCCCTTGAACACACGCAGCTTCTCTCGCGTAAAATAAGATGGTTCGCGCTTGATACGCGGGAGCATTTCCTTCACGGTGATCCCGCGAGGAACGTTCCAGTAGGGATTGAGCACGATGTACCGCACCGTGGCGCTGAAAACCGGCGTGCTTTGATAGGGGCGCCCGACCACGACCCCCATAGCCAGCACTACCTCCCTCTCCTCCTCCACCTCCAGTTCAAATGCCGCGATGTTCACCAGGATATGGCGTCGTCTCAAGTCCTGGGGCAGCCAGCGCCAGCGCTCAAGGTTCAGCTCCAACTGCTCCACGCGGCGTTCCGCGCTCACGTTGAGTGCGGCGTTGGTGGCAGCGCCCATTGTGTGTGCCATCTGCTGCCAGGCCGTGGCGCCGCTGAAACCGCTTCAAGGCCTGGTCGAGTGCCTCGTCGAACAACTCGGCGTCCTCCCACGTAGCCGCCCCAAGGTCACCGCCGAGGCTTAACCGCTCGCGAAGTGCCGCCACTCGAGAGCTATGATCGCCCCGCTTCAGCGTCACCCCGTCCGGGATCGCGGACCACCCTCCCCGCGAAGCCACCTCTCGGTGGTGCAGCAGCGCCTCACGCAGCCGGCGAAAACCCAAATGAGGTGGTGCCAGCGTCGCAAGTGTGCCGGTGACGTCCCTCGACGTTAAAGCGGTTTCCAACAGGGCGGCAAAATCGGCGCTTCGCCGGTTCGCCACCCAGTCCGGCTGGAGAGTTTCTGGATTCACCCGCCCGGCCAGAAGATGAGACCCATACGCCAGGAACGCGTCCGTAAGCAGGAGATCGAGCTCAGCGCATCGGTCGGGAACCATCACTCCGCCACTTCGAACGTCGGCGCGTACCGCCACGAGCAGGTTCTCGATGGCGGCAATGTGGTAGTCCTTCGTTCGCAACCCTTCGAGATCTGCTCGGCGAAGGGCGCTCACGAGGTCGTCGACCAGTCGGGTGGGGCCACCCTTGTCGCTCCACGCCGGGCGGTAGAGCCGCCGCACATAAAAGCCGGGGAGCGCCACGCTTGCGTAAACAGGCTCGCAGCTTACCCGAAACTCCGTTAGAACGCAGGCGGCCTCGATGCGAGTCCGGATTCGCTCCGCGACGAGCTCGTCAACAGAACGGATGTGGGCAAGACCGACCTCCATCCCTGTCGGCGATAATTGCTTTGCTGCGGTAGAGCCCCGGTCATCCCTCATAGTACAGGTCGTAAACAATACACCGAAGCTCACTGCAACTGACCAACCTAACAACATTCTTTTTACATTCATCGAGTTATACCGGCAATCCACTCCGTTTCTATGCTCATTAATTTAAAAGCCTTTTCCCTAAAATCATCCCAAATTTTTTTTAACCTTTAAAAGGAAAAAAGTCAATAATTTTAATAAATCTGTCAAATTGGAATATTTACCAAATGCTATTAACAATTTTTTCCAAGCAAAAAATTTTTTGACGGGATTATTATAGGATGTCCCCTTAATCTCCATACTCGGGAGAGCCGATCACTAAACCATCGCAGGCGATGAGGTCTTCGACGTGGGTATCAAAAGCTCGCTTTATAATTACTGTGGCGCCGGCAATCTCTCGTGCCCCTTTAGCAACAGCTTGGGCCATTTGTTCCGTGTTTCCACTCTGTGAGTGATACGTAATGAGAATAGTTGCCATGATTAAGGATTAGGTTGTATTGCCAAAGATTTCATCTTCTAAAGGTTCAA
>Ga0209164_1003946_pt1 | contig 13682 bp, 14 predicted proteins | sample MTBNYHSulfiMetaG_FD_187458 | JGI IMG/M metagenome (GOLD analysis project Ga0209164, IMG submission 187458) | Enrichment culture microbial communities from rom New York Harbor, USA that are MTBE-degrading - MTBE-NYH (New York Harbor Sulfidogenic)... | ecosystem: Environmental > Aquatic > Marine >...
TGCTCCTGCCCCACAAACTCAGCAAAGCTACGTGGGCGCATTCTGGCTGCTAAAGGCGCGTCATGAAGCGATTCATCGCCCACCCCGGCAACCTCTTCCCCCTTTGCTTCCAGTTCATTCAAGTCGAAAAGAGTCATGCTAATCCGTCTTCTTCTCCCTCTCCACCACCTGAGTCAGCTTGGCTGCTCTATCATAGTAGTTCCTAATCCTCTCCACGTAAATTAATTCTGATACTATCACGGTGACTTTGGTGAAATTTTTGGCTCCGTAGAAACTACCATCCCTTATCTCCGCATTGGGCGCCAGCTCTCGTAAGCGATTGCCTAAGACTTTAATCATATCAACGTTGGCTTTTCCAACTGGCACCGAAAGAAGATGCAGAGCTCTGCCAGCATCTTCCAATTTGCAGTCAACCGACAATCGCATCAAAGCCAAATCCATTGCTTCCATGGCTCTAAACGTTTCTGAACTCTTCTCCTCAAAGTCTGGCGCTTTTTTCCAGGGCAAAATTGATGATGATAACTGTGTCTTACCCACACCTATGGCCGTCCAACCAGATAGAGTCTGTGCTATATCACCAGCATCGAGCACTTTGCCAGAAACATATTTTGAACCAGTCATCTCACCCGCACAAAGAAGGTCATAAAACGGCAAGACTAATTCTTTATTCAGACCGCCCATCTTCTGTGGTGGTGCTATATTCCCCAGCATTCCCAAACCCCCATTATCCGCCAAAATCACGGCGTCAGCCACCTTATCGATAGACTTCAGACACAGAGCAGTGTTGCGAACGCGCTGCGGGTCATCTAGCTCAGAGTCAAAGGGCAAAACGAGAAGTGCATAGACCGGTTTATCTACATGGCGCTCTTTTAGCATCTGGATCATAACTGGAACTCCCCCAGAACCAAGGCTTCCGGCAGCACCAGCCACAAACAGGAAGGCATCCGTATTGACGAAGGCGCCGAGCCTCATAGCTAACATTACTCGCTCGCTTTCCTGACGCATCAGCTTAGCTCCAGCCTCGGTTGATTTATCAACCAGCTCAAGAGAACCACGAATCGTCACGGACTTCAGCCAGTCCCATCCGTGTTTAGTCAATTCACTCAAAAGAGTTTGGTCATTATTGACGGCATAGGAGCAGGTGATTATGTTACCATGCAACTCGGCCCTCGCCGTCTTATTTAACTCGGCAAACTCACGAGCCAGCCTACAACCGCAATCGCCAACACCAATAACCATCAATCTCATAGTATTTTTATCTCCTTGCCAAAAACTAGCCGACAGATGCCATTATGTCAATTAAACCTGTTTACTTGAAAACGATACAACTTTATCGGCTCCTCAGCCGATATGCCAGCCTTAGCCCGGCAAATTCTGATTTGCTCCTCAACGTTATCCACACCTTCGAGGTCAGGCAGCAACAGCCCACGTCTGAAACCGCATTCCACAATTACACCATATTTCTTTGGGTTAAGCTGACCGATGCCTTGCACCGGCTCCGGTGCAGCAAGAACATCTACGCTATACTCAAGGTCATCCAATTCAGAAGCTTCGACCGGCATAAATCTAGGATCTTGCGTAGCCGAACTTATTGCATTGGCTACGATTTCCTCGGCTACGTTCGCCCTTGTTGGCATAAAGGTCCCAATACAACCTCTCAATTCACCACGTTTCTTAATAGATACAAAAACGCCAGCTGTCGACTTCATCTCGGCAGTAAGTTTCCTTGGCTTAAACACCTTTCCCTGGCGAACATATTTCTCTACTGCCTTTCGAGCTAACTCTGCCATCGGATGACGCTGCTTTGCCATACCATCACGCTTTTCTTCGATTGCCCTTATTTTACTAATATCCCAGCGTAGCCTACAACACTGCTATAGTCCCCGGACGTGTCGCCGCTTGTCTGATACTTGACCAATTCAGCTTCTTTAGCCCCCAATTCCTTAACAGCAGAGATAAGACTAACTACTGGTGCATAACCGCACATTGATATATCAAACTCGTCAACTCGTTTCAATAACTCGTCCTCATCCAAATCCAGTATTGCCTCAATAGCCCGTCTATCCTTACTCCGAGCGATTTCATGCTGTTCGTAATGGGTCATGTCACTGCTGGCCAATATTACAACCCCCTTTTTCGACTCCTTAATCGCACTCGCCAATTCCCTGCCGATTTTCTTATAAGTGGCACCGCTGGCATGAGTAAGAATTATGGGCACTATCCTAACATCTGGTTTAAAATACTGCAAAAAGGGTACCTGAACCTCAAGTGAGTGTTCGAATTGATGTGCCAGATGGTCTTCCTCCAGATGGCTTGAGGAGGCTAAAATCAGCTTCCCAAGCTCCGAGTCAATTTCCACCCTACCCAAAGGCGTCTCCCATGTCCCTTTCGACATTATACTAAAAGCTTTGCCCCTCCCAGTATGATTGGGGCCGAGGATGACAAAGGTATCCTTGAATTTAACCCTGGATAGGACCGCCCCAGCTACGATACCTGAGTAGACATATCCGGCGTGAGGTGAAACCAGTCCGATTGCATCAACTTTCTCTGCCCTATCATCCACCATACTTGCAATCATCCTCTTGAGCCCGTCTGATGAGCCCGGGTAAAACTGGCCGGCAACAACTGGTCCTCTAATCATGGCGACCCTCCTGCTGAAGTTGAAAACTGGCGAGACCAACCAGCCCCCTTAATATTAAGTTCAACTCCACAAAACTTACATACAGAACCATTGACACCTACCACATGAACATCGTAGCCAAACCTCTGAACCACTACCTTGCCACAGGAGTAACAAACAGTGTTTTCCGTGCTGTGTCCGGGAACATTGCCCAGGTAAACAAAGCGTAATCCAGCCTTTTTGCCGATATCGTAAGCCTTTTCCAAGGTTGCTATCGGCGTCGGGGGCAAATGCATCAAGTTATGGTGCGGATAGAACCTGGTCACATGCCATGGCGTCAGTTCACCCAGTTCATCCCGCATCCAATCAGCGATACCGTGTAGTTGCTCTTCGTCGTCATTCATCGTCGGGATTATGTTAGTTATCACTTCAACATGCATACCCCACTTTTGCTGCGCCCGTTTAGCCACCTCCAGAATACCACGCCATCTTGGTATTTTGGCCAGGTCTCGGTACAAAACATCAGAGAAGCCTTTGATATCAACCCTCCAGGCATCAAGATAAGGCCCGATGGTATCCAGAGCCTCAGGCGTTAGATAACCATTGGTCACATAACCCGTATAAAGGCCGTCCTCTTTGGCCAGTTTTGCCGAATCCAATGTATACTCAAACCAGATGCTCGGCTCGTTATACGTCCAGGTAATACCGCCACAATTACGCTGCTTTGCCAACCTCACAGCTCCCTCTGGTGGTATTAGGTGTGATTCATCTGTAATCTCGGCTGGCTCCTCGATACAAGAAATCTGCCAGTTCTGACAATGTTTGCAATGGAAGTTGCATCCCCAGGTGCCCAGAGACAAAGCCAGGCTTGCCGAAAAAAAATGGAACAGAGGTTTCTTCTCAATCGGGTCAACTGCTACCGAGGAGACTTGAGCATAATTAAGGACATGCAGGACGCCGCCATCATTGCGGCGAACCCGACAAACACCGAATTTACCCGGTCCAATAACACAACGCCACTGACAGACATTACAGCGTACCCTGGAGTCAGGGAGCTTTTCATAAAGCAAAGCCTCTCTCATCAGCCAGCACCCTAATCTCATTATAGCACACACCCAATCAATAGAAATTCCAAATTCTTTATGCTTTGGTCATTAGTATTTTGGCATCTGGATTTGCTGTAAGATATGCAGAGACAAGTGTCCAAACCTGAGCAAACCTATGGACAAGGTTCCAGACTTCGTTTACAATGAGCTGGAAAATAACCTCAAAGGGGTAGCCATGATTCTAGAACTCAACGAAGAGCAGAAGATACTTCAGAAAAACGCCCGTGACTTCATGGAACGCGAAATAATCCCCATTGCCGATGAATACGACCGCAAATATCATCCAATTCCCAAAGATGTAGCTCTAGGACTACTGAAGAAGCTACTCCCTCTCGGCTATGTGGGCTCAACTTTGCCTCCGGATTATGGCGGCCAGAACCTGGACCTTATCTCATATGCCGTCCTCGGCGAGGAGCTTGCCCGCGCCTATGTCAGCCTGGGCATGATTGTGCTGATGCAGGACGGCGGTGTGCTGCCTATATTAGTTGAACACGGCACCCCTGAACAAAAGGCAAAATACATACCGAAGATAATGTCTCTTGAAAAAATTACCTGCTTCTGCCTGACCGAACCTGATGTCGGCTCCGGAGCCCGAGATTTAAAGACATCGGCCGTACTTGACGGAGACCACTATATACTCAACGGCACCAAAACATGGATAACCAACGGCGGCATCGCTGACCTGGCAGTCGTCTTCGCCTCTACTGATAGAAGTAAAGGAGCTAGAGGCATTTCCTGCTTGCTTGTCGATAAGGAGGAGTCACCATTCACCGCTAGCGAACTGCCCAAAATGGGCTGCCGCTCTTGCCCCACATCAGAGTTGAGTTTCGAGGATTGCCGCGTGCCCAAGGGCAATATAATAGGCACACCAGGTAGCGCCTACCTGCTGGCACTGGGTGAGCTTTGCAAGCTTCGAGTCGCCGTGGGCATAGGAGCCATAGGCTTAGCCCAGGCTGCTCTTGACGCTGCCATCAATTACGCCCGTGAGCGGAAGCAATTCGGTCGCCCCATCGGTAGCTTTCAGCTCGTTCAGGAAATGATAGCTGACATGGCCATCCTGACCGATGCCGCCCGCCTCATCTGCCACCGAGCTTTATATCTTCTAGGCAAAGGGCAAATCCCATTTAAAGAAGCCTCCATGGCAAAAGCCTACAGCACCGAAATTGCCGTTGAGGTGACATCCAAAGCCATCCAGGTCCACGGCGCCTACGGTATCTCCGAGGAATATCCCATGGAGCGCTATTTCCGCGATGCCCGCACGCTTACTTTCCCCGATGGCGCTACACAAATCCAAAAACTAATCATCGGCCGCGAGATGCTTGGCATATCAGCCTTCGTCTAAGGCCCTGTATAAAACCATGCTGATTATCGGCATAACGGGCAACTTCGGCACCGGCAAGACCACCGTATCTAAGATGCTGGCTGAACTCGGTGCTGTAACTATCAGCGCAGACGAATTGGGTCATGAATTTCTACAACCCAATACCCAGACCTACACGAAGATACTGGCAGCCTTCGGTAAATCTATACTAAAGCCCGACGGTGAAATAGACCGCAGCAAGCTGGGCAGACTGGTCTTCGCCGACGCCGCAGCATTGAAAAAGCTCAACCAGATAATGCACCCTCGCATATACGAGATAGTCAGGCAAAAAATAACAGAGGAATCTCAAAAGTCAGGTGTTCAGGTAGTAGTTATCGAAGCTGCCCTGCTCATTGAGGCTGGGTGGATACCGTTGTTAGACCAGCTCTGGGTAACCACAGCACCGGATGCCACAATTGTGAGACGTCTGAAAAGCTCGAGAGGACTCAGCGAAGAGCAGATTCTGACCCGCCTGCGCACTCAGATGCCCCAGGAGAAAAAGGTGAAGCAGGCTGATGTGGTTATTGACACAGGCTGTCCCATTGACAAACTCAGAGCTAAAGTATCAGAGCTGTGGCAAAGCCTTCCCGTAGATACGGACTAGCTCCGCTATCACTCCCAGGTCAACAAGAATGCAAAGACAATCCCCAATGCGGCTCCGGCGGCAACCTCAAATTTGGTATGCCCTATAAGCTCTCGCAGACGTTGCCGAAACGCTGGATTCCCCTTAAAGAGTTCTTCCAATATGCGATTGAGCATTGTGGACTGGGTACTTACAGTCTGCCTCACACCAGCAGCGTCATACATCACCAGGAGGGCAAAAAAGGCGGCAATGGCGAAAACAGCCGAGCCCACACCGTAAACTATGGCTATCGTTGTAGCCAGTGCGCAGACCAGCGTAGCATGTGAACTGGGCATGCCGCCCATAGTAGTCAGGTAGGATAAATTCAAACGCTTATCTTGTATTGACACAATTATAACCTTCAGCAACTGTGCCACACACCAGGCAGCCGCAGGCACCCATAACGCCTTATTGCTCAAAACTGCTTCCAAAATGCTCTCCTTCCAAGCGATGTATCTGCCATTCAGGTTTGCTGAAAACTCTATATTATAACATAGAGGTTACCACTGTTCTTATGGATTGGTCTACTTTTATCACAGTGGGGTTTAATCTGAGCGAGATTCTCGGCTGCGCTTAGAACTTCAAAAAAGAAGGCTCTTAATAATGAGGAGCGAGATGAAACATGGCGAGGCTTCAGTCCCGCCTCAAGTTAGCACATTAAAGCAAATACAATGCACCCAGGCAGAGAAGCAGAGATACAAACACATAGCCACTGAGAATAGCGATAAGTTCCTTAGTCATCATTTGCCTCTTTTCGCTTGCCCCTTTCAAAAGGCAAGCAGTTAAACTACGAACAGTATAACTATGGGGTGTTACCGCAGTTTTGCCTCTATGTAAAACCTTTGTAAAATCAGAGGCAGGTTACCGAAGCCAGAAGTCCGCTGAAGCTAGCTTTTCTCAGTGTCAGCTTGTTGAAGAGATTCATAGACATCGATACTGCCTACATCAAACCATGTCTCACTGAAGGTATAAGCATAGACTTCGTCTGTTTCTACAAGGTGAGAAATGAAGTTGCCCAGATTGTCCCTCTTGCCCCGGGCAAAGCATTGAAACAGGAGAGGGAATATCCGGGTTGGGAAAATGTAGCAGGCAATAGCAATGAGACTCGACTTAGGCTGCGCTGGTTTCTCCACAAGCTCGGTTATCCTGTGCCCGTCTAGCTGAACAACACCGTATTGGCTGGCCTTATTTCTATCGCCGACATCATAAACTGCTGTCAGGGCATTCTCTCCATTATAAGCAGCAATGAAGCGGCGCAGGTCGAACTCAAAATAGTTGTCGCTGGCTATGACCAACAGGTCATCAGAGATGTTTTTGGCTCTAATCCAATAATCCAGAGAGCCTACGGCACCGAATGCCTGCTCTTCGGTGAAGATCGGCTCGACACACAGGGTCACTTTCCTACCTATAGTACCTTGCCAGCGGCGAAAATCTGCCTCGAATTTCTTGTTAATATTAACCAGGATATCTACATCCTGAGGAATCTTGCCTACAATGTGGCTTATTAACGCTTTGCCTTTGTACTCGAGAAGCGCTTTCGCTTTGGTGAGAGTCAACGGATAGAGCCTTGTCCCGAAGCCGCTAGCCAGTATTAAAGCTTTCATTCAACCAAGCTTAAACTATTAGGAGGCTTAACCTAACATGACCTAACATGACCTCACTTGACGCCTGACGCCTCGCCGTACAGTCGTTCCTTCCAGCGAACACCCAGGCCAACTACTTCCCGCCAACCACCATAAAGGCCAACTGCGCAAAGGAATGAAAACCCGAGCGGATGTAAGAAAGTCGAAAGAAGTGATTGTCTAAAGTGATGGTCCACCACCCAGCGCATAAATATGACCATGGCTACCTGGAAAACAACGATGAATCGCCAATCTGTGGGAGCCGCCACCGAAAAATAGGCATTCCAGAGCCAGTAGAAAGGGGCCAAATAGAACACAAAGCCGGCAGCTAACAGTCCGACCAATGCTACCGGAGATAACGCCGCCACTGAATACATCCACTTTACAAACCCCGCCCAAATTGACCCCACATCTCGGTACATACGACAATAGAACACTGTAGATAAATCAATAGCGATATGCCGCCCGCCATGCCGAACTGTCTCATATCCCAGCCACACGTCCTCCAGTATCCTGTCCTGAACCGCCATGTGTCCACCAATACGCCAGTAATCCTCTCTGGGAAAGAGGAGAAATTGGCCGATAGCCAGCGATGGCTTCGACCCTTTGGAACGATGCAGCCACCAAAATGGCAGCCAGCTCATGAGAACAAAGTACATCAATGGCATGGCTATTTTCTCAGGAAGAGACTCAGCCATCTGGCGAGGAAAGCCAGACAGCAGGGAAGATTTGAGTTCAAGAGCCAGAGACAGTGTGCTGCGCAGCATATGCGGGGCATGTGTGGTGTCAGCATCAATAAATAGAAGCCAGGAACCTCTGGCTTTTTCGGCAAGCTGGTAGCAGGCAAAAGGCTTACCTGCCCAGCCATCAGGAAGCGGCGCACCCTTTATCAGCCTGATACGGTCATCCCTGGCCGCCATTGCTTCAACAAGTTCAGCTGTGCGGTCCTCGGAATTATCGTCTAGAACCACTATCTCAAACTTTGGGTAATCCTGTATACGCAATGACCTCAAGCAAGCTTCTATATTTTCCTCTTCGTTGCGGGCGGGAATAAGCACCGAAACTAGAGGCGCCGGTTCGGGTATCTTACTATTAATATCCGGCCTCCTCAGCGACCGCAAATTAAGGATAAGATTAATCGCTATGATAACCAGCAAGACAGCAATCACCATTTGATACAACATTATCTCAATCCTTCTATTGGTGACCTAGTTTGCCGCTTTCCTTTCTCGTAACCAAGTAATGAGCTTTCCCCTGAATTTTGGTATAGTTCTCAAATCGTCAAAATGCTTTATCACCAGTATTGCTATCACACATAGCATAAACACCGGTTCTAATGATACCCCTCTTGTAACCACCAAGTAAATCAATGTGCCTGCTGTGCCGAACATCACCCGCCAGCCATCAACATCAATTAAGAGAAAACCCAACAACATGAATACAACAAGTGAAAAGAAAATGTCAAGTTGCGGTAGACCTAACAGGACACCTCCCATCACTGCCAGAGCCTTGCCTCCGTCGAACCGCAGTATCGGAGTGAAAGCGTGACCCAATATGGCACTCAGCCCTATTGCCAGTACCATAAATTGAGGTAACTCAAAATAAGAATGTGCTAAAAATACGAAGGGAATGCCCTTGCCTATATCAAGAAACATAGCCAGAACGAACGCCTTTCGGCCTCCGGCACGGAAAACATTAACCGCTCCAGGATTACCGTCTCCGTAGTTTCTTATTTCCTTACCTAACAGCCACTTCCCCACCCACAATGAAAAAGGACAGGCACCAAGGCAAAAAGCCAGCACCGCAAGTGATACAAAATAAATTATCTCCACTCTACAGATGCCCCCTAGCCAAATACACAGATTTTACCTCGTATTACAAAGTACAGCATAACCCATAGACCCCTTCCTGTCAATAGGTCTCTCCACTATGCTGTTTTTTTCAGCAACTGCCCTACAATCTGCGCGGCATCCCGAACAAATTTGGCACAAAGGGTATCACGGAGCTTATTATCCACAAAAGTTTTCAAGCCATCTGGAGTGCTTAAATCACAGCCGAGCAATTCCCGGCATACAATCGAGCCATTAATAGACTTAAACCCGTCCACAAACTCCTTGACGAGCCTGTTGGTCTCCTCGTGTGACTGCGTATCCTGAACCATTGTCCGACCATATTTAAGGCCTATAACCATAAAAGCTCCGGTCACGGCTCCGCACGTCTCCCCCATACGGCCCATTCCGCCTCCAAAAGCGGCACTGACTTTCAATGCAGCTTCGCGGTCCAGGCCAAATTGTTCGGCGTATGCCGAAAGCACCGCCTGCGAGCACATAAATCCCTCGTCAAAGCAGGAAACAGCTTTTTCTACATCACTCATATCTCAAATCCTTCTGGCCGTCTTACTTGAGTCCTATCGGCCCTTATCCTTGGTTTTGGGGGTATCATAGCTTCGCAGGGCACTTTCGTTTGGCATAACCCACACCCCAAGTAGCTACCGATATAACCTTCTTCCCTTCCCAACTCCTTGAGTATCTCCTTCTGCCTGGCGAATAGGAACTCCCGGCACTTGTTCTTATCATGCCCCTGCTCACTGATAGCACCTGCCGGACACCGCTCGGCACAACGTATGCACGACCCGTCACTGTAAAAGAGGCAGTTAGCTGAATGGTCTTTATATACTCTGGTTGTGGCTGGGATTTCGGCGTCGGTCACCACGCTGCCGCAGCGCATAGCCATTCCCTTAGGCGTAATGAAGCCATCGTTAAGGCTGAAGGTCCCCAAACCAGCAGCATAGGCGATATGCCTCTGTGACCAGTTAGCCACAAAGCCGCTGGGCAAATTCTTCAACTTATAGAAATCAGCCAGCTCCGGAGCTACGGCCTGATGACCTACACCTTCCAGTAGAGATACCACGTAACGCGATAGCTCATTTATGAAGTCCTGACCATGCCAGCGCGTGTGGTTCCACCTCAGTGAAGGGACCGCAGTTTCTTTGCGCAAGCTCAGCCGCGTCTGGTAAGTAACAGGCAGGACAAAAGAGACTACGCTCACCCCGAATGGGCGCTCCTGGCTGCTTCCTTTAGACTCAAGGTGTTTTTCCAGAGCCTCACGAGGAGTAAGGTGGAAATCTCCTATTATCGCCTTATAATTTTGAAAGATGGCGTCATCGCCATCGGCAAAACCAATCAGTGGCTCATCGAAAATGCAGCCGCCGCCGAAGGACTCAAAGCGGTTGCCCGGACTTGCAGACACATACTCTTTAATCGCTTTCTCCAAAAACGCAGCCGGGCCTGCCTCAACCAGCCCTCGATTTACGCTACTCACCGCCAAATAGCCTCTGCGGGTTTTTCACCATGAGGGTATTAATCCTGTCCTCGCTGACTCCTGCCTCCTTGAGAGCCGGGATAATGTTATTGAACACATGGACATAAGACCAGTTAGCCAGAAGCGGTTTGGCAGCATCCGAAAACTCATAGGGGCGGCCCAGCCAGTACGCCCAGCAATCCTGAGAAAGCATAATTCTGTCGGCATAGCCAATGCCAATCAGAGCAATCAGGCAAGCCTTCCTCAGTTCGTCAGGGAAAAGGATGTCAATGCCCAGCCGGTCGAAAGCTATACTCACTCCCTTTCCCAGAACGGAAAGATGATATTTCAGGTCGGCATTACCGCACATGTGCCCGACAACCACACGCTTGGGGTCTGCCCCCTCAGAAATGAGCAGGTCAGCCTGCTCCGGTCCCATGGTTCCTGCCTCTGTATGGGTGATTATAGGCACGCCGGTCTCCTTCTGTGCCCTGGCTGCCGCCTTAAGTACCTTCTCCTCATAAGAACTTATTCTGGCATGTCCCGTAGCTACCTTGATTACACCTGCCTTCACTCCGGTACTGCCTATGCCCTGCGTAATCTCCCTAACAAGTGTCTCGCACAATTCATTAGTGATATCATACGTCTGGCTGCGAAATTTGAAGTAGCCGGCCTTACCGAATTTCTCCGTGTAAAAGCCTGTAGCGCAGATGATATTTATACCCAGCCTCTCGGAGACGATCTTCTGCAGCTCTACATCCCTGCCCATATCGCTGGCAGTAGCATCAACCAGCGTCTTCAAGCCGTAGCCCTTTGTTGCTTCCTTCAAAGCTTCCACACAAGCCGTGGCGGCTGCTTCACGGTCATAGGGCGGAGCCAGCGCATCGCAGTCCCACCCCAGATAAGCAAAAACCAGATGCTCGTGCACCAGGGTCATGCCAAGCTCATCCGCAGAAATCTCACCAAGCACAGTATTAACTTTAGCCATGAAATTCCCTCTTTTCTTCTTGTGTTCGGCTTAAAGTGGCCGCCAGACTTCAGACTCGCCCAACCCAATCATCTGGCGACCTTAAAAGCTCACCGCTTTGCCAGCGATTATAACATAGAATATCGCAGTTTGCCTGAGGCAGTTACAAGGCTCAGCCTGCTTATTTTGCCAACACAAACACGATGGCTAAACCTTTCCTGACTCCTCACCGTTATAAAAAGATAGAAATATTAATAGCTGTGCAGTATAATCTTAATTAAAGGAGGGCATGAAAAATGAAAATTTTCAGAGGTAGTTTAGCTATAGCTTTGGCCGTGCTGTTTGCGGTGACCATGTTGGGCAGCGGTTGCGCTGCTCCCCAGGCACCACCACCACCACCACCACCTACGCCCAAACCTAACCTGACGCCGGTAATTTCAAGCATAACTGCCAATCCGGCAGAAATCATCTATGGAGAAGGCTCGATAATTACCTGCATTGCCACTGACCCTGATTATGACCCAATGAAATATAGCTGGTCAGCCAGTGAGGGCACCATCACCGGGACGGGCAGAGAAGTAACCTGGGTAGCGCCAGATAAGGCTGGGGATTTTAAAATAGCAGTCACCCTGAGCGACAGCAGAGGCGGTCAAACAACAGGCAACGTGATGGTTACTGTTTTAGCACCCACAAAGACGGTAACCATCAACCCGGTTGCTTCAGAAACGGGCACAGTAGATCGGACAAATGCCACAGACTATTCCAGAACCTGGGCTGGAGATGATGCTCAGAATATGGGCTATCGTGCTTTCTGGAGCTTCGATATTTCAAGCCTGGCAGGTAAAACTATACAGACCGCCAACTTGAAATTCACGACGGGCAAAATATATGGCGACCCTTTCTGGTACCACCCCGGCGTAGGGCTTGGTGCGTTATGGCTGTGGAAGACCACCCATGGTGCCAGTCTACCAGAATTCAGCTATGTCGGTTCCATGATAACAAACACTGGCCCTATTTTTGAACAGCCGGCCGTCGTAGATGTGACCACAGAAATAAGGCTGCTAACTTCACACAAAGTTCGCCGCTTTCAAGTGGAAACCCTGTTCGATAGGGTAAGCAATGGCAACAATCTCACTGAAGGGGTTGAATGGTCATCGGTCATTCTTGAGGTTACTTATTCAGTCAAGTGACACAGGTGCTTTTTTACCAAAGAAATATTAGCTAGCTTACTGGCCACCAAAAAACAAGCATCTGCCCGATAGTAAATGCAGGCATCTGCTAACGTAGAGCTGACCGATTCAGCCACCACTGGACAAACGAGCATGTCTGTTCAGTTAGACGTGTGGTTATTCGCCCAAGCCAAAGCCCTCAGAGTAAATTGCATCACCCCCTAAGGCAAAAGATAAGCCACTGTTTGACACGTCTGCAAAGCAAATGCACAATAAAACTATGTCTCCGGTAGCGTCATAAGGCTCCACTTGCTTGATTACTACTAAGGCAAATAATGGAAGTAAAACTGGAATGTCAGTATTAGCAACATGGGTTGGAAGGACGAGGCAAATTTACAGAAGGGACGGGCTCATATCTACCCTCAGAATGGCACTTACATTTCCGATTAGACTCTTTTTTAGATACCAAACCTACTATCTGGTCCAGTTTGTGCCACAGGATTTCTCGGATGCCCAAAAGACAGATTTCATACCCGATGTCGACAACCTGAGCTTCAAGATACTATCCACAAATCAAGATGCTGACGAACTAGAATCTGATGGCTTCAAATTTCGCTCACATATCTGGAACGGCAGAGAACGATTAGACAAAGGAGCAATAGCCACATGCACTTTTGTTGGCAGGGAAATCGCCCACATGGTGTGGATAGCACTAAACGCAGAAGCTATGAAAAGTCTGTACCAACCTCCCTTCCAAGTTTATTTCACCAAGAATGAGGCAGCTATAGCAGACGGTTGGACTACTCCAAAATACAGAAAGATGGGGCTAGCTCCATATGGTTTTCCTAAGAGATTGGAGTTCTTTAAGGCCATAGGCGTCTCAAGAGTCCGTGCTGTGATACTAACTAATAATACT
>Ga0209164_1003950_pt1 | contig 13676 bp, 11 predicted proteins | sample MTBNYHSulfiMetaG_FD_187458 | JGI IMG/M metagenome (GOLD analysis project Ga0209164, IMG submission 187458) | Enrichment culture microbial communities from rom New York Harbor, USA that are MTBE-degrading - MTBE-NYH (New York Harbor Sulfidogenic)... | ecosystem: Environmental > Aquatic > Marine >...
GCGCCGAAGGCCCCAAGGACATCAAGGAGAGCGTGACCCAGGCCTCGGCCGCCGCAGCACGGGCCATCCGCCTCATGCACAAAGGCGAGATCACCACCGAACCGATCACCTCCATGGTGGTGGCCGAGGCGTGCAAGTCGTGCGGCAGATGCGCAGAGGTCTGCCCCTACAACGCCATCAGCGTGGATGTCAAGCGGAAGGCCCCGGCCGTGGTCAATACGGCCGCCTGCGCCGGGTGCGGGACCTGCGCGGCCGAATGCCCGTTCGACGCCATTGTCATGAACCACTTCACCGACAACCAGATCCTCCATCAGGTCCATGCCCTCCTGGAAGAAGATTCAAAGGAAAAGGTCCTGGCCTTTGCCTGCAACTGGTGCTCCTATGCCGGGGCCGATTTTGCCGGGGTCTCCAGGCTCCAGTACCCCCCGAACGTGCGTCTCATCCGGACCATGTGCTCGGGAAGGGTCGATGAAAAGTTCGTCTGGGAGGGGTTTAAGATGGGGGCCCCCGTGATCCTGGTAAGCGGGTGCCATATCGGCGACTGCCACTATATCGACGCCAACCACTGGACCGAAAAGCGGGTGGCGAAGATACACAAAAGAATGGCCAAATTGGGGATCCGGCCCGAGCGGCTCCAACTGGAATGGATCAGCGCGGCCGAAGGGGTCCGCTTTGCCGAGGTTATGAAACGGATGGAGGCCCTTCGGGAAGAGGTATCCCTTGAGGAGATCGCCGAAACAGTGCAGATATTGAATAATGAGAAATGAAAACTGAATATTTTGTAGTTGTTCACAGGGAGGAGTTCCAGCCCCGCACGCATAGCGGATCACCTTCTGCATCAGGAGATACCCAATTTTAACTATTCAATATTCAATGCTCGCTATTCAATCCCCCAATGTCCCCTGACGATCGCAAATCCCTGCTGAAAACCATCTTCAGCGGTCGCATGTTCGTGGCCCTGGTCATGGGCTTTTCCTGCGGGATGCCCCTCCTGTTGACCATCACCGTGCTCCAGGCATGGATGACCGAGGAAGGGGTGGACCTGACCGTCATCGGCTTGATGGCCCTGGTGGGGCTCCCCTATACGGTCAAATTCCTCTGGGCCCCCTTTCTGGACCGCTACACCCTCCCTTTCCTGGGCCGAAGACGGGGCTGGCTCCTCACGGCCCAGGTGGCCCTGACCCTGGCTATCGCCGGGATGGGCCTGACAAACCCGGGGGCCAATCCCTGGATGGTTGCCGTGGCGGCGTTTCTGGTAACCTTTTTCAGCGCCTCCCAGGATATCGTGGTGGACGCCTACCGACGGGAGGACCTCTCGGACGAGGAACTGGGACTGGGCTCGTCTCTCTATGTGAACGGCTACCGGCTGGGCATGCTCCTGGCCTCCGGGGGCGGTCTCATCCTGGCGGACCACATCCCCTTTACCGCGGTCTACCTCATCATGGCCGGCTGTATGCTGCCGGGGGTCCTGACCACCCTCATGGCCCCGGAGCCCCCGCTGCCGCCGGGCGCTCCCCGGCGGCTTCGGGAGGCGGTCATCGATCCCCTGACCGAATATTTCAGCCGCGAGGGGGCCCTCTGGATACTGGGATTCATCCTCCTCTACAAGATCGGCGACACCATGGCCAGCGCCATGACGACCCCCTTTTATCTCGACATCGGATTCACCAAGACCGAGATCGGGGCCGTGGTCAAGCTCTTCGGTTTCTGGGCCACGGTGGTGGGGAGCCTCATCGGCGGGGTGATCATGCTCAGGCTCGGGATCAACCGGTCCCTCTGGATCTTCGGTGTGCTTCAGGCCGTATCCACGGCCGGGTTTGCCCTTCTGGCACGCGTCGGGCACAGTGTCCCGATGCTTTCCGGGGTCATTGCCTTTGAAAACCTGAGCGGCGGCATGGGGACCGCGGCCTACGTGGCCTTCATGGCCAGCATCACCAACAAACGCTTCACCGCCACCCAGTACGCCCTCCTGAGCAGTCTCATGGGCGTTCCGAGGGTGATTGCGTCGGCCCCCACCGGCTTTCTGGCCAAGTACTTCGGCTGGGAAGGCTTCTTCATCGCCTGCACCCTCATCGCCGCCCCCGGCATGCTCCTCCTCCTCAAGTTCGCCCCCTGGCGATTCTCCCCGCCCGATCCCAGGGCCATTTCCTCATGCCAAGAATAGCCGTCAATCGCATCTCCCTCTAAAGGCATCTCTTTCTGTTTCATTCGAATGAGGCGCTTAACCCTGCCTTTGACGGCTTCTTCATTTGTTCTTGCGCCGATGGCCTCCACGGCCTCCTCCAACAGGCGTTCGTCCGATGCCAGGCGTGTCCTTTTCACATTTTTTCACCTTCCATATTATACCGGTTCACTGGCGTCATTTTTTGTCAGCATTCTTGCCCTGTGCCCGGATGCCCCCGTTTTACCCGCCATCATGGCGGCGGTAGAGGCCCTTCGATCGTCCGGATCCCCTGAGGCAACCCCGGCGGCGATCCCCAGATCCGAATGGGACCGGATGACGAAACGCTATCTCAACTCGCTGGTGGACGGGCAGACCTTTTATTTTGACGGCCGCTACTTCGGCCCGGAGTTCGGCCTGGATTACGTAAGCGTGGAGGGTCGCGTCCGGGGTCTGCGGATCGGAATGGCTGTCATGGGCGTCCTGTGCCTGGCCGGGGGATTTCTGCTCGTGAGGCGCCTTTGTGTCAAGAAGGCGGGCATCATGGTCAATCCCCGCAGGGTCGCCGTCCTGTATGACGCCATTGCCCTGGCATTCGCCATCCCCTCGGCCTATATGGGTGTGAACTCCCTGCTCGAAAAGCTCCTCTTCATACCCTGGTATGTCCAGGATGATTTCCTTGTGTTCATGGGAACCTTCTTATTCATAGGCGGGATCCCCATCCTGACACTTTAGACCAGCCGGTTCACCTCGCAGGACATCGATATCACCCCTCAGGGGGTCGCGGTGGACGGCATGGCCGGGAAGGAATTCCTCCCGTGGGAATCGTTGGCGGGGATTGAATTTTCGGACGAATATGTTGCGGTGGGGAGGGTCGGGATCATGATGCCGAAGAAGATCCAGAAGCGACTCAAACTCAAGGATACCTCCGGCCGGTCCCTGATGGTCAACGAACCGCAGCTGTCATCGGTGAAACGGAAAATCGTCCACAAATTCAATGAGCATGCCCCGGAGGCCCTGCATAAGGAAGTTCGCGAGCGTCTGAGCGAGTGGTGAGATCCCCCCGCCGGGAACCACCGGACACCCAATGACGCGGATGGCTTCCCTGACTGGTGCTTGTAAAGCTCTCGCCCGAGCGTCTCCACTTTTCGCTAAAGTTTTTCACCGTTTTGTCGATATTACCATAGCATGGGCTCGATCCGAGCCCGGTCACATTTCTGAAATTCTATTTTTTAAGGAGGAGTTGTATGAGACATCTGGCAATGGTTATGGTGGTATGTTTTGGTGTTGTTTTCAGCAATCCCGCATGGGCTGGAGAGGATAAGGCGACGGCAGAGGATGTCTACGACCTGGTCCTCAAGGCGCACGGCGTTCTCAGCAGTCTGGGGGAAAAAGGGCTGGAGGCCTTTAATGATCCCAAGGGGGAATTTGTATACAAGGACACCTACGTATTTGTTCAGCAGTGTCCTAAATATGTGGTGGCCCACCCCTTTGCCTTGGACAAGCTGAAGGGCAAGGATTTAACAGGGGTTTATCCGCATCAGAACACCCTTTGTGAAGGCGCAAAAAATCCGAAAGGGACCTGGGTGGAGTACCAGTGGCCCAAACCAGGGGAAACAAAGCCTTCCCGCAAGATCGGATTTATCATTCCCGTTGAGGGCACGCCTTACGCAGTGGTGGCCTCCATTTACAGCGACGACCTCTCGGTGGATGAACTCAACGCCAAAAACAAATAATACCGGATCAGGCACCTCCTTCCCGAAAGGGGAGTTGGACGGCGCCGCCATTTAGGCAGTAAGAGGCGGCAAGCACGCCTGACATCAAGGGCCTCGGCCCCGGCACAGCAATGAGCCGGGGCTTTTTTAACCCCTCTTTCGCAACTCGGATGCGGCCGGAGCGAAATTTGGAGATATTTGGGTCCTGGCCTGTTGAAATCAGGTTTGTGTGATGGGCGACATGTACAGCTTTGATCCTGCGCTTCTGGGGCGGCTTTCAGGCAGCCGCCGCCTGATAGATGACAGGCCGATACCTTGGGGATGGAATAGATTTGCTCTCGGCGCGGCTCCTGGATCAAGGGCTCCTATCTGTCAAAGAGCTGCGTCTCTGGATGGCACTATCACGCGGGGGTGGTGTGAGGGATGGGGGGTTAAGACCCCCACCCGATTGCCTGATAGGCAAATTTGAACTTCGCTATCCGTTCAACAATTGCCGTTGCAGCAAGGACTGCATGTCACGACGGCCATCAGCAATCAGAAGAATGTGCACGATGTTCTGCATAACTCGGTAAATGATGCGATAAGGTTTAGAAAAGGTCTCTCAATATTCACGAATCCCTGTCGCCAGTAATATTGCAGCCAGTTGTACACCGTTCTGATGCCCGCCGATTCACCAATCGTGTACTTGTCCAGAACAACCTTTTCTTCAGGGTATTTGAAGGTATTCAGAAAGCCATAGTACTTGTTTGGCGACCAGAATCCATTGAACAGGTTTACTTCGTATCTTGCCGCCTCTTCCCTTTGGTCAAACGCCGACAGGGAATAAACATCAAGAAGGACCGAACCGCCTGGTTGGCAAAGTTGGGAAACAATCTGGTAAGGCTATCTCATCGAGATGATTTTTGGAAGACAATGCTGGGAAGATTAATGGTTGAGCTTTCACTTATGCCTTCCGTTGACAAAAAAGGGGGGATTGCGGGGTCAGATCTTGAATTGAAGATTAATATCTATCCCTACATTTAAAGCTGAGGTGAAAAGAGGGACCCTTGCCGTGTGTCAGGGGTTTCGGGCCTCTCAGAAGGCGTCCGAGGCTGAAGGGGACGTCTCTCAATAATCCAATAAAATCCTTTCAGGCACTCATCTCCGTCGATTTACGCGGTCTTCTCAGAGTGTTCTGGGCAAAGGTACAGGATTCCTTCACTACTTTTCTGTTTGCTTCGCAAGATAGGCATCAATGCGCTTTTTTACGTTTTTTTTGAGATTACCATACCAAAAAGCGTAATCGAATCGATGGTAGACTTCCGATGGCCAACGCCCCATATTCACCAGGTCAATTTTATCGGATTGTGGTGTTTGCATGTCTGTTGCAATCAAGGCCCCTGTCTCGGTATCGATGTAGGCACCTGCAAAATGTGGGATTCTCTCCAACACCTCGCCCGTACTGTCATTGAAAAACACGGCCTCGATGTTCATTTCCCGGGGCGCAGGTGTGCCGTCTGTTTCCCAGTTCAGGGGATTAATGGCAACGGCGTCATCGAGCAATACAGGAGATCCTTTTGCATTCTTTCCCTGTGTGTTGAACGTGATGACAACACCCGTGTCCGTTTCGCCATGGGCCAGTTTCATCCAAGGATGGCTATCCAAGTCGCCTTTCTTAACGGTATATCCAATCGCGTACGCCGCCACCATGCGTTTCTGCAATTCGGGGTCCTGGAGACGGTTCCGCAGAAGATGAATCACCACCATGCTGCCTTGACTGTGACCGGCGAAAATGAACGGCCTGTCGGGATTAAGGTGTTCTGTGTAATAGTCAAATGCACGCTCCACATCGTGATATCCGGGCAGAAAAAGCGGGTCGGCAAAGGCGTCTTGCCCGCCGTTGTTGGGTTCCATGCTCTGCGTAGCGGCGGACTGCTGACGGTAGAACGGGGCAAACAGATTGGCGTATGGAGAATAGATCCCCGCCTGAGCAATCAACAAACCCTCTGCATTTTTCCGCAACTGTGGGTCGGAAACGTCCATGTTCGGCGGGGTTTTTGCGACGTAGATGGTGGGGTAGACATAAAACACGTCAACAGGCTTACTGATGCTGATTGATTTGGCAACCCAGGAATGGTCATCCACATAGTTGGGTTTCGTGGGAATGGTCGTGCAACCTGTCAGAATAAATAGTGCTCCGATGAAGCAGTTGACAAGGTTTCCGTGTCTCATCGTTCGATCCTTCCTCTGTGTATATTAGACGAAAACAATATTTTTCTTATCCTATGATATCAACCGGTTGGCGCATGAAAAGAGTGGCTGGGCAGGGAAAAGCAGGACAATGGCCAGCCCTTTCCGGGACCATATCGTTCCCGGCGGGGCTGAGCGGCTCTTTTCCTCTCCGCCCCATTCGCTGAAGACCGGGATTAAGGGCCGTTATGATGCTGTGGCTGAGAAAAGGCTATAGATCCCGGGCGGACGAAAAGAGGGTGCCCTGCCGGTTGTCGGTGGTTTCAGGCTCGTGGGAAGTCGTTTGGGCCGGTTCGATCTCCCCCTTGAGGAAGTACCTGCCGAACATCCGGTTGAAATCGGTCCATGCCCCCTGGTGCCGGTCCCTTTCCATGAAGCGGCCGAGACCGTTGATCTTTGCGTCGAGATCGTCGATGAGATGGAGGGCAAAGGCCTCCAAGAACTTGGGCATCTTGGGGGAGCCGAAATCGTACTGGCCGTGATGGCTCAGGATCAGGTGCCTCAGCCGGACGGCCAGTTCCTGAGGAAACTCACGGAAGGCCTTCAGCTTCTCATCGACCATGGCCGCGCCCAGGACCACATGCCCCACCAGCCTCCCCTCATCCGTATAGTCGATTGAAAGATCGTATGTGAGTTCCCTGATCTTGCCGATATCGTGGAGAAAGGCCGATGCGATGAGGAGGTCCCGGTTGAGCGCCGGATAATGATCGGCCGTATGCACGGCCATGCGACAGACAGACAGGGTATGCTCCAAGAGGCCCCCTATGTACCCGTGATGAAACGTCTTTGCGGCCGGGGCCTTTTTGAACCGGGCCATAAACTCCCGATCCGCCAGGTAACTGTCGACCAGTCCCTTGAGATGCACATCCCGTATCCCCCGCAGGACCTCCCGGAGGGAACGGATCATCTCCGAGGGATCTTCAGGACTTACCTCCAGAAAGATCTCCGGGTCCGGCGGTTCCTTGAATTGCTCAAGGCCGGAGACGGTGATCTGGAGCTGATCGCGGTAGGCACCGGCCTTCCCCTCGATTTGGACGACATCCCCCTCATGAAAAAGCCCCGAAACCGACTCAGCGTTTTCCCAGACCTTGGCAGGCATCTCGCCGGTCCTGTCCGCCAGGGTCAGGCTCAGGAAGGCATTGCCATTGCGGGTCTTTGCCACCCGTTTTTCCTTGACCAGATAGCAGCCTGACACCCGGTCTTCCGCCTGAATGGCATCGATCCAGGGATGGGGGGAGGGATTGTCAGTCTGTTTTTTTGTCATTGCCACAACCGAAAATTCTCACACAAAGCCATTAAGACACAAAGATTTTTTTGTTTAGAGGCTATTAACGAATAACGAACTAACGCCCGTCAGGGCTTGGTCTGTTCTAATCCTGAATCTTTCTTACAGGATCAGAACGACAAAATTTCTTCGCGTCCTTTGCGCCTTGGCGGTTCAACAGAACTTGTCCGCAAATTGTGCAGAAGTTGCAGCCAAGGGCCTAATCATCAAAATTCCCGGCAGCGCCTTTATCCGAGTTGATCGTCCTGGCCCTTTCACGTATTCGGGCCTCTGTCCACTGGGCCGGGTCCTCGATCCGCTTTCCTTTCGGTCCCAGGTCATGGGATCCGGCCTCCAGGATGGCCTCCACGCCCAGGGGAGCGCTTTCACCGGCATTGAAAACCTTGGTCAGCAGGTCATAGACAAAATCCTCCACCCCTTTGGCCATCCTTTCGCGGATCTCCCGGGGAAGGCCCAGCAGCCTGTTCTCAAAGGGGAGATTGAGCTTCTTGTAGTCGCCCGCCTTGAGCCCTTTTGACGCGGCATAGGCCACCATCTGATTCCACATCCCATCGGTCACACCGTTTGTGGAGACCTTCTTGAATTCGCCGTTCTCATCCAGGATGGCGTTACCATAGTCATTGACCTCCACGCCCCACGAAATCATCTGGAGGGCCGTTGCCACATTGGCCTTGGTGGTCCGTGTCTGTTGGGCAATATCCCTGAGACGTTCGGAGCTGTTGCCGGAGGTCCCGTGCTGGGCGCCTGAGATGTTGTATTTGGCCAGGGCGTTGTGGATCTCCACGGTCAGCGGGACCTGGATCCCCGCATCGCTCGCCTCGATCCCGTGAGTGGTCCCGTTGTTGAGGGCGATCCAGTCCGGGAAGATGTCGTGGGCATTGAGGCCCTGGATCAGAAAGAGTGCCTCCTGGGGCGTCGAAAGGCCTGCTTTTCCCTTTATCTCCCCCACCTCGGTCTCATATCCGGCCCACCCGGGGAGATAGGGGCTGAGGGTCAGGTTGGCGAGGAGGTTTTCGTCATCAGGCAGGTGGGATGCATCAATGGCCACCGAGGTAATGCCCGCATCAAACATGGACGGGAGTTCGGTTTTGGCCGCTTCCACGTCCCCTGACCCCTTGATCCCGTAATGATCCGCATGAATGGCCACCGGGACGGTAATGCCCAGCTCATTCATGATGGCGTCCGCGTGCATGGCCATGTTCCAGTAATTGACCGCACAGTAGGCGCCGGCGCCCCCTTCCGACTTGGCGATCTCGATAATAATGGCGGCATTGGCCCGCTGGGCCGCCTGGAGGGCCCCGCGAATCACAAATTGGTTTCGACCGTTGGCCGCGATGGTCATGGCCTTTCCCTTTTTGATAAGGGCCCGGTCAATGACCTTCCCGCTGACGATCAGGGCCCTGGAATGGGGAAACAGGCGCACGATATTGGGCGGACGACCGATCTCGAGCGCCTTTTCAAATTCCTTTGATCCGTTTCCTGCATGAACAGCCATGTCTGATCTCCTTTCCTCCGAAAGCGGCATAGCCGCAACCTGAAATGCCTCACACAGATCCGCAAAGGATCTGGGTTCCCGTTGACAAGGCTTCCCGTTTCAGCCGGATTCGGGATCCCCTATCCCTCACGCCTTGCGCCTTACGCCTCCGATCTCACGTCTCTTCCCGTCCGGGGCCTTCCGTTTCTTTCTGGATTTTTTTCTGGAGGGCCGGATCCCCACCGGCCAGTTCCTTGGCCTTCTTGAAATGAAACTGGGCCTTCTGGGGCTGTCCCATCCTCTTGAAATAGAGGCCGAAATTGTAGTGGGCGAGCGCCAGTTGCTTTTCCCTTCCGTACAGAAGGCCCAGGTGATAAAACACGTCACCTCTCACCGGAGGGAGATAGGAGAGCTTTTCAAAAAGCCGGAGGGCCTCCCGGTTCCGGCCTGCGCCTTCATAGGTGATACCCAAGAGGAAAAGGGCGGCCTTATCCCCATGGTCCAGCCTGAGGACCTTCTCCAGCAAGGCCTCGGCCTCTTTATCCTGGCCGTTCATCTGAAAAGCCTCGGCCAGGGTTCTCATGATGGGGGTGAAATCGGGCTTCGCCTCGAGCGATTGTCTCAGCTCGTCGATGGCCCGATCATATCTGGACTGTTCCATATACACCATCCCGAGGCCGAAATGAGGGAGCGGTGCGGCGGTATCCTTTTGCAGCTCTTTTTTAAATACCCTTTCCGCATCGCGGGGATCGAGGCACTTGGCCGTGACAACGGTCTTGAATGCAGGGAAGCGGGACTCGAGCTGGGCGGCTTCCCGGCTCAGGGGCCTCGGGGTGTACTCGCTCAGCATGGCCTCTAAGTTGGACATCCTTTCAGGTCCGGTAGGATGGGTCAGGAGGTAGGCCGGGATCTTGCCGGTGCCTAAATAACTCCCCTTCTGGATCTTATTCAGGGCCTCGATCATTCCCCCCGGATCAAAGCCGGTCGGCACCATATACTTATAACTCAGTTGGTCGGCCTGCCGCTCGTCTTCCCTGCTGTAATTCAGCTGCGCCTGCATTCCCGCGGCGATGGATCCGGTCATCACGGCCCCGGCAACGTCGCCTCCGAGGAACATCCCCGCCAGGATTCCGGCCAGGGTCGCCAGACCGATGGCCTTGCTCTGTTCGATCCGCTGGGCCAGATGCCTCGCGGAGATATGGCCGATTTCGTGACTGATGACCGCGGCCAGCTCATTGAGGTTGTCCATGGCCTCGATCAGCCCGGAAAATACGAAAATATGACCTCCCGGCGCGGCAAAGGCATTCAAGGTGTTATCCTTGATCACATAGAAGTTGAAAGGGAAACTTTTGGTTTCCAGGGGGGTGATCAGGTAGTGCCCAAGCTCGTTGATATATTCATTGACAAACGGGTCCTCCACAAGCTGGAGCTGGGCAAGCACCTGGGCCATGAACTCCTCTCCCATCTTGGTTTCATCTTCGATGGAAAGGGCCGACGCCCCAGGCACAAAAGGGGACGGTGCATAGGACAACAGGGCCAAGGCGCATGCGAAGACAATTCCGTAACGAAGGGAGCGGCACATCCTGTTCATGGGGCAACATCCTTCGAAGGCGCATCATCCGCCTTCACCTGCGGGGCCTCGATCCAGAGCCCCTCCAGGTCGTAAAACTCCCTGATCGGCTGGTAAAAGATATGGATGATCACATCTCCGTAGTCCATGAGAACCCACTGGCCTTCCTGTTCTCCTTCAGAGCCGTAGGCCCGCAGACCTGCCTCGCGCAGGGTCCTGTGGAGGTGGCGGGCAATGGCCTGAACCTGCCTGGTGGAATTCCCGCTGGTAATCAGAAAATAGTCGGCAACCGATGTGAGGGCCTCCACATGCAACAGGACAGGATCCAGGGCCTTCCGTTCCATTATGGTCTTCAGGCAGAGACGTGCTTTATCAATGGATAACATCATAGAGAATAGGGCCTTTCACGGCCGATGGCGGATCAAAACAGCCGACAATGGCGCCAGGGTGAGAAGTGTATGTGTCAAAACAGGGTCTGCAAATCCCCATCGGCTATCACGTAGTCTACCGATAAAATCCATTTTTGGCAATATATATGCCGATCTCCTCAGGGACCAGGAAGCGAATTGATCTGTTGTCCCTTACCATCTCCCTGATGCGGGTGGAAGAGATGTCCATGAGGGTCGTATTCACCAACCGCACCGTCTTGCCGGACGAGGCCGTAAAAAGATCCGGGCTTGCCGATTCCCGTTCGATCCCAACCCCCAGATTTGACACGGCCTCCCTGAGACTGACCGTCTCGAAACCGGGACGGGTGATGATGATGAAGTGGGCATAGTCAAAAAGATGCTCGTATTCCTTCCAGGTCCCGATCTCGAGAAAGGCGTCCATGCCCAGGATGAAGAAGATCTCCACATCCGGGCCGACCATACGGTGAAGTTCCCTGAGGGTCTCAATAGAATAAGAATGGCCGGGTCGCCTCCCTTCCAGATCCACGGCCTCAAGGCAGGGGGACAACTCCGCGGCCAGCCGGGTCATGGCCAACCGGTGACGGAACGGCGTCACGGCCTCGCTTGTCTTGTGTGGGGGGGATGCGGAGGGTATCAGATATACCTTTTCCAGATTCAGTTCCTGGCATATTTCCTCTGCACAACGGAGATGGCCCAAATGAATCGGGTCAAATGTCCCGCCCAAGATGCCGATTTTCAAAAAAGCCCTCCCTGAGGGATCCCAGTGCCCTTAAAGGGGTCGAGCCGCCCCGTCGTCGAAGCGATAGACGTCATTCATTTTAGTACCTGGTTTTCTGTCACGAAAAACAAGACAATCTCTTTGGGTATCCGCGTTAGTCATGTCAGTCATCCCGCCTTGCGGGACTCACTTTAGACACTTATTCCCTTATCTGCCCCTGCCCGTAAACGATGAATTTGGTGGTGGTCAACTCCTCTAATCCCATGGGCCCAAATGCATGAAGCTTGGATGTGTTGATCCCGATCTCGGCGCCCAGTCCCAACTGGTTGCCGTCGTTAAACCGGGTGGAGGCGTTGACCAGGACCACGGACGAATCCACCTCGGCCAGGAACCGCTGCGACCGGTCATAATCGCTGGTAATAATGGTCTCCGTGTGCCGGGACCCATAGGTTTCGATATGATCGAGGGCCTCATCCATATCCGTGACGATCTTGACGGCGAGGATCAGGTCCAGGAACTCCGCAGGCCAGTCAGATTCCTCTGCAGGCCGGATGTCCGGGATCAGGGCCCGACAGCGGGGGCATCCCCGGATCTCGACGCCCCCATCCCGAAACCGCTTCACCATCTTCGGCAGAAACGTAGGAGCCACGGCCTCATGCACCAGAAGGGTTTCCATGGCATTGCAGACCCCCGGTCTCTGGACCTTGGCATTATAACAGATCTCCTCCGCCATGCTGAGGGACGCGGATAGGTCCACATAGACATGACAGACGCCTTTGTAATGCTTCAACACCGGTATCCTGGAATGGCTGGTGACGAACCGAATGAGCCCCTCTCCACCCCTCGGGATAATGACGTCGATCCATTCATCGAGGCCGATCAGGATGTTGACGGCCTCCCTGTCGGTCGTGGGCACGACCTGGACGGCCTTCTCGGGGACCCCGGTCTCCTTCAGGGCCTCGGCCAGGATGCGACCCAGAATGATATTGGAGTGAATGGCCTCCGAGCCCCCTTTCAGGATCACCGCATTGCCTGATTTGAGACAGAGACCGGCCGCATCCACGGTCACGTTGGGCCTCGATTCAAAGATGAATCCGATGACGCCCAGGGGGATCCGGACCCGACCCACCTGAAGACCATTGGGCCTTTTCCACATGCCGGTGACCTCTCCCACCGGATCGGGCAGGCCCGCCACCTCCCGAAGGCCCCCTGCCATATCGGCTATGACCGACGGGCTGAGGGTCAGACGGTCGATCATGGCCGTGGAGAGGCCTGCCTCCCTGGCAAGGGGCAGATCCTTCCGGTTCTCTTCGATGATCTCGTCCTGACGCTCCAGGAGTCTCTCTGCCATCAGTCTCAGGGCATCGTCTTTCTGCTGCCTTCCCAGGCGCCGGAGCCGCCGTGAGGCCTCCCTGGCGCCTCGGGCCATCTCTTCCATCATATACGAAAGCCGCATAAGGCCTCATCCTCCTCCATCTGATCCGCCAGGACCAGATTGTCCCGATGGATGACCTCGTCATCGTGCTTAAATCCCAGCCTCGCAGCGATCTCGGAACTTTTCGCCCCCATGATCGTTCGGATGTCGCCGGAATGGTAATTGACCATGCCCACGGCAAGCTCCTTCCCCGACTCACTCAGTAAAACGACCGAGTTCCCGAGGCTGAATCTTCCCCTCACTTCCCGAATACCTGAGGGGAGAAGGCTCTTCCCCTCTTTCAGGATAGCCCTTTCAGCCCCTCTGTCAATGACTATTTCGCCCTTGGGAGACTTGGTAAAGGCGATCCAGTGCTTGCGGCTGCACAGGGGTCGGCCGCCGGGCAGAAACAGGGTGCCTTCATCCGCCCCGTCAAATATCCGTTTCAGGATGCCCGGCTTCAACCCATTGGCGATAATGGCCGGAACCCCGCGGAGCGCGACCTTCTGGGCCGCCTTGATCTTGCTGGCCATCCCTCCCCTGCCTAAGAATCCCGGAATGGTGCTGGCAAACCGTGAGATCTTCCGGTCCACCTTTTCCACCACCCGGATCAGGCTGGCATCCGCGTGTTCCCGGGGGTCCTTGTCAAAAAGCCCATCGATATTCGTGAGATTGACCAGGAGCTGCGCATCGGTCAGGT
>Ga0209164_1003951_pt1 | contig 13676 bp, 15 predicted proteins | sample MTBNYHSulfiMetaG_FD_187458 | JGI IMG/M metagenome (GOLD analysis project Ga0209164, IMG submission 187458) | Enrichment culture microbial communities from rom New York Harbor, USA that are MTBE-degrading - MTBE-NYH (New York Harbor Sulfidogenic)... | ecosystem: Environmental > Aquatic > Marine >...
TGTCCTACGAATACGTCCGGGAAAACGCGGACTACCGAAGCTGAAAGCTACCAGGAGTGACGGAGCAGTGCATGAGCGGTGAAGCAACGGAAAAGAAGGTCGGGGAGGCAAAGGAGCGCCTGGAGCGCTGCTTCCAGGAAGTGTCCAAACGCATCGTAGGTCAGCGGGCAATGCTGGAGGGGATGCTCACAGGCCTGCTCACGGGGGGGCATGTCCTCCTGGAAGGGGTGCCCGGTCTGGCCAAGACACTGGCGGTGAAGACCCTGGCGCAGGTGCTCGATGCCGGGTTCAAGCGTATTCAGTTCACCCCGGACCTCCTGCCCGCCGACCTGGTGGGGACCATGATCTACCGGCCTCAGACCGGGGACTTCGTCCCGCGGAAGGGGCCGGTCTTCACCAACGTGATACTGGCCGACGAGATCAACCGCGCGCCGGCCAAGGTTCAGTCCGCGCTTCTGGAAGCCATGGAGGAGCGCCAGGTCACCCTCGGCAACGAGACCTACCCCCTCGAGGAGCCGTTCCTGGTTCTGGCCACCCAGAATCCGATCGAGCACGAGGGCACCTACCCTCTTCCGGAGGCCCAGCTCGATCGTTTTATACTGAAGCTCCACGTGCCGTACCCGACCCTTCCGGAGGAGAAGGACATTCTTCGCCGGGTGGGGACACAGGCGAGCATCGAAGTCTCGCGGGTGCTGGACAGGGAGGGCATCGCGGCCCTCCAGCGCATCGTCCGGGACATACGGGTGGATTCCCGGATCGAGGACTACATCGTGGCCGTGGTGCGGGCCACCCGGGAGCGGGAGCGGGAGAAGGCCGAGTACGTGCGCTTCATCGAGTACGGGGCCAGCCCGCGGGCGTCGATCTACCTGTACCGCTGCGCCAAGGTTCAGGCCCTGCTGGAGGGCAGGAGCTTCGTGATCCCGGAGGACGTCAAGGCCCTGGCCGCACCGGTTCTGCGGCACCGGATCATCCTGACCTACGAGGCCGAAGCCGAGGACCTGTCCCCGGACCGCATCATCGAGGACATTCTCAAGAGCGTAGCCGTTCCCTGAGCACCGATGGTCGATCGCAGCTTCTTCCGCAGAGTCCGGCAGATCGAGGTGGTCGCGGCCAAGCTGGTGGATCAGCTGCTGGCCGGACGCTACCGTTCCATCTTCCGCGGTCAGGGCATCGAGTTCGACGAGGTCCGGGAGTACGTGGCCGGCGACGACGTCCGCTCCATCGACTGGAACGTGACCTCCAGGATGGGGAGCCCCCACACCAAGATCTTTCGGGAGGAACGGGAGATCACCCTGTTCCTGATCATCGACGTCTCGGCCTCCATGTTCGCCGGCTCCGGAGAAATGGCCAAGAACGAGTACGCTGCCCTCGTGTTCGCGATCCTGGCCCTCTCGGCGGTCAAGAACTCCGACCGCGTGGGTGCGGCCTTCTTCAGCGACCGCATCGAAGAGTGGGTCTCCCCGGGAAAGGGGCGCAAGCACATCCTGCGCCTGATACACGACCTGATCACGATTCGCCCCAGGGGGACCGGCTCGGACCTGGAGCTGGCCATCAAGGGGGCGTATCGAAACCTCAAGCGCCGGGGGATCTGTTTCGTGGTCTCGGATTTCCGCACGGGCGGCTATTGGGACGCCCTTTCCCTGCTGGGACGGCGCCACGACGTCGTGGCGGTCAAGGTCACGGACCCTGCGGACTACGCCTTCCCCGCCTCCGGGATGGTGGAGCTGGAGGACCCCGAGTCCGGCCGGACGGTTCTGGCCAATCCACTGTCCCCCGCGTTCCGGGAAGCCTACCGGCGTCACTGGAACGACCATCACGTCCGCTGGCTGGCCGATTGCCAGCGCCGGGGCGTGGAAACCCTGGTGCTGAGCACCTCCGAGGACCCGGGACCGGAGATGCTGCGCTTTTTCCAGCGCCGGAGGCGCAGGGCGTGATGCGTCGCCAGGGCCGTCTCAGGCGCGACCGCCGCCTGCCGGCCGCGGTCCTGCCGGCCGCGCTCCTGCTGGCCGCGGGCTTCCTGGCCGGCGGCGCTTCCCGTCTGCCCGCCCAGAGCGTCCCGGGGGTCCTGGAGTCGGTGCTCCTGCCGCCGCGATTCTTCGTCGGCGACCGGGTCGAGCTGCGCTTGCGCCTGGAGGTGCCGCCCGGGGTGAGCGTGGCCGCTCCCGCGGCCGAGGGGCTTCCCGGCGGCGGGCCGCCCGAGGCGGGCGAGGATGCCGGCTCCTGGGTCGAGGTCAGCAGGATCGAGGTCCAGGACCGGCGGCGGGCGGACGCGGCGGGGGAAGTCCAGGTGCGGGTGTTCTTTACCTCCTTTGCCCCGGGAAAAGGGCGTCTTCCGGAGCTCGATCTGGGGGGAATCCGGCTGCCGGCGCAGGAGTTCACCACCGCGTCCGTGCGGACCCGGGAGGCGGAGCCGGGGTTTCGCCCCCTCCGGGGACAGCTCCTGCTGCCCTTCACGGGCCTGCGCCTCGCCCTCTCGGTGCTGGTGCTGATCGGCGTCCCCGCGGCGCTGGTCCTGCTCGGGGTATGGGCCGCGAGGGTGCTGCGCAGGCTCCGGGAGCTGCGCCGCCGCCGGCGTCCGGCCCAGAGGGCCCGCAGCGCCCTCAAGAAGCTCGACCACGGGCTCGAGCAGTCCGAGACTACGGAGCTGTTCGTCGATATGTCCCAGGTGCTCAAGCGCTACCTGGCCGAACGTCTGGAGCTTCCGACTTCCAGCGCCACCACGGCGGAAATCGACGGGCTGCTCGACGGAGCCGGGGTGGCGCCAGCGGTTTCGGGGCGGGTCCAGGAGGTGCTGCGTGCCGCTGACACGGTCAAGTTCTCGGGACGAGCGGGCAGGAGGAGCGCCGCCCGGAGCAGCCTGAACAAGGTGCGGGAAATCGTGGGTTGGGTGGAGGAGCTCTGCGATGTGGAGTCTTGAACACCCCCTGACCCTGCTGCTCCTGATCCCAGTGGCTTTCCTGGTGTACTGGGCCCACTTCCGCCCGAGGCGGGGCGGAAAGATCCGCTTCAACCTCGGGGTCTGGGGGGCCCCCGCGCCGGCCTACCCGGGAGGGGCAGGGCGCTTCCTGCTCTGGACCTCCAGGGCGCTGTTCTGGAGCGGCTTCGTCCTGGTCGTGGCCGCCCTGGCCGGCCCCGTGGTGATCGAACGGCAGCGCATCTATCTGACCAAGGGAGTAGACCTGGTGATAGCCCTCGACGAGTCCCCGAGCATGTCGGCCCGGGACGTGGGCTCGGTGAACCGTTTCGAAGCCGCGCGCCAGGTGATCCGGGAGTTCGTTCAGGGGCGCGAGAACGACGCCATCGGTCTGGTGGCTTTCGGCAAGGAGGCGGCCCTGCGGGTGCCCCCCACCCTGGACTACCCGTACCTGCTCGAGGTCCTGGACAGCCTCCGGATCATGGAGCTGGGCGACGGTACTGCGATAGGGACGGGGCTTGCCGTGAGCGCCCTGCACCTCAGGGACTCCCGGGCCCGGGAGAAGGTGATCATCCTGGTAACCGACGGGGACAACAACGCCGGAGAAGTCTCCCCCGAGCGGGCCGCCGCGCTTGCCCGGGAGCTCGGGATCCGGATCTACACCATCGGCATCGGCACGGAGGGGGACACGACCCTGCAGTTCGTAGACCCGGACAGCGGCAAGGAGGTCCAGGGCCTGTACCGGGGACGCCTGAACGAGGAGCTCCTGAAGGCCGTGGCCCTGGAAACCGGCGGGCGCTACTTCCACTCCGGCACCCTGGGCATCCTGACCGCGGTGTTCCGTGAAATCGACGCGCTGGAGAAGACCGAGCAGGAGGTCAACGTGTTCGTCGAGCACCGGCCCAGGCACGGCGCTTTCATCGTGGCCGCCCTGGCATGCGTGTTCCTGGGCCTGGTCGTGAGCCGGATCTTCCTCGGGGAGTTGATGTAGATGCTGCTGGAACGCCCGATGGTGCTGTTCGCCCTCTCGCTGCTCGTGGTTCTGGGGGCACTGTGGCGGCTGTCATTTCGCCGGGGAAAGCGGGTGCTGCTCGAGCTCGGGGGCTCCTGGCGCTTCGAGACCCTGATGGACGTGTATATCTTCAAGAGCTTCTTCTCCTTCCTCTTCCTGGCCCTCTTTTTTGCCGCCTCGATCCTCGCCCTGACCGGCGTGCGGTGGGGCGAGACCCTGGTGGAAGAGCGCCGCGGAGAGCGGGAGATCGTCTTTCTGGTGGACGTGTCCAACAGCATGCTGGCCAGGGACATCCCCTCCGCGGAGGGGCCGATCTCACGCCTGGAGAAGTCCCGCCAGACGATCCGCCAGGTCGCCCGCTCCATGAGCTCCACCCGCTTTGCCCTGGTGGCCTTCAAGGGCGAGGCGGTGCACCTGCTTCCACTCACCGAGGACACCGTGGCCCTGGAGAACCTGCTGCGCTACCTGGGCCCCGGGCTGATGAGCTCCCCGGGATCGGACCTCGAGGTGGGATTGGAGCGGGCGCTCGGGGCCTTTTCCACCGGCCGGCGGCCGTACCGGGCGGTGCTGCTGTTCAGCGACGGGGAATCGCTGTCCGGCAACCCCAACGCTCCGGCTCTCCGTGCCGGACAGGCGGGAGTGCCCGTCTACGCCTTCGCGGTGGGCAGCGAGGCCGGAGCAGAGGTGCTCCTCCCGGGGGGCGAGCCCGTTCGGGACCGCCGGGGCAACCCGGTGGTGTCGCGGCTGCGCCCGGACGTCCTGGAGCGGATTGCCACGGTGAGCGGAGGCAGACTCTACGACCTCAAGGCTTCGGTGGAGGATACCGCTGCGGAAGTGCTGACGGATCTCCGGGGCCCGGGTGACCGCCAGCAGATGCCGGGCCTCCGGCGGGTGCACAAGGACCGCTTCCGGCTGTTGCTCGCCCTGGCGCTGGCCTTTCTGGCCGTGTCGGTGCTGGTCCGGGCGGTTCGCTGGAGGGACACCCTGTGAAGCGGCGCCTCGTGCTCCTGGCCGGCTTGTGCGGGCTGCTCCTCCTCAGCTCCTGCGCCGCCAATCGGACCGCCCTGGAAGTCTGGCGGGGCAACACCCTGTTCAGCAAGGGGGAGGACGCCCTGGCGCTGCTCCGGTACTTCCACGCCCTGAAGCGGCCCGCCGCGCGGACCTGGGAGCAGTGGATACGCTACAACATCGGCTCCAGCTACGTGTCCCTCGGGGAGCTCGAGCCGGGGACACGGGTCCTGGAAGAGGTGCTGGAGCGGCCCTCGCCGCCGGAGCGGCCGGGGTCGCGGTGGTACCGGGAGCTGGGCTACCGGGTGCAGTTCAACCGGGCGGTGGCGGCCTACGAGCGGGGCGAGTACTCCGAGGCCGCCAGCGGATTCGCGGCCGCCCTCCGGATTCGGCCGGAGGAGTGGGATGCCAAGGTCAACCTCGAGCTCAGCCTCCTCGAACAGGCGGCCCGGCCCGCGGCTCCGATCCGGCGGCAAACCAGCCCGAAGCCGGCGGAGATACCGGAGGAGAGCCAGAGGCTGCTCGACCAGATCAGGGAGGAGGAGAGGCCGTCGTGGGTGTCATCGCAAGGCCCGCAGGACTTCGCCGAAGACTGGTAGGGGCCCCGCTGCCGGGGGTTGCCGTCCTGGTGCTCGTCCTGCTGGGCATGGGTATCGCCGTCCCGGCGCTCGGCCAGGCCGAATCTCCTCCCGGCCCGGGGGGCGGAGTCGGGGCCGCCGGAGAGCTCGTCCTGGTGAGCGCAGACGAAGTCCTGAGCTCCCGCTGCGGCAGGATCCACGAAGACCCCCTGCACCTGCTGTTCTTGCTGCCGGGGCTGCTGTTCCTGATCTTTGCGGCGGCTGTGCGCAGGCGCAGGGGCCTGCTGGCCATCCTGGTCGCCGGCGTCCTGCTGGCCGGCGCCCTGGCCGCCGGGGGCCCGGGCCCGGCTTCCCTCGGGGCCGGCGGTGACGGGGCGTCCCTCGCCGAGGCCTCGCTTCGGCAGGCGGAGCAGAGCTTCGCCGCGGGGCGTGTGGAGGAGGCGCTGGGCCTGTATCGTGAGGCTGGAGCCCACCTGCCCTGCAGTCCGGCCCTGGAGCACAATCTCGGGGTCTGCTACGCCGCCGCCGGCGAGGTCGGCTACGCCGTGCTTCACCTGCGCAGAAGCCTGCGGGCTCGACCGGCCGACAAGGCTACCCGTCGGGCCCTGGCGACGGTAGAGCAGGCAGCCGCTCTGGAGGGGCAGCTTCCCATGCCCGTGCCCGTGAACCCGGACGTGCTGTTCGTGATGACCCTGGTGCTGGCCAACCTGAGCCTCGGGGCTGCAGGGTTCGCACTGCGGCACAAGGGCGTGCGCGCCCTCATCGTTCTGGTCCTGCTCACCATTGCCGCCGGGATCAGCCTGGGGTTCTTCCTCGGACTCCTGAACAACGAGAATCGCCCGGTGGGGGTCGTCGTGGCCCGGGAGGTGGGACTGCTCAAGATCCCGGAAGACGAGGCCCGGGCCAGCTTCGTCCTGCCGCCGGGGACGAGCCTGCGGATACGCGGGCAGGCCGGGGAATACTACCTCGTGGAGACTGCTTCGCGGTTCCGGGGCTGGGCGCGCCGCGAGGCGATTGTCCTTGACTGATCCGCCCCGCTGCGGATATTGTCCCACTCGAAGATGGACTTCGGAAAGATACTGGAACAGTGGGACAAGCGTGGGGCCGGCCGGGCCGGCGATCCCGGGGACCGTGACGGCCCGGCGTCGCGACGGGACCTGGGAGAGGAGCCGGGGGAGAGCCGGTACCAGCGCATGAGGAAGCAGGAGCCCCAGGGGGAGCTGGATCTTCACGGCCTGCGGGCCGCGGAGGCCCAGGCCGCGCTGGAGCGTTTTCTGCGCGATGCCGCCGCCAGGGGCCTGGGCAAGGTGCTGATCATCCACGGCAAAGGCAACCACACCCAGGGTCGGCCGGTGCTGGAGGGTGCGGTAAGGGCCTGGCTGGAAAGCTCTCCGCTGGCCGGCGCCTTCGGCAGGGCAGAGCGGCGCCACGGCGGGAGCGGGGCGACCTGGGTGATCCTGAGGGAATGGGGACCGGGGGCTCGGGGAACCTGAGGCTCTCCGGGTTCAGCGCTCTCGGTAGATGATGCGGCCGCGGGTCAGGTCGTAGGGGGAAAGGGCCACCTTGACCTTGTCCCCCGGCACGATGCGAATGTAGTGCTTGCGCATCTTGCCGGAGAGGTGCGCCAGGATCACGTGACCGCTCTTGATTTCCACGCGAAACATCGTGTTGGGCAGGGACTCCCTGACGATGCCTTCGACTTCGATTGCCTCTTCTTTGGCCAAGTGATACTCCTGTTGCCTGCTGAATGGATGGTAGGAGGAGGCGCCGGGGTTTGTCAACCGGTTGACAAATTTAATATATTGGTCCATATTCACGTACCTTTTTCCGGAGGGCGGCGAACAAGGCGAGGGTTGTATGGACAAGCACTTCAAGAACGAGATGAAGCGGGCGCTGGTCGAGCTGAAGCACCAGATCCTCAACCAACTGGCCGCCGAGAGCAGCGAGTTTCAGGAGTTGATCGAAGACATCAAGCCCAAGGACCTCGCCGACATCGCGGCGGACGACATCGATCGAAGAATCCTGGAGGCCCTGGGCAGTCAGGAGATACGCCGCCTGCAGCTCATCGACTCGGCCCTGGCCCGGCTGGAGAACGGTCACTACGGGGTCTGCATGGGCTGCGGCAAGAAGATCCCGGAGGAGCGCCTGCGGGCCCTGCCGTACTCCTTCCTCTGTATCGACTGCAAGTCCTCCGAGGAGAGAAGGAACCGATAGGGCTCTCATCGCCGCTGCCCTTCGCTCCGATACTAGGAGAGAAGGGGGCGCGCACGAGTGGTCGCAGCAGTACAATCCTCGGTACCGTCACTGTTGATGAACGCGGCCCGGGTACGGAATCTGCGGGGACCCATCAGCGTACCCGTCGAGCCCGTCTACACGATCCATGCCCAGTTCAAGCACATCCACGGCGTTCCCTCCCGGGGGGCGGGCGTGCCCCTCTTCAAGCTGCGCGTTCTGGACAACCTGATCGACCGCCTGCTCTCGTATCGTGAGAGCCTGCCCGCCGGGATGCAGCTCGCCGTGCTGCCCGAGGGGGAAATGGAGCGCCTGACGGCCGCCCTCGAGCAGCGGCTGCGCGCGCGAGTGCTGGAGACCGGGGCTTCTTTCGGCGGCCTGTTCCCGGAAACCGGGATGCTGATCGACCTGGCCGCGTAGTCCCGGCTCCCCCCCGGGGGCGGGCGGCGTATGCCCGCCGGGCGCGTATGCTGCGGCTGCCTACGCTGCAGCTATCTGAGAAAGGGGTTGCCCACGAGCTCGCGCTCGATGGTGGTGTCCAGGCCGTGCCCCGGGAACACGCGAGTTTCCGGCGGCAGGTTGAGGACCTTGGCGCGCAGGGCTTCGAGCAGGGTCTTCTCGCTGCCTCCCGGCAGGTCGGTGCGGCCGATGCCCATGAAGAACAGGCTGTCGCCGCTGAAAAGCACTCCGTCCTTCTCGCTGTACAGGCAGACGCTGCCCTTCGTGTGTCCCGGCGTCTCGAGCACGACGAGGCCGGTTTCGAAGACCTCGTCACCCTCCTTGAGGATGATGTCCGCCTCGGGCAGGTTTTCGAAGAACTGCTGGAACTCCTCGGGGGCCTCCACGCCCAGGTCGGCCAGGGTCTGGAGGTTGGTCTTGCTGGCCTTTTTGCCGAGAAAGTGCCGGTCCGCGCCGTGAATGGCCACGGGTATCTTGATGTCGTCCGTGTTGTAGATTTCCAGGAGGGCGTGCACTCCCCCGGTGTGATCGAAGTGACCGTGGGTCAGCACGATGCCCGAAGGAACGAGCTTGAGCATGTTGATGCTCGCCGCGATCCTCTCGGCATCGCCGCCGGGGTCGATGACGATGCATCCCTTTTTCCCGTTGGAGTAGATATAGGAGTTCGTGCCCATCGGACCTACAATGAGGCGTTCGATCATGGTAAGCTCAGCCTAATGGATTTGGCGGGCTTTGACAACTCGACGCGGCGGCGGTCGGCGCCGTGCTCCAAGGGATGGGCCCCGGGCTCCCAGGGATCGGCGCCGTGCTGAGCACCGCCTCCGACCTTCTCCTGCTCGTTCTCGTCTTTCTGGTGGCGTTCCTGTTCTTCGGGGCCATCCCGGGCATCGGGGCTTTCACGGTACGGGCCCGATGGCGGAGGTTCCGGGCCCGAATCGTGGAGAGCTCACTGCAGAGGTTCGTTGAGTACGGGGACCTGAGCGCCGGCGCCGAAGGCCGGGGCGAAGACGGGTACGTCGGCTCGTTCCGGGCCTTCGGCAGCCTGGAGGCCATGCAGGGGCGGCACCGCATCTGGATCAATACCGGCCGGTTCACCGTGGGTGCGGACCTGGAAGGGGTCCAGGTCTACCTGCTGCCTTCCTTCTCTGCTCCCGTGTCCGCCTCGGTGGTCGAGCGCCTGGAGAAATCGGTCCCCGACGAGGAGCCCTCGATGGTGTCCTGGGACCGCATCTACTCCCTGCCGGCGGGAACCCAGGTCTTCGTGGAGGGCGCGCTGTTCTCCGAGGACGGCCAGGCGGTGTTCCGCACCCGCCCCAGGAACCCGCTGCTGGTGGTCATATACGACGGTGAGCGCCGGACGATCCTGCAGCGGGCGATATGGAGCGGCCGGCAGAAGAACGAATACTGGAATCAGTTCACCCTGGCAGCCCTCCTGACCGGAGCCTTCCTCCTGGTGCTTCTGGCCTACCTGTTCCTGCGCGTCAGGGGAAGCGGCCTCCCCGCGCTGGTAGCCCTGTCTCTGGCTGCGTTTCCGATCGCGGCACTGCTGCCCCCGGGAGTGCTGCTGTACTTCCTGTACCGGCACTTCTGGAAGCAGGCCCGGTTGCTGCGGGCCGAGCGCGACCTGCTGCGTCTCCCCCTGCGGTACTTTGACGGTGCGGCGCAGCCCCCTCCCGACCCCCGGGCCAGGGAGGTTTCGGTACGCCTGCCCACGGGCGAGCGCTACGTGCGCACTCGGGAGTTCCGCTGGCTGATCGACGGGGCGCTGGTCATCCGGGGGGCCCGGCTGATCGAGCGGGCATCGCGGCGAGGGCAACCCTGCTGGCTCTTCGGCGCGCTGGACGACAAGGCGAAGCTTCCGTCGCTGCGGACTCCGGAGGACCCGATGGCCGAGCTGGTCCTGGTGCTCGGGGACCCGGAGGACCTGGCCGGGAAGTGCAGCCGCACGGCCCGGGTGCACGAGCTCGTCTCCGCGGGGCTGTTCTTCGCCGCAGTCAGCCTGAACCTGTTCCTTCTGCTCACCCTCTGGCACCTGGTCATCCGTTAGGGGCGAGGGGCCGCCGTCGCGCGGCCGTGGTCCGCACGGTCTTGCCCAGGTCCTGGAATCTCTTACCGAACACCGAAAGAAAAGTCTCCTCGGGGACACCGGCGTCGCTGGGAACCAGGTCGGGATGCAGGCTGAAGAGCAGCTTGGTGTGGAGGTAGTAGTCGAAGAAATCCGTGGCGAACAGGATCGCCCCGCCGGGGGCCAGGATCCCGGCCAGGCGATCCAGGTTGGGCATGCGCAGGAAGCGCCGGCGCCGGTGCCTGGACTTGGGCCAGGGGTCCGGGAAGTACAGGTGAACGAGGTCCACCGACGCTGGGGGCAGGAAGCCCAGTACGTCCTCGGCCCGCCCCTCGACCACGTATGCGTTGCCGAGGCCCCGGCGCTCGATCTTGCGGCATGCCTTCTCGCAGCGGCTGGCCTTGATCTCCACGCCGATGTACAGGGTCGAGGGGTTGCGGCTGCAGTACTCAGCGAGAAAGTGCCCGTTCCCGCAGCCGATCTCCAGCTCCAGGCGCTGCCCGGGGGCGCGCCTTGCCAGTACGGCCGGCACGTCCGCCGGCGCGATGGGGGGCAAGCAGGCTACCTGCCCTCCTTCTTGCGGGCGTGGTTGACGGCGAGCTTCCGGCCCTTGAGCTCCGTTCCGGAGAGCTCCCTGATGGCCCTGTCCGCCACCGAGCTGTCGACCTCGATGAAGGAGTAGCTTTCCAGGACCTTGACCTCCCGGACCTGGCTCGGTTGGAGGCCGAGGCGGGTCACGAACAGATCCACCAGGTCCTTCGGGTAGACCCGTCGGTTGCGACCGATGCTGACGAAGAGCTTGCTGAATCCCTTGCCCTGCTGCCTGCGCTCCGCCGGGGCTTTCTGCGGTGAGGGCCCTCCGAGCTGCTTGAAAAGGTAGGCCATGAAGTAGCCCCGGAGGCTCATGGGGACATGGCGGCGGAGGATCCGCCGGTACTCGTTGAGCTCCGCCGGGTCTTCCTGTGCGCGGATGCGCTCCAGGATCTGGCGAATGCTGCCCTCCAGCACGACTTCCTGGGGGGGAAGCTCCTTGTCCTGCACGTCCACCTGTACCATCTCCTGTAGGCGGGAATGCTCTGCCGCCGAACCGAGGGTCGAAACCCGTTTGAGGATGAAAGACCGGGGCCGGTAGCTTTCCGGCTCCGGGGGAAGATCGAGATTGATGACCTGGGACACCCACTTGAGACTGCGCTTGCGGGCCGCAGAGAAGGTGGCCACCAGGATCGGAACTGCCCCGACGCTGAAGCCCTGGCAGGCCTTGTTGGCCTGGGCGGGGGACATGTCGTCCAGCAGGACCAGTGCCTTGAGCTGGTGGCCGCGAAGGAGCCGGACCACCTTGCGTACCTCCACGGCCGTCAGGCACTGGATCAGGAGGCGCTCGACCGGCGAGGCGAGCACCAGTCGCTCGAGAGCCGCCTCCTTGCCCCGGGGCTGGACCTGGAAGAACCGGTGCTCGGTCTGAACCTCGCTCTCCTTCCAGGAGGACATGGGAATGACTGCCGGCCTCTTGAGCTGGGCAACCAGAGGCTGCATCTCCTCGTCGAGGCTGGGTGTGATGAGAACGGTCTGTACTTTGGGCGGGAACTTGGAGTGTATGAACAGCACGTCCGCGGCGAAACCGGGGTGTTCCAGGTCGCCGGAACGGTCCACCACCGCCACCTGGAGGCTCGAGAACTCGAGGTTGCCCCGCCGGATGTGGTCGATGACCCGGTTGGGAGTCCCGATGACTACCTCCGGCCGCCCGGCGAGGATCCTGTGCTCCCTTCGCTCGTAGCCCTCGACCCCAAGGGCGAAAAACGAGGGCTTCTTGCTGGAGCCCGAGAACCTCTGGAACTCACGGTACACTTTCCGTGAGTTCTCGACGCTCGAGGTCAGGACTACCGCCTTGATCCCGGCCTTCCCTCGCTTGATTCGGACCAGGATGGGCAGGATAAAAGCGGCAGTCTTCCCGGAATCTCCCTCGGCCTCCACGGCCACGTCCCGGCCCCGCATGAGCAGAGGTATCACCTTCTGCTGCAGGTGCGTGGGCTTGGCGTAGCCGGTGCTACGGAACAGGCTCCAAATTTCCGCACTCCCGAAAGGTCCTTTGTTTTTCAGCAGTGCCATAGAGTCCTTTTCGCGTCAAAGAGCTTGAATGTACCTCGAGCATAGTACGCCCCCGGGCAGCGTGTCAACAAATCGCGGTTTTTTGCCGGCGGATGCCGATGGGTGAGGTAGGGAGGCACGCGATGCGGAAGACCGGTGCGCTGGCGCTGGCTCTCCTCCTGGCCGCTTGGGCGGCGGGGGCGGAGAGCTTTCGTTTTCGGTACGAGAGCGGGCAGAAGTACCGCCTGGTCACCGAAGTGACCGAGGACGTGTACTACAACGGGCAGCTGTCCCACCGGGCGGACATCCTCAACAAGATCGCCGTGGAGACCCTGGAGGTCCGGGAGGGATCGGGGCTCCTGGCCGCGACCTTCCTGACCTCCGAGCGGGCCTACGGAGTGAACACCTCCTTCGCCCTGGGCGAGGACTACGAGTCCAGGTTCTGGCGGGACGCCCGGGGCCGCTACGACATCGGCTCCCAGTACTTCATGCCGGTGGTCCGGGACGTGCCGGTGTTCCCCGAAGGGGAGGTCTCCCCGGGAGACAGCTGGAGTGCCCCGGGCGAGGAGGCCCACGACCTGCGCCGGAGCTTCGGGATCCCGCAGCCGGTGCGCTTCCCGATTACCGTCAACTACACCTACCGCGGCAAGGTGCAGCGGGAAGGCCGGAGCCTGGACGTGATCGACATCCGCTACACCGTCTTCCACCGCCTGCCCGCCTACCGCGGCCGGGAGGGGCTGGTCCCGGTGCGGATCACCGGGGAGTCCGAGCAGACCTACTACTGGGACAACGAGCGGGGGCAGCCCCACTCGTACCGGGAGAGCTTCGACTTCATCTTCTACCTTTCCAACGGCAGCGCGGTCGAGTACGTGGGGGTGGCCGAAGGGCGCATGCTCGAGTCGGCGCCCCTGGACCGGGAGAGGGTGGCCGAGGAGATTGGCCGGGAGCTGGAGGAGAAGGGGGTGGAGGACGCCACGGTCCGTCCCGACGACGAAGGGGTCACCGTGACCCTGCAGGACATCCAGTTTGCCCCCAACTCGGCGGAGCTGCGGGACTCGGAGAAGCAGAAGCTCCAGGCGATCGGCTCGATCCTCCGGCGCTACCCGGAGCGGGACATCCTGATCACCGGCCACACCGCCCGGGTGCCGGGATACACGGAGCAGGACCACCAGAGCCTGTCCGAGGCCCGGGCGGCGGCGGTGGCCGACTACCTGCTGCGCATCGGGGCGGTGCGGGAGATCCAGACCGCGACCCGGGGGCGGGGCTACCGCGACCCGGTGGCGGACAACGCCACGGATGCGGGCCGGCGCCAGAACCGCCGGG
>Ga0209164_1003952_pt1 | contig 13675 bp, 8 predicted proteins | sample MTBNYHSulfiMetaG_FD_187458 | JGI IMG/M metagenome (GOLD analysis project Ga0209164, IMG submission 187458) | Enrichment culture microbial communities from rom New York Harbor, USA that are MTBE-degrading - MTBE-NYH (New York Harbor Sulfidogenic)... | ecosystem: Environmental > Aquatic > Marine >...
CGCGCGGGACGAACCGATCGACGGACAGACGCTGGCCACCATGCTGACCAAGGTGGACAGCAACGTGGATCGGGCCACGCGCATCATCGATCACATGCGTCAATTTGCGCGCAAGTCGGACATGGCACTGCAAAAGGTATGCGTCAATGCGATCCTGCAGAGTGCTTTCGAAATTTTCAGCCAACAGCTCAAGGTTCGCGGAATCGCAGTCAACTGGGCGCTGGCCGAAACCCTGCCCCGGATCGAGGCCGATGCCCAGCGACTCGAACAGGTGTTTATCAATCTGTTGATCAACGCCCGGGATGCCATCGAAGAAAAATGGCAGGCCATGGGAAAACCGGGCGAAGGCGACCACATTACCATCTCGAGCCGGCAGGAGGAGGAGCGGGTGATCTGCCTGATCTGCGACACCGGTGTGGGAATAAGACCAGGAATGGAAGAGAAGATCTTCGAACCCTTCTTTACCACCAAGGAGGTCGGAAAAGGGACCGGCCTGGGCCTCTCGATCAGCTACGGCATCGTCCAGGAGTGTCGGGGGACGATCCGGTGTCTCACCGGAAGTGAGAAAGGGACCTGTTTCGAGCTGACCTTCCCGGTGTCCGGCGAGGGGGACAGCAGGGAAACAGGCACAGCATCAATCTAAAAAGATTCGTTTTTTTTCACAAAGGAAAGGAATTGGCGGTATGGCGCTGAAGACGGAACGACTGGATATCTTGTTGGTCGATGACGAGCAGGACATCCGCGATGTTCTCGAAGTCGCCCTGGCCGACGAAGGCCACGTGGTCTTTACCGCCGAAAACGGGCAGGAAGCCCTGGCCGTTTTCCAGGAAATGCATCCGGCCATCGTCATCACCGATATCAAGATGCCGGTGATGGACGGCATCGAATTGCTTCAGCGCATCAAACGGGACGCTCCGGACACAGAAGTGATCATGATCACCGGTCACGGCGACATGGACCTGGCCGTCAAGAGCCTCAAGCACCAGGCCACCGACTTCATCACCAAGCCGATCAACGTCGAAGCCTTGGATATCGCCTTGCAGCGCACCCAAGAACGGATCATCATGCGCCGCAAGCTCCAGGACTACACCACCCACCTGGAGGCGCTCATCCGCGAAAAGACCGAACTGCAGGACCATCTCTCTTCTTTAGGCCTGATGATCGGTTCGATCTCCCACGGCATCAAGGGCCTTTTGACCGGACTGGACGGCGGCATGTACCTGCTCGAAAAGGGTCTGAAAAACCAGGACGCCCAATGCCTCGAGGAGGGTTGGCAAACGGTCAAACTGCTCGTCGAACGGATTCGCAAACTGGTGATGGATATTCTCTTCTACGCCAAAAAGCGGGACCTGAACTGGGAGCGCGTGGACCTGAGCGATTTCGCCGAAGAGTTGGCGCGCATCATGGAGAATCGTCTGGATCAGAGCGGTATCGGTTTCGAACGAAAATTCAGCGGCCTGCCGGCGTCCTGCACCATCGATCCCGGTTACCTTCATGCCGCCCTGATGAACCTGTTCGAAAATGCCATCGACGCCTGTCAACGCAGCGCCACCCCCCATCAGTGCACCATCACCTTCGGCGTGGCCCTCGACGACGCACACATCATCTTCACCGTAGCGGACAGCGGCATCGGGATGGATGCCCAGACCCAGGAAAAGCTCTTCACCCTCTTCTTCTCTTCAAAAGGCCGCAAGGGCACCGGGCTCGGGCTCTTTATCACCAAAAACATCGTGGAGCAGCACGGCGGCACGATCAGCGTCTCGTCGGCACCCGGACGCGGCAGCCGCTTCACCATCAAATTGCCGATCCGTCCGGACGTCGAGCCATAGCATTTAGAATCGACGGAACACCTCTACCCTCCCACTTTCATACCTTCATACTTTCTTACTTTCATACTTATATCATCGATCACCTTACGGACATAATCACGAGTCTCTCGATACGGCACATCGCCGTTGTACCGCATAGCGGTCCCCGGACCTGCGTTGTAGGCGGACAGGGCTTTTTGCAAATTGCCGCCGAACATATCGAGCATTTGCCGCAGGTAACGCGCACCGCCATCGATATTCTGCTCGATATCGAAAGGGTCCTCAACACCCAGGTCCCTGGCCGTGGCCGGCATGAGCTGCATCAGGCCCCGGGCCCCGGCCGGGGACACGGCATCGGCTTGGAAGTTGGATTCGGCGCGGATCACGCCGCGAATCAAGTCCACCGGAAGATTGTATCTTTTTGCGGCCGACCGGATGCTCGCCGAAATCCGGGAATCGACCGTAGGAGATGCCGTTTCAACTGACCCCACTGGCGCACAAGACTCGGCGGAGGCCAGCGAAGGCTGTGGCGCGACCGGAAGCGCGGATGGGGACCCTGATGCGCATGAAAGATCCTCTCCCCCGGCAGGTGCGATGGGATCGAGCGCAGGTTGCAGGGGGGCCTTGGCCGCGATGGGAGACTTCCAGTAATCGGCCATGCGCATCCCCCCGGCCGGTACCGATGAAACGGCTGCCGGTCTGGATAACGCTATGCCCTCCAACACCTGCCGAAAATCGCCCTGTTGCCCGTCCAGGCCGATTCGGGGCGGCCGTCGGGAAGCCCCCTCGTCCCCATAACCCGCCCGTCGGAAATAATCTTGTATGGTGAGACGGTGACCTGCCACCATTTGCGTTCCCTCCCTAACCTGAATCCGTGGCGGCATCAGCCGCCCGAAATGGATCAAGCAATTCCTGTTCCAGCATCCCGGTTTTAAGAATATCATTGAATATCTAATAGATATAGAACAGGAAAATCGGCATGGCCGTTCGGCGCGGATCAAGTTTGCCGGTGAGTCGGCAAAAAAATGACGGGCCACGATGTCATCAGGTGCATGCCGTGGGTTCGAAAGAATGCTATAAGGTGCAGCTGCGGGCGCGACAACGCAGGGCGATGGTATGGGTGCTGCTTTGATGGTCGCGCTGCAGGTGATAATTGAGCCACGAGGAGGTCTTGTTCAGCTCCCACATCCTGGGCGGCACGCATCCTTTGACCATCTCACCTGTTTCGCCGGCATGGGAAAGGCGCAGGTAGGCGCGGAACCATACGCAATAACGCTCCGGGAAGACTTCGCAGCGGCCGTCGCGGCTGCCCCCGCAGGCCCCGTTGCGGGTGTGCTTGGGACATTGGGATTCAGGGCACAAAAACCCGACGTGCTGAATGGCGCAGTCGCCGCACTTCTGGCAATCGAGGAGAAGCTGCTTGGCGGGATCTTCCACCAGCTCGGTCAAGAGCTGTCGCCCGATGCGGCCGTCCAACCGCTGGCACAACCGTTCGAACATCGGCGCCCAGGGATGCTCACGATTAAACACGATGTCGTGCATGCCGCTGAGCAGATTGAACGCGAATCGTTCGCGCAACGGCACGCGCAGGGGGCTTTGGCCGAATTTCGGCGGCCCCCAGTTGGCGGCACGATTCCGGGGAAAAGCATAAAAACCGCCGTCTTGGGGATAATCGAAATCAGCCAGGAACGCCTGCCACTGTCCCTGAATCTGGGCCAGGCGGTCCAGAATGCGCCCCACTTCGTCAAAGCTGCCGTGGATACCGCCGATATGGATACCGCCATACCCGAGCCCTTTGAGCACTGCGGCCAAACGCGCGGCACGCTCGATGGCCGCCGCCCTGCCGGCCGTTTTGTCGCGCCATTCGGCCCGAACCCGCTGGAGGAGCACATCGGTGACCACCGCACCGGGCACCCTGCCCGCGTTCATGATGGCGGCGGCCTTGGGCTTGAGCACATACACCGATCCGATCAATGGCACTTGCAGGTTCATGTAGTCGCAAATTTGAACCAGTTCCTTGAATTTGCGCGCGTCATAACCGAGCTGGGTGATGATGAAACGGGCGCCGGCCGATACCTTGCGGCACAGCTTGGCATATTGTGCGAATGTCTCGGCCTCGGTCTGTTTGAACGGCGATACCGCACAACCGGCAAAAAAGGGATCCGGATCACCGGCCGCATGGAGCCGGTCGCTGAGCATGTCGAGCATGATCTGCAACTGCACCGAATCGAGGTCGAAGACCGGTAACCCCTGCCCGCCGAATCCCTGTCCCGAAAAATCGCCGTTGAGCGCCAGGATATTTTTCATGCCCATGCGGGCCAATTGCAGGGCCCGGCTCTCCATGCCCACCCGGTTCATGTCACGGCAGGTGAAGTGCACGATCACATCCATGCCGATATTGAAAATATCGTATCCCAGAACGTCCGGGCTCAGGGAAGGGTTGCCGCCCGGATTGTCGGTGATCGATACCGCCGAGACGCGCCCATCCGCGAAAGCCTCCCGGGCGATACCCATGACCGCATCCACGGCGCGGCCGGTGGCCTCGCGTCCAGGCACCAGTTCAAGGGTGACGACAAAATGTCCGGGTTCATAGAGATCGTTCTGGAAAACGCGCAGCATGACGCCATCCTTTCAAGAAAATGTCCCTGTCGCTGGAATTGACGGCGAGGCCGTGCAACCATAAGCTAAACGAACGAAAAACGAGGTTCGAAGATCCACATGCAGAAAAAAATCCAAAGACGCAAAGACTCAAGTTGAGCGTTCCATGGAGAGGGGTTGGAAGTCAAGCTTCAAAACAGGGACGAATAATGCAGCGTCTGAAAGGAACGGCGTCCGGAACCACCTTTTTAACCTTGGTTTGAGAAAGGATTTATGACAAAGAGGGGGCAGTATGCTTCACAAACCGCTTTAGCCGCAGCGTTTCGACCCATGGACCTGATCGTCAAAATGATATTCGGCGCCCCTCTTTACGGGACGGCCACCCCCCAATCGGACATCGATTACAAGGGGGTTTTTCTGCCCTCCCGTGAGCAAATTCTATTGGGGCGGATTCCCAAGTGCCGACGTTACGCCACGGGCGACAACCACTGCAAGAACAGGCCCGGGGATGTCGATGAAGATCTTTACAGCCTGCACCACTTCATCGACCTGGCCTGCCAGGGAGAAATCGTGACCATGGACATGCTACACGCGCCGCCCGACGCTTGGATCGTGTCCAGCGAGGTTTGGAAAGAGATCGTTCGCCATCGGCAACGCTTCTACTCCAAAAAGCTGATGGCATTTTTAGCGTATGCCCGACGCCAGACGGCCAAATACGGAATCCGGGGATCGCGCCTCCATGCGGCGGCCACCCTTCTCGAGGTGCTGAAACAAAAAGATCCCAAGCTGAGGCTGGCGCACGTCTGGAGCGACCTGCCGCACATGGATCATTGTGGTGAAGCTGACCCTGCCCCCAACGGCATCCGCCAATACCAGGTCTGCGGTAAAACCTTTCAGGCAACGGTCGCTATCGACCAGGTGATACCGGTCGTGCAAAAATTTCTGGAAACTTTCGGGCAACGGGCCAGGCTTGCGGCCGACAACAAGGCCATTGATTGGAAAGCAGTGTCACATGCCATGCGGGCTGCCATTCAAACCCGGGAAATTATCGTCAACGGGGAGATCGTCTATCCCCTTCGGGATGCGGCCTATCTGCAGAAAATCAAAGCCGGCCGGCTCGACTATTATAAAGAGGTAGCCCCTGCCCTGGAAAACATGATGGCCGAGGTGGCCCGGCTCATCACACGCAGCAACCTCCCCGATCATCCGGATCGTCAGTTTTGGGACGATTTTATCTGCAGGACCGTGGAAACCTATCGATTCGGCATCCAATAGATCCCGAAAGAACCGCATGGTGAATTTTTTTCAAAATGGTCGAAAAATTGTACCGAAATCTCTTGCAAAAGCAATTTGGCTAACATATAGACCCAATTTCGAACTGCTGTTCGTCATAACCTATGGGATCTGGATTCCCACCTTGGGAACTTGCCGTCCGGATCTTTTTTCCTGATTTTTTTCGCATCAATCATGCCGCCGCTATTAAAAACGGCTTAATGCTGAGACGAAAAGACCGATAATATGCTTGACGACCGCACGACCACCGGTTGGGTATGATCCCCAGCGTGGGGAGATGATCGACCGGAACACCCCGATGAACGGGTATCCAATAATTTTCAAAAGGATTTTCAATGGATGAGTCTAAAAAAAAGCAACTCGAAATGCAGCTTCGCCAATTGATCAGCGCAGCGGCGAACGAAACCAAGTCGGAGCGCACCGACAGTCGACCGGGGAGTGGCCGTATCCAGGTGATTCGACGACGCAAAGGAAGGCCGGATCGTCTGATTCTGGACGCCCAGGGTATTTCGGAGTAGACACACCGGGAGTGTTTCGGCGTGGGAAGATTTGAATTCTTTGCCGAAACTGAACACCCTTCAGAAAAAAAGCACTTCTATTCAACATCGCCCTTAAAGGGCCGATTCCACAACGTATCGAAATTTGAAGTCACGATAAAAGAGGCGCTCTTTTTCCGAGACGCGCCGCATGCGTTCCGGATTTAAAAAAAAGCGATACATCCTTTCGGTGGGATCGATGGTGTTTCCGAGCAATTTGGCTTCCAAATGGGCAAGGGCTTCGATCGACTTGTCGCACACCGGGTAGCCTTTGTCATCCAGATCGATCTCCTGCGTGAAGGCCACCTGTGCAATATTGTTGATGTCGACCAGTTTGATGACCCCGGAAGGGACGATCACGAGGTTCCCCATGCCGGCCAGATCCGGAACATGGCCGGTTTCTATGATCATCTGCTTGATGTGCCCTATGAACCGGGCGCCCTCGGCACGCACCGTCTCTGCCCATCGGGATCGATGGGAAGGCTGCTCCTGCGGTGGGGACAGGTGGTCGTAAACGGTTTCGATCAGCCGCTCGCCGCTCAACAGCCCCCAAGGATTGAGGATTTCTCCGTCCACAAACTCTTGAAGACCGCAAAGCAGAATCCCCCTGCCGCCCGCCGTCACATAGTCGACGATGAATTCGTTGGAACGGGCCAAAAAATCGGGTGCCAGGTAGCGCTCCACCAGCTTGACCCGCCGGATCTCTTCGAGTGCGTCCCCGAGGCCTGACAATCGGGTCCGGAAGAGCCTGAGGATGCGAAGGGGTTTAGCACGGGGGTAACGTCGGATTCCGTCGATATCGATTCCGAACTTCTCCACGTCGATGTCGGTGCCGCGCAACACCTCGATGACATGCGACCGCAGCCCTTGCCGGAAATGGCGCCTGAAATGATAGGCGCAGTCGCTTTTAATGAAATTCAACCGCACGACATCGTCGTGGGTGATGAAGGGTTTTGTGCGGATGTCGTCAAGCATGGGATCTGCAACCCCGGCGCCGATACCGCCCCCCTCCCTTTGGGCACTTCCGCGGCACACCAGCGGCGCATCAATGGATGGTGGGGGGCTTGTCGTCGCCTTTATTTTTGCCGTCGATGACCGTAAAACGAGATCGCCGTCTTTTTTGTTTCAACTCGAAATACTTCCAGCGCCAGTAATTGATGTTCCACCATGGGCCCGATGGACGAACATAGAGATATCCGAAAAAAATCCCGCCCAGATGAAAGGCCCCATGCACATTGGCCTTGGCCAGAAAGGTGAGAAAAGTGACGATCACCGTGCCGTAACTGATGTATTTGGCCTTGACCGGCAGGACGAACATGAGCAGCACGACGGCCTCCGGACGTAACAGGCCGAAGATCACGATAAGGGTCAGCAGACTGGTCAGCATGCCGGCAAACGGAGCGCCGAAAGCGGTGAGCAGGCCCAAAAGCAGACCGATCAGGGCACCGCCGTATGCGGCCACCGCATAGAGGGTGATAAAACGCCGGGTGCCCAGGGCCGATTCGATGGTACCGGCAAAAAAATAGAAAACCAGGCAGTTGATCAGAAAGCCGATGGGCGCGCCGGGATCGTGCAGCAGGGGATGGGTGATCAGCTGCCACAAATGAAAACCACCGCTGCCGATGGGCCACAGGGCCAACCATCGATAGACGGGCAGCGTCAGCCAGTGTTCACAGATCAGCTCCATGACATAAATGGCGGCGTACACGATCAGCATCTTTTTGCCGGTGGCGGTCAGCGGGGCGCCGAAGCCGAATGTCGTGCGATGTCCTTGGGGAAACATGTCCATTCGATCCATTCAAGTCAGATAGTCTCGAAAAAATCCGGATGTCGCTTTTACCGTCATGCCGGCGTTGGCCGGCATGACGACCGAATGACGTCTAACGGTGCCGTCAAGTCTGTGCCCATCAATAAATAACCAGTTTCTGGATGGGCAAAAGTACGCGTGATTGTGCTCAAACTGCGGCAACCTACCATTTGGCCCTGTAAAATTGAACAGAAAAGTAGATCGATGCGTCATCGTTTTTCGTTTATTTTGTTCGTCTTCTGTTTTAAACAAATTAAATGGTACATGAAATCAAACAGTTTGCCGATCGATGGATACCCGCAGGCCTGGCCCTGGATCTGGAACTCACCCGCGGCAGCCGCAAACTTTACAAAATCGGGGCTGTTTTTGGCGATCGCGCGTTCGAATGGCATAGCGGCACGGCCGTCGAAACGGCCCTGGCAACGCTGGATGAGTTCGGGCATGGGGCCGCATATGTCCTGGGTCACAACATCCTCAACCACGACCTGCCCATCCTGCAAGCGCTTGCGCCGGGCCTGAAACTGCTGAAACTGCCCGTGGTGGACACGCTCTATTTGTCGCCCCTGGCCTTTCCAAGGAACCCCTATCATCGCCTGGTCAAAGACTACAAACTCGTGCGCTCGGGACTCAGCGACCCGGTGCAGGACGCGCGCCTGGCCCTGTCCATATTCCAGGATCAACTGGAGAGTCTGAAAAACCAGGCCGAGGACTGCCTCGAGCTGATCTCCTTTTACCGTTTCGCCCTGGCCGCCGGCCGTTTCGGCGCCTTCACGGGCCAAGGCCTGGCGATGGTTCTCGATCACGCCGGCGCCTTTCAGATTCAAACGTCGTCCCAGGCCGGCGACCTCTTCCGGCAGTTGACCCAGGGCATCGCCTGCCGCGCGGCTTTGGAACGGCGCTTTGGCGAGAACGGCGATGCAGCCGGCATCGATCCTGCGGCGGCGTACGCCCTGGCCTGGCTGCGCGTGGCCGGCGCCAATTCGGTGCTGCCTCCCTGGGTGCGTCACCAGTTTCCCGGGGTGGTCCCCCTGCTCAAGCGACTGCGCGACATCCCCTGCGGCGATCCGGCCTGCGATTACTGCCGCCAGAACCATGACCCGGACCGGCAACTGAAGCGCTTTTTCGGCTTCGACGGGTTCCGGCCCACGCCCGCCAACCGGGACGGCGGCAGCCTGCAGCGCGACGTGGTGCTGCAGGGACTTCAGGACCGCCCCCTTCTGGCCATCCTGCCCACCGGCGGTGGCAAATCGATCTGCTACCAGCTGCCGGCCCTCGTGCGTCACGTGCGCCGCGGGCTGCTCACCGTGGTCATTTCACCCCTGCAGGCCCTGATGAAAGACCAGGTCGACAACCTGGTGAAGCATACGGGCACACCTTATGCCGCGGCCATCTATGGCCTGCTCACACCCCCCGAGCGGGGGGAGGTGATCGAGCGGGTGCGACTGGGCGATATCGCCATTCTCTACCTCTCGCCCGAACAGCTGCGCAGCCGGTCGGTGCGCCAGGTGCTGGCCTTGCGCGAAATCGGCGCCTGGGTTTTCGACGAGGCGCACTGTCTCTCCAAGTGGGGTCATGATTTCCGGCCCGACTACCTCTATGCGGCCCGCTTCATCCGCGAATTCTCCCAGGAGCAGCAGCTGCCCATTCCGCCCATCGCCTGCTACACGGCCACGGCCAAGCTGGATGTCATCGAAGAAATCCGCGCCTATTTTCAAACCGAACTCAAGCAGGAACTGCTGTTGTTCGAAGGCGGGGTCGAACGCGACAACCTGCACTTCGATATCTGGCCGGTCAGCGGACCGGAAAAGCCGGCCCGGACTTACGAAATCGTCACCCGATACATCGATACGACCGCCCCGGCCGGCGTGATCGTCTATGCGGCCAAACGCAAGACCACCGAAGCGATCCGCGACTACCTCGTCCAGCGCGGGGTGACGGCCGAAGCCTTTCATGCCGGTCTCGAAGCCAATGAAAAAAGACATGTCATCGAATCTTTCGTGGCCGGCGAAACACCGGTGATCTGCGCCACCAACGCGTTCGGCATGGGTATCGACAAGGAGAACATCCGCCTGGTGCTGCACTATGACATCCCCGGATCGCTGGAAAACTACTTGCAGGAAGCGGGCCGTGCCGGACGAGATCTCCAGCCGGCGGATTGCATCCTGCTTTACGATCCGGTAGATGCCGAAACCCAATTTAAACTGGGCGCCCACTCGGAAATCAAAAAAGAGGAGATCCAGCGCATCCTCAAATGCCTGCGGCGCAGCAAGACCAACCGGGATGACGAGGTGGTCATCACCACCCAGGAGTTGGTCCGCGACGAGGAGATGTCGGAGGTGTTCGACCGGGGCGATCCCGCCAACGATACCCGTGTGCGAACCGCCGTCTCCTGGCTCGAACGGGCCGACTTTTTGAAACGGGATCACAACCTGACCCAGGTATTTCAAGGACGACCGCGGGTCAAGAACCTGGCCGAAGCCGATCCCCTGATCCGGGGGCTGGGGCTTTCCGATACCATGGCGCGCCTGTGGCGCGGCATCCTGGGCATCATCTTCAATGCGCCCGCCGACCATGGACTGAGCGCCGACGACATCGCCGAGCAGCTCTTCTCCTCGACCTCGGAACTCCGGCAACTCGAACAGACCCACGGACTGAAACCCGCCCAGATGGTCATTTACGCCATGCACAACATGGCGGCCGCCGGTCTTCTGGACAAGGGCATGGTGCTGTCGGCTTTCATTCGGCCCCGGGGCCGGAACAGCGCCCGCAAACTGCTGGCCCGAGTGTGCGATCTGGAAACGCGCTTTTTGAAACTGCTGCAGGAAGAGGCGCCCGAGGCCGAAACCGGCGGCTGGATGGATCTGGATATCAGCCGCGCCAACCAGAGGTTGCGAAACGCGGGCGAGCAGAGCAATCCCGTGACCCTGCGTAACCTGCTCAAGGGGCTGGCCTATGACGGCACCGGAATGGCCGGCTCGCATGGCAGCATCGACCTGAAGCATATGGGCCGCAACCGCTACCGTGTGTCCCTGCGGCGCAGTTGGCCGGTCATTATGGAGATCGCGGCCCTGCGCCGCGGTGTGGCCGAGCTGATCGTACGCGAGCTGGCCGCCAGGGCCCTGGCCGACCTGGCGGACACCGCCCAGGGTGGTACGAGCGATCTGCTGGTGGAATTCAGTGCCAACGACCTGGCCGAGGCCATCCATCACGACCTGCTGCTCCATTCCCAGATCAAGAAACCCCTGGCGGCCATCGATCGCAGCCTGATGTTTCTCCACGAGCACAAGGTCATCGCCCTGCAAAACGGACTGGCCGTCTTCAGGCAAGCCATGACCATCCGGCTCAATCCGGAGGAGCGCAGACGCGCCTACACCCTGGGCGATTACCAGCCGTTGGCGGCCCATTACCGAGAACGCCGTTTCCAGGTGCACGTGATCATGGAATACGCCCAACTGGCCATGGACAAGATCGCGCGCGCCTTGAGTCTGGTGCTCGATTACTTCTCCCTGCCGCGGGACAGCTTTGTCCGAAAATACTTCGATGACCGTCGGGAGGTCCTGGAACGCGCCACCAGCGCGGAGGCGTACCGGCAGATCGTCGAGCGCCTCGACAATCCGATCCAGATTCAGGTGGTCGGCGACCGGGTGACGGCCAACACGCTGATCCTGGCCGGCCCCGGGGCCGGCAAAACCCGCGTCGTGGTTCACCGTTGCGCCTACCTGCTGCGCGTGGAGCGGGTCCCGGCCCGGCGCATCCTGGTCGTGTGCTTCAATCACAACGCGGCGGTGGAACTGCGCCGGCGCCTCGGCGATCTGGTGGGCTCCGAGGCCCGTGGGATCACGGTGGCCACCTACCATGGTGCGGCCATGCGGCTGGCCGGCATGTCGCTGCGGGAATTGACGTCCCGCGCGGAAACAACCGGTGCCATCGACTTCGACGCCATTCTCCGTACGGCAGTGGCTCTGCTAAGAGGCGAAACGGAGGTGCCGGGCCTGGCCCCGGACGAGGCGCGCGATCAACTGCTCCAGGGCTACAGCCATATCCTGGTGGACGAATACCAGGACATCGATCAGCTGCAGTACGACCTGGTCTCGGCCATCGCCGGTCGAAGTCTGGGGGAAAAAGAAGGACGCCTGGCGATCATGGCCGTGGGGGACGATGATCAAAACATCTATGCCTTCAAAGGCGCCAACGTGTCCTTCATCCAGCGTTTTCAGCAAGACTACCACGCGCGCACGGTCTACATGGTGGAAAACTTCCGTTCCAGCGCCCACATTATCCAGGCCGCCAACCAGTTGATCGCCGATAACCGCGATCGCATGAAACGGGAACATCCCATCCGGATCGATCGCCACCGGGCAACGGATGCGCCCGGCGGCCTCTGGACCCAACGCGATCCTCTAGCCCGGGGTCGCGTCCAACGACTTCGCGTTCACCGCTACGCCCAGCAGCCGACGGCTCTTTTCCAGGAATTGCTGCGCCTCAAGGGGCTCTGGCCCGATATGGACTGGGGCGATTGTGCCGTGCTCGGACGCACCCACCAGGTCCTGACGTCGGTGCGCGCCCTGTTCGAGGAAAAATCAATGCCGATCAAAACGAGCCTGGAAATCGCCCTGCCACTGCATCGCATCAGGGAAATCGATCGGTTTCTCACCCGGCTCAAGCAGGTCGAAGGCGATATCCGCAGCGTTTCGGAACTTCGTGCCTGGCTTCCGCCGGCGGCGACCGGCAAGCCCAACCCCTGGACTGCCTTGCTGGCCGACCTGCTGAACGCCTACCAGGCCGAGAGCGCCGATGCCCCTCTGCCAATCCACCACCTGGTGGATTGGCTTTACGACGCCCTGGCCGAGCAACGCCGCGAAAAGAGCATCGGTGACGGCATTTTTCTCAACACCGTGCATGCCGCCAAGGGCCTGGAATTCGACCATGTCTTCATTCTCGACGGCGAATGGCGCCTGCCTGCCGAACGCGTCAAACAGGAAGAGGAACGCCGCCTGCTCTATGTGGGCATGACCCGGGCCAGGCAGAATTTGTGCTTGCTGGAAACCGGCGATCAGGCCAATCCGTTCATCCAGGGGCTGACGGGAGAGTGGATCTGCATGCGCCGGGCGGCGGCCGATCTGCCGGTGGATGAAAAGTTGCTGTCCAAGGATTACGAGCTGCTGGGCCTGCGAGCCATCCATCTGGGTTATGCCGGCACCCGGCCGCCTGCTCACCCGATCCATCGGCGCCTGGCCGACCTGCAGGTCGGTGAACGGCTGGAAATGGTCTCTCATCATGATGGCATCGCGCTTCGCACTGGGGATGGTGTTTGCGTGGCCCGGCTCTCCCAGGAGGGCTGCCGCGCTTGGGCGGACCGGCTGGCATCGGTCGTCGAAGCCCGAATCGTGGGAATGCTCCAATGGTACGCCGATGACGGTCAGCCGGAATTTCGCCGCTATGCCAGAGCAGCGTCCTGGGAGGTGCCGCTTCTGGAAATCGTCACGACGAAGGATTGAAATTCACGACTTACGGCATTCGATTGTGAATGACCATCGCCGCAAACAGCACCACGCCGAATAGAGAGAAGTAAAGACCGTTGAGGGTCTGCTGATATTTGACTTTGATCTTCTGGTCCGTTTCGGACTGGATCA
>Ga0209164_1003953_pt1 | contig 13675 bp, 1 predicted proteins | sample MTBNYHSulfiMetaG_FD_187458 | JGI IMG/M metagenome (GOLD analysis project Ga0209164, IMG submission 187458) | Enrichment culture microbial communities from rom New York Harbor, USA that are MTBE-degrading - MTBE-NYH (New York Harbor Sulfidogenic)... | ecosystem: Environmental > Aquatic > Marine >...
ATTGAAGCTGACTTGGCTGACTTCAAGCTCGCCGTCCATCAGCTGGAAATGCGCCTGTCGCTCCAAGCGGGCCGTGCCCGCGATGGCCTCGGTACCGACACTGGACACCTGAAACTGCCGATCCAGAAATGAACCGACCGAGACGAATCCATAGCTGATATTGTGAGAGACTGAGACGGCCTTCCCCGTGGGGCTGACGGTATAGGTGATCGGCCCGATGAGTTTCGCCCGCTCCGGGGTGAGCGGCGAATCCAGCTGAGCCGGGGTCACCTGAACGCCGCCGTAATAGACGCGGGGCGTGTAAGTTTTACCGCTTCCCAGCTCCAGCGCGGCATCCGGCTGAGCCACAGGCGCCCTTTCGTTGGGCACGATGGCCGCAAAGTTGTAGCTATCCGACAGGCTGCCCACCGTCGCTTGCACCCTGACGGTGGTGCCTCCTCCGACGGGAACAAACTCGAACAGGAGCGTGCCGCTCGTCACCGGCAGGCCGCCGGAGGTTTGCAGGCTGCCGTAGATGAGCATCGGCGGCTCGGGAATGCCGGCGAACACCGCCTGGGATATCATCAGAACGGCGACAACAGCAAGCAACAGAAATTCTGCAAAGCGAAGTTTCGTTTTCATGCTCTTCCCCTTTCGATCACTCTCCTGGACAAATCGATTGCTTGGTTGTTTCCTTTCAACGTTTGCCATTGCTCCGGCAGCGGACGACTTGGCTGCCGTTCTTCCGGGTTCTCGCGAGAGACTAATCGCCGATCCCTTGCAGTCCGAGGGTTTCCAGGCCCGCCCCCTGGCTGGTATGCGTGACGAAGTCGTAGCGCCTCGTCAGATGCTCTTTGCGCGCGACCTGGCCGTTGACCACCCGGGTCATCATAGACATCCCCGTTTTCTCACCGAGCTTGTAATGGAAGTAGGCATAGCTGTCCGAAACGCTTTTTCCCTCGCCCGAGGTCATGGTCATTCTTCCCGGTAGTCCCCGATCCTGGCGGTATTGGTGTTGGGCTCCGCCTTCCTTCAGCGCCTCATTGTGGGAAGGCTGATAGATGGCTACCGAGGTGGGGGGAAGATGCGTGTTGATGCGTTGCAGCTTCGTGCCATGGTGATACTCCGCCAGGACGTGCAGCATCAACTCACCCCGGGTCGGCTCAAGCGGGTATCTGGGATTCGTATCGAACTGTTCGAGGTCTTCGAGATCCACGTTGCCGGTGCTGAAAGAGTCGATGAAGGCGGCGTTATTGCGCCCCACGTTCAGCGTGACCGGATTGTCTTCGTCGAGCACGATCTCCGATACCTTTTTCTGGAACGCCGGCGAGCTCATCTCTTCCGCGAGCCAGCGTTTCCAGGTGTCCACGTCAGCTTGCTCGCCGTGCAGCGTCATGCCCCCGATCTGTTCAGTGACCACTTCCAGCCCCGAGGGATCGGCGTACTTGTGCGGGGCGTTCAGCCCGTAAGCATAGGGATTTCCGTACTGCGGGTTCGACAGGAACGCCACCGCCTGGGCCTTTGGTAACGTATCCGGGTTCCCATAGAACGAATCCACGCTGAGAAACCGCCCCAGGGGATTGGCGTAGTAACGCGCCTCAAAGTACTGAAGCCCGCTCTCTTGATCCTGTTCCTTACCGCCAAAGCGATGCTCGGGACCCGACCGCACGGTCGCCGCCCGGTATTCATGACGAGGCGAGCCGAATGGAAAGAACAATGTCTCCGAACCCAGCTCCCCCGAAGCGTCCGTGATCGTTTGGATCGATCCAAGATGGTCGGCGTGATAATACCGGATGCGCAGCGCGGGGTCCGGGGCCTGAAACTTGACGCCGGCGGAGGCCGTACGCACATAAGCCGCCTGGCCGGGAGCGAGACACGCGGGGAAGCTCGACAGGGAAGCCTCCTCGCCCGGCAGCCGACAGCGCCACAGCCCGGATTGTGCATCGTATATCCACACTTCGACCGGATCCGATGGCAGCGCCTCATCAAATCCCAGCGCTTCCAGGCCCGCGCTGGAAACAAAGTTCGCCCCGGCCGAAAGAGGCGAGTCGGCCGGTGCCCGATATGCGCCCTGGATCAGGAGCACGGTGCCCACCGCCGACTCCAACCAGAAAGGACAGCCTGCCGGCAACGGATCACTGGTCATCACAGCCTGATAGATGCCGGAGGGATCGTCACACCGATAAGCGACAACGTCCGAGGGGCCGGTGCCCGTTCCCAGCTGGGTCGCGATCTGAAGAGCGGAAGAAGCGCTTTCGACCGCCAGGGAAAGGAGGTTCCAGCCCTCGAACACCCGCACCCATTGGAGGCGCTCCGCCGCGGGGGAGAGCGCACCGATCACCCGGGCGACTCGCGAACTGCCGTTCCAGAGATACTTGACCGGCTGATCAAAGTCTCGAACCTCAAAATGCTGGTTGACATAAACTGTCGTGGTCGAGGGAAAAAGAGCAAAGGAAGCGCCCGGAACGCTTGGCGGTGAGGCCATCTCCCAGACCTTCTTGGCAATGCGTCGCCCCGAGTAATCATACGTATACTCCGCCCGCATCGTGTCGGTTTCCACTCGCACCAGCCGGTCCTTGAAATCCCACGTGCACCGCAGACCCGCCAGCTCCGTCACGTTGCCGTTTGCGTCGTACGAGTATGCCTGTCCACTGCCGGTCGCCGTCAGGGCGTGCGGTCCGGGAGGATCCGCCGGCGTCCGTCCGACTCGCCCCCAGGCCCCGGAGCCGCCTCCATAGTCAAGCTGACCGAGATTGACGACTGAAAACTCCCCGGCAACCCGCTCGAGGTGTCCCTCTCCCTCGGGCGACGACTTCCAAAGCATATTGCCGACGCGGTCATACCGGTAGTCGATCCGCCCGTCATTGCGATCGCTGTCTCCCGGCGGCGCAAACGAGTACGTGATCCCGGTCAGACGATACAGATCATCGTATTCGAGAATCTGTGTATTCCGCCTCGGGGCGCCGGCCGGCAGCTGCGACGCCGGCCGAAGGTCCTCCAGGCGGTTAATGTTCGAGACCCCGTCGAACAGGTAGGAATAATGAAGGAAGGGGCTGGCAGGCTCGCTCCCCTTCGCTGCCCGGGTCGCGCTCAAGCGGATCCGGCGATCATAATCGTATTGCGTGACGACCCCGTTGCCGTACTCGATGCGCATCGGGAAACCCGAGGGCACATAGTCGATGGCGCTGACGAGCGGGTGCGCGCCCCCGACGTCGCTCGTCTCACCCCCAAGAATCCTCTCCAAGAGGGTCCGGCTGTTGTACTCATAGGACACAGCGTCCCCGTCCGGAAAGATCCGCCGGGTCACGCGGTCATAGGCGTCGTATTCCATCCCCGTCCAGTAGGAGACCGGAAAGCCGTTTCTCGGATCCGGGATGCGCTTGATCACCCAGGCGGGCCTTCCGCGCTCATCGTAGGAGATATGCTCCTCACCACTGAGATCGATGATGGAAGCGAGAAGCCCCACCGTGTTGCGAGCCTGCCTGCTTCGAATGTCGCCTGATGGCTCCAGCGTCGCCGGCAGGTCATAGAGATACAAAACATCCGGCCGGTTGATTTCGCTCAGCGGAAGGGACGGGTTGTACACCCGGTTGTAAGAGCCTGGCAGCCCCTCATCGTGAAAATCTTCGGTCCTTAGCCGGTTGACGCCATCGTAGGTGTAAGTAACACGCTGCCCTTTGGCGTCCACCGTCTCGCTCAGGTTCGAAGCATCGTCGTAGGTGTACCACATCCGGCCGCGATCCGGGTCGTCCATATACACCTTGCGTTTGATCCCGTCGTAGGCGAGGCGCTTGACATTTCCCTGGCTGTCGGTGATCCGGGTGATGTTGTCCAAGAGGTCGTAGGCATAGGTCGTGCGCCAGGTCGCCGGGGAAGCGCGAGGCGTTCCGTCATCGTTCAGCCGTACCCGCTCCTCCACCTGAACCAAGCGGTCGAGGCCGTCGGTCAAGAGGACCGTGGGGGTGTCGAAATAGGGCGAGCCAGCGTTCGTATCCTCTTCGTCAAAGATCTTTCGGACGAGCGGCAGGTGCTCCGTCCGGCTGAAGGCCCCGTCCGCCTGGACCGTCTTGGTGCCGCGGCCCAGCGCGTCGTAGTACATCTCGTTCGCGGGCGCCTCACCCAACGTGAAACCCTGCGCTTCTCCGTCCACGATCCAGGTCCCCGACCAGCCCGGCGCATGAATGTCTTCGAAGTCCAACCCCTTCGAACTATAGAAAGGCAAGAGAACGCGGAACGATTGCAGCCGCTCGTTATAGAGAGTGGCCTGCTTAACGATGGTTTGCCCGCTCTGTTCGTCTTCCTCCTTGCTCATCACCGTGCGACCCAGCCCATCCATAAACGTCCTGGCCACGTAATAGGCCCCCGGGTCTCCACAGCGCTCATGGAAGCGGGTTTCGATCCAGTTGACGACCCCGCTGCCTCCCGGGATGGCGACGGGGACGGTCAGTCGGTACTCGAAAGCCTGCGTGGGCATCTCCGGTGTATCCGGCGGCTGGCCGCCCGGCTTCACGATACTGACAAGTCGGGAAAACTCGTCGAAGGCCATCCGAGTGAGATGACCGTTGAAGTCCCAGGCTTCGGTAATCACGCCGAAGCCGAGATCGTTGTGGACCTGCATTTGCAGCGAACGGCCTTCGCCCGCGTACACCGTCTCCCCGACGACATAGGTGTGCAGATCGCTGTCGAAGGCGATTTCCCGGTAGTGTCCCAATGAGGGATCGGGAGAACCCGCCACGATCCGGGCCAAGGGATCGGCCGTGATGGTCATGTTGCCGTATGCGTCGTAGCGGTTCCGCTGTTGATCGATCCAATGGTCCGCTGCGGGATCAACCGCCATGCCGCTACCATCCGTGATCGCGAGCGCCAGCGTGCCGTCCTCACGGTGGGAGACCGCCAGAAACCGGCCCGCGGGAACAGCGAGCGGCTGCGGAGGCTGGGCAGGATTCTGCGGTCCCACCCAACTGTGGATCCTCACGAGGTTGCCGGCGGTGGCCTGCCCCGAAGGAAGACCGTTAAAAGGCGTTCCGTCGTAGAAATACTGCGCGTCGCTCACCACTTTGGGAGGCAAGGCGTTGTCCGTCAGGACGGATCTCACCATTCGATTCCAGACGGGTGCTTCGGGGGTCGCCGAGTAGATCCTCCAGATGATCCTTTCATCGTCTCCGGCGTTGCGATCCGAGCCGACCACCCGGCCGTAGTCGGCCTTCATCACCAGATTGCCGTAGTCGTCGCAGGCATATTCCTTTTCGATCACGACCGGCTCGGTGCCCCCGCCCGGCTCTTCCCGCAGAATCTGCCTCTGCAGGGAAAGGTAAGGATAGCTCACGCCGGTCGCCGCCAGCGGGTCTTCCGGCTCGGGTGTAACCGTAAAGAGCCGGCGCACGACCCAAGTATTCTGCTGCTCACTGAAAACCTTGCCGTCCTCCATTCTGCTGACGGTGCGAAGGGTCTTCCCTTTGAGGAATTCATCGGTCCGCCCCACATCAAAGGCGTGTTCCGTGACGAGGGTCGGCTGGGACGCATCGCCGAGGGCGACCTGCTCCGCCTGTCCGAAACCGCGAAACTCTTTCTCGACGCCGTCGTAGTATCCGTCGTGGTAATGGAACTCATTCACGTAGTCATTGCCCAGACCGTCATAGACCGTGATGCGGCTGACCAGATTCGCCGGGTTCGGCATCGGATTCGTCCAGGGGTTTCCTGCCAGGAGGTCGTCCACGGCAAATGCGGTCGAAGGGCGATATTCGATGACGATCTCTTTCCCGATGCCGTTTTCAATCCGGGTCACCAGGTTCGGGCACGGCGAGCCGTTCACCAGAAGCCCCACGTCCACAACCCGCAATCGCTCACTCTCTCCAAGACCCGAGTCGGCGTAGACGAGGTCGGCCGTGCCGTTGCCGTTGAGATCGGCCCAACGAACCGACGGGTTCAGCGTGGTGAAATTGCCCGGAAGGTCGGTGACAATGTACCGCTGCGAAAAAGTCCGATTGCCCAGATTAACCCAGAACCAGAGTTCCCGATAGGCGGCGCGTTCCACGACAAGGTCGTCCAATCCGTCGCCGGTAATGTCCCTGAGGCTGGCCCGTTCGATCTGTTCGCCCGGGCCTTCGGTCAGGTAGCTGAACCCGCTATCGTGGCCGAAGCCGCTGTCGGGCGGGATCGGAATGACAACGCTTTCGGCGAATTCGCCGTACCCCCGGCTCGGGCAAAAGATGACCTGCGCCGGCCGGATACGGGCCACGTCGGTCAGCCGGTCGCCATTCAAATCGGCCAACTGGACTCCCGGATCAGAGAATTGAATGACCGTGTCCTGATGCAAAGCGCCCGGAGTCAGCACCGCCCGGCTGTACTGCGCCCCCTGGGAGACCCGTTTGCCCAGCGTATACCAAACCTGGTAACCGTTAGGGATGCTCTTGACGATATCCATTCGCTTGTCGAAATTGATGTCGAGGGTGCGCACGTCCGCGTCGCCGAACGGGGCGGGCGGCACAGTATCTTGGACCGACATCATCTCCTGCGGCCCCCAAGCGACGGTCCCCTGGTTGCGGTAATACCGCGGGTTCGGATCCTGGCTGGGATTAAAGATCAGGTCGGCCAGCCCGTCGCCATCCACATCCACCAGCGAGACCTCGTCGCTCGAAAGGTCCCGCTGCCAGGCGAGTCCGCCGCTCGCGCCGGCGTCCACCTCGCGCACCGTGCTCCACTGAATGACTTCTCCGTAGGCGTCGCTGCGCACTCCTTCATTGAGATAAGCGGTGTGGCTCCCCCCGAGCTCGGTCTTGAGGATATCGGGCAGGCCGTCGGCGTTGAGATCGATCAAATCGACATAAGCATTGTCCATCACCCGCACGGGTTCATTCCGGCTCCCGATCACGGTCTCCGCCGCCGACACGACCCGAGGCAGATCCCGAAGCCCGTAGCCAAAACGGGCGGGAGGGAGAGTGCTCACGCCGTCTGCTCCCACCACCGTTACCCGGGTCAGCAGCGACCAGTGGGAGTGCGCCTCATACGCCAGCTCGTAGCGCCGGATGAGGGCGTCCGCCGTCCCGTCGGCGTTCACGTCGCCGGCCTGATGCCCCGGCGGCAGAACGCCTTGAATCGCAACATCAATGCGAGCCAGCCGTTTGCCGGCTTGGAGCAGAAATCCGATCCGGTAATCCTCCATCACGTCGAGACGATCCTCGTAGGTGAAGAAGACCAGGTAGAACGTGGACCACGGAGGAGAGCCTGGACCGTAGCGCATCTCCTCCAGGTATTTCTGGTAAGTCGATCCCGGGAACTCCTGATAGCGGTATTCGAGGACATTCCCGTTGGGATCGATTCGCCGTTCCGCCAGCCATTGGCCGATCCGATCGCCTTCGCTGACCCTCGCCGCCGGGCTTCGGCCGCACTCCAGCACCGTCCCATCGGGATAGCGCGCCTCCCAATAGTCGTCGCCCGCATCCTCGATGTGCCGGTACCGGATGAACTGCTCCTGTTTCTCGGGGAAGTAGATTCCGCCAGAGGTCAGGACGAGTTCCTCTCCCGTGAAATCCAGGAAGCGGTCGCCTTCATCCTCTTCATCCGTCAGCCCGTCAAAATCATCGTCTTCGCCGTTCGGATCGTACCCGGGAATCCCCTTTTCACACTGGCGCCGGATCGAGGGAATCGGCAGCGACCAGCCGATGCCCAAGGGGCTGTTCCCGTTGCCCCCCTGGTAATCGAGGCTCAACTCGACACTGCGGCCGCCCGGCGTGGGAGGAAGACTGAGGGGAACACTGTAACTGCCGGTGCCTGTGTTCAACTGGGGCTGAAATTCAGCGCCCAGCCCCTCGATGGAACCCGGCCCCGACGGAAGGGAAATGGACGTGGGCGACACCCCGCTCTTGTCCGCCGCCCGCGCCGGAAGGCAGGGAAACAGAATCGCCGCGAGAGCCGGAAGCACCGGCAAAACGATGCGGGGCAAGACAACTCGGCCGATAGGTGAATGCATTGCCGACTTTGAGAAGGCCTTTCGGGATTTCGCTCTTCCGTTAGCGTTTGTTATCCTGACGTATAAGCATAGGTCTGGAAGAAGATCTTGATATCCGTCACCCCGTCTCCGGGGCTGCCACCGCCATAGATGAAGCGGTTGATGCCTTCCTGAGGATCGGCCAGCAGGTTCCGCCCCGGGATGATCAGCAGCCATCGCGTGTTCCACACCGAACGGCCGATCAGGCGACTGTCGCTGATGACCTCGCTTTCGTCAAACGTTCCCCCATCATGGAACGCGCGAAAATCGCCGAACCGGCGCGGGCGACCGTACTCCGACGAGCCTCCAAAGTTGTCCAATCCGGGAAGCCAGTCCCGATTGTCGTCCAAATCCGTCGCGTTCAGCGGAAAGGGCACCGACAGCACTTGATCCACGAGAAACCATTCCCGGGGCTTACCGGCGCTGACCGTCGGCACTCGCATCACATCCGCCCCCGCCGGAACCAGATAGACGCGCGGCGTCTGCGTCAAACCCGAGGCGCTGGCGGTGTTGTTGTAGTTGCTGAACCAGACGCCGACCGAGCGCACCTTGGTGGCAAAATTCGTGGACGAGTAGAAACTGTCGCCCCCGGACAGAGGCCATCCAAAGAAGTTCATCCCGCTGGTAATCGTCGTCTCGAAGGGGATCACAATCGCGGGTTCCGGCTCGGTTGAATAGGCGATCACTCTCAGCGGATCACACAGCTTCAGAAAATCCTCGTGCTCGCGCAGGTCAGCCACGACATGACGGTCGAGCGTTTCCTGCCAGGTTGTATTGGAGGCCAGCCCGGACCGCGTGCGAAAGAGCTCCTGCCGGAGTGAGAACCGGTTGGTCTCCGTCTGCGGATTGTTAAAGCCCAACTGCCCTTTGAGGACGCTGAAGTTCTGGCTCAGCCGGGCGAGAACGTCGGACAGACCGCGCCCGACCACGGGAAGCCCCCCCGAGATCTGTCCTATCGTCCGTTCCCGAACGATATTCGAGAAAAACACCTCCCCGGCCTGGGAGTCGGCGCTGAGCAGGTTGGTCTCATAGTCATAGGCTTTCGCCGCAAGATAGACGTAGCGGGCCGCCAGGTCGAACTGAGCGCGATATTTCTGTAAGGCGTCGTTTCGGAAAATGCGGAACGCCATGTCCTTGTAGCGGTGGTCGCTGACCTGGGCGGCGGTCATTCGCCGGAACCGCGTTCGGTCCTCGAGCAGCCGCGTGGCCCGCTGGATAGCAGCCACATAGCGGCCGGAGGCTTGCCTCATTGCTTCCTGGAGGGAATAAACTTCGACCTCCAGTCCGTTCAGCGCCCGGATCATCTGTTCCAGCTTCTTGACCTCCTGCTGGACTTGGAGCTGGGTGCTGAGCACTCTGAGCTCCACCTGGGTCTGGTTGTTCAAATCCTCCTTCTCGTGGGCGTAGCGCAACTCCGCCATCGCTTGCTGATCCTCTTCGAGGCCGAGCGCCTCGGAAATCATCGCACCGGCCAAGCGAATGGCACCCCGAGCGGGAGCGGTTACGTCAGTTGATAATCCAACCGCGGTAGGCAACATCTCCGCCATGGCATTGGAGATGATGGTCGTGATCCGTGCGCCCCTCCTGGCGTTGAGTTGCCCATTTCGTGCCTCGCGAATCTTCGCGTTCAGATCCTTCTGCTGCTGGTTGTTCGTGTTGATAATCTGGATTTCCTGGCGATTAATATTGAACAGGGTTTCAATCAAGGAGGCCTGATCCTCGATCGCCCTCAGGGCGTTGTCATACTCTGTCAGCGTTCTTTCCAGCCGCAGACGGGCTTGGACCAAATCGCTTCGGGCCAGCTGAATCTCACCGGGCGCTTTGCGAGGCAGGGTGAAATTGCGGGGTTTGATGAGGCCAAAGCCCGGCACGATGTTGAACTCGACCGGCTGGGTCTCCACGGAAACAATCGCGCCTGTGTTGGGATCCGGCTGAGGCACCCGGAAGGCCACCCGCAGCGTGTCGCCCTGGGGCAACTCGATGCCCACCAGCTCCTCGACATCAATGTAGGCCCAGTGGTAGAGGTCGGGGCCGTTGTAATCCGGCCCGTAAATATTCCCGCTGATGGGATCCCGGTCCTCGGGGTAAGGATAGCCGCAGAGCTCGATGAGGCGATTGTTGAAATCCGCTTCCCGGTCTTCGATGTTATTCTCAAACTCGACCTCCTCGTCCTGGTGGCGGCGAAGACTGTTCGCCAGGTTGTTGGCATGATCGAAAACGACAATCGCATTGTTCAGCGCCTGGGCAGCGCGATCGTAGATCTGTTCAAAGTGCGTCTTGCCGCTGGTGATCTCGGACGGGCTGATATCGAAGGGAACGACGTTCTTCGCCAGGCCGAGAGGGTTGAGGCCGACGTCGGCCTCGTCGAGTTGCGCCTGGACCGCGTCGGCCAGACTGACCAGCTCACGCAGTTCGGCAACCGTCGTGCGGTCCACCTGCCTCACCGTACCTTGATGCTCAGGATCGGCATCCGTCGCCGGAAGGATCGCGTTTGCCGTCACCCAGTCGAAGTGGGCGCCCATGTGCACCCGGCGAGCCCAGTCGCTCACCCCCCAATGCCTGCCCTCGACCGGATCCTTGTAGCCCTTCCACTGGGTCGCCGGATCGTCCAGGTACTGCTCGCGGTAAGTCAGATCAAGGATTTCGGCCCCGCATTTCGCCTTGGCCGCCGCCGCACGGGCAAATTTCCGCTCATGCGCGAAGCTGACCTCGACCGGCACCTGATTGACCAACACATACTCCGAGCGAATCGGCCAGCTGAAATCGGGATGCCGGAGAAGGTCGTAGTAGAACTTGATCGCCGTCAGGTAATGGCCCCAGGCGTCCCCGTGGCCTTGAGGGAACATGATCTCGGCGTCGTCCTCGGTCTTGAATCCATCGTCATCTTTATCTTGAATGTTATAGTTGTTCACATAGGCGACTTGCCCGTCGCCCAGCGTAAAGTTCCAATAGAGGCGGTTGTAACCCGGATAGCGGTCCACGGCCGTCCCCCGGTCGTCCCGACCCCGCAGCAGGGCCAGCTCTTCGTAGAGAAGCGAGTTCTGGTTGGTCGGCAGCTGGTCTTGGAAACAAAACATCGCAGAGGCGGCCTCGTTGATGCCCACGTCGATTCCGATGGTCGGATCGGCCGCGTCGCCGTACGCCTCGTTGGCCAGGAGCATATAGAAGTCCGCCAGGTTGCCGGCCATCAGAATGAGGGCTTGATCCGCAGGGGGGTATTGAACGCCGAGGTCGATGGTGAAACTCTTACCCCGAAAGAGGACCGCCTGGTAGATTTCAATAAGGCCTAGACTATTGACATAGTCCGGACTGCAAGAAAAGGCCACCACGTCCCGATACGGGTTGCCCAGCTGCTCAATCATGCTGACATAGGTGGCCACCCGGGCGTCGGTAAAGTCTTTCACCCGCTGGTCAAAGGGGTTGATGCCCCGCTTGACTCGCTTGATCCACCCCTCGGCCAGTTGCGCGTCGGTCCAATCGCTTTCGGGCCGGGTGCCGCAAACCGCGTCATAGCCTCGCACCCGAACGCGAAACCAGTTGTCGGTCAAGGTTCGAACGTTTGCCCCGCGGACCATAATCTCATTCTGCCCCAGGACGTAGCCGGAGGCGTAGTTGTTCTCCGGATCGACGTAGTCCTCCCAGGGCGAGAACGGAACCGCGGGAGTGGTGTCCGGATCAACATCCTCGTAGTCATCCGGGTTGTCGCCCGCCGCCACCTGCCAGTAAAACTCCATATCCTTGCAGTCCCCGCCGCAATCGCCCGACCAGCGCAGCACAATCTGTTCCTCGAAGGGACAATCCGGGTAGACCACCTGGACTTCACCCTTGTAAGGAGGGCAGACCACTCGAAACACTTCGACCAGGGCCGGCTCGGTGATATCGCTCCGGCCGTTATAGCCCAGGACAACCCATCCGCTTCTCAGGGCCGATCCGCTGGAGATGGCAATGCCCCAATCCGGGCTGTCGGGCTGCAGGACGTAGCCCACCTGGGTCACGCCCTGCTGCTGGGATGCCAGATGGAGCGAAGTCACCGCCGAGCGAAAGGCGGCATGCTCGGGGCGATAGAACGTTTCCAAGATGGTGTCGCGGTCGTTCTCGCTCATAATGCCGAGCAGGCCTTCCGCCTGAACGCCCTGGAACTGGAGTTGCTCGGTGACCGGCTCATAGCTGAGGCGCAAACGGATATGCGGCGGCAGCTTGGCATAAAACGCCTGGAAATCGTCCGGGAAGTCGGAGTAGGACAGCGTAACCAGGGAAGGCTTCCAGGGCATAATCAGGGCGGCGCCCGCCTGGTTCAGGAGGATTTCGGCTTGTTTGAATCCGCTGCGGTCCCGGGTCTGGCCGGCCTCCAGCGTCGTATAGACGTCCGGGCTGGACATCGGCGGATTGATTTCCGGGTCGGAAGGAATCTGCGGCCAACTCACTTCGTAAGTGACGTCAATAGGAATGCCGGAGCCGTCATCCAGCCAAGGGTTGCACTCGCTTTCCCAGCGCTCGTAGAAATGGGCGACGACATTGACCGTGCCGGCAAGGCCTACGCCTCCGCGGATAAACCACAGCCCACCCCGATCATCATCCCAGATATGCTGGGCGATCGGTTCCGTAATGATGGTATCCTCGGGGCAGAGCGTCATCTCCAATCCCAAAGGCACCGGAGGCCGCATCGGCTGGCCCGCTGTCCTTGGGTAGTGGAAGGTGCAAGGGCCGTTGGAGCTGTCGTCGCAAGGACATCCGGCCACGGGCGCTTCCGGGCGGACCTCGCGCGTGACTCGAATGACGTCGAACTCCCACCGCCCCGCGTTGTCCAGGTCATTGTATTTGACCAGCACGTAGGGTGCGGACCGCCCGAACAAAGGATTCAGATCATCCCGCGCGGCCAGAATGGAATCCCCGGGATTGGTATTCCATTCGGCGTGCTCCTCGTTCGGGTTATAGCCGATCTCCGCCGGGTTGCTATCCAGAGTGCCCAGCTCGTAGATGGAGGGATTGGCATATTTGGAGGCAGCGAAGGGGGCGGAGCCTTCTTCGTTCGAAATAATGATGCAGCGGTCGGGCATCGCCGGCCAGTCGCAACTGTAAACCACCGGCTTCACAGGCCAGCACACCTGCTGTGACGTCTCATACCACCACATCTCGATCAGGCCCACATTGACCGGAAAGACCCGCCCGGTCAGGGTATCCCGGTCGTACACGTTGGTATCCGGATCGTAATTGGTGCCCGAGAACAGGAAGCCGTCATTGCAGGTGGAGTCATGGTCCTCGTCCGCGAGCGCTTCTCCAATATCCCAGTTTTCGGTAAACGGAAATCCTTCCGCGGGATCATTATGCTCGACGGTCTTCACGACCTCGAAGGAGACTTCCTCCCCGCTGCCGTCGCTGGCGTCGTCGGTATACATCACAGTCGCCATACCGGGATTCGTCGTGGTGAACTGAAGGGTGAGGATGTTGGCGTGCAGGGCGGGTGTCTGGTACTTGATCTCGGCCGCCTTGTGAGCCGTCATATCAACCGCCGGCCCGCCGGTGCCCCGAACGTTGATCTGCGGCGCTGTCGGCCACACCGCGCTGTACAGCCGCCGTTCGTTAGGCCAGCACACGCTTTGGCTCTTCTTGTACCAATAGACGAGAATGGAATTCAGGCTCGCCGCCGGCGTGGGCCGGATCGCATAAACATTCCACCGGGTCGGCCCGGGTTGGATCTCCTTTTGCTGG
>Ga0209164_1003955_pt1 | contig 13669 bp, 14 predicted proteins | sample MTBNYHSulfiMetaG_FD_187458 | JGI IMG/M metagenome (GOLD analysis project Ga0209164, IMG submission 187458) | Enrichment culture microbial communities from rom New York Harbor, USA that are MTBE-degrading - MTBE-NYH (New York Harbor Sulfidogenic)... | ecosystem: Environmental > Aquatic > Marine >...
GGTCCTGGCCAGCCCCAAGGCGGCCCGGCGGTCGGCCCGAAGCCCGGTCACCTCCTTCCCCCGGAAGACGACCCGCCCGGAGGTGGGCTTGAGAACCCCGGTGATGAGGTTGAAGACGGTGGTCTTGCCGGCCCCGTTGGGCCCGATCAGGCCCACCAGCTCCCCCTCACGCAGGCTCAGGTTGTAGTTCCTCAAGGCCTGGAGCCCGCCGAAGCGCTTCTCCAGGGCCTCCACCCTGAGGAGCTCCTCCCCGGCCGCCTGGCAGGTCGGGGCAAGGGTTCGATTCCGGGCCGGGGTGGTCATCCTGGGTTCGGTCCTCCTCGCTCCTTGGGGGGGGCGGTCCTCACGACTTGGGGACCAGGGCCGACATCTTCTTGGCCAGCTCCACCAGGATCCTGGCGTAGCCCCTCTCGAACTCGGGCATGGAGAAGCGGGAGGTGGAGGTGTCGAAGCTGACCCCGCCGATGACCCTGGAGGCGTGGAGGTTGAAGATCGGGGCCCCGATGGCGATCAGGCCGGGGATGAACTCCTCGTCGTTGAGGGAGTAGCCCCGCTGTCTGGTCCGCTCCAGGTCGGCCAGGAGGTCCTTCCTGGAGGTGATGGTCCGCCCGGTCTTGGGCTCCAGGGTCAGCCGGTCCACCATGGCCAGCCGCTCCTCCTGGTCCAGGAAGGCCAGGGCGGCCTTGCCCGTGGCCAGGTAGTGGAGGCCCCGGGCGGCGATGAAGTGCCTGAAGGCCAGGGTCTCCTTGGCTTGCCGGCGGTAGACCAGGTAGATCGCCTGGCCGTGGAGAAAGCCCACGTCCACGTGAAGCTGGTACTCCCGGTGGACCTCGTCGGCCAGGGGCTTGACCATCTCCACCAGGTCCGAGACCAGGAGGAAGGAGTGGGCCAGGGCCACGGCCCGGGGGCCCAGCTTGAGGAGCTTGGAGCCGGTCTCCCGGCGGAGGTAGCCCAGCTCGCAGAAGGTGTTGAGGTAACGGTAGACCGAGGTCTTGTTGACCCCTATCCGGCGGGAGATCTCGGTCAAGGTCAACCCCTGGCGGTCCTCGTTGAACAGGTCCAGGACACGCAAGGCCTTGTCCAGGGTCTCCGAGTAGTGACGAACCTTTTCGCCCACCTTAATCGGCCTGCCTCTGCCGGAGCTTAGGTTTTTACGGTTAACCGAGGGGACATGGTTCCTCTGAGAGGAAACATGTTATCGATAAAGGAATATAGCCCAGGAACCCCGGCCTGTCAACGATCAAGGACCGCCTTCCCGGGCCGGCCCGGAGACCCCCTCCCGTTGGGCCTCGAAGAGTCAAAAAGCTTGGCCGGGGTCGTTACCGGGGGTCCCGGAACCGGCTGGGGGGGAGGGGGTGGGGCGGGTGGCCTCCAAGCCGGCCGGTGGCCGGGAGATGGCCGCCCCTGACTCAGGGGGCCGAGCCCGAGGTCAGGCGGGGACCTCCCGGCAGGCCCGGATAAAGGCCTTGAAGAGCTCCAGGGAGGGAGGATCCCAGGCGGACGTCCCCTCGGGGTGCCACTGGACCCCCAGGACGAACCTCTCCCCGGGCAGCTCCAGGGACTCGATGACCCCGTCGGCGGCCCGGGCCGCGACCTTGAACCCCGGCGGCGGGGTCTCGACCGCTTGGTGGTGGCCACTGTTGACCCACAGCTCTCCCCGGCCCAGGATCTCCCGGAGCCTGGATGGCTCCTCGACCCTGACCCGGTGGGTGCAGACCGCCTTGTCGGCCGGCTGGTCGTGCCTGAGGCAGCCCGGAACCTGGGCCCGGATGTCCTGGATCAGGCTCCCGCCCCCGGCCACGGCCAGGACCTGGAGGCCGCGGCAGATGCCCAGGATGGGGAGACGACTCTCCAGGGCCAGGCCGGCCAGGGTGAGCTCCATCTCGTCCAGCTCGGCGTCCACCTCCCCCAGGCCGGGTTGGGGGTCCTGGCCGTAGCGGGCCGGGAGGATGTCCGGCCCGCCCGAGAGGAGCAGCCCGTCCAGCCGGTCCAGAACCGCGGCCAGGACCCCCCTCTCCCCGACCACCGGGACGGCCAGCGGAGCGCCGCCGGCCAGGACCAGACTCCGGGTGTACTCCCGGTAGAGGTAATCCATCTTGTGCCCGGCCGAGTATCGGCTCCAGGCTCCGCCGATGGTGGTGGAGGTGGTGACCCCGATCAGGGGCCTGCCCGGTTCGGTCATTCGGCTCTCCGGGTCCGCTCCCGTTCCGGGCTGTTACCCGGCCAGGGGGCAAAAAGCCGCTCCCGGGCAGACGTGGCCACAAGGGTTATCCCTTGGCCGCTCTCCGGCCGGGAGCGGAGGTTGAAGAGGGCCGGCCCGCTCTCAGGTCTTGGGCAGGCGGACGGTCAGGACCGGAATCTGGGAGTGGGTCACCACCCGGCGGGCGTTGCCGCCCATGATCATGGCGTCGGTGAAGGCCGAGTGGCCGTGCTGGCCCATGACGATCAGGTCGGCCTTGATGGCCTTGGCCTCTTCGATGATCATCCAGGCCGGGTTGCCCTCCTTGATGACCGTTGCCTCCACCGCTTCACCGTCACCGGGCAGCTTGCAGCTCTCCGCCTCGCAGAAGGTCCTGACCTCCTCGTGGAGGGCCTTGACGTAGTTCTCCTTGATCTTCTCCTTGTTGAAGCCGGGACCGGCCATGTTCTCTATGTAGCCAGGCATCTCCAGGAGGCAGTGGAAGACGGTGATCTTGGCCCCCAGGCTCTGGGCCAGGACCAGGGCGTACTGGAAGGCCCGCCGGGAAGGGTCGGACAGGTCGGTGGCGTAGAGGATCTTGGAGATCTTGGGCAGCATCGGGCGACTCCTTTCAAAAGAACGGGATTGAGATTGACAGACCATATTTTACAGCATCAGGGCCTAGGCGTCACCGCGTAAGGCCGGCACTTGAGAGATCCGGGCCGGCCGGGGAGGAAAAGAAAAAACTTGGATAGGGAGGGCCGGGAGGATATAATCCCGGATAATAGAAACTAATTCCATATAGCAGAAAACAGCGTGAGCTCCGACCAGGCCGAAAAGCCCAAGTACTATCTCAGGACCGTGGGCGACGCCCTGAACCTCCTGGTCCGGCTCAGCCGGGCCGGGGCGCCCCAGGGGATCACCGAGCTCAGCCGGGCCTCGGGCTTGAGACCCAGCAAGATCCACCGGCTCCTGGACACCCTCCGCTTCGAGGGCTGGGTGGAGCAGGACCCGGCCACCAGGAAGTACTCCCTGGGGGTCTCGGTTCTGGAGCTGGCCGACAGCAAGCTCAAGGCCACCGACCTGGTCCGGACGGCGGAGCCCTTTCTCCGGAGGCTGGTGGAGGCCTGCGGGGAGACGGCCCACCTGGCGGTCTTGAGCAACGGCCAGGTCCTCTACCTGGACAAGAAGGAGGCCTCCCAGGCCCTGGGCCTGATCTCCCGGGTGGGCCAGACCCTGCCGGCCCACTGCACCGCCCTGGGCAAGGTCCTCCTGGCCGACCTGGGGGAGGAGGAACGGAAGCGGACCGCGGCCGGCCTGGGGCTCAAGCCCTACACCAAGCGGACCGTGACCGACTACCGGCGGCTTAAGGCCGAGCTGAAGAAGGTCCGGGCCCAGGGTTTCGCCCAGGACCGGGAGGAGCTGGTGGAGGGGCTGTGCTGTCTGGCCGCCCCGGTCAGGGACCACACCGGCCGGGTGGTGGCGGCCCTGAGCGTCTCCGTCCCGGCCTTCAGGATGAACCGGGCAAAAGAGAAGTTGGTCCGGGAGCAGGCCGTGGGGATCGCCCGGCTGCTGTCCCGGAAGCTGGGTTACCGGCCCGCCCCGGAGGAACCGGGAGAGGGAGGGCCGGCCGGCCATATTAAAGAAAGCGGAAGGAGATTCGAGCATGACCAAAACCCCCTGGAAGAGCGAGATGTGGTTCACCAGCCCCTGGAACTTCGCCGATGAGGTCAGGTCCGGGCTGAGCTTTCCCGAGAAGATCCAGATCCACGACATCACCTTAAGGGACGGCGAGCAGCAGACCGGGATCACCTTCACCCGGCCGGAGAAGGTGGATATCGCCAAAAGGCTGGCCAAGGTCGGGGTCCACCGGATCGAGGCCGGGATGCCGGCGGTCAGCCCCCAGGACGAGGCGGCCATCAAGGAGATCGTGGACCTGAACCTGCCGGCCGAGATCTTCGCCTTTGCCCGGTGCATGATCCCCGACGTCAAGAAAGCGGCCAACTGCGGGGTCAAGGGGATCGTGGTGGAGATACCCTCCTCGGAGCACATCATCCGGGACGCCTACGGCTGGCCCCTGGACAAGGCGGTCAAGCTGTCCATCGAGGCCACCCTGGCGGCCAAGGAGGCCGGCCTCTACACCGTCTTCTTTCCCATCGACTCCTCCCGGGCCGAGATAAACTGGTTCCTGGACCTGATCGAGAAGATAGCCACCGAGGGGCACATGGACGCCCTGGCCGTGGTGGACACCTTCGGCGTCCTCAACCCCCACGCCATCCCCTACCTGATGAAGAAGATCAAGGAGCGGATCGACAAGCCCCTGGAGCCCCACTTCCACGACGACTTCAACGTCGGGGTGGCCAACACCATCATGGCCCTGGCCTCCGGCGGCTCGGTGGCCCACACCACCGTCACCGGCACCGGCGAGCGGGCCGGCAACACCCCCATGGAGGACCTGGTCCTGGCCCTGAAGACCATGTACGACGTGGACCTGGGTCTGGACACCACCCAGTTCGTGGAGCTCTCCCGGGCGGTCTGCAAGATGGCCGGCCACACCATCCCCACCAACAGGCCCATCGTCGGCGAGCGTCTCTACGCCATCGAGTCGGGGATCATCGCCTCCTGGGCCCGGATGACCGGCCAGGCCAACTTCCTCTCCATGGCCCCCTTCCGGCCGGAGATGGTGGGCCTGGACCCGGTCAAGATCGTCATGGGCAAGAACTCGGGGATCGACTCGGTGGCCGTCTGGCTGGACGAGCTGGAGATGGAGGCCAACGAGGACCAGCGGCTGGAGATCGTGGCCAAGGTCAAGGAGAAGGCCCTGGAGAAGAAGGATCTCCTGACCGAGGCCGAGTTCAAGGCCATCGTCGAGGAGGTGCTCGGCGCCTGAGTAAGCCCGGACCGGCACAAGGCGGTAGCGGGGCCGGCCCAGGCCGGCCCCGGAGGGGAGGGGTGAGATGATCCAGGAGCTGTTCGGCTTGAGTGGTAAAAAGGCCCTGGTGGTCGGCGGGGCCGGCGGGCTGGGCCGGGTCCAGGCCCGGGCCCTGGCCGGGGCCGGGGCCCAGGTGGCCGTCTGCGACCTGGATCGGGCGGCCTGCCAGGAGGTGGTTAAGGAGGTGGAGGCCCTGGGCGGCCGGGGAGCGGCCTACGGGATGGACATCCGTTCCAAGCAGAGCGTGACTAAGGCCGCGGCCCTGGTCCTGGGCGAGCAGGGCCGGATCGACATCCTCTGCAACACGGCCGGGGTCAACCACCGGGTCCCCCTTTTGGAGTACCCGGAGGAGGAGTGGGACCGGGTCCTGGAGACCAACCTCAAGGGCATCTTCCTGGTCTCCCAGGCGGTGGTCCCCCAGATGATCGACCGGGGCTACGGCAAGGTGATCAACATGTCCTCCATCATGGGCCGGGTGACCTACTTCAACCAGGCCGCCTACTGCTCCTCCAAGGGGGGGGTGGACCAGCTGACCCGGGTCATGGCCCTGGAGTGGGCTAAAGATGGGGTCCGGGTCAACGCCATCTCCCCGACCTACATCGAGACCCCCCTGGTCAGGAAGGTCCTGGAGGACGAGCCCGAGCGGGTGGAGTTCATCAACCGGCGGACGCCCATGGGCCGGCTTGGCCGGGCCGAGGAGCTGATGGGGCTGACCATCTTTCTGGCCTCCCCGGCCTCGGACCTGATGACCGGCCAGTCCATCTGCATCGACGGCGGCTGGACCGCCTGGTGAGAGGGATTACGGGCTCTTAGCCCGGATATTTCATGAAGAGCGCCAAAGAGGAAGGTAAATTGGTAGCCATCTCATTTAAATACATAGAGTTAGGGGGCTATTTTCCGTGGTGACAGTTTGTAACCTTTGCCAGATAGGGAATCTTTGGCGGTCTTCACCCTGCGGGCGAGCCGATTTGGCCGCATCTGCTGCGTTGCGTGACACTCGGCATAGGGCGACTATAGCCTCGTGTCCCGCGCCTTGCATCTGCGGTCAACTCGACTCGTGAAATATCCGGGTTAGAGGAGTTGGCGGAAGCGCGTTCCCTTTGGAAGGGGGTAAGCTCAGGCGAGAAGGCGGGGACGGCCCCGAAACAGGTCCGGATCTCTTAAAACTACTCCACCTCAAGTCCGAGCCGTAACCTCCCGGCTCAGAACTCCTGATCCGAGGGGCTGAAGATGACCGTGTAGCGGGGGTCGTCGGTCACCACCTGGTCCAGAAAGCGCCCCCTGGCCGCGGGCCAGCCCAGAGCGCGGGCCCGCTCAAACTGCTCCGCGGTCAGGAGCCCCCAGACCTGGGCCAGGAAGATCTCCTCCCGCCGGCCCTGGGGCGCGGCCTCGGAGAAGTGGAGGCTGGCCGCGATGAGGGGGGTGGAGGAGGGGCCGGTCTCCACCTCGCCGCCCAGAAACTCCTGAACCTGGCCGTAGACCATGCCCTGCTCGTCGATGGTGATGTAGCAGGTGCCTTCCTTGATCAGGGTCTTCCAGGGCATGAGATGGTGGCTCATGACCTTCAGGACCCGGGCGAACTGCTTATTGAGCCGGTGGCGTTCCAGGAGAACGACCTTGCCCTCCTCGGTCATTGTCTCCTTTCCCCCCAAGGATGACCTCAGCCGGCCCCGCCTGGCCGGAGTGTCCCGCTCGGACCGCGGTCCGGGTCCGGTTTAAGCTTGCTCAAGCCCCCTTTCAGGGACCATTTTGGCCCGGTGCCGTCATCCCTTACTTAGGCCATCGGGAAGTCCAAGTCCACCTTTTTGGGCCGGCCGCCTGGCGGCCAGGGCCAGGGGCACGGCGGCCAGGAGGATGGCCCCCATGACCAGCCAGGCCAGGGAGTAGGTCCCCCGGAGGTCCCGGATCAGGCCGGCGACCACCGGACCGACCATGGTCCCGGCCACGTTGACGGCCATGGTCGCCCCCTGGATGCCGCCGAAGGACCTGGGCCCGAAGTACTCGGCCTGGATCACCAGCCGGATGGTTATCACCCCCCCGTAGCCGGGTCCGAAAAGGAGGGCGAAGGCCAAGGCCCCCCAGGAGGTCTGAACCAGGGCCAGGACCAGAACCCCGGCCGCTTGGAGGAGGAGGCCCACGGCCAGGAGATGGCGGGCCTGGAAGCGGCCGCTCAAGTTTCCCAGGAGGAAGCGGCCGGAGATGCTGAGGAGGACCAGGAGGGAGGCGGCCAGGCTGGCCGCGTACCTCTCCAGGCCGGCGTCGAGGAGATGGGGCATGACGTGGACCGTGACCGTGTGGACGGCCATGGAGGAGACGGTCACCGTCAGGCTGATCATCCAGAAGGCCTTGGTCCTCATGGCCTGGCCCACGGTGTAGTCCTCCGCCCCGGCCCCGCCGATCTCTTCCGGGACGTCCTCCGGGCGGCCCGCTGGCTCGGGGTCCTGGTCCGGGCGGCCGGCCCGGGGCGGCTTCCGGACGGCCAGGGCGGCGGGTAGACCGATGACCCACATCCCCACGGCGATGACCACCATCGCCCTTCGCCAGCCGTAGGCCACGATCAGCCAGTTGACCAGGAAGACCAGGACCCCTCCCAGGCCGATGGAGGCCGAGAGGACCCCCAGGGCGGTTCCCCGTTTCCGGGTGAACCAGTTGGCCACCACCGTCCAGCCCGGGATGGGGAAAAGAAGGCTGGAGACCACCGAGAGGAAGATGAACCAGAGGTAGAAGGAGAACAGGGAATGGATCCGGCTGAGAAAGAAAAAGCCCAGCCCGGAAAGGAGGCTTCCCAGGATCAGGAGGCGGCGGGCCCCCAGGCGGTCGGTGGCAAAGCCCACCAGGGGAGAGGCGATGCCCCCTTCCATGGCCCTGAGCGAAGCGGCCAGGGAGATGGCCGCGTAGCTCCAGCCGAACTCGTCGATAAGGGGGTTGAAGAAGGCGGTGAAGCTGTAGAAGAAGGTTCCCGCCCCCCAGAAATGGATGAGGCTGGTGGCCAGGACGATCCACCAGCCATAGTACACGCCGGACATGGTTGCCGCGCCTCCTGCGGGGATAACTTTATCGGAACCACGGCCCGGAGGCGATAACAATCTGGAGGGAATCGCCGGAGCCGGCTGGCGGCCCCTTGACCAGGGCGTATAATTCAGAACCAGAGTCAGCCGCCCCAAGGCCGGAACCGGCCTTGAGGGCGGTGATCCAAAGGCACGGTCCAGCCGGCGAGAAGGAAAAATCCCGCGCCCAGGTGCGCGGACCGAGGTGGATTCAATCCCCCAGGTTTGGGGAGAGCCCGGTCCGAAAAGGATATTTTCGGAGACGGAGCCGGCGCCAGGAAGAGGAGGATGGGGATGAGACGGCAGATTTCAGGGTTGGTGGTCATAATCCTTCTGGCCTTGCTGGCCGGCCCCCAGGCGGCCGGGGCCGCGGGGGTCATCTATAAATCCCGCGACATCTCCCTGGGCGGGGCGGCGGATTACTCCGTGGACTGGTGGCTGACCTCGGAGATGGACGGGGGGGTGGTTCTGACCGCCCAGGTCAGGCTGTTCGCCTTTGCCAACCCCTACTACACCGGCCACGTCAACTGGTCCAAGGGGGCCTACCCCTTTTGGATCGAGGCCCTGTCCAAGGGCCTGGAGATGATCCAAGGGGGGACCAAGGAGGGGCCGGTGGCCTCCTGGCCGGACGAGGCCCTGGTCATCGACCTGATGACCGGGCCCGATGGCCAGACCTACCTGGTCCACAAGTTCAAGGCCTTTCCCCCGGACAAGGTCCGGCCCCTGAGGCTGACCCCCGAGCAGGCGCAAGGGGTGATCAAGGCCTTGGAATCCCTTCCCTAACCCGTCACGGTCCGACCCGGCTCGGGCGATGTTGAGGGCGGACTCGAGGCTGGGGGCGGCTCTCCTCCTGGGCCTGGTTCTGGGCGCGCTGGTCTGGGCCCCGGCCTGGGCCGGCCCCCTGGAGGACCTGGAGGCGGGGAAGGAGGCCCTGGCCGGGAGGAGGCTGGGTCCGGCCCTGGAGATTCTCCAGCGGGCGGTGAAGTCCAGGGCCCTGCCCGATCTCCAACTGGCCGAGGCCCATTTTCTCCTGGGCCGGATCTTTGAACGGCGGGGTTACTTCGCCCAGGCCGAGAACCATTATGCCTGGGCGGTGACCTTTGACCGAAGCCAGGGGGTCTACCTGGACTCATTAAAGAGGATGAGGTCGGTCATGAGACCCGGAGGGCCCTAACCCAGATATTTCATTAAGGCACCTGTAGGTGATGGAGACGTTGGGTTACGCTTCGCTAACCCAACCTACACGATGAGGGAATAGATAGAGGTCTTGGCGGCGTCAGGAGTGGGACCCTGACGCCGCCATTAAAGTTTTGAAATGACTGGGGAATAGGCTCATAAACCCAACCTTCTTAACAATCTTCGTGAAACATCCGGGTTCAATCCCCCGGCCGGGCTAAATCTTTTCAAACCACCATTTTTGTTGGCCCCGGTCATCCAGCCTGACCTTCCACCGGCCCAGGAACCGCCGGTCGTCCTGGGCGGGAAAGTCGCTCCGGAAATGGGCCCCCCGGCTCTCCTCCCGCCTCAGGGCGGCGGCGATGATAAGCCCGGCCGTCTCCAGGGCCCCCCGAAGCTCCAGGACCTTCTCCCCCGGACCGGCCCGGCCGGCGGCCGCGAGTTCCTCCAGCTCGGCCTCGAGCCCGGTCACCCGGGCCGTCGCCTCCTCCAGGCCCTCCCGGCTCCGGACGATCCCGGCCCGGTCCCACATGGTCCGCTTAAGCCGGCCCAGGAGGGCCCTGGCCGGGCCGTCCTCCCCCGAGGCGGGGCCGAGGCCGGCCAGGAGGGTCTCGGCCTCCCGGGACGAACCTGTCCCGGCCAAGGGGTTCTCCCCGGCCCAGGCCGCGGCCGCCGCCCCGGCCCGGGCCCCGAAGACGATAGTCTCGGTCAGGGCGTTTCCCCCCAACCGGTTGGCCCCGTGGAGGCCGCCGGCCGCCTCGCCGCAGGCCAACAGTCCCGGGACCCCGGTCCGGCCGTCGGTATCGATGCTCACCCCGCCCATGAAGAAGTGGACCGCCGGGGCCACCAGGAGCGGTCTTTCCCGGCCCTGGCAGCGGTCCAGGAGGAGCTCCAGAAAGGGGGCCGAGAAGGGATGGTCCAGCCAGGCCTTTCGGTCGGCCCGCCTCAGGTCCAGGTAGACCTTCCCCCCTTCGATCTCGATCTCCTGGTGGAGGGCCTGGGAGAGCCGGTCCCGGGCCTTCTCGGCCGCCGGCCTCTCGGTGAGGCCGTACTTCTCCAGGATGTCCTGGCCCCGCTGATTGACCAGCCGGCCCAGATGGTCCAGGGGCGAAGAGATGACGATCCTGGGCCGCCCCGGCTCGGCCAGAAGGAGGGGGTAGAACTGGACGAACTCCATGTCCTGGAGGGTCGCCCCGGCCTCGAGGGCCAGGGCGTAGCCCTCACCCAGGATCCGGCCGGGGTTGTCGTGGCGCAGGTAAAGACCGCCCAAGCCGCCGGAGGCCAGGACCACGGCCGCCGCCCGGATCAGGAGCCAGGCCTGCCGGCCCTCCTGCCAGGCCAGAACGGACAGCCCGGGGCCCCGGGGCAGGAGCCGGGCCACCTGGAGGCCGGCTTTGAAGCCCACCCCGGCCTCCCGGGCCTGGGCCAGGAGGCAGCCCACCAGCCCCGCCCCCAGGGCCAGGGGGCGCCCCCGGCTGACCAGGTAGCCCTGGTAAACGTCCGCCGTGAGCCCCCAGGCCAGGAGCTCCTTCAGCCGCTCCGGAGCCTCGGCGACCAGGGCCTCCACCAGCCCGGCCTGGTTGATCCCCCTCCCCGCGGCCAGGGTCTCCTCCCGGTGGCGGGCGGGGCCGTAGCCCTCCTCATGGCCGGTCAGGACCCCGTAGCTGATGAGGGTCGAGGTGCCCCGGCCGGCCGAGGCCTTGGAGACCACCAGGGTTTTACGGCCGGCCTGGGCCGCGGCCAGGGCCGCCCGGAGCCCGGCCCCGCCCGAGCCGATGACCAGGACCTCGGTCCGGATCTCTTCCAGCATGGCCCACCTCAGACTTTTATTGAAGCCCTCCCGGGGAGATCATACCCTTTCCGGGCCATGGTCCCAACCCCCTGCCAGTCTACTCCAGTCAGCGAGTGTCTTGTCCCAGATGGGGTTAATAGAAGTTAAGGGTGGGGTGGGTTATCTCAGGGTCCGGCCAGTCGCCATAGAAGGCCGTCTAAAAAGTGATTTTCAATATGGTGGTAGTTGACCAACTTAACCCCGAAGTTAGGCTGGTGCCGGTATAGGGGACGGCCGGCTCCGAAGCCGGCCCCCTCGACAACGCCACCCCACCCCCTTTATTCAATTAAGGGAGGAGACACTATCACTCGGTAAGGCCGTCCGGGATCAGGGTCAAGATCCGCTTTCTGACCTCGGCCATCAGCCTCTTGGAGCTTTTTTTGAGATCCTGGTCAACGATGGGAGGGAGGATGGTGACCGAGATCCGCCCCGGCCGGATCCGCCAGCTTTTCTTGCCCAGCACTTGGCGGGAGCCCTGGATGGCCAGGGGCAGAACGTCGCAGCCGGAGAGCGAGGCCAGGGTGAAAGCGCCCCGCTTGAAGGGGCCCAGCTTGCCGTCATCGGAACGGGTCCCCTCGGCGAAAAAGAGGACCGAGGCGCCGCGCCGGATCTTCTCGGCCGCGTTTTTAAGCGCCTCCCGGGCCTGATCGGGGCTGGACCGATCGATGCTGATGTAGCCGGCCCGCCTCATGGCCTGGCCCCAGAGGGGGACGGCCATTAGCTCCTTCTTGACCACGAACTTGAAGTCCAGGGGGAGGCCGGCCAGCAAGGCCAGGATATCGAAGAGGGACTGGTGGTTGGAGACCAGGACCAGGGGCCGGTCGGCCGGGGGGAGCAGCTCGGCCCCCTTGAGCTCGACCTTGACCCGGCAGGACCAGAGGAGGATCCTGGCCCAGGTCCGGGCCCCGTAGCGATGGGCCAGGCGGCCGCTGGACTCGACCAGGAAGAGGAGGATGGAGACGATGGACCAGAGGATCGTCTGGGAGACGATGAAGAGGCTGAGGGGAAGCTGGGTTACCTGCCAGGGGAGGCCCCTGGTCCGGTCCATCAGATGCTCCACTCCAGGAGGGCCGAGCCCCAGGTCAGGCCGGCCCCGAAGGTGACCAGGAGGATCTTGTCCGCGGCCGTGAGGCGGCCGGACCGGCAGGCCTCGTCCATGGCGATGGGGATGGAGGCCGAGGAGGTGTTGCCGTGCTTTTGGACGGAGGTCCAAACCTTGTCCTCGGCCAGGCCCAGCCGCTCCCCAGGGCCCTGGATTATCCTCAGGTTGGCCTGGTGGGGGACCACCAGGGAGAGCTCCTCCACGGCCACCCTGGCCCGCTCCAGGGTGGTCAGGGCCACCTCCTCCAGACAGCGGACCGCCTTTTTGAAGAGCCGGTGGCCGTCCATGACCAGGTAGTAGGGCTTGGCCTGGGCGGTCCGGGTGAGAAGGGCCGGCCCGGGCCGGGGCAGACACTCGTTCTCGGCGTAGAGCAGGTCGCCCTGGCTGCCGTCCGACTTGAGGTGGATGGACCGGATCCCGGCCCGCTCTTGGGTTTTGGTCAGGACCACCGCCCCGGCCCCGTCCCCCAACAGGACGCAGGTCCGCCGGTCGGACCAGTTGGTGACCGAGGAGAGAACCTCGACCCCCACCACCAGGGCCTTGTCGGCCTCGCCGCAGCGGATGGCGTTGTTGGCCACGGAGAGGGCGTAGATGAACCCCGAGCAGCCGGCCGAGACATCCATGCTGGCCGCTTGGTGGGCGCCGATCTTGTCCTGGAGGGCGCAGGCGCAGGAGGGGAACTGGCGGTCGGGGGTGACGGTCCCGACCACGATCATGTCCAGCTCCTCCGGGGTCAGGCCGGCCATCTACAGGGCCTGCCCGGCGGCCGCGGCGGCCATGTCCGAGCTGAACTGGCCCGGCCCGGCGATCCGCCGCTCCTTGATCCCGGTCCGCCTGGTGATCCACTCATCGGAGGTGTCCACCATCCGCTCCAGGTCCTGGTTGGTCAGGATTGCCTCGGGGATGTAGGAGCCGGTGCCGATTATCTTCGAGCCGATCTGGTTGGGAATCTCCAAAGGACTTAAAACCTCCACCGCCGGGCCGGGGCCGGAACTCGACCGGCGGGCCCCGCCATGGGACCTGCTCTCTCGGGCCGGGGGTATGAAGTGATAGTAAAAGGCCCGCCGGTCAGGAAGGCGAGAGGCGGGGATTCAAGCTTGCTTCCTAAAATTTTAGTCCTGCTGGCAATATATCCCATCGGGTCTCGACTGTCAAATTTTTCTTCTGTGGCTATAAATTAATATTTACAGTTATATCAGACAGATAAACATGTCTGGAGGTCTCCTCCCCAGGCCGGGTAAATATTGACAGTAGTTTACTTTTTATTTACATTGATATTTACATTAAGACGGGTTAGACTTGGGACATAACCCTGGGGGAGGAGGCCATGGGGGTGCAGCTCTCGGACAAGCAGCAGTCTTTTTTGACCTTTCTGGAGGACTGGATCGACCGGGCCGGCCGC
>Ga0209164_1003957_pt1 | contig 13666 bp, 10 predicted proteins | sample MTBNYHSulfiMetaG_FD_187458 | JGI IMG/M metagenome (GOLD analysis project Ga0209164, IMG submission 187458) | Enrichment culture microbial communities from rom New York Harbor, USA that are MTBE-degrading - MTBE-NYH (New York Harbor Sulfidogenic)... | ecosystem: Environmental > Aquatic > Marine >...
ATTCCGGAATGGTTTTTTCCCAGGCCTCGAACTGATCCACATAGTAAAGATCGCTCTTTGTCCTTGCTCCGAAAAAAAAGGTGGCTTTTCTTTGAATCCCGTGATTGGCCAGTTGATGGAGGATGGATTTGATCGGAGCCATTCCCGAGCCCGTGGCGATCAGGAGAATGTCCCGGTCCGACTCCCTGAGGTAGAATTTCCCGTACGGTCCTGTGGCCCGCAGTTCCTCCCCTTCTTTCAGGTACTCGTGCACATAGGTGGTGACCGCCCCTTCAGGAACGCGGGTGATCACCAGTTCGAGCCTGTCGTGTCGGTCCGCATCCGATGAAATGGAGTAGGCGCGGTATTCGGGGCCGCTGGTCCGTTTGTATTTGGGAACTTCCAGTTGCACGTATTGCCCGGCTTTAAAGGCGATCCCCTCTTCAGGTTCAATGATCCTGAGATGGAGTCCTCTGATCGCGGGCGTGAGGTCTTCCATCCTTTCCACCCTGACCCTGTATTCCTTGACGAGAAAAAGCTCTTCCGGGATTTCGATCTTGAGATCGTTCTTCACCTTGACCTGGCAGGAGAGGCGCACATCGGTCTTTAACTCCTCAGGAGAAAGGTAGGGGGTTTCCGTGGGAAGGACCGGCCCTCCGCCTTCGTGCACCTGGACTTTACAGTAGGAGCACGTGCCTTTCCCTCCGCATGCCGAAGGGATAAAAATACCCTGTTCCATCAGGGTGAAGAGCAGCGGCTTTCCGCCTTCAACGACCATGTCTTTCTGCTCGTTCACGACAATGCGCCTTTCCCCGTAATCGGCCAGGTAGGAATCGGCGATCTCCAGAAGGAGCGCGAGAAGTGCCGCAATACCGCTCATGATAAGAAGGCTCAAAATCAGTGAAAGCATGGATTCATTTAAGCTCAACAAGCGTTGTCAACATGCGAATTTCGTGTTTGCAAAATGCCGGTCCACGGCACACGGCTCACGGGACAAGGAAGGGCACGGCAACTCTGTTCCGTGCACCGTGTGCCGTGCGCCCTGGACCGCTCTCCTGCCACTCCATGTTTCTTCATCTGCCCACTGCTTACTGCTTACTGTTTACTTCTTACTGCCTACTGTATCTGTATCATCCCGCTGAAAGCGATGAAGGCAAGGGCCATCACCCCGGTGATGATGAGGGTCAGGGCCGGACCTTCGAGACCCCTGGGGAGCTTGGCGCTTTTTTGCACCTTCTCCCGGATGGCCCCCACTGCAATGATGGCGATCATCCAGCCGATGCCGCTCCCCGCGCCGTAAGCGAGGGACTGGAGCAGGGTGTATTCCCGGATGATCAGAAACAGGGAGGCGCCCAGGATCGCGCAGTTCACGGTGATAAGGGGAAGAAAAATGCCCAGCACATAGTAGAGAGCCGGAAAATAGCGTTCTATGGTCATTTCTACAAGCTGTACGAACGCTGCGATGATCACGATAAAAAGGATGAAACGGAAGTGCACGAGGTTCAGGGGAACCAGGATATAGTAGTAGACGAGGTAATTGAGCACGGCCGTGCAGGTCATAACAAACACTACGGCCGCGCCGAGTCCCAGACCGGACCGGACTTCTCTGGAAATCGCCAGGAAAGGGCACAGGCCGAGAAAATTGGTCAGAAGGATATTGTTGGTGAAAATGGCCGCAAAGAAAAGGGTCCCCGCATCGACTTGCACCATGGATTATCTCTCCTTATTCGCTTCCGTCACCTGAGGGAAATAGGCTTTCAAGAACCACGCGAGCAACCCGAGGGTGAAAAAGGCCCCGGGCGCCATGATCATGATCGTCCACGGAGTAAAGCCGGCCGGCATGATTCTGAACCCCAGCACCGTGCCGAAACCCAAGGGCTCCCGGATCAGGGCAATGGTCAGCAAAACCGCTGAATAGCCGAGACTCATGGCCAGGCCGTCCAGAAAAGAGGGCCAGGGCGGGTTGTTCCTGGCAAAAGCCTCGCACCGTCCCATGACAATGCAGTTGGTAATGATCAGCCCCACGTAAGGCCCCAAAGCCTCGCTGATATCCGGAAGATAGGCTGCGATGCAGATATCGACGATGATGACGTAGGAGGCGATAATCAGGGTTTGGGCCATCATCCGGATTCTCATGGGCGTGTACTTCCTCAGCAGGGACACGGTGAGGCAGGACATGGTCACCGTAAAGATGAGGCCGGCATTCATCACGAGGGTGTTCACCAGCAGGTTGGTCACCGCAAGGGTGGAACAAATTCCAAGCACCTGCCGGAGAACCGGATTATCATCCCAGAGCCCTCGAACAAAAATCTGGGAGCCCTTGAGCGCTTTGGCCATGATCCTTACCTCTTCTTTTTTACTTCCGGCCAGATCCCTTTCAGAAAATGATCCAGCTCCCTGTTAAGAAATGCTTCAACGGCCCGGCTTGTGCCGGTTGCGCCGGTGACGGCATCCAATTCGTTGGCCGCCTGTCCTGTCCCTGCCGCTTTCAGATAAAAGATTTTTTGCTCTCCGGCGATCGGATCAAGGGAAAGCCCCTCAAACTGCTTTGTGAACCACGCCTCCGTGATCCTGGCGCCCAGACCGGGAGTCTCCGAATGCTTAAAGAACGCCACCCCCAGAAGCCGGGTGGCGGAAGGATCGACGGCCGCCAGGCCGGATATGGGCCCCCAGAACCCTTGCCCGCCGACCGGGAAAGCGTATCCTGTGATCGTCTCCCCGTTTTCAGCGTATCCGATATAGAGGGGGCGCTGCTTGACTTCGATCTGCTTGACCCTTTCAGAAAAGACCTGTGAAACCGTTTGCGGGGAGGCACTCTCTTGAACCGCAATGCCCAGCACATGGAGCACGATCCGCAGCAGCTTGACCTCCTGGTTCATCGCGATTCTGTCTTCGTTGTAGAGTTTCACCGCGCTCACCAAAGAGGTGAAGAACAACGTGAGGAGGAACATATAGAAAATGGAAAAAAGCCGTTTCTTCATGCCGGGATCGCTTTCCTAGACGCTTTGATCTGTTGAACGGTCCGATCCAGGATGGGGACGAAAGCGTTCATGATGAGCACGGAAAACATGATGCCTTCTGAAAAATTGGAATAGCCCCTGAGAACGATCGTCAGTGCGCCGATGAGAAACCCGTAAATCCACTGGCCTGCCTGGGTCTTGGCCCCTGAAATGGGCTCCGTCACCACAAAGACGGCGCCGAAAAGAAAGGATCCTGACACCATGCTGATGTGGGGCGAGGGAACCCCAGGAACACCGAGCGCGTGAAGCAAACCGCTCAAGGTAACTCCGCCGATGAGGCAGGACAAGGCCAGGCGGTAAGAGGCCGCTTTGGTATAAATCAGGTAGATCCCTCCCAGCAAAATCAGAAACGCCGACGTCTCTCCGAGAGATCCGGAGGTGAAACCGAAGAACATTCTTTCCAAAGCAACATCCACACCCTGCCGCAGGGCCGCCATTGGGGTTGCCATCGTAGCCGCATCCGGAAGGGTGCTCCACCGGCCGAATCCTGCCGCCCCGCCAAGGATCGGCTCCACCCACTGATTGGTCAATTCCATGGGAAAGGTGACATAAATAAAACACCGCCCCAACATGGCCGGGTTGAAGACATTCTGGCCGAAACCCCCGAAAACCATCTTGCCCAGGGCCACCCCTGCAACGATGCCTGTAACGGCCATCCAGAAAGGGGTGGAAGGGGGCAGGGAGAGAGCAAAAATCAAGGAAGTGACAAAAACCGCTGAAGTGACAGGCTTGCCCTGGTTCCAGGTAAAGAGCGCCTCTGTGGCAATGCCGATAAGCGTTACGATAAGGACCAGGACCAGGGATCGCCACCCGAAAAGATACACGGCGGCAAACACGAGAGGCGTCAGGGCATAGCAGACCCGAACCATGACCTTCTGTTTCAAAAACAGCTTGTCCGGTCTTTTGAATTTCATTGGATTACAATAAGATGAGAGGAGCCAATCGTCAACGAAGTTTTCTGTTGAAGAGATTTGCACTCTTGACCAAGAAAAGCAAGCACAATGCAGCGGCGGCGCCTTGCGGACCTCTTGACTTTCCTCTCGGAGGTTGTTAAGAACGCCCACAAGGCTATACACCGTTTGAGATGTCTTGGCCCCCGCCGTTCTCATTGATTCATAAAACCCTGAGTGTTCGGTGTTCATGACCCCCTCCTGAACTCTGAACGCTGAACACTCACCTCACCCGTTACAAGAGGCGTCGACACAAGGAACCACGCCTGCTCAAAGTTATAACGAAGTTCAAACACGAAATCCGCCCTAACGGATTTCAGCTCGGATCAAAGGAGGGAAGGTCATGAATCAAGGGGCTCCGCTTGAGTGCCGGATCCTGGAAAGGGTCAAGGAAAGAGACAAAATCGGCGTCTGGGGTTTCGGCAATGTGTCCAGGGATGTGGTCCTGACGCTCGTGGATCAGGGTCTCGGCAAAGAAATCGTATTCTATGGGAGGCCCCAGGAAAAGTATCCCAACAGGGCCGGGGCCTGGATTGACGACCTGAAAGCCAACACCATTCGCCGGCCCCGGATTTACGGCACGAATCAGACGGACGACATGGCCGGTCTGGATGTGATCTTCATCGGTGTCGGCATGCCGCGCAGGGAAGGGCAAAGCCGGCGGGACCTCCTTGCGGTCAATACCAAGGTGATCGCGGAAACCTCCCTGGAAATCCGCAGGCTCTACCTGGGCTGTGGTGAAAAGGACCTGCCCGTCCTCGTCTACATGGGCAACCCGGTGACGGCCATGACCTGGGTGGGGTACAAGGCCTCGGGGTTTCCAAAACAAAATGTCATGGGCCAGGCAGGAAATCTGGATGCCCGGAGAATCTGCCATGCCGTCTCCAAGGTGCTCGGCCTTTCCGGCAATGACATGCGGGGGATCGTGTTCGGGGAACACGGCGATTCCATGGTGGCCACCAGCCGCTTTTTCTCCGTGGGCGGCGTTCCCCTCGATGATATCGTTCATGCCCAAGGAATAGACCCTGCGCTCGTGAAAGCGGCCATAAAGGAAGCCAAAAAAGGGGGAACCCACTTTGTCGGCGAAACCGGCCAGAGCGCTTCGGCCGGGCCTGCCAGGGCGGCCTGCGATATGATGCGGTGCATGATCACCGGCGAGTCCGAAGTTCAGCCTGTGATTGCCATCATAGAAAAGGAATACGCCCTGCTCAAGCCAGAGGACGGCCTCGATTCCATGGGTTTCGGCGTGCCGGCCAAGATCGGGCCTTACGGCCTGGAGAAGATTTACGAGCTTCCGGTAGAAGACATCCGGGCCGACTTGGATCGATCTGCGGCCGTCATCAAGGAAGACATCAAAGGCGCCGCCCGGATTCTCAAGGAAAAGTTCGGTATCCGCTAGAAGTGGTTCACCAGGCACGGAGGACACAGAGAGAAGTTTTTGTTTGTCGCGAGATACCGACAAATAAAAGGTTCTGTCCATGCAGCCTTACATCCTGAACGCCATGAACAATCAGCGTTGCTGATCCCAGGTATGCATAAATCCGACCGTAAACGATGCTGTGCCATAGACTTGATTTGTTGTGTTTACCGGCCACCCTCTCCTGCCCCAAATATCCAGGTGGTTGATCGCGCATGCCCGCACCCTCACGAGAACTTCGCCTCGGCCGGGAGCAGCATCAGGAACGTCTCCGTACCTGATGACGTCGATCTCGCCGTGTTGGGTGAAATAGAGCGCTTTCATCCGATGGAAACGTAGACGCCTCTGCGGGCGCTTTTGATCTTTTTCTGGGTTTTGAGCCGGTTGATGGCATTCCAAATTTTCTTGTCGTCAAACCCTGTTTTCTCCCTGATTTGTGTGGTCGTAGCCCCTCTGCGGCTCTTTTGAATGATGGTGTAAACAGCAACCATGGCCGTCCCTTCCCCTCTCCTGCCGGGCTTCGATTTGGCTGCTATAGGGGGCTTTCCCCTCCTTGCTTTTGTCACCGGCACTTGCGCAAGCTTCCTTTCTATTCGCTCCGTTTTTTTCAGGAGCGTTTTAAGACCTTTCACAACAGACTGCAAATCCTTCTTCATGGCTTTCATGATGCACAACCTCCTCGCTTGTCATCACCACATTTGAATGTCATCCATGTTTCTATCCTAAGTGTTTCCATCGTCCGTGTCAAATCACGGCCTCTCCCCTGATCCACCATCAAGACATCATCTGCTGCGTTACCCTCCCTCCAGAGGCGGGTAAACATCCCTCGTCACTGCGGCGTACATAGCAAAAAGGCACACGGCTCAGCCTACTCCGCCGAAGGTGCTTAGGCTACGAAGGCCGGGCGGGTCACGGAGTATCATTTTTGTTTTGTTTTGCCCGTGCACCTTGCGCCTTGTGCCTTGCGCCGTCTATAAGCCTTGCATCTGACGCCTTGATGGTGATCAGGAATCCTGCTCAGTTTGTTCTCCCCCCTATCAGAGGAAACCGGAGGGCCACGCTCCGTCGTGGTTTACCCGCCTCCGGCGTGGCCGAAACAACCGGACGCGACAAAGCGCGTCCCTCCTTTGCCTTGGTGCGACGTAAACCCTGTTTTCTAGGTTGGGACACAAGATGTGGTAATACAAGCGCAGTAACTAATAATTTGTCATTGCGAGCCCGAAGGGCGTGGCAATCTCCCTTGCGAAGAGATTGCTTCGCACCCCATGGGTGCTCGCAATAACATCAGGGGCAAGGGTGTACATAGAAAATCGCTCAATTTAGATATTAGTAGGCAGTGAGCGTGACAGGTTCTTTTCCAGGCGCGGCAATCCCCCGGCGCTCCAGCAGGGAACCCTCCAGCCTGTACAAGGCGACCAAGGCTTTCAGATAATTCGCCACCGCGATGATTTCCGTGATTTGGCTGGTGAGAAAATCCCGCTGCGCCTGGGAAACGAGAAACGCCGTGGACCGGCCCACCCGGAGCTTTTCCGTTTCGATGCGCAGTTTTTCTTCCTGCAACCTGCGGCTTGCCGAGCTGGCAATGATCTGTTCTCTCGATCTCGTCACCTCGATGTATCCTGTGCGGACTTCCAGTTCAACGAGTTGCTCGAGGTTGTCGACCGCCTCGAGGCCCTGATCTTTTCTCAGCATGGATCGCCTGTGCCGGGCGTCCGCATCACGATTCCTCAGAGGGTATTGAAAGGCAACCCCGGCTAAAACATTGTAGTAGTCGTCCGTGATACTGCTCACCGAACTCCCGAAGGAATCGGCATAGCCTGTCTTGCCCAGGGTGATAAAGAAATCCATTTTAGGAAGCAGGCCATTTTTTGTTTTCACGATCTCCAGCTCATTGCTCTTCACCCCCAACTTGGCTTGATTGATCTCCGGCCGCAGGCGAAGCGCAATCTCCACGTGAAGTTGCACAGGGTCCAGAACAACTTCAGGCAGGCGCGGTTCCTCGGTGAGCTTCACTTCCAGGTCCCACATCCTCGAGCTGCTCGGATTGAGCAGCCTCAGCAATCGCAGTCTCGCCGTCTCAGCGTTCCCTTTGGCCCCAATGAGCCCTTGCTGCTGCACCGCAATCTCGGCTTGAGCCGCCGTGATTTCGGTCTCGGCAAGCCTCCCCACGGAGATCATCTCTTCAATTTCCCGCAACTGCTGCTCAGCCACCTTGAGGGACTCTTCGAAAATCTCAATCTGCCTCCGTGCAAGGGCATAATCCCAGTAGGTTTCCTCCACCACGGCAACCAGGGCCTCTGAAAACCCTCGGAACTCGTATTCCGAGATCTGAGTCGCCACCCGGGCCTGGCGAAGGCTGGCAAGATTGACCTCGGTTCCTGCTCCTCGGAGCAATGCTTGCGTCACGGAAAAGCCCAGTCTGGATGCGTACTGATCGCTGTAAAGATCGGACCACGTTTTTTCCCCCGATACGTTCACTTCAACCGCGGTCCCGGTGGAAAAAAATTTGGAAACCCCTGCCTGGGCCGCCGCCAGGTTTTCCGTGTCGTCCACGGGAGTGCTGACAGCCCTGGACCTGAAAACCGATTTCTGACGGCCATATTCCGCCCTTCCGGTCAGGACGGGGTCAAAAACCGCTTCTTCCTGATCCTCAAAGGTGCTCTGAATGGGCCGGCTATACTGCTCCACCCTGAGAGACCGGTTGTTTTCAAGAGCAAGCAGAATCGCCTCTTCAATGGAAACCTCAATCGAAGGCTCGGCCGGCAAGGAAGCCCTGTCTTTGACGGGAAGGGCCTCTTCTTTGGGCATGGCTTTGAGCTCATAGATCTCGTTTGCCTTGAACGGATCTTCTTGCGCTCCCCCTTCCAAACCCGGCGCCAGAAGAACCATCAATCCCATGAGAATCCCGGCCGAAAACTTCACCCTACCCCTTTTCCCCGATGTCATTTTCCCCTGTTTCATGGATGGACCTCTGCGGATTTGACGGTTCCTTTCTGGAGCGCTTCTTTCTTTGCACGTCCGACCTTCAAAAAGGAGTAGACCGTAGGCACCACCACCAGGGTGATCAGAGTTGAGCTCAACAAGCCTCCGATCACCACCCGTGCCATAGGCGCCTGCGTCTCGCCCCCCTCGCCCATTCCAAGAGCCAGGGGCGTCAGGGCGAAGGAGGTGGTCAGGGCCGTCATCAGAATCGGTCTAAGCCTTCTCCTGCCGGCCTCTTTGATGGCTTCTTCAAGAAGCATCCCTCTCCTGGCAAGCAGGTTGCTTTGGTCCACGAGAAGGATGGCGTTATTGACCACGATTCCTCCCAGCATGATGCACCCGATGTAGGACTGGATATTGAAGGTCGTATGGCTGAGGAAAAGCATGAGCATGACGCCGATCGCAGCCAGGGGCACGGAAAACATCACGATGAGCGGATCGACGAGAGACTCGTACAAGGACGCCATCACCATGTAGACCAGCACCAGGGCCAGGATGATGCTGATCAGCAATTCCCGGAAGGCTTTTTGCTGCTCTTCATAATCGGCTCCGAAGGCTACGGCAAAATCCCTCGGCACCGGAATGGAGCTCAAGCGATTCTGGATGTCCGAGGTGATGGAGCCCAAATCCCGGCCTGTGGTGTTGGCCGAGACGGCGATGATTCGCTCTTGGTCCTTGCGTTCGAGGAACACCGGTCCCCTCCCGGGCCGGACATCCAGGAAATTGCGGAGCACCACGGCATTGCCTTCCGCGTTTGTGACCGTGAGGTCCAGGAGTTCCCGGGTATCCATCCGTTCCCCTTCCTTGAGCTTGACGAGGATGGCGTATTCTCTTCCTGCTTCCCGGAAATTGCCCGCCTCTTTCCCTGCAAGAATGGTCTGAAGCGTCTCCGCCACTTGCGAGACCGTCACCTTCATGTCCGCCGCCTTCTGCCGGTCCACCATGATGATCTCTTCCGGGCTCCCCGATTCCCGGCTGAGCTGCACATCCGTCACACCTTCCACCTGTTCCATGACGGCTTTCACCTGTTGGGCCAGGAGTTCCGCCGTATCAAGATCATATCCGCGAACTTCCACTGTCACTCTTTCGATGTTCGACTGGCCCATTCGCAAAACCATGAGTCCCTGGCCGGCCCTGGTCCGCACAAAACTCCCGGGAATCTGAGAAAGCTTTCGGCGCAAATCGGCCGCGATTTCCTCGCTGGAGCGCGATCTTTCAGACTCGGGTTTGAGCGCAATCCTCATCTCACCCGTATGGGAACCCTTGGCCCGCCAGGGCGTTCCCCCAAGGAAGCTCATGGTGTTTCTCGCTTCAGGCACTTCGCGAGCGATAATGCTTTCAATCGTGTCGAAGCTTTTTTCTAACACGTCCACGCGGGTCCCGGTTTCCATCTCTACGTAGACCCTCACCTCCCCTTCATCTGCCTGGGGCATGAATTCCGAGCCCACCAGAGGGAAAAGCAAGAGGCTGCCTCCGAAAAGCAGAGAGGCTGCCAGGAGAACGCGTTTGCGATGGGAAAGGGCATACGCAAGGATCTGTTTGTAAGAGTCTTCCAGGCCTTTCAGAAACCGGCCGCTCAGGGAGAAAAGCATTCCAAGAAGCCCGGGTTTTTCGGCTGGGGCATGACTGGCCGGCTTGAGAATCAGAGACGAAAGCATAGGCACCAAAGTGAGCGCAGAGGCGAGAGAGCAGGCCAGGGCAAAGCTCACCACGAAGATGAACTGCTTGAACATGACGCCCGCCATGCCCCGCACGAAAATCATGGGAAGGAACACCACGAGGGTCGTCAGCGTGCTGGCCACAATGGCGGCGCTTACCTCTTCGCTGCCCTCAATGGCAGCCTGCCGGGTCGGGGTTCCCGTCTCGTTCAAACGGAAGATATTCTCCAGGACCACAATGGCGCTGTCCACCAGCATGCCCACGCCCAGGGCCAGGCCGCCCAGGGTCATGAGGTTCAACGTGAAGCCGCTGAAATACATAAGGGTGAAGGTGGCGATCACGGAGACCGGGATGGCCGCGGCCACCACCATGGTGCTCCGTAAGTTCCTCAGGAACACGAAGAGAATGAAAACGGCCAGGATTCCGCCGTAAAGAATGGACGTTCCAACATTATTGATGGCGTTTTTGATGTAGTTCGAGGTGTCTAGAACCGGGGTCACATGGATTTGGGGAAAATCCTGATTGACCTTTTCGATCTCTTTGAGCACGCCGGAAGCCACTTGAACCGTGTTCATGCCGGATTGCTTCATGACGGCCATTCGGACGCCGGGCTCGCCATTGATTTTCACGATCCGCCGCACCTTCTGCCAGGAATCTTCCACGTCCGCAATTTCCTTGAGCTGAACGGGAACTCCGCTTCTCATGACAATCACCGTGTTTCGCAAAGCCTCCAGGTCCGTGTACTCCCCAGGCGTGCGCAGCGTGACGTCCAGCACTCCCCGTTCGATCGTCCCGGCAGGCACGCTCACATTCTCCGCCCTGATTCTTTGCAGGATCTGATCCAGGGGAATGCCGAGGGCCTTGATCTTGTCCGCATAGAGATTCACATGGATCTCCCGGTCCAACCCCCCCGCTATGTCCAGAGAGGCCACGCCGGGCAATCGCTCGATCCGGTATTTGATTTGCTCGTCGATGATCAGGCGCATCTGCACAGGATCCAGCTTGCTCGAGGCGCCCAGGAAAAGAATGGGGAAACTGGCAAGGTCGAACTTTCTAAGAAAGGGCCTTTCGGCCTCGTCGGGAAGGCGGGGGGCCACCCGGTCCAGCCGGTCCCGCACGTCATTCGCCGCGGAATCGAGGTCCGTGGCCCAGGTGAAACTCACCCGAACCTGGCTCTGCCCTTCGGCGGAAACCGAGGTGACCTGCTCCACACCGGGCACGGCGCTCATCGCTTCTTCTATGGGACGGGTGATGAGTTCCTCGATTTCCCTGGGGCTTGCATTTTCGTAAGTCGTAGAGATGCTGAGAGTGGGATAGGTGACATCCGGCATCAGGTCAATGGGAAGGCGGGAAAGAGAAATGCCTCCCAGGATCATCACGATGAGCACCGCCATGATGGTAAAAACAGGATGATGGACCGCGAAGCGGGAAGGCCTCATGGTTTGCCCCTCCCCGGACCGGCTTGCCCTGCCTTATCCTCCGGTCCCTTTTGAGGCCGGTCCTTGCCCGAGACAATGACCGGGCCGCCTTCTTCAAGGAAGTGATGGCCCAACGTGACCACGACCCCCCGTAGAGGAGGATCGAGCACCTGGGCAAAGGTCGTATTCATCATGCCGAATTTGACAGGCACGAATCGGGCCGTCATCCCTTCCATGTCCACATGGAAAACCCATTGTTCCCCGTTCCTTTTGACCATGGCGCTCAGAGGAACCACCGTCGCCTCTTCAATCCTGGAAAATTCAATTTGAACGCGAATGAACATGCCGGGTTTGAGCAGTCGCTCTGGATTGGAGATCTCCATTTCGACCCTCGCCGTCCTGGAAGTCTCCTTCATTAAAGGCGCGATTCTCACCACCCTGCCTGAAAATACTTTCCCGGGATATGCGTCCGTCGACACGCTCGCATCTTGCCCGACCAGCACCTTGGGGTAATCCCTTTCGATAACATTTATGACCCCTATCAACTTCCCGATGTCCAGGATGGAAACGATCGGGGTATTGGGCGCCAGCATGGTTCCTTCATCCACAAAACGCTCACCCACCACACGGGTATCCTCACCGTCTTCCCACGATGCATGGATCTTTGTGTAGGACAGGCGCACCTGGGCAGCCCTCAAGGCCGCCTCCTTCTGGGCCACCTGGGCGCTCGCCACCCTGTGTTTTGCCTCCTGGGCGCTGAGTTGGGCCCCGGCGGCATCCAGCTCGGACTCAGAAGCGATTTTCTTCTGGCGCAGGGCCTTGGCCCTCTCAAACTCCCGGCCTGCAATTTCCAGGGAACTGCGGCTCTCCGCCAAATTGGCTTTGGCCACGTCCAGCTCGGCTTTGGCCTGATCCACTTGCTGCAAATATTCCTGGCTTTCAAGTACCGCGATGAGTGCGTCTTTCCTGACCGGATCGCTTAATTCCACGTAAAGCCTTTCCAGGCGACCGGCGATCTTCGGGGCGACCACGAATTGCGACTTCGGGTCCAGGGAGCCGGTAAAAAGCCCGATGTCCCTCAGAATCCTTGTCTCGACCGGGCTCACTTCCACGGCCACCGGGACCGCTTCGCGGCTTCCGAGTTCAGGTTTTCCCGAAGCAGCCAGCCTGGCGTAGACCTGCCACCCCACCAGACCCGCAAGAAGTAAAATGACGAGCAGAATCCCTTTGTGTTTCATCCAAGACTTCCTTTTGTCTCTCCGAAAGCCTGCGCTTCCCTGAGAACCCAAAATTCATTACAGATCAATATTGACGACTTCGTCATACATTTTCCAGTCAAGCCTCTCCCTGATGCACGGTGGATTTATCCTGTCTTGTTTCGTTCCACAATTCAAATGGTTTTCTTGTATCCCGGAAAGATGCCCCCAATTCAGGGTCATCGGATGCCCGGATAACCCCGCACCAAGGCACAAGAGGGACGCACTCTGCCTGCCTGTGCGTCGCACGCAGACAGGTCGCGTCCGCGATTATTGGTCCTGTTCAACCACATTCTCCTCCAACAAAGCATCGATCTCCGCCTCCTGATACCCTGCTTCGGCCAGGACCTGCCTTGTTTCCGCGCCCCTCGGTCGCCACGCCTTTTCAACCTCTCCCGGGGTCCGCGAGAGTCTTGGAGCAGGCGCCGGCTGCAGCACTTCTCCCAGATCGATCAGCAGGTTTCTTTCCATGTTGTGGGGGTGGCGATGGACCTCGTCGAGTTCCAGAACCGGGGCCACACAGGCGTCTTTGCCTTCAAAAACCCTTGCCCATTTGTCCCTGGTTTTGGTTTTGAACACCTCGGCAAACCGGGCGGTGATCTCCGGCCATTGGGCCTGGTCGTTTTGATGGGGGAGGGAGACCGGGTCCAAACCCAGGCCCTTGAGCAGGTGGGCATAAAACCGGCCTTCAATGGCCCCTACGGCCATGAATTTCCCGTCTCCGGTTTCGTAGGTCTGATAATAGGGGGCGCCGCTGTCCAGCATGTTCGTGCCGATATCCAGGGTCATGAAATGATTTGCAAGAAGGCCGTAGAAAAGGGTGACCAGCAACGCCGACCCGTCCACCATGGCGGCGTCCACCACCTGCCCTTTTCCGGACCGGTTTTTCTCGATAAGGGCCAGAAGAATCCCCATGGCACAAAGCATGCCGCCGCCTGCAAAGTCTCCAAGGATGTTGCAGGGCGGAAGGGGGCGCTCCCCTTTT
>Ga0209164_1003958_pt1 | contig 13663 bp, 14 predicted proteins | sample MTBNYHSulfiMetaG_FD_187458 | JGI IMG/M metagenome (GOLD analysis project Ga0209164, IMG submission 187458) | Enrichment culture microbial communities from rom New York Harbor, USA that are MTBE-degrading - MTBE-NYH (New York Harbor Sulfidogenic)... | ecosystem: Environmental > Aquatic > Marine >...
TATTTCCATGCTCTAAGCATATCATATCAGAACCCTTTTACCAGCCTTCGGCTGGGACGCTTTCACCCACGGGCTTACGCCCGTGGTCCTCAGCGTCGTTTTGATAGAATAGTTCCATTTCCTTAATCGGTTTTTAAAAATTAACACCTCCGCTTATTAACTATGGAGAAATCTCCTTTTCAAGAAAAAACCGTCTGGCTGGTTCTCTTTGAATTGTTAGGCGAAACATGGGGAATAAGGTTTTCCGATATCCAAGAAATCCTCGAGACAAAAGAGATTACTCCAGTCCCCAAAGCCCCTTCTTTTATTAGCGGAATAACGCATAAACGGGGGAAAATTATTACCGTACTCGACTTAGGCTTATTAGTTGGAGAGGTCCAAAAGGAAAATAAAGAAATAAGAATTATTCATCTCAAAAGTGCCGTGCTGGATATAGGCCTTCTCATTACGTCGAAGGTGTCATCAGAACTCTTACCGGACGCACTGGAAATAAGTGGATTGGTTGTTAAAAAATTTGGTGAGAACGCAAAAATAACCATTGAGAAAAGCATTATCAGAACGGGTAAAAAAATAATTAATGTATTGGAAGTAGGCCAACTCATAAAGTCTTTAGAGAAATATTACCTTTAACGATGCAGGACTTTTCAAAATATACTGAGATTTTTATCACTGACTCCCGAGAAGAATTGCGGGAGATGAATCAGATTTTATTACAGCTCGAAAAAGATTATAAGAATCTTGAACTCATCAACAGCCTTTTTCGAAAAGTCCACTCGTTAAAAGGGATGGCAAAGATGATGGGATATGATCGTTTAAGCGAGCTTTGTCACGCCTTGGAAAACCCGTTGAGTAAAATGAGAGAAGGAAAATCACTCTTAACACAAGCAATGATCGGCTTACTCTTTAGAGGCTTAGATCTTTTAGAAAATTTGGTTAACGAAGCGGTTACCGCCTCCCCTCCGCAAACAGATTACCAGATTTTTATTCAGAAATTAAGCGGAGAAAAATCCACTGAGGTTATTCCTACGGCTAATGGCAAATTACCTTTAAGCTACAGGCTTCCTCCGTCGATTCCTGTTGACACTCAAAAATTGGATGAACTCATCAATATCATCGGAGAAATGATTATCCGGAGAAACCGGCTGATAGAACTAACCCGTTCAACCTTTTTCCCTGAACTTGAAGAAGAGATTCATATCTCCGGAAATCTGATCAATGAGCTTTATGGTAAAATATTAACCATCCGCATGGTCCGCGTGTCGGTCGCAACCGCGATGCTTCAACGGATTGTGCGGGATGTAGCGATTAACCAGGGAAAAGAAATAGATTTCCAAACTGAAGGAGATAAAGAAATTGAGATGGACAGCACTGTTTTAAATGAATTGATGGCGCCCCTTATTCACCTTATCCGTAACGCGGTTGATCATGGAGTAGAAGTCTCTGCACTAAGAGAAGCAAGGGGTAAAAATAAAGGGAAAGTGCATTTACGTTTTCTCAAAGAAAAGGATATGGTTCGCATAGAAGTTGAGGATGATGGGCAGGGCATTAACATTTCCCAAGTAAAACAAGAGGCTTTAACCAAAAGAATCATAACTCAAGACAAGGCAGATTTACTCACTGATGAAGAGATTCTCATGCTCCTTTGCGCTCCCGGCTTTTCTACCTCTAAAAAAGTAACCGATATCTCAGGAAGAGGTGTGGGCTTAGATGTGGTTAAAGAAAAAGTGGATAAGTTGGGTGGGAGTATGCAAATATCTTCCAACTATGGAGCCGGCACTAAATTTATATTAAAAATTCCGACTACCAGTCATATTATTTTTGCTCTCTTGATAAGTTTAAATTCACATCTTTTCGCTATCCCGCTTCCAAAGGTCCTGGCCATAACCAACGTAAATGGTAAAGGTTCGTCAAAAAGCTTTACCTTTCAAGAAAAAGAAATTCAACTCATTCGCCTCAAGGATTTGTTGAAAATCTCACACAGTTCCCAAAAGGAACCAACCAACCCGACGGTCATTGTTTCTGAAATTGAGGGGAAAAAAGTAGGGTTAACTGTAGATGCTCTTGTGAAGATCGATCAAATCTTTGTAAAACCCCTGGGAAAACTACTCGATAAAATCGACGGCTTTTATGGAGCCACAATTTTTGGAGATGGCCGGGTAGTTCTGGTCCTCGATGTAGAAAGGTTAAGGTTCTCATGACAAAAATTGCGGTGAAGTTTTGGGGGACAAGAGGATCCATACCTACCCCAGGTCCCCGTACGGTAAAATACGGAGGAAACACCTCGTGCGTATCCGTAACTTTTGGTGAGGACAAGCGTATTATTTTTGACGCAGGAACTGGAATCAGAGAACTGGGCAACCATCTTATAAAAACCCAAAAGAAAATTATCAGTCATATTTTCTTGACCCATTTTCACTGGGACCACATCCAAGGGTTGCCTTTTTTTGCCCCTGCCTTTTCCGCAGACAACCGTTTCTCGATCTATGGATGCGAAAATCAAAAAACAAAATTAAGCAAAGTCCTTTCCGATCAAATGGAAAGTTCTTATTTCCCCGTTCCGTTAAAAAAACTCGGGGCAATTCTCACGTTCAAACCACTTACTGAAGGAAGTTATCTCATCGAGGGCCTTACGGTAAGATCTCTCTATCTTAACCATCCGGGAAACACCCTTGGCTATCTTATCACCCATCGAAATAAGACGATTGGATACTTAACGGATAACGAATTTACCTCAGGCTTTATAAAAAAACCGAAGAGTAATCATACCTCTTGTGATGATTATAATTTAAAAATAATTCATGCTATTCAAGATTCTGACCTTGTGATCTTCGATGCCCAATACACTCCAGAGGAATATCAAAACAAAAAGGGGTGGGGACATTCTCACTATGAAAATGTGCTCACTGTTGCCATGGCCGCTGAAATTAAAAAGTGCGTTCTTTTTCACCATGACCCTTCTCACACTGATGCGGATCTTGATAAAATCGGCATCCAATGTTTGGAAATTATAAAACGCCGGGGAGGGAGTATGGATTGTATTGTGGCGCAGGAAGGGTTAGAAATCGAGTTATAGAGTTATTCTCCCCTCACAAAAAAAATAAATTTATTTCGTCCTTCTCACGAGACTGTGTCACAATTAGCATATCACGGCAAAATGTTATGCTGAACTCTGAACGTGTCATTCAAAGAGGGGTTATAAAACTTGGTTGAAAAAAAGTCTTGACATTTCTTTTAAGAATTGCTTTACTATGTTCAATTATCAAATTTCTAAAAAGAGATTGCTGTGACGATCATGATTTACCCATTAACGAATAGTTTAAACTGGAACTGGTGGTGGCGTTGCCAGAGAGGGAGGTTTATCCACCACCGTTAGTCGTTTCTCAAGAGCGCAATAAAAAGCCGTGGATAAATTTCCTAACGTATTCACGGCTTTTCTTTTTTTAAAATCATAGAAACCATGCGTAAAAAAAGGCCGTGAAAATAAAATCACGGCCTTTTTTTTACGCGATCACAGCGACATTATTGTATATCACCTCATGGGAGAAGCAGATGTATTACCCTGACCTTGCAGAGTTTAAACGTCAGGCTGAAAAAGCCACGGTGATTCCGGTTTACCGGGAACTTTTAGCCGATCTGGAAACACCGGTTTCAGCGTTTCGAAAAATCGATGATGGCCGTTATTCTTTTTTATTGGAAAGCGTTGAGGGGGGAGAAAAATGGGGAAGATACAGTTTCTTGGGGATCAATCCTTCGGTAATTTTTCGGGTAGAGGGAAGTCAGGTAAGCGTAGAAAGAAACGGCAAGAAAACTTCTTGTCCCCACGAGGGTGACCCTTTAGGCTGTTTAAGAAACTTGATGGATCAGTATCGTTCGGTCAGTGTTGAAGGTCTTCCTCGGTTTTATGGAGGTGCGGTAGGGTTTTTATCTTATGAAATGGCTGACTATTTGGAAAAGCTTCCTCCAAAAAAGGAAGTAAGTTTTTGTCCGGAAGAGGCCATCTTTATGATCACCGAACTTTTGCTTATTTTCGACAATCAGAAAAAAACCATAAAAGTTATCGCTCATACCTTCATCAAGGGAGGAGATACGGTTGAAGATCTTTACCAAAATTCCATCCGAAAAATCGAAGACCTGATCAACACGTTAACGGTCGACCAAAAACCTATAGCTTCTTTAAAAGGAGGCGGCAAAGGTAATTTTTTAAAACCCAATATGGGATCAAAGGAGTTTGCGGAAAAGATACAAAGGGCAAAGTCTTATATTGAAGAAGGAGATATAATCCAGGTGGTTCTTTCCCGCCGATTTGAAACCGACAAGATAGCTGATGAATTTAACCTCTACCGAGCGCTAAGGTTTATCAACCCTTCTCCCTATATGTTTTTTCTCCGCTTTAATGGTTTGGTTATTGTGGGGTCATCTCCTGAGGTAATGGTTCGTTTGACTGATGGGTTAGCAGAGCTTCGCCCCATTGCCGGCACAAAAAAGAGAGGAAAAACCGAAAGCGAAGATCGCCGTCTCGCGGACGAACTTTTGAATGACCCGAAAGAAAAGGCAGAACATGTGATGCTGGTGGATCTGGGGAGGAACGACCTCGGAAGGATCGCGCGAATTGGAAGCGTGCAGGTAAATGAGCTGATGGTGGTTGAACGATATTCCCATGTCATGCACTTGGTCTCCCATATCCAGGCCTATTTGGAAAAAGACAAAGATGCCTTTGACCTTATCAAGGCAACCTTTCCTGCCGGGACATTAACCGGCGCGCCCAAGATTAGGGCTATGGAAATCATCCGGGAGCTGGAACCCGTAAATCGGGGTCCCTATGGAGGAGCGGTGGGTTATTTTGGGTTTAATGGCAACATGGATATGGCCATTACCATCCGCACCATATTCCTCAAAGATGAGAAGATATATCTCCAGGCCGGGGCAGGGATTGTGGCCGACTCTGACCCGCAAAAAGAAATAGAAGAAGTGGATAATAAAATCAAGGGAGCGATTAAAGCTTTGGAACTGGCAGGCCGGGGATTGGAATTAGAATGAACGTTTACATAAGATGAAATAAAAAAAATCTGAAAGAATTCAGGAGACCGGAGCCAGAATTCAGAATAATTTTTAACCTCCTGACTACTGGCTTCTGACTTCGGTATCCTGCAGTTGCGAGACGTAGGGAAGCTAAGTTCAATATTGATGACAAAGGAAAAGAGCACACAAATGATTTTAGTAATTGATAACTATGATTCCTTTACCTATAACCTCGTTCAGTATTTAGAACAAATGGGAGAAGTAGTCATCACCTATCGGAATGACAAAATAACTCTTGAGGTAATTGAAAACCTCACCCCCAAAACCATTGTCATTTCTCCGGGCCCGAAAACGCCCCTTGAGGCCGGAATTTGTATTGAGGCAATCAGACATTTCATCGAAAGGATTCCGCTCTTGGGAGTTTGTCTGGGTCATCAGGCCATTGGGTTCGCTCTCGGAGGAAAGATTGTGAAAGCCAAATCAATCATGCATGGAAAAACCTCTCCGATTTATCATGATCAAAAAACCATTTTTCAGGGGCTCGCAAACCCTTTTACCGCAATCCGTTATCACTCTTTAGTGATCGAGCGGGAGACTCTTCCCGACTGTTTAGAGGTAAGCGCTCAGACTGAAGATGGGGAAGTAATGGGGGTAAGGCATAAAAAATATCCGGTTGAAGGCATCCAGTTTCACCCCGAATCCATCTTAACCCCAAACGGAAAAAGAATCCTAAGGAATTTTTTGAAACTCAAAACTATTTAAAAAGGGGTGCCATGATTAAAAAAGCTATAGAAAAAATTATGCGCTTTCAGAATTTCAGTGAACAGGACATGGCTGAGGTCATGGAAAAAATTATGGAAGGCAGAGCCAGTCCGGCCCAGATCGGTTCACTGCTAACCAGCTTAAGGATGAAAGGAGAAACCATTGCAGAATTAACCGGTGCGGCCCGGGTGATGCGGAAGCACGCTGTCTTTATTGATGCTGCTTCCAATAATATCCTGGATACCTGCGGGACCGGAGGGGATCAGTCCGATACTTTCAACATTTCTACTACTGTTGCCTTTGTAGCCGCGGGAGGCGGACTCACGGTTGCCAAACACGGTAACCGATCGGTTTCCAGTAAATGCGGCAGCGCCGACTTACTCGAAGAACTGGGAGTCAATATCCAGGCAGATCCGGAGATAGTGGAACAATGTATCCGGGAAATCGGGATCGGATTTCTTTTTGCCCCCCGGCTTCATGGCGCCATGAAGCACACCATTGATGTCCGCCGGGAAATCGGAATCCGCACCATCTTCAATCTGCTCGGTCCTCTCACCAACCCCGCCGGAGCCACCTCTCAGTTGCTGGGGGTTTACGCTTCCGAACTCACCGAGGTGTTTGCGAACGTCTTAAAAAATTTGGGAACCAAAAAAGCTTTGGTGGTTCATGGGGCCGATGGACTGGATGAAATAACCCTCTACGGAGAAACCAGAGCAACGGAATTATCAGATGGTCAGATTAAAACGTACAATCTCAACCCTCGGACCTTTTTTGAAAAAACGTATTTACCGGAAGATGTGCGCGGTGGAAACCCAAAAGTCAATGCCCGGATCACCCAAGCTATTCTTGCCGGCAAGAAAGGAGCGCCTCGAGATATTGTTCTGATCAATGCTGCCGCAGCTCTTGCGGTGGGAGGAGCCGTTCCAAATGTTAAGGAAGGAATTACGCTGGCTGAAGAGATAATCGATAGCGGCCAAGCAGCAAAAAAGCTGAAGCAATTGATCGAGTTAACTAACAGTTAAGGGCAAAAGGCAATGTTTTTAGAAACTATCGTCACCTATAAAAAAGAGGAAATTCAATCCCGAAAAAGAATTTTTCCCCTCTCCGGTTTAAAACGCGAGGCCCAACATCAAACCCCTCGGCGGGATTTCTTTAAAGCCCTCAATCAAAAGTGTGGGAAGACAAGCAGGATCATTGCTGAAATCAAGAAAGCTTCTCCCTCCCGCGGTATTATCCGAAAAAGTTTTGTTCCCCAGGAAATCGGAAAAATCTATCAAAAAGCAGGGGCGAGGGCGATCTCGATCCTTACAGAAAAAAAGTTTTTTCAGGGGGATATACGTTACCTTTCTTTAATAAGAAAGAACACCGACATTCCCCTTCTTTGCAAGGATTTTATTATTGATCCTTATCAGATTTACGAGGCTGCTTTCCACGGTGCGGATGGATTTCTTTTAATCGCCACCATCCTTTCCCCGCAGCAAATGGAAGATTTTTTATCCCTGGGAAAAGAATTAGGTATGAAAGCGCTCATTGAGGTTCATAGTGAGGAGGAACTCCAGAAAGTACTTCTTACTTCAGCAAAGATCATCGGAATCAACAACCGTGATTTAAGAACGTTTAAAACCGATATAAGCACCACCCTTAGGTTAGTAAAAGCTATCCCTCCGGGGAAATTGGTGGTGAGCGAAAGTGGTATTAACACAAGATCACAGATTAAAATAATGGAAAAAGCAGGTGTCCACGCTTTTTTAATCGGTGAAGCTTTAATGAAAGAAAAAGACCCCGGCAAGAAGTTGCGGGAGCTTAAAGGAGAAGTCGATGGCTAAAATTAAAATCTGCGGAATCACCAACCTTAACGACGCACTTATTGCAGTAAATTTGGAGGTGGATGCCCTTGGTTTTGTATTTTATCCTCAAAGCCCCCGTTTTATCTCCCCCGATAAGGCAAAACAAATCTGCCGGGAAATTCCTCCCTTTACCCTCTGTATCGGGGTTTTTGTGAATGAAAAAGAAGAAGATGTTCTTAACGTGGCGAAGGAATGCCATCTTGATGCCCTTCAATTTCACGGTAACGAATCCCCGGAATACTGTTCCTTTTTTTCCGACTATAAAGTAATAAAGTCATTTTCCTTAAAAAATCAGTCCGATCTGGCGACTATCCCCCACTACAAAGTGCAGGCGATTCTGATTGATGCCTATGACCCTGCGCGTTATGGCGGCACAGGCAAAAAAGCGGACTGGGAATTGGCCCGGGCGGCAAAGGGCTTTGGCCCCTTGATCCTGGCCGGAGGACTTGATGAAACCAATGTTTGTGAGGCTATCCGGGAAGTAGACCCTTACGCAGTGGATGTAAGCAGTGGGGTGGAGCTACTCCCGGGAGTCAAATATCCGGTCAAGCTAAGAAGGTTTGTGGAAATGGTGAGGGGAAAAATAAAAAATAGATGATGAAAGGAATATGCCATGGTATTACCAATGCCCGATAGCAGGGGTCATTTTGGCCCTTTTGGCGGAAAATATGTTGCTGAGACACTTATGCCCGCACTTTTGGAGCTGGAAAAATATTATCTCAGGTATAAGCACGATAAGGATTTTTTACAGGAGCTTAATTATTATCTTAAGGAATTTGTGGGGCGGGAAACCCCGCTCTACTTTGCCCGGCGCCTGACTGAAAAACTGGGGGGGGCGAAAATTTATCTTAAACGAGAAGACCTCAATCATACCGGGGCGCACAAAGTTAACAACACCGTGGGCCAGGCTTTACTCGCCCGGCGGATGGGGAAAAAACGCGTTATTGCGGAAACCGGAGCCGGACAGCATGGTGTGGCAACTGCTACTGCCGCGACAATTTTTGGGATGGAATGCCACGTCTTTATGGGTACTGAGGACATCCGGCGACAAGCCCCTAATGTTTTTCGGATAAAACTCCTGGGTGCTGAGGTAGTGCCGGTTGCCTCAGGCACTAAGACCTTAAAAGACGCCATGAATGAGGCGCTCCGGGACTGGGTCACCAATATTCGCAGCACCTATTACCTTATCGGCTCAGTTGCCGGCCCTCATCCTTACCCCATGATGGTGAGAGATTTTCAGTCCGTCATCGGTCTTGAAACCAGAAGACAAATTCTGGAAAAAGAAGGAAGGCTCCCTGATCTTCTGGTTGCCTGTGTTGGCGGAGGAAGCAATGCCATGGGTTTGTTTTATCCCTTCAAGGATGACCCGGGAGTCAGAATGGTGGGAGTTGAAGCTGGTGGGTTAGGTCTTTCCACCTCAAAACATGCGGCTTCAATCTGTGGGGGAAAAATCGGCGTGTTTCACGGAAGCAAAAGTTATCTGCTCCAGGATGAAAATGGACAGATTCAAGAAGTTCACTCTGTTGCCGCGGGGTTGGACTATCCCGGAGTAGGCCCTGAACATAGTCTCTTTCATGAAATGAAAAGAGCGGAATACGCGGCAATCACTGATGAAGATGCCCTCGAGGGGTTCCATATCCTCACTGAAACCGAAGGAATTATCCCTGCCCTGGAAAGCGCGCATGCTGTAGCGCAGGTTATTAAAATGGCGCCAAAGATGGACAAAAATAAAATTATTATTATTAATCTCTCCGGCCGGGGAGATAAAGACCTCAATATTGTGGCCGAACGAGTGGGGGAGTTAAATCCATGAGTAGAATAAAAGAAGTCTTTGAGAACCTGAGGTCACAGGATAAAAAAGCGCTTATCACCTACATAACTGTCGGAGATCCCAATCTTTCGGCTTCCCGGGAAATCATCCGGCAATTAATCGAAAAAGGCGCGGATATCCTTGAACTTGGGGTGCCCTTTTCTGATCCTACTGCTGACGGTCCGGTAATTCAGGCTGCCTCCCAGCGGGCCTTGAAAACCGGGATTAATCTTACTGATATTCTATCTCTGGTAAAAGAAATCCGGCGGGTTTCCCAGATTCCCATTGTTCTTTTTGGTTACTACAATCCCTTTTTTGTGTTTGGTGTGAGAGAGATGACGCAAAGGGCTAAGGAAGCCGGGGTGGACGGTTTGCTCGTAGTAGATCTCCCTTATGAGGAGGCGGATGAATTAAAAAAATATACTGACCAAGCTGAGTTGGACCTGATTTTTTTGCTGGCCCCTACCAGTAATGATGCCCGCATCAAAATGATCTCCCAGAAAGCCCGGGGCTTTCTTTACTACATTTCTATGACCGGGGTAACTGGTTCTACCCTCTCCGAAGGGCAATACATCAAGAAGGACATCCGACGAATAAAAAAATATACCGATTTACCAATAGTTATCGGTTTTGGGATCTCGACCCCCGAGCAAACCCGATCGATGGGAAAATTTGCTGAGGGAGTGGTGGTAGGAAGCGCGATCGTCCGGATCATTGAAGAAAACCGCGATTCCCCACAACTCTTAAAAAAGGTCGGGGAATTTGTCGCCCAGTTAAAAAGAGCTTTATGAGGATGCCTTTAACCTTTTCAAAATCAGTTCCGCCACTTTTTTCCCGGAAAGTAACATCCCCCCAAAAATAGGGCCCATCCGATAAGATCCAAAAGCAGCATTAGCCGACATTCCGGCTGCATAGACATTGGGATAAACTTCTTTGGTGTTTTTAAGGGTCATGGTCTCGGCAATCTCGGCATTCATTGACTTTTCGCCCATGATCTTTCCGGTTTTGGTAAGCAATGACTTGCCGCTCTTTCTTTCAATAATTTTTAATACCTCAAGGCCATGTCCGGTTGCTTCCACCACAAATTTTGCTCCTATGGTCAGAGGATCAACATGGAGTCCGGCTATTTCAACCGCGCTCCAATTAATCACCAGCCCGGTTACCTTATCCTGAGTGAGTTTAACATCTTCCACGCTCATACAATTAAAAATTATAGCTCCGGCTTTAACTGCCTGGGAAGTTAAGGTAGAAATCGCTTCCACGGAATCGGCAGTATAATAATTTTTCTCATAAATTTCAGACCGTATCCCCATCTCGTCAAGGACTTTTTTTGCTTCTTTTTGCACCACAATTTCATTAAACATCATCCCCCCACCCCACATCCCCCCGCCGATCGAGAGTTTTTTTTCATAAACCGCAACCTTGACTTTTCTTTTGGCCAAATAATAAGCAGCCGTCAGTCCCGCCGGGCCGCCACCCGCAATCGCGACATCTAACCGCAAATTATCCCTTAACTTTTTAAAGTATCGATCAATAATTGCCTGAGTTATAACGATTTCATCTAACATCCTGAGTCCCTTTCCGCAAAAATTGATAAAAATAATTAAATAATCCTCCCCTTTGAGAAAGGGGAGTTAGAGGGGTTGTATTATATTTTTTGACTCAATTAAAATCAAAATCGAAAGTTTTTTTGCCTGCGCCTTAGAAAATAAAGAATCACCCCTGAAAAGTCAACCACATTATTTTTTCAAACCGCGCGCGAATCACAAACCCTGAAAATATTTAATGGACAGCCTCTTGCCCCTTAATCTTAATCCAGCCCAAGTTCTTTCTCAAGCACCCTGATCCGTTCTTTAACCTGGTTCAATTTTTTTGGATCAGAAATACCTTTTCCCAGTGCCTTCCTGAGAGCAAGAAGCTCCATGGTTTTTCGATGTTCCTGGCAATTGATTTTCATTTAATCCTCATTCCCCTCTACACACCCCTCATGTTTCTCTTTACACCTAAATCGCAGAAACTGTATTCCCAACCACTTCCTCTTACCAGCAAGACTGCATCACAATTCCGCAGTCCGTGCGTGGTGAGCTTGTCGAACCATGAACGGACTTGTGACACAGTCTCGCGGGCGAGAGGAATGAGGTGAGTGGGCTTTACTTTTCGTTGCCCTCTCCTTCAAAAACCGCCACAAGGCGCGGTTGTTAAGAATTTTATTAGTTGGATATCCTTCCTTTCTTCAGCGGGTTGAAAAAATACCCATGGTCTTAAAATTTCACTAACATGTATGAACTTTGTCTCAGCGGCTACGATTGCCTTGTTCCGAGAGAAAACAAAATCTAATTCGTAGGACATTTCGTAACCAGGATATCCGGGAATTGGGATATTAATGGTGCGGGGCTCGCAGTCCAAGCCTAGTTCTTGGATAATGAGTTTGACGAACGTCTCGAAGAGCTGCCCCACCCGTTTCCTGGACTGATTGGGGTTATCAAACGAGTCACCCACACTGCCAATAGCCTGTTGAGTTGTATATATAACTTTATTGATTTCTTTTGACTCAATATAGCTCTTGCGGCCAGTAAGACTAACGGCTGATTCTTGGTGTTGCCTTAGATCGGCAAGAAAAGCGATAAACCTCTCAAACGCCACCCTGAAGTCACTGGCTGACTCAATGAAAAGATCAATATTCAGCGGACGGGTGATTCTGTGGCCATAAGTTTCGTCGTACTGGTAGAAAATATAATTTTGGTGCGAAGGTGAAATAATCCTCGTGGGCTGCATTCTTTTGATTAACTTAAGGAAAGCTTTACACAATTTTGAATAGTCGGACAACTCGGTGAAAGTCGAGTTGTCTTGAACGCTTGCCTGTAAGTCAAGTAATGTGATTCCTGTCATCGAATTGATGTCCTTCTTCTATCATTATCAAGGTCATATTGAATCCATTTTTCAATCGGCCAGTCTTCAACCAGTTCAATCCTTCTGGCAGACCAGTGACAATATTCAAGAGAAATATCACAACCCTTCCATCTGCGACGGAGTTGCTCAGCCACAACAGCGGTGGTCCCGAAGCCGAGGAAAGGGTCAACTACTAAATCTCCACTATTCGATGATGCGAATATTAGCTTTCGCAGAAGCCCTTCAGGTTTCTGAGTTGGATGAGGTGTTTTCTCGTGCATTCCATTGCATGTTGTTGGTATTTCGATAACATCTCTCGGTTTTGCCCCTCTTGGATGCGGTTGCCATAGTCTATCTTTCTCATTACTGCCTTTTCCGTATTGGCTGGTCTCGGCTTGGGGATGTTCAGGATACTTCAAAGTATGGTTCCCGTAAGGAATACGCACATCATCAATGTTGAACGTAAATTCTCGGCTTTTTCTAAAGTGAAGGATGCTTTCATGAGACCTTCCCCAATCCGAACCAAGATTGGCTTTATTTTTATAATGCCAAACTATCCACCGACATCCCTTGAAATAGCGTGAAGCTGGCAATTTCAGATCTGCAAGAATTTCAGAGAACCCACAAATATAAAAAGTACCGGTTGGTTTAAGAATTCGAGCTACTTCCTCTATCCACTGCAACGACCATTTAACATACTGTTCTTGTGACTCAAACGTGTCCCATTCTGCTTTCTTAATATTGTATGGAGGATCGGCGAAAATCATGTCGATAGACTCGGTTTCTAACGATCGAAGCCAAGCAATAGCATCGCCTACCCATATTTCTCCATGAGGATGCGAATAAAACAGTTTAGGAGTGTTCGGATCTGGTTGGAAGGCGTCAACGTCTGAAAAAGAACCTTTAAACATTGGCTGGCCAAAAAAGGTTGGAACATCTTTCTTTCGTGCATATTCAGTGGTCGGTTCCTTCACTGCCATTTGACTCTCCGCACGTTTCTTTTGTAAATTTTTCATGTTTACTTCATCCTCTCGTTACTCTACTTGAATTTGGTTACAAGCTAACAAAGTTTATATTGTTTCAGATAAAAACCTCTATGCATTACCCAATCTATAAAAACATTAGTATAAAACCTCACTGTTAAGAATTTTATAATTTTCACCTGTATAATGTTTCAGTCCAATTTGGACAAAATAGGGTTTAAAAAGGTTGTTGGTTGAGCACTCAAGATAAAAATGGTAAATAGAAAGGAGAGGAGGCATGTATGAGCGTTCAACTGATTCCCGTAAATCAACGAAAAGCAAGAAGATTCACACCGCAGCAGAAGCTTCAGATT
>Ga0209164_1003959_pt1 | contig 13662 bp, 9 predicted proteins | sample MTBNYHSulfiMetaG_FD_187458 | JGI IMG/M metagenome (GOLD analysis project Ga0209164, IMG submission 187458) | Enrichment culture microbial communities from rom New York Harbor, USA that are MTBE-degrading - MTBE-NYH (New York Harbor Sulfidogenic)... | ecosystem: Environmental > Aquatic > Marine >...
AGCTGGCCTGACGAAGGAGGATGGATTGCCGCCGGTCAGGTCCTGGATGGCGAGCTGCATGAACTCGGCCCAGATCGGCGCTGCACCGCTAAGGCCGCTGGTGCTCTCCATGGCGGTGAAATCGGGGTTGCCCACCCACACACCCACGGCGAGGTCGGGTGTGTAACCCAGAGTCCAGTTATCGCGGAAATCGTTGGTGGTGCCGGTCTTGGCGGCGACGGTGAAGGGCAGATTGAGCACCGAATCGGAGCCGAAGGCCGGGGTGCGGGCGGTGTTATCCGATAGGATATCGGAGATCAGGTAGGCGTGTTCGGCGCTGATGACCTGCTCGCCTTCGGGGACTTGATAATCGAACACCACGTTGCCCTCGTGGTCGACGATGCGGGTGATGGCCACCGGCGGGATGCGCACGCCGCCGTTGGCGAAGACCGCGTAGGCCGCCGTCAGGTCGAGCAGTTTGACCTCGCCTCCGCCCAAGGTGAGCGACAGGCCGTAATAGTCCTCGTTGAGGTCGGTGATGCCCATGCGGTGGGCCAGTGCCACCAGGCCCTCTTCCTCGGGTGTGTCGGGGTCGTCGTAGACCCCGACGAAATCCAGCGCCTTGACCGCCGGCACGTTGTAGGAGTTGGCCAGGGCGGCGCGAAGCAGCACCGGGCCGTGGTAGCGGTCATCGTAGTTGACCGGCACGAAAGGTTCGCGGGGGTCGTCAGGGTCGCCGGAGGGCGGGAATTCGCTCTCCACATCCCAGATCAAGGTAGACGGCGTCCAGCCCTTCTCAAAGGCGGCGGTATAGGTCAGCGGCTTGATCGACGAACCTGGCTGGCGTGGGGAGATCGCCATGTTGATCTGCCCGTCGATGTCTTCGTTGTAGAAATCCGCCGAGCCGACCATCGTCAGGATCTCGCCGGTCGACGGGCGGATGGTCACCACTGCGCCGCTCTGCACATTGCGGCCCTCCAGATTGGCAAGCTGCTCTTGCAAGGTTTGCTGGGCGAGGTCTTGCAGGTCGGGGTCGAGCGTGGTGTACACCGTGAAACCGGAGCGGTAGATGGTTTGGGGGTCGAAGCGCTCTTCCAGCAGGGCGCGAATGTAATGTACCCAATGGGGGTAATAGATTTCGACGTTGGGGGAAGGGAAGTCGTAATCCTGGATTTCTTGCGCCGCCTCGGTGGCGTCTTCGGCGCTCACGCAGATCGGCTGGATGTTGTTGCTCACGTAGATGCAGCCTTGCTCCTGGCTGGTTTCCTGCAGCAGGCGCAGCACGTCTGCCAGGCGGGCCATGACGGCATCTTCGTTGGAATAGATGTCGTATACCGAGGGCGCTTGTGGCAGGCCTGCTAGAAAGGCTGCCTGGGCGAGGTCGAGCTTGTCAGCAGTGGTGTGGAAATAAGTCTGCGCGGCGGCTTCCACGCCGTAGGCCAGGTTGCTGTAATAGGACTCGTTCAGGTATAGCTCGAGGATATCGTCTTTCGAATAGCGCCGGGTGATCTCGGTCGCCAGGATGGCTTCCCGCACTTTGCGCAGGTAGGTGAGGCGGGTGGCTTCCTCCGGCGTGAACAGCAGCATGCGGGCCAATTGCTGGGTGATGGTCGAAGCGCCGGAAACGGTTTCCCCGCTGGAGATGTTCTGCCAGAAAGCCCGCAGGATCGCCAGCGGGCTGAAGCCCGGGTTGCTGTAAAAGTCCCCATCCTCGGTGGCCACCGTGGCCGCTACCAGGAAGGGCGAGATGTCCTCCAGCGGGACGTAGGTGCGGCGACCGGCGTTGGGGTCTAGGATCTCGTAGAGCACGTTGCCATTGCGATCCAGGATGCGAGTGGTCTCGAATTGCGAGGCATGGGCGCGTAAATCATCTACGCTGGGCAGAGTGGCAGCGATGGAGTAATACTCATAGAGCGCAAAGGAGAGCATCCCCAGCGCCAGCAGCACGATGGCGAATAGGGCGATCACCCCACCGCGCAAAAGGCAGCCCATATCGCCCTGCATGCTCCTCTCGACCAGCGATTTGCCCCTCTTAGGCCTGCGGCGGCTTGGAGGGCGCTTTGGCCTGGTGGGGGATTTGTAGGCCGAGGCCGTCACCTGGGTGGCGGTTTCGTCTGTCTCGCTCACCCGTCGCGGCAGCGGCATGCCGCGTTCATCGACGGCTGGCGGAGGGGTTTTGGGTGTATCGCCCAGGCTGGGTGGGGGTGGGGTGGCTGATTGGGCCGCTAGCGGCTTGGACGCGCCGGTGTCGGCCTCATCGGGCGGGATGTCGTCCTTATCTCCGGTCTTTAGCGGCGCCGAAACGAAGCGCGTCGGCTGGGTATCAGCCAGCGAGTCGCCTTCTTCTTCGTCCTGGCCGGTTGCTTCGGCTTCGGGCTCTTCTTCTGTCGCTTCACCCGCTGGCTCGCTCAAAGGCGTGAGGCTGTTCTCTTCGGCAGTCTCGCTGGATTCCACCAGCCGCCGGAAGCGCTGGCGCGGCTCCTCACCGGCTTGGTTCTCTTCTTCGGGACGGTCGTTCTCGTTGGGCATGGGCGTTAGGGACAAGTTCTCTGGGATTACTCCGCGGCCTCTTTGCTGGCGATCAGGGCATTCCAGATGCCTTTCATCACGGTTTCGTCATTCTGGTTTTTGACGTTCAGCTCGATCACCACCGAGCCACCGCCCACGCGCGGCAGCGCCTTGGTTTCCTTGACCTCCATGACCACGTGGATGGTGTCGCCGATGAAGATCGGCTTGACGAATTTCCAGGAACTGATCTCGCGAAAGGCGATCACCGTGCCCTCCATCATACCGGTCTGCACTGCTAGGCCGGAGGCTACCGAAAGACCGAGCAGGCCGTGGGCCACCCGCTGACCGAAGGGCGTGGTCTTGCTGTGCTCGGCGTCGGTGTGGATCTGGTTGTAATCGCCCGAAAGGCCGGCGAAAATAACGATATCGCTCTCGGTGATCGTCCGCCCAGAGGTGACGATTTGCTGACCGATCTCAAATTCCTCGAAATACATGCCGCGCACGGTGCTTCTTGCTTGGCTCATAAAGCCTCCATCGCTGAATGCCGATAAATCTGCTCGATTCTAGCATAGTTTCATTTTGGAGGCCCTTTTGAGCCTCCCTGCAATGGGGACCACCAGTTTGTTTAGTATCTGGGCTACATGGGTTAGAATGTAAAGGCGCTTTACGCGGTCAAACGTTATGGAGATCATTCAATTCATCGAATTCGCCGTCGCGCTGCTGCTGGTGGCCACCCTGGTGGGCATTTTAGTCAAGCGGCTGCGCATGCCTTACACCGTCGGTCTGGTGCTGGTGGGGGTGGCGCTAACCTTCCTGAATCCTTTCTTTCTACAATCCAGCGCCGAGATCATCTCGGAAAGTGTCGGGGATGTGCTGGTTCCTCAGGTGATCTTGAGCCTGTTGGTGCCGCCCTTGATCTTCGAAGCTGCCTTCCACATCAAATTCAGTGAGTTGCGCCGCGACCTGCCGCTGATTTTGCTCTACGCTGTGCCTGGCGTGGTGATCTCTATGCTGCTCGTGGGCGGCGCAATCAATTTGGGAACTGGGCTGGCGCTACCCGTAGCTTTGATCTTTGGGGCTTTGATCGCCGCCACCGATCCCGTAGCTGTGGTAGCGCTCTTCCGCACGTTGGGTGTCCCCAAGCGCTTGCAAACCTTGATCGAGGGTGAGAGCTTATTCAATGATGGCGCTGCCATCGTACTCTTTAACCTGATGCTGGTGGTGGCCGCCACCGGGCAGTTCGATTTGCTTTCCAGCATTGCGGATTTCCTGCGCGTCTCCGGTGGAGGTTTGCTAGCCGGCTTCATTGTTGGTTCGCTGGCAGCCCTGGTCATTAATCGCATCAATGACCCGCTCCTCGAGGTCACCTTGACTGCCGTGGCGGCCTACGGCGCTTATCTGGTCGCCGAGGAGTTCCACGTCAGTGGCGTGCTGGCGGTGGTCATGGCTGGCCTGGTGACCGGAAACATCGGCCCGCGTGGCATGACGCCGACTACGCGCATCGCCATGTTCAATTTCTGGGAGTACGCTGCCTTTCTTGCCAACTCGATCGTCTTTCTTTTGATCGGCTTGGTTATCGACCCCGGGGCTGTGTTCTCCAACTGGCTAACAATCCTGCTGGCGATCGCCGCGGTGCTAGGAGCGCGCGCGGTGGTGATCTATGGGTTCTCTTTCATCCGCGGGCGGATTCCTTTGCGTATACGTCATGTGCTTTACTGGGGAGGCTTGAGAGGTGCGATCTCCTTGGCGCTGGCTTTGCGCCTTTCGGGAGAATTGGGTGGGGGAGATGTGGAATTGGTGCAGGCCATGACCTTTGGTGTGGTGCTGTTCACTATTCTTGGGCAAGGCTCGACTATGCCGGCCTTGGCGCGGCGCTTGAATCTAACCGAGCGCAGCCCATCGCAGGAGGAATATGAACGCCGCCAGGCGCGGGTTGTGGCGGCTCAGGCGGCCTATGACCGGGTGCGTGAACTCAGCCAGGAGGGTTTGATCTCTAAACACACGTGGGATTTGCTGGAAGAGCCTTTGCATCGCCAGATTGCCACCCGCACCGATGCGGTGCGCCAAGTTATCCAATCGGAGCGCAGCGTAGAGGTGGCCGAACTGAACAACACCTATCGAGAGGCTTTGCGCGCCCAGCGTAGCACCTACAACTCCTTGCTCACGGCTGGCGTTATCAGTGAGGAGAGCTTCTCCCGACTCGTCAGTGAGGTGGATACCGCCTTGACCAATGAGGAGATCGGCTATGCCGACATCTTGCTCTCGCGCAGCAAAGATAGCCCGCCGATATCCCGCATGATGGCTGCGGTGGTGCGAGAGGACGAACTGCATGACGTGGTCAGGATGCTGAGCATCATGGGAATTCCCACCACCCAATTTTCCAGCACCAGCCAGCCAGGGGATATCCCTCGAATCACCCTGCTGATCGGCATTGCTGAAGGGCTGGAGGAGGAAGTGGTCAAGGCGTTGCGAATTTGCTGCCGGGAAGAACCGATGTTTCAGGCTGGCTTACTAGAGCAGGTGTTGCCCATCCATCCGGATGAAACCATAGAGATCGACAATATGAGCGTTTACATCTTTGATATCGACCATTATGAGGAAATCTAGGCCATGAAGCTGATCATCTGCATCCTTCAAGACTCGGATAAAGACACAGTGACCAAGGCGCTCAATGCTGAAGGATTCCGTGTCACCGTGTTGCCCTCTTCGGGAGCCTACTTCCGGCGAGGCAACAGCACCTTGCTGATTGGGCTGGAAGAGGATCAGGTTCAACGAGCCATTGAGATCGTCCGTGAAAACTGCTTGGACCCGCCTGAACCGGAATTCAAGCGTGCCACCGTGTTTGTGCTAGACGTCGGCCGCTTCGTGCAGTTCTAAATGGGGCACGATGAATACCCGTAGCAAGCTCCTGGTTTTCCTGGTGATGGCCTTGGCTGTTGGGGCTTGTGTCTCAAGCGGGCAGGGCGATGCGGATGAGGCCGGGCAGGCCGCCACGGTGGGGACGGCCACTCAGGAAAATTTGACGTTCACCTCTACAGCCACCGAGCAGGCCTCGCTTTTGCCCTTTCCTCTGTATTATCTCAGCGATGCCGATGGCGGGGAGAACTTCCAGGTGTGGCGTCTGGAACGCGACGGCGTCACGCAGAGACAGAGCACGGCAGAAGCTGCACCGGTCGCCAGCTACGACGTTTCCCCGCTGGACGGGAGCGTGGCCTACGTGGTGGGTAATCAGCTTTACTTCGTTGGCGCTGATGAGGGCGAACGCCGTTTGCTGGTGGATGGAGGGCCGGAGGAGGCGACCGACCAATACTACTATGAGCGGGCCATCGATGCCCCGCGTTGGTCCCCCGACGGGCGCACCCTGGCTTACGGGCGCGGCGGCGTCAATCTCTACGATATGGAGACGGGTGCGGTTACTAAACTGCTGGAAAACCGCATCGAGATCGTGGAGAGCGGCGCCACCTTCCCGGAAGCCCTGTATTTCCCCGAAGCCTGGTCGCCGGACGGGGCCCATTTGCTCGTCGCCATCCGCTATCTGGAGAGCAGTGGCTTAGGGGTGATGGACGTCTCGAGCGGCGAGTTAGTGGTCTTTGGCTCGGGCGTGGTATGGGGTTTTCGCCCCCGTTGGGTGGATGAGGGCAGCGCGGTGATCATCGCCAGCCCCTACCTGGGATTGAGCGCCTCGGGCCTGTGGCGCTACGATGCCGCCAGCGGTGCCGAGACCGCCCTGATCCCGACCACCTCCGATGAAGGAACGCTCAATTTTGTTGGCTGGGCCAATCAAACCCTGGATGGGGGGCTGGTCTATTTCTACACCAACACGCCCACTATCCCGGAAGGCGAAGTAGCGCTCAGCATGGTGCGCTCGGCTGCTGACGGGGTCACGGACCGGACGCAGCTTCGACCGGAGGCTTTCCAAATTAGCGATGCGATCTGGGCGCCGGATGGTTCGCTGGCGGTGGTGGTGCAGTTGCCGCCGGGGACGCTGGGCTGGCCGCTGCGCGGGCCGGTCTTGCTGGTGCCCGCCGATGGGGGGCCGATCCGCCCTTTGGTGACCAGTGGCTACGATCTACGCTGGGGGCCGTAGGCGAGCCATTTCTTTCTCGATAATAAAAAAAACGGGACGGCATTTGCCGTCCCGTTTATGCGTGCTTGAGTGCTTGGATCAATAGTGGATATTCACCCAGGTGCCGATCACGGAGAAATCGTAGAGCCAGGCAGCGTCTTCGGTGCGCATATTGGTGCAGCCGTGGCTCATCGGGGTGCCGAAATTATCGTGCCAGTAGGTGCCGTGGATGCCGTAATCCCCATCATAATACATCACGTAGGGCACGTCCGGCAGGTAATACCCCGGCCCGCTCATCGGGGCGTAGCGGTACTTCACGTAGACCTGGAATTGGCCTGGGAGGGTGGGGTGCAGCCAGGTTCCGGTAGAGACCACGAAAGTGCGGATCAGCTGATTGCCGGTGTAGGCCGAGAGCGTTTGCTGGGTGAGGTTGATGTCGATCCAGTTCTCATTGAAGCCGACCTCGCCCGGCCGGGATGGCGGCTGGGTGGCAGTGGCCGTGATCGTTGCGGTGGGGATGGGGGTGTTGGTCTCCACCGGGGTTGGCGAGACCGTCTGGGTGGGCGTGATCGTTGGCGTGTCGGTGATGGTCGGGGTGGGCGTTTCGGTGACTGTGGCGGTGAGTGTGGCGGTGGATTCGGGCGCCGCGGCGGGTAGTGCCCCGCCGGAGGGTGATTTGGACTGTGAGAAGGCCGCGGCGAGGCGCGGCGTCCCGAAGGCGGCCAGGATTCCCAATGCCAGCACGGCAAGCGCCGCCAGCCAGGGCATGATGTTGATCTTTGGTAAGTCGCTCCCCCTGGGCAAAGCGGTTGGAATGGTGTCGCCCAACCCCGTAGCCAGGGCCGGTTGGTTGAAAAGGCCGCCGGCGCGCGCCCGCTGAAGCGCCCAGTGCATTCCCTGGCGAGCTTGCTTGCTGTCTGGGTTGATCTCCAGGGCGCGCTTGATGTATTCCAGGCTGGCGCGTGGGGCCGCTACCGAGGCCAGCAGCAGCCAGGGCTCTTCCCGGTCGGGGGCCAGGGCAGCGGCCTGAGTGGCCAGGCGACGGGCTTCGTTGCGCTGGCCGCGTTTGAGCGCCTGGAAGGCTTTCTTGAGGGTGTGGCTGATCTCGCCGGAGTGTTTGTCGCTCATTGTTCCTGGTCGAGGGTGATGCTTTCGTTATAGATGTAGCACAAGATACCGTCGGTAATGCCGCGGGCGATGAGTTCGGGATTCTGGGTGAGGATTTGACGGTCTAGGTTCATGAAGCCGATTTCTATGATGGCCGCGGCGGTGTCGGTGTGGATCTCATCGAAGGCGTGGTAGCTGGACATGTCCGTCGTGATGCTGCCGGCGTGAAGGGTGAGGTTGGTGGCAGCCTGGTAGCGGCTCTGGATGCAAGCCACCAGGCGGTCGGATTCGTCTTTCGCGCGGGTGGCGAGTGCGGCCGCCACCTTGAAACCGGTGGATTGGTTGTCGATGAACTGGCAGGTATCGGCGTGGATGGAGACCAGGGCCAGGGCGCGATAGTCGGTCAGGCGCTCGTCAAACTCTTGCAAAAGGTCAACGTCGAAGCCTTCTGCTACCAGGTTCTGCTTGACCAGCGTAGCAACTTCTAGGTTGATCTCCTGTTCAGTTAATCCATCCGGGCATACCGCCCCAGGGTCGTTGCTCCCCCAGTGCCCGGCAACGATGCCGATCAGCGGCCGGGGGCGCGCCGTCGGCGTGGGCCAGGAGGCTTCAGTTTGTTCGTCGTCCCCACCCAGGCCGAGGTTGACCAGGTCGGTCAGCCCGGTGGGCAGCAGGCCGAGCGGCGTCCAAGCTGTGAACAGGGTCGCCAGAAGCGCTCCCACCGCCAGGATTAGCCGTAAATGGCGAAAGAGGTGGAAACGCTCGCTACTCTGATCTTCGGTAGAAAGACTCTTACTGCGTCGCATAGTTGCCTTCGAAATGGTACCTTAATTATACAAAAGAGAACAGAGTGATTCCCTGCTCCACAGCGGGCCTAAGCAAACTGTAAACTCGGCTGGTAAGGGGGAATTCTGGTGGCGGAGGCCGGATTCTACTTGAATTCGATCTCCCACACGTGCACGTGCCCCGGCTCCCCCTGATTGAGGTCTTCAATCTCTATGCGCACCTGTTGGGTGGTGACGGCTTCGTCGAGTGGAAAGGTGAGTTGCGGGTTTTCCACCGTCCCCTGGCCCTGGAAGCTGTAGGAGGAAGCCTGCCCGGCGATGTCTTCATCCAGGGTCACCCGCACCTCTACCGGGCTGCTGCCGATCACCAGAGAGAGTTCGCTGAAGGTGATCTCGTCGGGGAACGCCAGCACCACCACCATCGGGTTGGCTTCCAGGGTGCGAGCCACGCTGTTGGGATCGCCGTCAAACAGCTTGCTGATGTCGCCCATGTCCAGCGGCGAGTAGGTGACTCTCACTATCTGTCCGTCGATTAGGGCGGTGTCCTCGACCAGTTCGCGGCGCTCCTCGATCTCACGCGCCAGGATCTCCTCGATATCATCCACGTACTGGACGGTGATGAAATAGAAGCCGGGATTGCCATCGGGATAGGGCAGCGTTTGCAGCACTTCGATGTCGGAGAATTTGCCGCTTTCCACAGCCAGCTGGTATTCATCTGGTGTGGTGACGAAGACCGTGTTCTCGTCGAGCGGCAGGATGTCGAACATGTAGGCGTCCACCGTGCCGAAGCGGAAGGGCAGGTCGCCGGGGAAGAAGAACTCGGCCACGATGTGTGCGCCGTTTGTCCAGCTGGGGGAGACCACCAGGTCGACGTTGGGGTGCTCTTCGATGTATTCTTCGATAGTGCCGTAAAGCTGCCGGGCGCCATATTGCATGCCGCCCAGGCCGTAGTCGTGATGCCAGGTGGGGCCGTTGACCAATGAATCACTTAGCATGGATAGGTTGGCTGCGCTCAGCAGGGTGAACAGCCCGATAGCCAGCGCCCGTTGCGGCACTCGGCGCTTCTCGAGCCACTTCAGGACGGCCGCCAGCCCCAGGACGGTCAGCAGCGTGGCCGGAATGACGAAGACCAGCACGCGGGTGATGCCGATCCCCACCAGGGCCGCGCCGCTGGGGGCGGCCAGCAGGGCAATCAGTAGCGTGCGGTGGGCCGAGGAACCTATCTTGCGCAGGGAGATCCCCAGGCCGAGCAGGGCGAAGGGCAGGGTGGCGCTGAGCAGGTTGCCGTAGCTATCCATCAGGTGGCGTGGCAGATCGTGCCCGTTGGGGATGAACCAGTAGCCTGGGCTGAGCCCGTAGAGGTATTCGGAGACAAATTGGGAGAGCTTATCGGCCAGGGGGATGGGCCGCACCCAGTAGGCCGACATGATGCGCAACTGGTCGCTGGCTGCCGAGGGGTGGGCGAGCTGGAAGCGCACGAAGGGCAACGCCAGCAAGACCAGCAAACCCAGGCCGCGCAAGGCCACTTTTCGATGCCGCCAGTGGTAAGGCGAGTCGGCGAGCAGCAACAGCAGCCCGCTGAGGACCACTACCACCCGCCCCGGGTTGTAGGAGTAGAACGCCAAGGCCCCCATTATTAGGGCTTTGTACAGATGCTTGGGATCTTCACGGCGGTAGAGCAGGTAGAGATACAGGAAGGCGGCGTAGAAAGCCACCATCAGCACGGTTTCGAAGGCGGTGCGCGAGTGCAGGAACCAGGCAGGAACAATCGAGAGCAGCAACACGCCGCTCCACCAATATGGTATTTTGAAGATGTCTCGTAGCGTGAGCGCCACCGCCCAGGCGGCTAATAGCCCGACGAGCACCGATACCGCCCGGGTGACAAAGATGGATTTGCCGAACAGCAGATAAGGGATGACCTGCACGTAGACCGACGTGCTCAGGTTGTAGCGGTCGACGTTCTTGAAGTAGGTGGGCAGGAACTCGCCATCGTCGTTGCTGAAGTTGTTGCCCACGAAATCGGCAGCCAGGTTGGTCTGCACGGCCTCGTCGGTGAAGAAATAGATTGGGTAATCAACCAGGCCGATCAGCCGGACTAACAGATAAATGACGATGGCGGCGCCGAAGAGGGTTTGTGCCAGGGTGAAGGGCCAGCTTCGCAGGCGCGCCCCCAGCCAGGAGATGCCGCCGGCAAACGCCCCCCGCAAGCGCTGCAGCGGCGAAACCGCCCCCACCCGCACCGCGCCTTGGGGAGTGATCAGGATGTTGGCACCTTTTGCGCCTTTGAGGGGGACGACCGGCGTACCCTCCTCCGCCTCTTTATCCCCCTCCACCGCTTCCACCGTGACCAGCACGCGCTGGCGGTCGAACGCCAATTGGAATTGGGCGCTGGGTGCCTCAATTTCCGGCGTTGGTGGCGGAGCTTGCCCCTCTTTTGACTCCTCTTGAGCGTCGGAGGCTGGCTGTTTCGTGTCCCCCTTGCGCTTGGAGATGCGATACCACAGGAACAGCAAAAAGGCGTTAAGGACGGTTATGCCCGTGAAAGTCAGCAGGTAGATGAGGGGAGGGGACATGACCTGCAACGCCGTTTAGGGGGCTCTCCGGTGCAGTTTTCCGCTTAGCGCAGTTCGGTTTCCAGGCGGGCGATCACCAATCGCTGGATCTCGCTGGTGCCCTCGTAAATCTCCGTGATCTTGGCGTCGCGGAAATAGCGTTCGACCGGCAGCTCTTTGCTGTAGCCTATACCGCCGTGAATCTGCACGGCTTGGTGGGCGCAGAACATGGCGGTCTCGGAGGCGAAAAGCTTGGCCATGGAGGCTTCCAGGGTGTAGCGCCCTCCGCTTTGCTTGGCGTTCTGCTTGGCCATGGCAGCGCGATGGACCAAACCGCGGGCGGCCTCGATGCGAGTCTTCATATCGGCGAGCTTGAAGGCGATGCCCTGGAACTGGCCGATCCTCTTGCCGAAAGCTTCGCGCTCTCGAGCGTACTCCAGGCTGGCTTGGTAGGCGGCCTCGGCGATCCCCAGGGATTGCGAGGCGATGCCGATACGTCCAGCATCGAGCACGGCTAGGGCGATCTTGAAGCCCTCGCCCTCCTCCCCCAGCCGGTTCTCGGCGGGGAGGCGGCAGTCCTCAAAGAGCAGTTCGCTGGTGGCAGAGGCGCGGATGCCCAGCTTGGGCTCCTTCTTGCCGCGGCTGAAGCCCGGCGCGTCGCTCTCCACTAGGAAGGCGGTCACGCCGCGGTGCTTCTTTTCCGGCTCGGTCATCATGAAGACCAGAATGTAATCCGCCACCGGGCCGCTGGTGACCCACGATTTGCGCCCGTTGAGCACGTAGTGGTCGCCATCGCGCACCGCCCGGGTGCGCATCGTCCCGGCGTCCGAGCCGGACATCGGCTCGGTCAGCGAGTAGGCGCCGATCTTTTCCCCGGTGGCTACATCGCGCACGAACTTCTGCTTCTGGTCTTCGGTGCCGAATTTCAGGATGGCGTAGCAGAAGAGCGAATTGTTGACCGACATGATCGTGCCGTGGGAGGCGTCCACCTTGCAGATTTCCTCCAAAGCCAGCACGTAGGCCAGAGTATCCATACCGGCCCCGCCGTACTCCTCGGGCACCTCAATGCCCATGAAGCCCATGGCGCCCATCTTTTTGATCGTTTCGTAGGGAAATTCCCCGCTTTCGTCGAATTCGGCGGCAATCGGGGCGATCTCTTTCTCGGCAAAATCACGTGCCGCGCTGCGGATCATCTCGTGCTCTTCGGTAAAGACTGCCGCAGGTGTAACGTCTTGAGAAACCATGCTTGCCTCCACCTTGCTCTGGTACGGGGGGATGAAATGGATTATAGCATGCTCCCTGTATCCTGGTTTGTTTTGAAGGCGGCGAGGGTGGTATACTGCTTCAGACCTGGAAAAACGCAGATTAGCCTTCGAGGACGATGAACGATGCCCGATGAGATCACACCCGAACTCTTCGCTCACCTGGTCGAATTGGCGGCGCTCGATCTGGACGAAAAGGAGGCCGCTTACCTACGCGACGAGCTAAACAAGCAGTTGCGGGCCATTGATGAGTTGATCGCCATTCCCGTTGATCCTGAAATCCCACCGGCTGCTCACGGCGTGCCCTACCCCCCGCAGATTAGCCAGGAAATGCGCTCCGACGAGTGGGCCGCCTTTCCTGACCCCGAGGCGATCATCGCCCAGGCTCCCGAGACCGAGGATGGGCACATCCTGGTGCCCGACATCCCCCATGAGGAATTGGAATGAGCACGGCGGTGCTTTGTGACCTGCCCGCTTATCAGTTGGCCGAATTGATCCGCAAGCGCCAGGTTTCGGCGGTTGAGGCGCTGGAAGCGGCCCTGGCGCGCATCGAGGCCGTGGATGGCCGCCCGGGAAGCCTGGAATCGAATGGCTCCCAGCCTGGAGACGAGCGCAGTGTGCACGCCTTCATCACCTTGACGGCTGAGCGTGCCCGCGCTCAAGCGGAAGCGGTGGACGCCAGCATCGTCAAAGGGGAGATCCCCGGCCCGCTGGCGGGTGTGCCTTTTACCGTCAAGGACATTTTCACCGTCCAGGGAACGCCCTCGACCGCCGCTTCACGCATCCTGGCGAACTTCGTCGCCCCTTACACCGCCACCCCGGTCGCTCGCATGGAAGCTGCTGGAGGGGTGATGCTCGGCAAGGTCAACCTGGATGAGTTCACCTACGGCTCGTCAAGTGAGTCATCGGCCTTCCATCCGGTGCCGCGCAACCCCTGGGACCTCAGCCGCGTGCCGGGCGGGTCGTCGGGCGGCTGCACGGCCGCCGTGGCCGCTGGCGAAGGGGCGCTTTCGCTGGGTACTGACACGGCCGGCTCGATCCGCCAGCCCGCCGCTTTTTGTGGGGTGGTAGGCCTTAAGCCGACCTATGGGCGCGTCTCCCGCTATGGCCTGATCGCTTTCGGCTCCTCGCTGGATTGCCCCGGGCCGGTGGCTCGCAACGTCACCGATGCTGCCCTGATGATGAACGTCATCGCCGGGCCGGACCGCAAGGACAGCACCACGGCCAGTCTGCCGGTGCCCGATTACACCGCTGGCCTGGAAGACGGCGTGGACGGCCTGCGCATCGGCCTTTCCCCGGATTTCTTCAAGATTTCATTCTACGATCATGACCGCGGCGAGGTGGTCGAGCGCGACCTGCCTGACGAAATCAAGGTCGCCGTCGAGCAAGCTGCTGAATTGCTG